>TARA_R110002050_G_scaffold57423_5_pt1 | contig 337535 bp, 310 predicted proteins | sample TARA_R110002050 | Tara Oceans TARA_R110002050 (sample SAMEA4396988) | marine metagenome | biome: Polar Biome; feature: [DCM] deep chlorophyll maximum layer (ENVO:01000326); material: water (ENVO:00002006), including particulate matter (ENVO:01000060) such as... | depth 25 m
GTAAATACTGTTACCGCTACATTGTCTACTTCAACCGTTGAAATAGCTGAAGCAGGCGGTAGTATTGTTTATACGGTTACATTGACTGGTACACCTGGTTCAATTGATCCAAATACTAGCCTAAGCTTTAGTTTGGCAAATGGTGAAACAGTGACTATTCCTGCTGGGCAACTTAGCCATTCTTATACTCGAACATATTCAGATGTAGAGATAACTACGCAAACAAGTATTGCCAATAGTATTACTGGAGTTACTTCGGGTGGCACTGAGTATGAAAACTTAGTCACTACTGGGACAACGAATGTTGATGTAGATTACGCCCCTGTTATCGTTAATTTAACGCCTGAAGCACAAGGTGGTGACGTCACTGTCGATGAAGATGATTTGTTAGCAACGCGTGGGCCAGGTGAGCATGACGGTTCAGATGCTGTTAAAGAATCAACAACTCAAGTTGGTACATTCACGATAGCAGCAGCAGATGGGATTGATGACTTAACAATTGATGGTCACGATATCATTGTAGATGGCGCATTTACTGCGACTAGTTTTACTACAGGCTTAGGGAATACCTTATCAGTTACAGGTTATGTAAATGGTGAGATAACATACAGCTATACTTTAGTAGACAATACAACGCATCCGACTGCTGATGGTGAGAATAGTGTTTTTGAAAACTTTTCGGTTGTTTTGACTGACACTGATGGTGATATTGCATCGGATACATTATCTGTTCAAATTGTGGATGATATTCCTACGGCCACAGCTGCAACAAATAATGGTGCGTTAACTCAGGCTATTGACACAAACTTGATGTTGATTCTTGATGTGTCTGGAAGTATGGGGGATAACGCAAACTATCAAGGCATGTCTCGTCTAGAAATCATGGTTAAGTCTAGTATTGAATTGCTAGACCAATATGATTCATTTGGTGATGTTAAGGTTAATATTGTTAGTTTCTCAACTTCTGGTGCGAATCCTTCGAATGGCTGGGTTGATGTTGCAACAGCAAAAACTCTTTTACTTGGCCTGAACGATTCTGGCCGTACCAATTTTGATGATGCGTTAAATGATGCCATTAATGCTTTTGCAGCATCGGGTAAACTTACGACAGCCAATTCTCAAAATGTTTCTTACTTCATGTCTGATGGTAGCCCTAATGAGAATGCTGTCACCAATCTAGCTACTATTCCTGGTGGTAATAATGATTTAGGTGGTGGTAATGGTATTGATAGTGATGAGCAGGCTGACTGGGAACGGTTCTTAACAAATAATGATATTAAATCCTTCGCTTTAGGTATGGGGTCAGGTATCACCCAGTCTACTCTTGAGCCAATAGCTTTTGATGGCTCAACGAATTCTAATATAAGCGCAATTACTGTCACAGATTTTAGCCAGTTATCAGCAACGCTAACTTCTACTATCATAGTGCCACCGATTGTCGGCGACCTTTTGAATGGCGGTGTTCCAGCAATTTCCGGTGCTGATGGTGCTTGGGTTCAGTCCATCACTGTTGGTGGTGTCGCATACCAGTACGATCAAGTATCAGACTTATCTTCAGTAAGTGGTGGTGCGAGTAATGGTAGCTTTAATGGTGTTACCAATCAATGGACGGTAACGACACCTGAAGGTGCTCAGCTTATAGTTGATATGGATACAGGTGATTATAGTTATACACCTCCAACAAGTTTATCAGCGACTACTATTGAGGCCTTTGGTTATGTTGTTATTGATGGCGATGGTGATACAGCATCGAGTACCTTAACGATTACAGTTGATCCGGCAGCAGGACCACAAGTAGTGCGTGATGACTTTGTCATCACAAACCAAGATCCTACTGAAATACCTGATTGGGCATTGTTAGCAAATGATCAACCATCAAATGGTAGCTCACAAATATTAACAGGTGTATCAAACCCTGTTAGCGGTTCAGTAACGGACAATGCGAATGATACCGTTACATTTACCAATGCAGATGGAAGTTTTGTTTACACTAATACCTCGGGTACTCAGAGTGCTGATGGTAGGGTTTCAGTGGATCACGTTTCCGGTACCACATTAACCGGTACCTATCTTGATGAAATTCTTATTGGTGGCACTGCCAGTGAAACACTAAATGGTGGTGCTGGTAATGACATTTTGATTGGGGGGGATGGACTAGCTGGATTTGTTATACCAAGAACGGTCAATGCTTTTGTCAGTTCAGGCTCAACATACAACGGAAGTAATAATCAATTCAGCTTTGCTTTTGCAGCGGGAGCTGGATTATATATTACTGAAATTAGGATTAATGTTTCTGGAATTGGTATCTTCGATCAGTCAGGGGGTAACAGTAAAGCTTTTGCCCTAGGTAACTTGTCTACAGTAAGCAATGCTGAAATTAATTCTGTTTCCTCAGGTGATACTACGGAATTGGTTATTACATTCAATGCAAATAGCTTTACCGTCGGTGATGCACTCTATTTTGGCATTGATGCTGATGGTGACCTAGATGATGGTGGAGATTTTGGTGATGAAAATGTCCCATTTAGTATCAGCTTTAGTGATGGTCAAACAATTGATAGTCATTATGTCGATGGCCCTGGGAGTGGTAATAACGATACCAGCCAAGGATCAGCTCAGTTAAATGGCGGTGTAGTTACTGATGACGTATTAAATGGCGGCGAAGGTGATGACATCTTAGTTGGCGGAGGTGGTAACGATATTTTGAGTGGTGGCAATGGTGCCGATCAGTTTGTCTGGAAAAATGGTGATACAGGTACCGATAGGATTACAGACTTTAATATTGCTGAAGGCGATGTTTTGAACCTCGCTGATTTACTTGACCCGACTACTGCTTTGAATATTGGCGGTACTGATAATTTGGATGATTATTTGAAAGCAACGTTTGATAACGGTAGTAATACGACGACTGTGGATGTTTATACAGGTGGCGATGCAAATACTGCAGGTACTATCAGTCAGTCAATAGTCATCAATGGTGATGTACATGATTTAACATCGTTGCTTGCTACTAATAATTTGATTGTTGATCAATAAACGGTAGATATAAGATATATCCGTTTAATTTAGAGTAAAAAAAGCCAGCTGAGAAGCTGGCTTTTTTGTTATAAGATCTAAACATTTAGGTAAGTGACGACGGAGAATATATTTGTTTTTCTTGTTGTGTTAGATATTTATTGTATGAGTCAATTCTAACCATATTTCATCATTACGATGTTCTAGTGTGAGTGGTATTAAGTTTTGTCCTGCACATGGCCCAGCAACACAGTGACCGTCATCGACTTTAAACAATGCGCCGTGAGTAGAGCATTGGATATGGACGCCCTCAAGGCATAAAAACTGGTCAGGTTGCCAATTTAATGGAATACCAAGATGAGGGCAGTGGTTTTGATAAGCATGCACTTTATCGTCTTGGCGAACTAAAAACAGTTCAAGCAAGCCTTGATTTGTTTCAACGGTGAAGCCAAGCGTTTGCAGTTCGGTAATATCTTTATTGTGACAGAGAAAATGACTAGACATAAAAGTTACGATTCGAAAGGTTGGGAAAAATGAGCAAGACCAACATGGCCACATTTATGACCAGCAAGTTGGCAAGCGTAAGTTAAAGCAAGGTGTAAGTCTGCATTATTCACTAAACTGTGGATGAGACCAGCATTGAATGTGTCTCCCGCACCTAAGGTATCTATTACTTGTTCAGGTGGAAATGCGGGGCTGTGAACGACTTGTGAGTGTTGATTTATTGCCCATGCACCTTTATCTCCCCATGTACAGCTTGCCATGATATCTGAGTTTAAAGATGATAAAAGACTGCTTGCATCTTTAAAAGCATGCGCTAGGGCATACTGTTGAGAAAATAATAGTACCGTTGGTAAATCAAATAATGCTTCGATATCAGGTCGTGGCTTTTCTATTTCCAGTGAACATGGAATGTGTGGATGTTGTTGTTTGAGGTGCTGCAACATGAGCTGGGTATCAGCTACATTACGTCCTTCAAAATGTACCCAATCAAATCGGCTGAGATCAATTTTATTAAAATCATCGAAACTAAATTCTGGGCAATCACGATGATGGACAATCGTTCGACTACCAGTTTTTTGATTCAGAGTGATGTATGAGGTTGGCATTTTGCCATGAGCGAGTCGTTTACACGCTGTGAAATCAATGTGATGACTACGTAAATCATCTTGAATGATTTGGCTGTCAGGTTCATCAATTAATACGCCACCCCATGTGCAGTGGTGGCCTAACTGGCTTAGCACGGATAGAGTGTTGGTGGCGTTACCACCACGAGTTTGATATTGGCTTAAAGCGCGTTGCTCGCTATCTTCATTGGGGTAAGATTCAACCGTATTAATGATGTCGAGTGTTGCGATGCCGATGGCAAGAATATTGGCCATAAGATATTCAAATCCTCTTCTGATGAGACAAAAGAGGATTTAGCCTTATCTAATTAGATAGTATCGAAAATAGTAGCGATAGCGGTTGTAATGTCATTAACATTACCAATACCAGCAATACTGTGTAACTTGCTTTGTGACTGATAATAACCAATCAATGGTGAGGTTTGCTCTAAATAAACATTTAAGCGGTTGCCGATAGTTTCTTCGTTATCATCAGCACGTTGGAGTAAATCACCATTACAGGCATCACAATGACCAGCTACTTTAGAAGGTGATAAATGGATATTGTAAATAGCACCACAATCTTTGCAAGTGCGACGACCTGTTAAACGTTGTAATAATTCTTCAAAAGCGACATCGAGTAAGACTACGCCTTGCAAAGGTTGGTTTAGTGCCGTTAACATCGCATCTAAAGCTTCTGCTTGAGCGATATTACGTGGAAAACCATCTAGAATATAACCTTGTTTGGCATCATCTTGCGAAATACGTTCTTTGATTAAGCCAATCACAATGTCATCAGACACTAAAGCACCTGCATCCATTGCAGATTTTGCCTTTTTACCTAGTTCAGACCCTGCGGCTACCGCTGCTCTTAATAAGTCACCTGTAGATACTTGGGGGATGTTATATTTTTCTGATAACACTGCGCCTTGTGTGCCTTTGCCTGAACCGGGTGCGCCTAATAAAACTGTTCTCATAGATTGCCTCTTTCCAATATATAGGATATTAATTTAAGTCGGTATAGCTATTAACGAATGCTAACACTAGATGATTGCAGCATAAGTTGGCTAATTGTTGTTCCCAGCTTGCCTGCAAACTGGTCAAAATAACTAGGTCTGAGTGTGTAGTCAATAATCTCTTCAGCGCCGATTATATCGCGTGCCACGGTACTGCTGTTAGCTAGACCATCAATCAGACCTAAAGGTAAAGCTTGTTCACCAGACCAAAATAGGCCGGTAAATAAACGTGGATCATTACTCAGGCGATCTCCTCGACCTGCTTTAACAACATCGATAAATTGTTGATGAATGTTATTTAACATCTCGTGAGCGAATTCTACATCTGCTTCTTTGACAGGTAAAAAGGGATCAAGAAATGATTTGTTTTCACCAGCAGTGACGGAACGACGTTCAACGCCTATTTTATCGATAAGTCCGGTAAAACCAAAACTATCCATTCTCACGCCGATTGAGCCAACAATACTTGCCTTATCAGCATAAATTTCTTTAGCAGCGACGGCAATGTAATAACCACCTGATGCACAGACATCTTGGATGACGGCATAGACAGGAAATTCAGGGCGTGTAGCTTGTAGGCGTTTGAGCTCATCATTGATGATACCTGCTTGGACCGGACTGCCACCGGGTGTATTTAACCTGAGGATAAGACCTTGTGCATTAGTGTTATCAAAGGCGTCACGAATGCCTGTAACAACCGTGTCAGCACTAGCTTCAGCATCAGCAGAAATTTCACCATTAATTTCAACCAATGCAGTATGTTTGGTTTTATGCATCGGTAAATCGCCAGAAGGAATCATCACCATCAATATGGCAAATAAATACAAAAACATCAGACCTTTGAATACATAACCCCAACGACGAGTTTTACGTTGCTCTTTTAATGCCGCAAAAGCGAGATCTTCAAGCACTTTACGTTCCCATGTGCCTTGGCTCTGATTAGTTTCATTACTAGCTTCTGAAGCATTATTGCTAGAAGGTGGAAAATCACCAAATGTGCTCATAAATGTTTTGTCCTGAGTTGTTCGCTAGAGTTTTTTAAACGGTTTATTTTTAATCGAGTGCAGTAAATCATATCAAAGCCGTGGCGACAAGTTAGTGAGCCATTGTTCTGCTTGATATAAGTCCGCTACGATGGCTTTTGGTTGACAGGCTTGTAGTGTTTCAACGCCATGAGCACCATGACTAATACCTAAACTGTCAGCACCAGCATTATGTGCCATTTGCAGATCATATTCAGTATCACCAATCATCAGTGTTTTATCTGCATCGACGCCAAAATAAGTAATCAATTCTTCTAACATTTGTGGGTGAGGCTTTGAGTGACATTCACCTGCACAACGGGTGGCATGAAATAAAGGGCCCAGTTTACTGCTGACTAAGACTTTATCTAAACCACGACGACTTTTGCCTGTTGCCACCGCAAGGAAATAATTTTGTTCATTAAGTGACTGAATAAAATTGTGTGCGTTGGCAAATAAAGGCATTTCTAAGGGATTTGACAGCCAGATATTACGATAAGTATCGGCTAATGAGCTAATCGTCGCTGAACTAGCATTGGGATAGAGGGCATAAGCCGCTTCATTAAGGCCAAGCCCGATAATGTGACTAATAGCGCTATCTTCTAAGGGGGCTAATGCTAACTGACTGATCGCTTGTTGCATGCAGTTGACGATATGGCCCGTTGAGTCCATTAAGGTGCCATCCCAATCAAAGACGATAAGTTCATATTGACTCACGCTTGTTGTCTCAATTTGGTCAGTACATTTTCTAGTTGTTCAGGTAATGGCGCTATGAGTGTGATCGCTTCACCCGTTGTAGGATGCGCGATACCTAGTTTCCATGCATGTAAAAACATCCGTTTTAGACCAAACTTTTTCATATCTTTATTGAAGTTACGTTGACCATATTTGTCATCACCAGCGAGTGGAGAATTGAGATAATTGGCATGTACACGAATTTGATGAGTACGGCCAGTATATAACACAACTTCGGTGAGCTGTGCTTGCGGAAAGGATTCAAGCGGGATGAACACCGTTTTAGCGTATTTACCTTCGGGATCAATCCGTACCATGCGCTCACCAGACGAAACAGTATTTTTTAATAAGGGTTGCTCAACCAGACGCTCGTCTTTTCCCCAGCTGCCTTTTAATAAAGTAAGGTAGCGTTTATTAATATCGTGGTTGATCATCTGTTGTTGTAAGTTAATTACCGTATCACGATTTTTAGCTAATAATAAGCAGCCAGACGTGTCACGATCAAGTCGGTGCACTAATTCTAAATAAGGTAATTCTGGACGAATGACCCGCAGTGCCTCAATGATGCCCTGATCAATATCTGTACCTGCGTGCACGGCGATTCCGCAAGGTTTGTTTAAAACCAGTAAATCATCGTCTTCCAGTAATATGCTGTCGGTAAGAAGCCGACGTAAAAACTCGCTTACAGTTGTGGGTGTGGTATCTTCAGAGACGCGAAGTGGCGGGATGCGAATAGAATCGCCAGCCTGAATTTTGTAGGTTTGTTTGATTCGGCCCTTGTTAACTCTTACCTCACCTTTTCTAATAGCTCGGTAAATACGACTTTTAGGCACGCCTTTTTCCAAGGTAAGTAGGAAATTATCAATTCGTTGGCCTGCTTGCGCGGCACTGATGTCAAGGAATTGAACCGGATTAGAGGTCTGATTAGATTTGGTATCGCTACTTGTCATAAAAATGTCTGGTTGGCTATTGCTGATATGATCGCGTGCTGTTATATTCAGTCGATGGTCATTGCGTTAAAGGGAGTCAGTATACCGACTTTTGTACAAGGTAACCTGAAATGGCATAGTCGCGCCTTCACTAAAAATACAGATTATAGAAGTTGATGCGGCAAAGCCCAACAAGTTTTGATTTAACACGTTTGACTCTGGTCAGACGTGATTGGTGCTCAATAGTGAGCAAAAAAATAAGTAGTTCTCATGTCTTGGTGATAATGAATAAATACAGTACCAAGCAGGGCATTGATAGGTAATTAATAAAGATAAATATCTGGCCAGCTACACCATGGGGTGAAGCGCTGATATTGAGTAGATCGTCGCAGAATATTATTGCGACAGTAGAAAGTGGCTATTAAAACACACTCTACACGTAGGATTAAACAATGTGCAAATGTAAGACGCATTGTGACTATTAATTACACAAAATAAACAATGTTGTCCTGTAACAGTCAAAATTATGGCTGAGTAGGTAGCTGCAGCCTAATTATTTTAGGAATAGACCAGCGTGAGAACCTCAACAAGAGGTTAGTGCATGAAACGAATTTTAATTAACGCGACGCATGATGAAGAGCTGCGCGTGGCGATGGTCGATGGCCAACGTTTATTCGATTTGGATATTGATATCCCATCAAGAGAACAAAAGAAAGGTAATATTTACAAAGGTAAAATTACGCGAGTAGAACCCAGTTTAGAAGCTGTTTTTGTCGAATATGGTTCAGAAAGACAAGGTTTTTTACCACTAAAAGAAATTTCAAAAAGCTATTTCAAACAAAAAAATGGCGACAATGAATCTGGTCGTATTAACGTCCAGGATGTACTTTCTGTTGGTCAAGAACTTGTTATTCAAATTGAAAAAGAAGAGCGTGGTAATAAAGGTGCCGCCTTAACAACCATGATCAGTCTTGCTGGTCGCTATTTAGTCTTAATGCCAAATAGCCCACGTGCAGGTGGTATTTCACGTCGCATTGAAGGTGATGAACGCGCTGAATTACAAGAAGCTTTACGCTCGTTGACGGTGCCTGAAGGTATGGGCATGATTGTGCGTACTGCGGGCGTTGGCAAACAAACTGAAGAATTGCAATGGGATTTAGAATACCTTGTGCAATTATGGACCGCGATTGATAACGCCACAAAAGATCGCAAAGCGCCGTTTTTAGTCTACCAAGAAAGCAATATTATCATCCGTGCATTACGTGATTATTTACGTAAAGATATTGGTGAAATCCTAGTTGATTCACCTGAAATGTATCAAACGGGTTATGACTTCATGCGCATGGTGATGCCGCATGAGCTGAGTAAATTTAAGCTATATCAAGATAAAGTCCCATTATTTACACGCTATCAAGTGGAAAGTCAGATTGAAACGGCATTTCGCCATGAAGTACGTTTACCTTCTGGTGGCGCTTTAGTTATCGATCCAACAGAAGCCCTGATATCAATTGACGTGAACTCTGCCCGTGCCAATAAAGGCGGTGATATTGAAGAAACGGCGTTTAATACCAACTTAGAAGCCGCCGAAGAAATTGCTCGTCAATTACGTATTCGTGATTTAGGTGGTTTAGTAGTAATTGACTTCATTGATATGGGACCAAGTCGTCATCAACGTGAAGTTGAAAACCGTCTGCGTGACCATCTTAAAGCGGATCGCGCACGTGTACAGGTCGGCCGTATTTCACGTTTCGGTTTGTTGGAAATGTCACGCCAGCGTATTCGTCCATCATTGGGTGATGCGCATGAAGAAGTCTGCCCTCGTTGTGCCGGTTTAGGTCATATACGTGGTGTTGAATCACTCGGCCTAGCAGTCTTAAGACTGCTAGAAGAAGAAGCAACAAGAGATGGTATAGCGCAATTAGTTGTGCAATTACCCGTTTCTGTAGCTACGTTTATGTTGAACGAAAAGCGTACTCAATTAGATACGATTGAACGTCGTCATAGTGTTAAATTACTGTTAATCCCTAATCCACATCTCGATACGCCACATTATGATATCGAACGGATTAAAGCAGGCGGAGAACAAGGAAAAGTGAGCCATCATTTGATGGTGACACCTGATCCTGTAACGCCTGAAGCATTAAAAGATAAGCCTATTATCGAACAAGCGGCCGTTACAGGCGTTTCACCAGCAGCACCTGCACCAGTAGTGACTTCAGAAGCTAAACCAAAAGAAGAACTAGTGGTGGTTAAAGAGAAAAAACCAAATTTATTAAAACGATTATTAAATGTGTTGACGGGTAAGGCTGCTGATGAAGTTGAACCTGAAGTAGAAAAGACCGAAGTCGAACAAAAAGCGGAAGATAGACCCGCTCGGGATCAAAACCGTCGGCCTCGTAATCGTAACAATAATAACAATCGCCGCGGTCCACGTGGACGACCTGAACAGGATAATTCTGAGCAGGCTTCTATACCTGCGAAAGCAGGGGATAACAGCAATGCTCAAGCACCTGTAGCCGCCGCTGTAACTGCATCAACAAATGAAGATGATGACCAATCTTCAGCACGTAATCCAAATGCAAAACGCGCTCGTAGAGGCGGCCGTCGCCGTCGCCCTGCAGGTGCTGGAGGCCGTACTGACGGTGAGGCAAATGTCATTCAAGCTGAAGTCACTATTCCAGATGATGCGGGTAATAAATTACCACCTCAAAAGAAAGAGGTTGAGGGAAACTTGATCCCTAAAGCGGCACCTGAAGTGAATGGTAATGTTCCGAGTCAGCAAGCGAAAGAAGTTGATGGTAATAAGCCGACAGAAGAATCTAAGCCACGTCGACCTAGACCCCAAACAGCGGGTAATAATCCACGTCGCCGCCGCCCACCTGTGAGTAATGACAATAAGACGGTTCCTTCATCAGTGTCACCAGTGTTAGAATCGCCAGTAGAAAGTGTGGCAAAAAAGCCAACGGTGACAGATAATGGTCAAGTGAAGGTAAAAGTGATACGACCAAAACGGATTGTTAAGGAAGCGGTAGTTAAAGAAGATGCCAGCGAATCATAATCTTAAATCTGAGCAGCTGCTGACCTTAATTGGTCAGCAGCTAGTTTATCAGCAGCAGCGATGTGAAATCATTGAGCTGTTGGATGATTGTGAGTTAGTATTACAAGTTTTACAGTCGGATAGCAATATTCAAGCAACGCAGTATGGAGAAGGGCATCGTGCCGTCCCTAAAACCTATATTTTACCGGTGTTTGATGGCGAAGGTGAGCTTCATCCTGAACTTGTTATTGCCGGTCTAAAGCAATTACTAACTTTAGAATAACATCATTGAATCCCATATATATTTCAATAATATCTGGGGCTTTCACAACACTATCTTAAATCTAACTAGTCAGTAATTGACGTACAGCGATTAAATCCTGTTCGGTATCCACGCCATGCCCAGGATCGATTTTTGCTATGGTGAGATGTATCTTTTTCCCATGGTATAAGGCCCGTAATTGCTCCAATGACTCTTCTTGTTCTAAAATACACGGACTAAGTTCCGCATAGTGCTTTAAGAAACTGGCACGGTAGCCATATAGGCCTATGTGGCGATAATGAGGTAACATCGGAGGTAATGGTGACTCTTTGTCAAAATGATCGCGCATCCACGGAATAGGCGCTCGGCTAAAATATAGGGCATAGCCCTGACCATCCATCACAACTTTAACGGTATTTGGGTCAAAGACTTGTTTTTCTGCAGTAATCTTAGCATATAAGGTCGCTATATCAGCATCTGCATGTTGAGCCAGATCTTCGGCAACTTGATTAATTAAAGTGGCTGGTAAACAAGGTTCATCACCTTGGACATTAATAATAATGTCTGTATCAGAAAATGATCGTTGTGCTGCGACTTCGGCCAATCTATCTGTGCCTGAAATATGATCGGAACGAGTCATGCATACATCGGCACCAAAGGCTGTTACTACTTGTGCAATGCGCTGATCATCAGTTGCAATAATAACTTCACTAGCAAGACTTTCCCTAGCGCGATCATAGACATGTTGAATCATAGGCTTGCCAGCAATATCTAAGAGTGGTTTCCCAGGAAGTCGAGTGGATGCATAACGTGCTGGAATGATGATTTTAAATGACATTTAGAGTGCTTCATTATCAGCAAGCGCACGAGCTTCATCAGCCAGCATAACTGGAATGCCATCACGAATTGGATATGCGACTCGGCAAGTAGGGCATATCAGTTCATTGTCAGATTTACGGTAGATCAGGCTGCCTTTACAGTTAGGGCAGGCGAGAATTTCAAGAAGGTTTTTTTCCATTAAGTGTTATTCCTACTAATTTTTGTAAAATATGTTGGTCAAGTTTACCGCTTATTGCTGCTTCAATGGGAATATACCATGTGTTGCTATTGGCAAAACCTTGGCATTTTACAGCATCTTTTTCGGTCATGAGTATTGGCTTATTATCATTGAAGTCGAGATCCTTGAGCTGAAATCGGTGATGATCAGCAAATGCGTGACTCACTGCCTGTATACCATGTGAAGATAACTGGTCAAAGAAACGCTGAGGATGGCCAATTCCTGCAATAGCATGAACAGACTGCCCTGCAAAACTAGCCAGGGTTTGGTGTTTGCTAGGATCGGCTAAATTAACAGCATGGAGTTGGGATAATGTCATGATATAAGAGGCATTACCTGAGCCATTGTTTTCAACAATAAAATCAACGAGTTCAAGACGCGATATGGGTTCACGTAATGGGCCAGCAGGTAGACAAAGCTGATTACCAAATTGACGTTGCCCATCAACAATGACAAGTTCAATATCGCGCCCTAAGGCGTAGTGCTGTAAACCGTCATCGGAAATAATAATATTACAATCAGTGTCTTGTAACAGCATTTTACCTGCAGCAAATCGATCTGGCGCGACAACCATTGGGCATGCCGTATGGCGGCTGATAATGATTGGCTCATCGCCTACAATCGCGGGATCACTGTCTGATTTAACGTGTAACGGGTAATGTTCTGCTTTGCCACCATAACCACGACTAATAATGCCCGGACGGTAGCCAGCTTGTTGTAATTGTTTGGCTAACCAGATTACACAAGGCGTTTTCCCGGTGCCACCAACGGTAATATTGCCAACAATGATGACTGGAACAGGTAAATAACGTCGATTAAATAAACCAATGAAAAAAAGCCCACTTCGAAGCCGAAGTACTGTTTGATAAATAAATGATAACGGCCACAATAACCAGCGAATAGGCTGGGGCTGATACCAGCTATTTATAAGCCATTGCATCATGATGACGGGTTATTTTTCCTGAAACTGTAATCGATACAGTTCAGCATAATGTTGACCTTTAGCCAGTAGATCCGTATGCGTTCCTGTCTCTATAATCTTACCGTCATGCATGACGATAATTTGGTCAGCTTTTTCGATGGTAGAGAGGCGGTGGGCAATAACCAATGTGGTGCGTTGTTTCATTAAGGCTTCTAACGCTGCTTGAATATGACGTTCAGCTTCTGAATCTAATGAGGCAGTCGCTTCATCTAAAATAAGTATCGGAGCATCACGTAATAGGGCACGAGCAATGGCGAGTCGTTGACGTTGCCCACCTGATAATAACACGCCATTTTGTCCAACCTGAGTGGCTAAGCCATCAGGGAGTCGTTGAATGAAGTCCCACGCATGGGCTGCTTTGGCAGCGGCAATGATCTGTTCATTACTGACATGTTGACTTTGACCATATGCAATATTATTGGCAATGGTGTCATTAAATAATATGACTTGCTGGTTTACTAGAGAAATTTGATTACGTAGCTCAGACAGTTTCAGTTCATTAATATCTATGTCATCGACCAAAATATGGCCTGCACTACGAGAATAAAATCGGGCCAATAAACTGACTAAGGTCGTTTTACCGCTACCAGAATGACCAACAAAGGCGATGGTTTGCCCTGGTTTAGCATGAAAAGAAATGTCATTTAACACGGCACCTTTGCTCGCGTTATAGCTAAAATCTACATTTTGATATTGAATATCACCTTTTGACCTGCCGATAGTTTTAGTGCCCGTATCTGGTTCAGCATGTTGATCAAGTAAGCCAAAAACACTCTGTGCAGCCGCAATACCTGCTTGGATTTTGCCATTTATTTTTGTCAGTCGTTTCAATGGCGTCAACAACATGAACATGGCAGTGATAAAGGAAATAAAGCTGCCCGCGGAAATTTTGTCTAACATCTCTGGCAAGGTTGCAATATAGATAACGCCTGATAGGCCTAATACCGAAATAAGTTGAATAATAGGCTGACTGATCGCATCGGTAGTGATCATTTTCATCCGTTGGCGACGATTTTGTTGATTGATGATATCAAAACGTTTCAGCTCATAATCTTGGCTACCAAAAGTTTTGACTTCACGATGCCCTTCGATGATTTCATTACTAACATGACCCACATCCCCCATCGAGTCTTGGATGGTTTTGCTGATGCGACGAAAACGATAGCTGACCTTGTAAACGAGTAAAGCAATCAGCGGTACCGTTAGCAGAATAATCAACGATAACATGCCGTTGATATAAATCATCCATGCCAATAAACCAATAATAGTAAGTGTGTCGCGAATCATCGTTAATACGGCATCGGTAGCTGCTTCGGCTACTTGTTCAACATCGTATAGTAATTTGGACATTAACTGCCCTGAGGTACTTTGGTCATAATAACTAGCAGGCAGGGTGATGAGACGTTCAAACATTTCTGTGCGTAATTGTCTAATAACATTACGTGCTACCCAACCAAGCCCATAAGAAGTGACAAAGTTTGCTGCACCACGGATTAGAAATAAACCAATCAGGGCTAAAGGAATGAATTTAATCGTGTCGGCATCTTTATTAACAAAGCTACCATCCATTAATGGCTTCATCATGGCTGCCAAACCTGTTTCGGTACCGGCATAGACAGCCATAGCAAAAACAGCAGCTGCAAAAGCAGGCCAATAGGGTTTCACATAGTTTAATAAGCGGCCATAAACCTCGGCTGGACTAATGGTACTACTATTGTTAATCATGGTTTATCGTTAGTTCTTTGACGTGTTGCTAGTGTTAATCGTGTGTAACCCAGTTGTTGTGCACTATCCATTGCCGTGACTATATTTTGATAGTCTGCTTTAGCATCAGCGGTGATAATAATATGTGGGTCGGCATTGTCACCTACAGCGAGTTTAAGCTGGGCTGATAACTCTGTCTTATTTGGCGTTCCTAGTGAAATGCTATTAACAATAAATTGACCATCGGCATTGATAATGATGTCGATAGACTTTTCTTGCTCTGCTAAAACTTGGCCAGTAGCTTCAGGCAAATCAACTTTAAGCGAGCTTTCGCGGATGAAACTAGTGGAGACCATAAAAAATAATAATAATAGAAAGACCACGTCTATCATCGGTGTCAGATTAACATCAGGTTCATCTGACTTTTGTGGAGACAGATTCACTTATTGTGTTCCTCATCAATATCAAATTCACGATCACCGTGTAAAATTTCAATTAATTTCATCGCTTCTTGTTCCATATCCACCACTAATGAATTAATTCTGCCACGAAAATAGCGATAAAAAATAAGACTTGGAATAGCGACAATTAAGCCGGTTGCAGTGGTAATCAAGGCAACAGAAATACCACCGGCAAGTGTTTCTGGATTACCAACACCCTCGGTGGTGATGACGGCAAATACTTTAATCATTCCGAAGACGGTACCCAACAAACCTAAAAGTGGCGAGATGGCGGCGATGGTGCCTAGCGTGTTGAGGTTACGTTCTAGTGATAAGGTGACGTGGCGACCTATATCTTCAATGCCTTCTTTTGTGATTTCACGAGTGTGATTACGGTTAATTAAGCCTGCCGCTAAGATTCGACCTAAGGGTGAGTTAGCTTGTAACGCTTTAATACGATTATCGTCGACTTGCTTAAAGCGTAACCATTGCCAGATTTGAGTCATTAATTCGGGGGGGGCAATACGTTTGGTTTGGAGACTCCAAAATCGCTCTGCAATAATGCCGATGGCAATAATAGAGCAGGCAAACAGCGGTATCATCAGCCAGCCACCCGATTTAAATATCTCTAACATGACGCAAATCTCGATTTGAAAAAAACTGTCGTTATCATACGTTAATGGTGCTCGTTAGTCAGTAGTCTTAGCGGACCAAATAGTTTTGGCCTGTCGGCGATAGAGCATTGGTGCTGACATGGTATCAATACCCATTTTAAACTGAATGGCACCATGTTCGGCACTATTGTAGTGGTCGATGTGCCTATCTTGATAACGTTTGAGAATTGATTGTGCCGGAAAATGATAGCGATTGTGATAACCGACGGGAAATAACACCACGGCTGGTTGGACGGCATCGATGAAGCGCAGACTAGATGAGGTCTTACTGCCATGATGTGGGGCAACGAGTATTGTGGCATGTAGATCGCTACCATATCTCCGAACCAACTGCGCTTCGGCCTGACTTTCAATATCCCCCGTTAATAAGACACTGCCAGCAGTATTACTGACTTTTAATACACAAGATAGATTATTTTCACTACCAATATCTTCCTTTGTAGGGTAAATGAGAGAGAAGTTAACTTGATTCCATTGCCATGAATGACCAGCAAGACAAGGTAAAGCATTTGGTAACCTATCATTAGGAATACTGGTTAAGAGTGTAGCAACGGCTATGTCGTTTATTAATGGCTGGGCGCCGCCACTATGATCATTATCCGCATGACTAATAACAAGCATATCGATGGCTTTAATGCCTTGTTGTTGTAAAAATGGTAGGACTATTGCAGTTCCAGCATTAAAACTATCACTGTATTTGGGACCCGTATCAAATACCAGCGTGTGGTCTTTAGTTTGTACTACCGACGCTAATCCTTGACCTACATCTAATAAAGTAAACCAAAACTCGCCGTTTTCAGGGCGATTAGAATGAAACAGCAATAAGGGTGATAGACCTATTATTCCTAGCCATTTCGCGGGAAACCTGCGAGGCAATAGTAACAATAAAGTGCCTATTATTACCGTTAAGTAATAGTAAAAAGGGAGCTGGGCTACCGCCCAATGTGAAAAGGGTAAATCTGCAAGGTAATCGAGCAATGGCCAGAATAGACTTAATAGGCTGTCCGCTAATTGAAGTAAGCCTGAACCAATCGGTTCATATAGCCATAACATTATACTTGCCAGCAATAATAGTGGCACGATAATCAAACTGATAAAAGGAACTGCAATGATATTGGCAACTGGCGCAATGAGTGACGTTTGCATAAAAAATAAGAGTAATAAGGGGGTAAGACCGAACGCAATTAACGTGTGAATTTTTAACCATTGCCAAGCTGGTGATGGAAACCTATTCTGGTTGGTAAATAGAATAAGGGCTACTGCCGAAAACGATAGCCAAAACCCTGCTGATAACACAGCAAAGGGCTCCCAAATTAATACGAGTAATAAACTGAATGCAAGCACATAAGAGGGAGCCACTGGCCGACGAATCAGCACTGCAACCATTACTGTTGCGACCATAATGAGTGCTCGCTGAGTTGGAATCGCAAACCCTGCTAATGCGGCATAAAATAAGGCTGCCAAGAAGCCTGCTATTGCGGCCGCCTCCATCGCAGGTAATAACAATAAGTTTTTAGCACGACGAGACCATAACCATCGGATGCTAAAAAAACCTATGGCTGCTGCTAAACCAATATGTAAGCCAGAAATTGCGAGTAAATGACTCGTGCCAGAAAGTCGTAATGTTTGCCATTGAGGGAGAGGTATATTGTCGCGAACCCCCGTGGTTAATCCCTGAATTAAACCGAGTTGTGGACTACCTTGAAGCTGGCTATTTAATTTGGTTAATAATGCCTGTCGTAAAGCATTAACTGAGTAAAAGGGCGCAGCAGAAAGTTGTTTATTATCCTTATGATGACGAACATAACCTGTGGCATCAATCCTCTGTTGAAATAACCAACCTTCATAATCAAAGCTGGCTGGGTTTGCCATGCCATGAATTTGCTTTAGTCTTACCGTTAATTGCCAACGCTCCCCTGCAGAAATAGCTAATGGTAAGGGCCTATACCAATTGAGACGGATCTTGCGCGGCAGAACAAGGTCAGGTCTTCTATCGGGGCTAAATTCAAAGCGGATAGATTGATCATCATGTGCGGGTATATTGGCAATACTCCCTGTGAGAATGATCGTCTGGCCTTCCAGTTCTGGTGATAGCCGGTGACTAAGTGCCTCATCCGCTTGCATCAGCGCATATAAGCCGCCTAAGAGTAAATAGGATAATAGTCGAGTATGATTAAAAAAGAGTAAGGCGATGGCGGATACGAACATCCCCCATAACCAGACTGAATCAGGTAAACTGGGAAGCTGTAAAAACAATAGACAACCCAACATAAATGAAATGGCAGTTTTAATCATATATCCCTATAATGACGGCCGACTTACTTGTAATATGAGACGCTATGCCTCGTAAATTCCTTAAACGCTTTTTGCCTGATCATAAAACAATACAGCAGCATCCGCATCTGCAAAAGTTTGGTCAACGTCTTACTGATCCTAAGTTATGGTGTTTAAATCGACGCACTATTGCGGGTGGTGCTGCAGTGGGTTTATTCGTTGGCTTTATGCCTGTATTAGGCCAAATGTTTATAGCTGCGGCCTTAGCTATTTTTTTCCGCGTTAATCTGCCTATTGCTGCTATGGGAGTGTGGATTACTAATCCATTGACAATAGCGCCCATTTATTTTTTTACTTATAAATTGGGCGCCTGGGTTCTGGATGTTCCTGTAGAACAATATGCCTTCACGATGACATGGCAATGGTTCACCCATGAATTTTTAGTTATTTGGCAGCCCTTGTTACTAGGTAGTTTTATTTGTGGCGTGATCGCGGCGTTGTCAGCTATCTTATTTGTTCGACTATTTTGGCGTCTTGTCGTGATCCATAGCTGGCTGCAAAGAAGTAAAAAATGACCGTCTAATGACTAAGTTTGCCATCTAATAAGGTAAATACTTTATCCATACGACCCGCAAGTTCATTGTCATGGGTCACTATCACTAATGCTGTGCCCAGCGACGCATTTAACTCCAATATCAAATCAAATATGGCCTGAGCTGTGCGATGATCTAAATTACCAGTCGGTTCATCAGCCAGCAAACAGTCAGGCTGAGTGATTAAAGCGCGCGCTAATGCCGCACGTTGACGTTCGCCACCTGATAATTCACTCGGTTTGTGGCTAAGGCGATGGCCTAATCCCACTTTGATAAGCAGCTCTTCAGCCTGTTGCTGTGCATGATTAGGCGATATACCACCGATAACCAGTGGAATAGCAACATTTTCGACAGCCGTAAATTCAGGTAATAAATGATGAAACTGGTAAACAAAACCTAAACTTTGATTACGCAGCTTGCTTAAATTATTGACTGATAATTCATTAATATCTTGACCATGAATTTCTACTTTTCCACTGCTAGGTTCATCCAGTCCGCCAAGCAAATGTAAAAGTGTACTCTTCCCTGAGCCAGAACTGCCGACGATGGCTATTTTATCGCCTTTTGTCACGCTTAGATTAACGTCATTAAGTACATCAGTGTCTAAACCACCATCAGTAAAACGTTTGGTAAGTTGACTGCATTGAATAACCGCTGGTTTAGTCATAACGTAGTGCCTCAGCTGGGCGTATTTTAGCTGCACGCCAAGAAGGATAAATGGTAGAGAGTAATGACAGTACAAAAGCGGTCAAGCCGATTACGGTGACATCATTCCAGTGTAAATCAGAAGGTAAACTGCTAATGTAATAAACATCAGCGGGTAAAAATTGATAACCTAATAATTTTTCGACGCCAGCAATAATGGATTCAACATTGAGTGCCAATGTCACACCGCCGACGACGCCGAGTAGGGTGCCAAACAGACCAATTAAAGTACCCTGCACCATAAAAATAGTCATAATATTTTGGGGTGTCATGCCTAGTGTTCTTAATATTGCGATATCAGATTGTTTGTCTGTCACCATCATGATCAAGGTAGAGACGATGTTGAATGCGGCGACAGCAACAATGAGTAGCAAAATCACAAACATCACCATTTTTTCAGTTTTCAGAGCGCGGAAGAAATTAGCATGCTGATAAGTCCAGTCTGCGGCACGATAATTCATCGGTAACGTCATCATCAAATCGCGCGTAATACTAGGTGCCTTATAAACATCATCTAATTTCAGACGTAGGCCGGTTACTGCATTAGGAATACGAAATAGCTTTGCGGCATCTTCAATATTCATCACCGCTAAAGCGCTATCATATTCATACATGCCAATTTCGAATATGCCCACGACCTCTAGTCTTTTTAGGCGAGGGATTATGCCCGCTGGCGTCGGACTGACATCAGGTGTGATTAACGTTATTTTATCGCCCGTTGCAACACCCATAGCGATGGCTAAATCTTTGCCGAGAATAATGCCAAAACTACCGGGGCTGAGTGCAGAAAACTGACCTTGAACGATTTTGTCACCAATCGATGATACTCTGCCTTCTAAATTAGGATCAATACCGCGGATTTGCGTACCGCGAACATTGCTGCCTTGACTAAGCATCGCTTGACCTTCTACGAAGGGAGCAGAATCAACAACATGAGGCGCATCGGTAATTAAACTTTGCAAGCTCTGCCAGTCCCGAAGTGTACCATTATCACCCGTAATAAAAGCATGTGAGGTCATACCTAAAATTCGAGTACGTAATTCTTTTTCAAAACCATTCATCACTGATAAAACCGTGATTAATGCTGCTACACCTAAAGCAACGCCAAGCATGGATGACAGCGATATGAATGAAATGAAGTGATCACGACGTTTGGCGCGGGTATACCGCAAGCCGATGTAGACACTTAAAGGTTTAAACATAGCGTGTTAATTACTACTTTATATAGAAGGGGGACCTCACACGGTTAAGTGTGAGGTGATTTTAAAGGCTTAGCCTATTTAGCAAAAACCGTTTTTGTGCCGCTTTCGCTACCCAATAACAAGACATCGGCAGGGCGCATTGCAAATAAGCCGTTAGAAACCACACCAACGATATTATTCAATTCTTTTTCTAACTTAATTGGCTCCATGATTTCCCAACCATGCACGTCTAAAATGACATTACTGTTATCAGTGATAAAACCTTCACGATAAACCGGTTGGCCGCCCATTTTAACAATTTCACGTGCCACATAACTGCGTGCCATAGGCACCACTTCAACAGGTAATGGGAAGGTGCCTAAAATATCAACTAACTTACTTTCATCGGCGATGCAGACAAATTTATTACTTGCAGCAGCAATGATTTTTTCGCGAGTTAATGCTCCACCACCACCTTTAATTAATTGTAAATTGTGGTTAGATTCATCGGCTCCATCAACGTAAATAGCAATCTGACCAGCGTCATTTAAATCAAATACTTGAATACCATGAGCTTCTAAACGTTGAGTTGATACGATAGAGCTAGAAACAGCACCTTCAATCTTGTGTTTAATCGTCGCTAATGCATCAATAAAATGATTAACCGTTGAACCCGTACCCACGCCAACGATACCGTTGGTATCAATGTGTTCTAGTGCGGCATAAGCAGCTTGTTTCTTCATTTCATCAGCAGTCATTACTTCTTCCTTATTATTTAAATTTGGTAAATTATCCTGCCAATTATAGAGATAAATCAGCGGCAGTGTTAACGTAAGCATTATTATTGATTAATTATAGTGAAGAATTGTGTGGTCATGCTGACTGAATATGTCGAAAAAATCCTGAAAGCGCGCGTATACGATGTCGCTATTGAAACGCCGCTCGATATTATGCCGCGATTATCTCAGAAAACTAAGAATACCTTGCTATTAAAGCGCGAAGACTTACAACCTGTGTTTTCATTCAAATTGCGTGGTGCATATAATCGGATGAGCCAATTGTCCGCAGAAGAGCGTGCACACGGTGTTGTAGCGGCATCCGCGGGTAATCATGCGCAAGGAGTGGCGTTATCTGCAGAAAAAATGGGCATATCGGCACTTATAGTTATGCCGAAAACGACACCGCCGATTAAGATAGAAGCGGTACGTTCATATGGTGCTGAAATCACCTTGCATGGCAATAGTTATGATGAGGCCTGCGCTTATGCGCTGACCATTGCTAAGGAGCAAGGTCGTACTTTCATTCATCCTTATGACGATCCTGAAGTCATTGCTGGTCAAGGTACTATCGCTATGGAAATCATGCGACAACACCCTGAACCTTTACACGCGATTTTTGTACCAGTAGGCGGTGGTGGTCTTATTGCAGGAATTGCCGCTTATATAAAAGCCTTTTGGCCTGAAATAAAAATTATTGGTGTTGAACCCGCTGACGCGGCAAGTTTAAAAGTAGCGCTAGAAGCTGATGAACGCATCGTGCTTGAGCAAGTGGGCTTGTTTGCCGATGGCACGGCTGTTCGGCAGGTTGGTGCAGAACCTTTCAGAATTGCTCGTGAAACTGTTGATGAAGTGATTTTGGTCGATAGTGATGAGTTATGCGCTGCGATTATGGATATTTTTGATGATACACGGTCGATCGCTGAGCCTTCAGGCGCGCTCGCAGTCGCGGGTGCTAAAAAATATATTGCTCGTGAAAAACTGAAGAATGAGCACCTTGTAGTGATCGATAGTGGTGCGAATATTAATTTTGATCGTTTACGCCATGTCGCTGAAAGGGCGGAATTAGGCGAGCGACGAGAAGTATTATTTGCCGTCACCATTGATGAGGAACCGGGCAGCTTTCAAGTGTTTTGCCAAGCATTATCTGATCGGGGTATCACTGAATTTAACTATCGCTATGCCGATACGCAGCAAGCACAAGTGTTTGTTGGAGTTAGGTTAACGGGAGGTAATGACGAGCGTCAGGCCTTATTTACCAGTCTTGATCTAGCGGGTTATCAGTGGACAGATTTCAGCGACAATGAAATGGCAAAACTCCATGTTCGCTACATGGTCGGCGGTCATGCACCACAAGTTGAAGATGAACGATTATTTCGCTTTGAGTTTCCAGAGCGTCCCGGCGCTTTATTGCGTTTTCTAACCCGCATTGGCCAGCGCTGGAATATCAGTTTATTTCATTATCGCAATCATGGGGCTGCTTATGGCCGTGTTTTAGTGGGTGTGCAAGTGCCAGATAATGAACAAGCAGATTTCCAAGGATTCTTAGATGCATTGGGTTATCAGTATTGGCAAGAATCCGATAATCCCGCTTACGATTTGTTTTTAAAATAGCAGTGAAAAAAGCACCTTTGTGGTGCTTGATGTTTAAGTACGGAGTGATTATTTATTCCTTACTGTTTTAAGCGATATTTATCGCTTGCGTAAAAAACTAAGGGCTGTATAATTCCATCGCTTAACGGCAGGCGCGTAGCTCAGTTGGTTAGAGCACCACCTTGACATGGTGGGGGTCGGTGGTTCGAATCCACTCGTGCCTACCAGCCGAATATAGAAAGCACCTTCGGGTGCTTTTTTGGTTTTTACGGCCCTTTGTATCGGCCACAACCGGAATAAAATCATTATGATTACTGTTACGCTTCCCGATGGCGGTCAACGTCAGTTTGATCACCCTGTTTCTATTTTTGATATTGCCAATGATATCGGTGCTGGTTTAGCCCGTGCGGCTTTGGCTGGTAAGGTCAATAATCAATTGGTTGATACCTCTCATATCATTGACCAAGACGCTGATATAGCGATCATTACGGAAAGAGATGAAGAAGGTCTGGATATTATTCGGCATTCTACATCGCATTTGATGGCGCAAGCGGTAAAGCAGTTATTTCCCGAAGCTCAGGTGACGATCGGTCCAGTTATTAATGATGGCTTTTATTACGATTTTTCTTATGCCAAAGGTTTCACACCTGAAGATTTAACGAGCATAGAAAAGCGAATGGAAGACTTGGTCAAACAAGACTTACCGATTATTCGTGAAGAGATCTCTCGTGAAGCAGGCATAGAAAAATTCCGCAATATGGGTGAAGCGTATAAGGCGGAAATTTTAGAAGACATTCCTACAGGTCAAACGTTGTCATTATATGGGCAGGGGGATTTTATTGACCTATGTCGCGGCCCCCATGTGCCGAGTACTGGTAAGTTAAAAGCGTTCAAGTTAATGAAGCTTGCTGGCGCATATTGGCGTGGTAATTCAGATAATGAAATGTTACAGCGTATTTATGGTACAGCCTGGACCGATAAAAAAGCCTTAAAACAATATTTATTCCGCTTGGAAGAAGCTGAAAAACGTGATCATCGTAAAATTGGCAAAACACTGGATTTATTTCATCATCAAGAAGAAGCATCAGGTATGGTGTTTTGGCATGATAACGGCTGGCGTATTTATCGCGAAGTAGAAAACTACATTCGCGATGTCTTGCAAAATAATGATTACCAAGAAGTACGAACACCGCAGGTTGTTGATCGTTCATTATGGGAAAAATCAGGTCACTGGGACAAGTTTGGCGACATGATTTTTACAACCCATTCAGACAATCGCGACTATGCGATTAAACCGATGAATTGCCCATGTCATGTACAAATCTTTAATCAAGGTTTAAAAAGCTATCGTGACTTGCCATTACGGATGGCTGAATTTGGTTCATGTCACCGAAATGAACCATCAGGTACTTTACATGGATTGATGCGTTTACGTAGTTTTACCCAAGATGATGCGCATATTTTCTGTACTGAAGATCAAATTCAGTCTGAAGTGTCAACATTTATGGATTTATTGAAAGATGTTTATGCTGATTTTGGCTTTAATGAAATTATCGTCAAATTATCTACCAGACCTGAAAATCGAGTAGGTAGTGATGAGGTATGGGATAAGGCTGAACATGCACTTGAACGTGCTTTAAATGACAAAGGTTTAGCATGGGATTTACAACCTGGTGAAGGGGCTTTTTATGGTCCTAAGATTGAGTTTTCACTAAAAGATTGTCTTGGTCGAGTGTGGCAGTGCGGCACTATACAGGTTGATTTCTCAATGCCCGGACGTTTAGATGCAGCTTATGTAGCTGACGATGGTAGCAAGCAGGTTCCGGTGATGTTGCACCGTGCTATCCTAGGTTCTTTAGAAAGATTTATAGGTATTTTGATTGAAGAATACGCTGGTTCTTTTCCAACATGGTTGGCGCCACGCCAAGTCGTGGTGATGGGAATTAGCCAAAACCAATCTGAATATGCCAAAAAAATCACCAAAGAATTACAAAATAAAGGTTTCAGAGCTGATATAGACTTGAGAAATGAGAAGATAGGCTTTAAAATACGTGAACACACATTGCGCCGCGTTCCTTATCTGATTATACTTGGGGATCGTGAAGCACAAGAAAATTCCGTGGCAGTTCGAACTCGTAAGGGTGACGATTTAGGTGTAATGACACTTGATGATTTCGTCAGTACCTTAGGGACTGATATTGCTAGCCGCGGCCGAATTATTTTAGAGGATTAACGCGATCGCTACTGATGATAAAAAACTGAATGGTGAAATAACCGCCAGAGAAGTTCGCCTAACAGGCGCAGATGGTGAACAATTAGGCGTAGTGCCATTAGCGCAAGCTAGAGCACTTGCTGAAGAAGCAGATTTAGATTTGGTGGAGATATCTGCGCAAGCAACTCCACCGGTATGCCGTATTATGGATTACGGCAAGTTTGTATTTGAGACTAATAAGCAAAAAGCAATTGCTAAAAAGAAACAAAAACAAATAGTGGTCAAGGAGATTAAGTTCAGACCGGGCACAGAAGAGGGGGATTATCGGGTAAAACTACGCAACCTGATACGTTTCCTGGAAGAAGGTAATAAAACTAAAGTTAGCCTTAGGTTCCGTGGACGTGAAATGGCACATCAGGACTTAGGATTAAAGTTACTTGAACGAGTAGCTGAAGATCTTAAAGAACTGTCTATTGTCGAGCAACGTCCTAAGAAAGAAGGGCGTCAAATGATTATGGTTTTAGCACCTAGTAAAAAATAAATTAACTTAATAAAACACGAATGCGGAGTTCGAAATAATGCCAAAATTAAAAACACATAGAGGTGCTGCAAAGCGCTTCAAACTTACTGGTAGCGGTAAGTTTAAACGCTCACAAGCGTTTACCAGCCACATCCTTACTAAGAAGAGCACAAAGCGGAAACGCCAATTGCGTTCGACATTGATGGTTTGTAAAGCCGATCATCGATCAGTTCGTAAAATGTTGCCAAATCTATAATTATTAAGGAGTTATCTCATGCCAAGAGTTAAACGTGGTGTAGTCGCTCACGCGCGACATAAAAAAGTTATCGATCAGGCCAAAGGCTATCAAGGTCGTCGTAAAAATGTATATCGTGTAGCTATTCAAGCTATTACGAAAGCAGGACAATATGCATACCGCGATCGTCGTCAGAAAAAACGTACTTTCCGTACTTTATGGATTGCACGTATTAACGCTGGTGCACGTGAATGTGGAATGTCATATAGTCGTATGATTAATGGCTTGAAAAAAGCAAATATCGTTATTGATCGTAAAGTACTTGCTGATATCGCAATGCATGACTCAGCAGCATTTGCTGTTATCGCTGAAAAAGCGAAAGCAGCGCTAGCTGAGTAATACTATATTTAAGTAATATAGAAGTGTGTTGATAGAGAAAAGGGCCGTTACGACGGCCCTTTTTTATTTGTAGTAATCAATTTTCAGGTGAGAATAAAATGGCTGAGCTTGACTCGCAGTTACAGGCATTGAATGACATTGTTGCAACTGCAAAAGATGCAATTGCTCATGCAGATAAAAATGCTGTCTTGGAAGTCGTTCGTGTTGAATATTTGGGTAAGAAGGGCAAAATTACTGCTTACTTGAAAGAATTGGGTAATGTTAGTGTTGAACAACGCCCTGTTATCGGCAAGTCAGTCAATCTAGCAAAACAAGAAGTAGCTGGTTTGATTGATGTTCGTAGTAAATTATTAGCCGAAGCAGCAATGAATGCTGCATTAGAAGCTGAAAAGATTGACGTCAGCCTACCCGGTCGCGGTGAACAAACAGGTGGTTTACATCCTGTAACTCGAACTTTGCAACGTATTGAACAATACTTCCAGCAAATTGGTTTCCAAGTAGCGGAAGGCCCAGAGATTGAAGATAGCACGCATAATTTCACTGCGTTAAATATCCCTGAACATCATCCTGCACGAGCCATGCATGATACATTTTATTTCAACGCCGAAACCTTATTACGAACCCATACATCGCCAGTACAAGTACGTGTTATGGAGAAGGAAGAGCCGCCGTTACGAATCATTGCCCCCGGCCGAGTTTATCGCTGTGATTCTGATTTAACGCATACCCCAATGTTCCATCAAGTCGAAGGTTTAATGGTTGATGAGAATGTGAGTTTTACGGATTTAAAAGGAATTTTGTCTGATTTCTTACAGGCCTTTTTTGAAAAAGATTTAAAAGTTCGCTTCAGACCATCTTATTTCCCTTTCACAGAACCATCAGCAGAAGCCGATATTGAGTGTGTCATGTGTAACGGTGAAGGTTGTCGCGTGTGCAGCCATACTGGTTGGCTGGAAGTCTTGGGCTGTGGAATGGTACATCCCACTGTGTTTGAACACGTCAATATTGATAGTGAAAAATATCTAGGTCTAGCATTTGGTATGGGGGTTGAGCGATTGGCCATGTTGCGTTATGGCGTCAATGATCTTCGCTTATTCTTTGAAAATGATCTGCGATTCTTGCGTCAATTCAATTAATCTAGAGATAACACAATGAAATTTAGTGAAAAATGGTTACGTGAATGGGTTAATCCTGACGTCGATACAGCAACATTGAGTGCTCAGTTAACCCTTGCAGGTTTAGAAGTTGATGCGATTGAACCTGTAGCGGGTGATTTTAACGGCGTGCTGGTTGGACAAGTGGTTTCTGTAGAACCGCATCCTGATGCTGATAAATTACGTTTATGTAAAGTAGATGTGGCTGCAGATGAATTATTGTCTATCGTCTGTGGTGCTGCAAATGTTCGTTTAGATTTAAAGATCCCTGTTGCGGTAATCGGTTCAGTTTTACCGGGTAACTTTAAAATCAAAAAAGCCAAGCTCCGCGGCATTGAATCATTCGGAATGTTGTGCTCTGCAAAAGAACTGGGCATGGTTGAAAATGCTGATGGTTTGATGGAACTTGCTTCTGACGCACCAGTAGGTGAAGATTTTAGAAAATATTTAGATCTTGATGATGTGTCAATTGATGTTGATCTAACACCGAATCGTAGTGATTGTTTAGGTATCGCAGGTATTGCCCGTGAAGTGGGGGTGTTGACTGGATGTGATCTCACAAATTGGCCTAGAGAAGCAGTTACTGAACAAAGCTCAAAACAGCTAGCGGTAAAAGTTGAAGCACCTAGTGCTTGCCCTCGATACGTAGGACGGGTAATTGAAAATATTAATGTAAAAGCAATAACACCTATATGGATGCAAGAGAAATTACGCCGTAGCGGTGTGCGTTCAATCAGTCCTGTCGTCGATATCACCAACTACGTGATGTTAGAGCTCGGACAACCGATGCATGCTTTCGACTTAAACGCATTGAATGGCGGCATTAATGTCAGAATGGGCAAACAAGGTGAAAAGCTAACTTTATTAGATGGCCAAGAAGTCAATATTAGCGAAACAAGTTTAGTGATCGCTGATGATGCTTCACCACTAGCGCTCGCAGGTATTATGGGCGGTAAGTCATCAAGTGTTGGTGATGCAACAGCAAATATCTTTTTAGAAGCGGCTTTCTTTAACCCGCTGGCGATCGCAGGCCGAGCTCGTGAATATGGTTTACACACTGATTCATCACATCGTTTTGAACGTGGTGTTGATCCTGAATTGCCTAAATCAGCAATTGAACGCGCTACTGCTTTATTGTTGGACATCGTCGGTGGTCAAGCGGGTCCTATCACTGAAGTTGTATCTGAACCTGATTTACCGCAAGCGCGAGTCATCACATTACGTGCAAAAAGAATTAAACGCGTTTTAGGTATTGATATAGAAGCCGCACAAGTAGAAGAACAATTAACACGTCTAGGTTTAACCGTTGTGACTAATGATGAAGGTTGGCTAGTAACTGCGCCAAGCTTTCGTTTTGATATTGCAATTGAAGTCGATTTGATTGAGGAGCTTGGGCGTTTATATGGTTATGATAAATTACCAAAAACACGCCCACAAGGTACGGTTTTAAGCGCTGATATATCAGAACATACATTAGCAACCCAGCGTTTACAGGCATTGCTTGTTGATCGCGGTTATCAAGAAGCCATTACCTATAGCTTTGTTGATCCTGCTCTACAACAACATTTAGCTATTGAGGGTGAGCAGGGTATCGCCTTAGCAAACCCAATTTCCGCTGATTTATCTGTGATGCGAACATCACTATGGCCAGGTTTAATACAAGCCATGGTGCGTAACCTCAATAGACAACATGAGCGAGTGCGACTGTTTGAAGTCGGTCGTGTTTTTACAGGTAGTAGTGACAATGTTGAGCAACACCGTCATATTGGTGGCGTATTGTGTGGCAGTCGTTATGCAGAACAATGGTCAGAAAAACAACGCCCTGTTGATTTTTTTGACGCAAAAGCGGATGTTGAAGCCTTATTGGATTTGGGAAATGAAGATAATATTCACTTTGTTTCAGAGTCTCATCCTGCATTGCATCCTGGACAATCAGCGCGCATTTATAAAAATGACTTAGCAATCGGTTGGATAGGCGCACTGCATCCACGACTGAACAAGCCCTTAGATATCAATTGCAGGGTTTATGTCTTCGAATTGTCATTGTCATCCGTACTAGCTGCTAAAGTACCTTCCTTTTCGCCTCTATCACGTTTCCCAGCACTTCGTCGAGACTTAGCATTAGTTGTCGATGCTGAAACGACAGCAGGTAAAATTGAACATTGCTTGAATGGCATTGAATCTGATATTCTTGTGTCAATTCAACTGTTTGACGTTTATAGTGGAGCAGGAGTCGAGGTAGGTAAGAAGAGTATCGCCGTAGCATTTAATCTTCAACATGCTGAACGCACATTGACTGATGAAGACGTTGATGCGTTGATGCGTACCGTGACACAAACTTTAGAACAACACGTCGGTGCAACGATTAGATCGTAAGCTGGATAGAACAAAAGATATATTAGAGGGTAACCATGGCACTGACAAAAGCCGACATGACAGAACAACTATACGACGAGTTGGGATTTAACAAACGTGAAGCTAAAGAATTAGTAGAAATGTTTTTTGAAGAAATTCGTGGTGCTTTAGAATCTGGCGAACATGTCAAACTATCAGGATTCGGTAACTTTGAATTAAGAGATAAAAGTGAGCGACCAGGCAGAAATCCAAAAACAGGTGAAGAAATTCCAATTTCGGCACGTCGCGTAGTTACCTTTCGTCCAGGGCAAAAATTAAAAGCTAGGGTGGATAATTATGTTAGAAGCGAGTAACAATAACGAATTACCAGTTATTCCAGGTAAACGCTACTTTGCCATTGGTGAAGTGAGCGAGTTGTGTGGTGTTAAACCACACGTTTTACGTTATTGGGAGCAAGAGTTCTCGCAGCTTAAACCCGTCAAACGACGAGGTAATAGACGGTACTATCAACGCCATGATGTGGTATTAATTCGTGAAATTCGCGAATTATTATACGAACAAGGTTTTACCATCGGCGGTGCTCGTCAGCGGCTAGAAGTAGAAGCGAAAGTAAAACCAGAAACGACACCTGTAAAAAATGATAAGAAACATATCATTCATGAAATGTTAGATGAGTTAGAACAGATTCGAGCTTTTTTAGCATAGAACGACTACCTTTTAAGCAACGAATGTGATTTATTCTAGCTAGTGACACATAGCCTTAGCTTCACTAGCCTGTAATATTTATTCGCTTTAGTTAGCTTTTACTGCTTTGTTTACTTTCATAAATAGTGAAGTTTCAGGCAGTTAATATCAGTAAGACTTGATTTTATTACAGTCGGGGCATGGCGCAGTCTGGTAGCGCACTTGTCTGGGGGACAAGGGGTCGCAGGTTCGAATCCTGCTGTTCCGACCAATAAAATCAATAGTTTAGTTTTATTTTCTGGCCAATAATAAGCGTTTTCATAAAACGTTTCATAAAACAAATGCTCTTAAGCTTAACGGGTAGGCTCAACTTGTTTCTTTTTACGATCATAGATGGCAACCATTTTTGCATCTCTATGGCCTGATGCATCTTGTTTATTACCGTCAGTATCGCTTACGCCCGCAGCTTTTAGATCATGAAAATTAAACGGTTCGATTCCATTAGTAACCATTAATTTTTTCAATCTTGTCCAAGCTGATTTAAAAGCACTTTCAGTTATTCGTTGTCCTTTTTCATCTTGGATAATATAAATTCCAGCTACAGTATGATTAGCCTTAACGGCCTTACGTAACCTTGGCGACCATAGTGTTATAGTATCACGGCTCCCTTTAGCTCTTAATGTGTCAAAACCATCTGATAAAATCTGTTTACGTGTTGCTCCAAGTATTTCACACCTGCGCATTCGGCAAAGATACGCAAGCTCCATCGCTGGTTGAAGATACGGATATTTCTCTGCTAGGAGGTATGCAGATTGATATTCCTGTTCAGTGACATATCGTGTTCGAGCAGACTCTTTGTTTCTTTTTACATTAGTACAAGGATTTATAAATATAATAAGGTCACGTTCCAGTGCCCAATTCCACGCAACGGAAATTAGAGATATTTCTCTATTTGCAGATACTGGAGATGTTTTTGCCCTTGAGTCTGAATATCTTCTAAGTACACCTGAAGTAATGATTTTTAGTTCTGCAGTCCCTAAGATCTTATCTTGTCCACGAGGATAGTTATTTATTCTATTAATCATCTGAGTTTGAGACTTAATAGTCTCCGTTGTATTTTTATTAAATTGCTCACTTTTCATATATTTTCTAAGTAACCAATCTAAATTTAGTATTTCATGTTTATTATATTGTTCATAAGCATGCCATATTTCAGACATAGGCGAATTAAGACTACATAACCTGATAACTTTTCTTGGATGTCCTTTTCCATTGTAAATATGGAGGTCGTACGCTGAGCGACCAGCATATACATAAGGTGGCAGTCCATTCGTTCTTTTCTTTGGCATGATTATTTACTCATTCGAATATGAAATCATCGGAGTGGTGGTTAATAGATACGCTATCATTTATGGCTTGTACTGTTGTGATGGGAGTTCCATTAGCAGAAAGCCAATATTTAATTCCGTTCAACCGAAGCCATCGCTCCAGTCTTCTTTTTTGTTTGCAGCCGCACCATTCGTAAAGTTGCTCAGTATCTAATAGGCTATTCATAATGACGCCAACAGATTAGTTGTCTGTACAAAAGTGGGTGCTGAGAGAAAAGTTAAAGCAATATCCGAGTGAGTTATTGCCGTTTTGTAGCAGAATAAGAAATATTCAGGATCAAGGTAATCAACCAGTGGACTATGCGATTTAGACATTTGATTAAATAATTTTAAGTTTTTCATGTGCCTCCCTGTGGCTTCGACGGGAGCAATGATGCACAATTAAAAATATATTGCAAGTGTTTTTAGAGTTATTTTTTACTTTTGGGGCAATAAAAATTTAAATGTTAAGAAAGATTCCGAAAAAGTCTATATTTTCCCACCCTTTCTTAACATTTTGATTTTTTCGATTTTTCACGAATTTAGACTTTTTTACGTTTTGCGCAGAAAAACAGGCCCAAAAGTAGGCTGATTTATAGTGAATAAATCGTTTATTAAAGGCTATTTTAGGTGTTCATTTGAATATTTCTATGGCACAGTGCTTATTAATTTTTGTCTTTATTCATGTTCATCACTTTCTTTTTAGCGGCAATAAAATCAGTATTTTTTTGCTGCGTCTTCCTTACATGAGTGACTGAATCCGTGCTCGCCTTAATGGAAAGCGTTCTACTACTGTGATGCTTGTTGCCGTAGACATCTACACTATCAACGGATTGATGGCCCATAATCGCAGCGACTTCTTGACGTGACATACCAGAAGTTTTCAAATCACTGCCGATCTGATGCCGATAGCTATATAAAGAGATACGATGCTTTTGTTTTGGCCAAAGAGTTTTACAGGCATGTGCTAAACGGTGTTGGATCCGTTGCATCGCTTTATCAGCGCGTGCGTTATGCTTATTATGATGGACTTCATCAAACAAGCCGCCGCGTGAGTAAGATAAGGTGGCGTAATCCTGATTTGATACAATCACGATACGATCTAAACCACGTAAGCCATTTTCTGTTTTCTTAGCGCCCGGTATAAAAACCTGGTTACCTCCCATTAGTTTAATTTCTAATATTTCCGCTGGACGACAGCCTAAGATCCGAACGGTCTCAATGGCGGCAACCGTAGCAAAGTTTTGTTTATTTATCAGGTGCTTTTTCAACATAAAATGTTGTTCTTTGTTAACAGACTTACAGCGACGTTGTTTGGTTTTCCTCAATGCTTTGCTTTCTGCAGATGCATCAGCCAACGTGATGGGATTACGCACTGCTTTTAGAACTTCTGCTTGTTTTGTAAATCCTGTTTCTCGTTGTTGAGTGACCAAGGCACAACGAAGTCGTCGCCAGTAAGCGGGGCGGTATTCCTTTGCACAAGCAGTGAGGGCCTGCCTGATATTTTTAGGTGTTAGAGGAATTTGATTGTCGATTAAGCGGTGCTGTAAAAAATATTGAGCCAGCTTTAAATAGTCTTGTTTAGTTTTTTCATTCATGTCGGCGCGGCTATTTGATAAGTATTAGATCAAGCTTAGCGCTATTAAAGTGTGTGATTTGTGGTTTACCCGACAAAGTGCCAAATGAGTTACATCTGTAATCTTAAACGTTGATTGATTTTATCCGGAAAAGTAGGGCGAGTTGTGAGTTGGAAAAGCTACATAGGGCTTATCCCCATTTTCTATTCAATATGACGCAGTGCCACAAGGTAGCGTTTTCGATATTCAACTGCTAAAGGTTCGGACACATCAAAACATTTTTCCGCGACATTTTGTGACCATCCAATATATTCTTTTAAGCGCTGTTTATCCCAAGTAGGCGGTAAGCTAGCAATATTACTGCAGTGATCAGCAAGCTTGATGTATTTGATTGGTTCACTTGCATCATTCATTGATCTAAGTTGTTTCGCTCGGCGCTCAGCCAGCGTCAACGCTTTATCATCAGACAGGGCTTGCACGTAAGAAAGCACATTGCTGCCATATCGGGAGGTTATTTCAGTGGCAGTAACGGGTGTATCTTCCAAAATATCGTGCAGCGCAGCCGCAATGAGAATATCTGTATCATCTACCTTTGCCGTTGACGATAATAATGAAACAACCTCAATCAAATGATTAATATAAGGGGAGCCGCCATTGCCTTTTCGACGCTGATCTTTGTGTGCTTGTGCGGCAAAAAGAAACGCCTCTATTAATTGAGTGGTTCCATTCATCATACTATTACCCTTAAATCAGTATCTTTAATATTAAACTAACGACGTCGGCTAGTTATAGGGATAAGTAAAAGAACATATTTCTTCCAGATCGTCGATTTCATCGAGTACGGTACCTGAGATCGCATCTAAAAGTTTAAAGGCGGGTTCTACGGCATAGGCGTAAACCGTCTTCCTGAATAAGGGATCGGTTCCCTTAAAAACGGAACAAATTTGATTCATTTGCAAGGTAGCATTCCTATTTATTCGACGTGGCGTCACTAAAAACACTTCTGCTATGTTGAAGTTTGTATTTTCGTCTAACGTTATTAACTCTTCCACCGTATCTACATGCAAAATAGAACCGGGCGCATGCTTACTGCGATTGTCTATTATCACCGAAAACCATATAGCGTGTCCGTATTGTATTGCCGTTATCATTGTTTGATTATCCCGTTAAATATATAAAATGAACACTATAGGTTGTAGCTCTATAATAGTCAATAAGGCCTAATTGTCTTCTTGTTACATAGATATTTAGGAATAATAATGACCATTAACGATGCTTTTGGTGCGTCTTTAAAGCGTATACGGCAACTAAGAAATATGAGCCAAGAAGACTTTTCAGACGTCTCAAGCAGAACGTATATCAGTACTTTAGAGCGAGGCTTGAAAAGTCCAACGATTGAAAAGGTAACCGTTATCGCAAAAGCAATGGACGTCGATCCACTGACGCTACTTATGCTGACTTATGCTCAATCGGGTGATGAAACCATAGGATCCTTGTTAAAAAGACTGACGCTTGAATTTGAGGCGCTGGGTATTGATAGGTAGTAGATCTTTGCCAAAAGGGCATTGAACTGAAAGTATCATTACTATCGCGAATTATTTCATGACCGCATCCTTTCACCATTTTGCACTACCCTTGGCCATCGGCTGTGAATTTGGGCGTCTTCAATTTCAGGTTCGATAGTGACGACATAGATTCGTTGCTCGTTGTTATCCCTGGCCAATAAGCCTTGTAAAAATTGCCCTTTATTGAGATCGTACCAGTGAGACTGACCTTCAAAGTCTTTATCCATAAAACTTAATACGGGTAATTTGAGCGGTTTAGGAAAAAACTTATCCCATTTACCCCCATAGATTGAATCCAGTTGTGCCCAACCACCCATAGGTAGGTTACCGGTTTGGCTGTATCGTCTTCCCCAAGGTAATAAAATAATACCGCCATTTTTTTGCTGTACGGGTAGTACCGCTTTGGGATTGGGAAAGTACATGCGTAAGATCGCATCACCGTGCTTAAAATACACACCGCCACACATTAGATGGTTTTCCTATGGCCGGAAGGTTTCCACGACGGTGCAATAACGTTAGGCATGGCGCTGCGATCGATAAGCCTACTGGGTGCGACGGTAAATTCACCATAACGTTGGTTGATTTGGTCGATAGCATTATTAAGCTGTTGGCGTTTTTCAGATAGTTGATTATCGGCAAACAAATCACCTTGTTGCTCATGATGAGGATTAAGAGCGGTGACTTGTACTTGCCATACGCCTTGCCCTTGCCAGTGCTGGATAACGAACTGACGGCATTGAGTAAATATTGCTTGTCCATCATCCGTTGCTTGTTTGAGTTTTATTCTGCTTTGTAACCAACCTTGCTCTGTTTTTAATCCTACATAAAAGTGACTGGCTTTAAAGTGGTGTTTCCTTAATCGACTGCCCACTTTTTCACTCATGTGTTGAAAGTAAGTAAGAATGGTCGGTAAATCATGCGTCTGTGGTGGCATGACTTTGCCATGGCCAATGGTTTTTGGATCGTTGACCGTCGTATTAATCGTTTCGGGATCTTTCCCTTGAGCCATGAGCCAAAGTCGTCGTCCTAAATTCCCAAAGCGTTGAGCAGGGATACTGATGGGGATTTTTTTCATATCACCACACAGGACGACGCCGTATTGTTTAAGAAAATTAGCCGTGCCGGTATTAATGCCACTGAGTTCAGTGACATGGAGTGGGGCTAATACAGCTTCTGCATCCCACGGTAATATTTGCGTCAAGCCATCAGGCTTATTGAGTTTGGCTGCATATTTAGCCGTTGTTTTGTCACCGCTTACACCAACAGAACACGTGAGTCCCGATACGTTACTTACCGTATCTTTCACTAATTGGGCTATTTGTAAGGGCGTGCCTAATAAACTCTGACAATGTGTTACATCAAGGAAGGCCTCATCGACGGAGTACACTTCTAAATCAGGGGTGATGCTTTGCAGTGAGGTCATGATGTTCGTTGAGATTTCAGCATAACGATGAGGCCGTGATGCGGCTTGAATAAGGTCGGGACAGAGCATGCGGGCTTCTTTGAGTCGCATACCGGTTTTCACCCCATAGGCCCGTGCTTCATAGCTTGACGTGATAATGGTTGTACCTTGGCCGCCATTGGTCACTGCGACCGGTCTATTACGCCAGAAAGGATTATCTTGCTGTTCTATTTGAGCAAAGAAGCAGTTCATATCGACTAAGATAATAATTTTTGGCCATGCTTGCTGCGATGTCATTGGTTGCAAGTACGCATAGACATTGCGCTTTGTGATGGTCGTGCTAAATCGTAAACAGTAAGAGGTAAAACTGACGCAGTATGAGCCTGAACAATTAAATGATGTATGAGAGGTTGATTTAGCGTAGTCATGATTTCTCCTTAACGCTCAATGAGAATGTATTAAGAAGAAAATATAGAGAAGATAAAAAATAAGATCAATCGTTTTATTTTTTGAATGAGATATTACTCGGCATCGATGTACTGGTTAGTGAGTATTAAAGAGATTTCAGTTTTGAAATTAGGGGATAGGCTGGTCGCTATGAAATAAAAATGCGATTTTTTAGGATTAATCCATTTTCATTTGCTGCCCATCAAAGCCAATTACACGATAAACCTGTTATTTATATCTCAGGCAATCATGAATTTTATCATCATGACTATGACGTCCTATTATCTGAAATAAGGGTGATATCCGAACGTCACGAAAATGTTCATTTTTTGGAATGTGATGAACTTATGCTCGACGGCGTTAGATTTTTAGGGACAACATTTTGGACCGATTATTGGGGTAATGGCACGACAAATAAAATGAGAAACATGGCCGAACTTCAGCAATTTTTTCCCGATCACAGGCTCATTAAAAAAGATAATAAAGCGTTCAAAACAAGTGATGCGTTCATGATCCATTTACAATCAAAAGCATGGCTGAACGCTAAGCTTGATGAGTCATTTGATGGCAAAACCGTAGTTGTGACACATCATGGTCCAAGCCTATGTTGCCAGCATCCGTTCTTTGATGACAATGAAATTGCAGCTGGCTTTTTATCTAATTGCGATGCTTTGGTTGCCAAAGCAGATGTATGGATCTATGGACACACGCATCCAAATATAGATATCAAAATAGGCAACTGTCGTTTAGTGAGCAATCAAGTGGGCTACCCGAATGAAAAGTTGCCTATACCTTTTCGAGCGGAGTGGCTGTTCGAAATATAGTCGACTTTAGAGAAAGCTGGCTTTACAGCTAACAGTAACCTTAGAAATAGGGGAGGGCTTCAATAGGAATGATCGCTTGAAGATAAGGATAAGCCAGCTGTAATAGTTGCGATGTTTTCTTTAATAGTGATGGAGTCTGATGGATAGAAAGCGAACTATTTTTTAGCGGGATAGCTGGCTATTTAATGAAGATAACTTCCGGGTTCTTCGCACACTTCGCCTACGGCTACGGTGCTACGTCGATAAATCGAACACCCCCACATACTTCCCCATTTACGCGATGCGTTAATGCTACAAAATATGATGGCATTTCACTACGTTAATGCATCATTATTTTGTCGGGGGAAGTATGTGGATAAATAAAGGCATTTTAATTTTACGTAGCAAGAAAATTGAGAGAAATACATGATGTGATTCGGACTTACTTTGACGCATTTAAAGCTAGACATGAATACAGGCTGGCAGGCTGCTAAGTGCCACAAGCGGTCATTGGTGAAACGAAAGTTTTATGTTTTTGATTGGTGAGAACTTAGGATAATTAAAATCCTCGTCTGAGTCATCAGTCGATTGATTCTAGCCATAAGTACCAATAAATATGCAGATTAATTCAACTGTGGTGCGCATCTCATAACAATTTTCTAATCATATGATGAGTCCCTCTTTGTTCCGCCGCTCACTGTATTGGCAAACTAATCGTAAAACGCGTCACATCGTGATCTGAGTATGCGTCGATATGACCATCATGGGCTTCAACTATGGATCGAGCTATTGCCAACCCCAAACCAGCCCCCCCACTGAGGCGCTGGCGTGAAGGATCAACCTGAAAGAACCTGTCGAATATTTTTGCTAAATGTTCGGCAGAAATCATTGGCCCTGGATTTTCGACACTGAGCCTCACATGCACTTCATTCTCGCGTTCCACTTTGACCTTTATCGTCTTTCCTGCAGGTGAATACCGCAAAGCATTAGACAGAAGGTTTGAGATTGCGCGCCTCAACATCGAGCGGTCTCCGCGTATGCGGATCGCAGAGCCCTGAAATGCTAATTCTATCTGTTTTTCTTCCGCTAGCGCCCCGAAAAAATCAAATAACTCTCGCACTTCCTGTTCCAGATTCAACGGCTCCCATATAGGTTTAAGTAGACCGTGTTCGCTCTGAGCCAACCACAGCATATCATTGACCATCTTAGCCAAGCGTTCTTGCTCTTCCAAGTTTGAGTAAAGCAATTCTCGGTATTCATCTAGGCTTCTAGGTTTGCCAAGTGCAACTTGAGTTTGAGTTATCAGGTTGGTAATAGGAGTGCGAAGTTCGTGAGCAATGTCAGCAGAAAAGTGAGATAGCCGAGTAAAACTGTCGTCCAATCGACTAATCATATGGTTGAAAGAATTGACCAATACTCTCAGCTCTCCTGGCATGTCATCAGGATTAAGGCGCACATTTAGGCGATCGGCCTGAACATCACTCATAATATCGCTCAAACTCCGTAGAGGTGCGTGGCCCTGATGTACGCCATACCATGCGGCGAGCATTGTAAAGGCTCCTGCCAATGTCATGATAAGCCATAAGCTATTGCGGAAATTGTCGAGGAAGTGGATGTGAAAGTTCATATCGATAGCCGCAACGATGCTGAATTTTTCACCACCTATCAGAGGTTGCGTAATAGTACCTCGGTAGGTTTTGCCATCTGCCTGCCAACGGTATAAATTGGTAGCCTGTATTAGAGCTACCGGCGGATAGTTATTTATTGGTTGAGATAACTCGGTATTACGGGGTCCAAAAATAAGTTGGCCTTTTATATCCCAAACCTGGAAATAAACGCCATGATGTCCAGACACGGCATGAGATAGTGTTTCTGTCAGGCGTGATCTATCAACTGCTCCAACGCGTAATGCTTGTTCTACAGACGTGGTGATCACTCTCAGCTCACCGGCATCCTGCTCGGCAAAGTGGCGTTCAACAGCGTTTTGCACCAAATGACCAATTAGTAGCAAACTGAGGCCGATCGCTATGGCGACGAAGGCCATCACTCGGGTCGCTAGTGACAGCGGGCGTTGCCTTAGTCGGTTACTCCACCTCATTATCATCTTCGACCTCCAATTTGTAGCCCATGCCACGCACGGTGTGGATTAACTTGGAAGGGAAATCATCATCGATTTTTGCACGCAAGCGGCGGATCGCCACGTCAATCACATTCGTGTCAGAATCGAAGTTCATATCCCATACTTGAGAGGCAATAAGAGTGCGAGGCAATACCTCTCCTTGTCGGCGCACCAACAACTCTAGTAGACAAAACTCCTTATGGCTGAGGTTAATTTTACGGCCTGATCGCATAGCTCGACGGCGTGGAAGATCTAGGGTGAGATCAGACACCGTGACCTCTTCAGTGAATACCGGTAAAACACTTCGACGCAACAAGGTTCTTACTCGAGCCAATAACTCAGAGAAGGCGAATGGTTTGACGAGGTAGTCATCGGCGCCGAGCTCTAAACCTTTGACGCGATCATCAACACTGTCCCGAGCAGTGAGAAATAGCACAGCCGTCTGTCGGCCAGCCTCACGCAATGACTGCAGAATACGCCAGCCATCAACGTCTGGTAGCATGATGTCCAACAGTATCAAATCAAAGGTTTCAGTCATCGCAAGGTGAAGGCCATCAAGCCCATTACGCGCCAGAGTAACCATAAAGCCCGCTTCGGTAAGCCCTTGATGTAAATAATCACCCGTTTTAATTTCGTCTTCTACTACTAATAGCCGCATAAATGCTTTACTCCTTTTCTTCGGCCTATTCTTTGCCAGTTTCCAAACAGTTTAATCATGGCTTGCCTACACAAAGATGACTGAAAGATTACAACTTTGTAATCTTTCAGTCATCTTTGTGACAGAGTCAGTGAACTAGGATAGACGAAAACTCAATAACTCATGAAGGAGAAAGATGCCCGTGACGCAATCAGTGCCAGATCAAGCTCAAGCTTTACGTCTCAGCCGCCGTCGTTTTGTACAAGGTTTGGCGGCAGGAGGCGTTTTGGCTTCAACACCAACCTGGCTACAGGCCGCTATCAATGGACAAACGGCGTTAAGCTCAACGCCAGTCCTCAGCGGAAGAGTGATCGATCTTGTCGTCGGCGAAACGCCGGTCAACTTTACAGGTGTAACACGAATGGCAACGACCATTAACGGATCGATACCAGCACCTACCTTGCGTCTACGCGAAGGTGACGACGTGACTATTCGTGTGACTAACAATCTATCAGATTCTACCTCGATTCATTGGCATGGAATGATACTGCCCTATCAAATGGATGGCGTACCAGGCATTAGCTTTGCTGGCATAGCACCGGGCGAAACGTTCACCTATCATTTTAAGTTGCAACAAAGCGGCACCTATTGGTACCACTCACACAGTGGTTTCCAAGAAATGACAGGCTTGTATGGGGCACTCATCATTGAACCGCGAAATGGCGAGCGGATAAAAGCAGATCAAGATTACATAGTACATCTCTCAGATTGGACTGACGAAGATCCGATGCACGTCTTCAGCAAATTGAAGATGCAAAGCGATATTTACAATTTTAATCAGCCTACCTTTTTCGATTTCACGCATGACGTATCGAAAATTGGCTTGCAGGCTGCATTAGACAAACGCCAGATGTGGAATGAAATGCGCATGAACCCGACTGATTTAAGTGATCTGTCGGCGGCCACCATGACCAATCTAATGAACGGCACTACGCCAGCGGGCAACTGGACCGGACTATTCCAAAAAGGTGAACGCGTGCGCTTACGCTTTATTAATGGGTCCAGCAACAGCTTCTACGATGTACGCATCCCCGGCTTAAAGATGACCGTAGTACAGGCTGACGGACAGGATATTGAGCCAGTTACTGTAGATGAGTTTCGTTTCGGCTCCGGTGAGACTTATGATGTTTTGATCCAACCCCAAGACGATGCTTATACCGTCTTTGCCCAGAGTATAGACCGTAGCGGTTTTGCCTGTGGCACGTTGGCTGTACAGCAGGGTTTATCTGCGCCGGTACCTCCTCTCGATCCCGTAGAGTGGCTGACCATGGCCGATATGATGGGAGATATGAAAGGTATGGATAGCATGCAAGGTATGCAAGGTATGCAAGGTATGGATGGTATGGATGGTATGGATGGTATGGATGGTATGGATGGCATGGCTGGTATGAAAAGCATGGATCACAGTATGCACGGCATGCAACACGGTGCACCCAATCCACTGGCCATACCATCCAAAAATGTCAATCATGCGCGAACTGAATACGGCGCGTCGGTGGATATGCGAGTGGATACGCCACGTACCAATCTCGATGATCCTGGAATTGGACTTCGCAAAAACGGCCGTCGGGTATTAACACTTGCAGATTTAAAATCCATCGATGGCGTGCTAAATGACCACCGTCCACCCACCAAGGAGCTTGAATTTCATCTAACAGGTAATATGGAACGTTACAGCTGGTCATTTGACGGATTGGAGTTTGGTAAGAGCACGCCTGTCTCACTACGACAGGGTGAGCGCGTGAGAATCATCTTGCAAAATGACACGATGATGACTCATCCGATGCATCTACATGGTATGTGGAGCGATTTAGAAAGTGATCAAGGTGAGCTACTAGTTCGTCGACATACGATTCCAGTTCAACCCGCTCAGCGCATTAGCTTTTTAACTACACCTCATGATGTAGGTCGCTGGGCTTGGCATTGTCATCTGCTATTTCATATGGATGCTGGTATGTTTCGGGAGGTGGTGGTGTCATGAGTAACAAAAATATGAATCCACTTATTGGCGTAATGCTCATTGTCAGCGGCCTTTATACGCCTATCTTATTAGCAGAAATGCAGCATGGAGACATGGCCCGAGGAGAGATGCAAATGCAAGGTGGTACTGCGCCTGATCACGCCCGCGACCCTCACGCCTATTCCGGTGGTTTCACTCTTACTGAAGGTCCATATGCTCAATCTGGGCCTAGACAACTGAAACTAGCAGACGAACATACCTTCTGGTCGGTGCTAGCTAATCGCCTTGAGTACAACGAGGCTAGTGACAGTGTCGTGTTTGATCTACAAGGTTGGTATGGCACTACCTACGATCGTTTTGTCGTCAAAGCGGAAGGTGATATCGCTGATAGTCGACTGGAAGAAAGTCAGACCGACTTACTTTGGGGCCATGCTATTAATGCCTATTTCGACACTCAACTCGGGGTGCGATTGGATCAATATGATGAAGGCAGTAACCGCCAATGGCTTGCATTTGGGGTTCAAGGTTTGGCCCCTTATTGGTTTGAACTGGATGTAACAGGCTACCTCGGTGACAGCGGGCGAACAGCATTGGCTATTGAAACCGAATACGAACTGCTTTTCACACAAAAGCTGATCTTACAACCGCGCGCGGCACTCACCTTTTATGGTGAAGATGATCTCGATAATAACATAGGCAGTGGATTATCTGATTTATCTCTTGGTCTTCGCCTACGCTATGAAATAACGCGCCAGTTTGCACCGTATGTCGGTGTGGAATGGACAGATTCCTATGGCAAAACGGCTGACTATAGACAAGCTACCGGTCAGGACATTAGTGACACGCAATTTGTCGCTGGCCTGAGATTCATGTTTTAACAATGGCTTTACCAATACAAATATTTTCAATTAATCAACAAGGAACATTCTAATGAAAACTAAAACACTTACTTTTGTCATTGCACTTTCGACATTGGCATTCACTTTATCAGCCCAAGCACATGATCCCAAAGAACACATGAAAGATGCTGAAAAGCCTGACTGTGCTGCAATGGAAAATATGAATCAGAGCAAAATGGACATGCAAGATCCTATCGCGCAGGCCATGATGAAACAGTGTATGGGGAATATGCACAAGGATGAAATGCCTAAAAGTGACAACGCAGGACAGCCTAATAGTAACGAATCTACAGAGCATAAACACTAAAGTACAGTGATTAGTTAAACAGTCAGATGTCACTAAAACTTCACACAAAGAGGAACTGTAATGACCGCAAGAAAATTGCTGTCCTATGGTAAGTGCCTGCTGATAACAGCGGGCATAACCATAATTGGTGGCCTAGCGTTTCTATATTCTGGGCTCTACACCATGGGGGCTGATGTACCGCATAACGCCTTTACTTACTGGGGGCTGGAAACGCTGCGAGAACGCTCGATCGAACGAGTAGCAAGTAACATTGAAGTCCCTAATGATCTTAATACTTCATCTCGTTTACTTAGAGGTGGTGCCGACTACAATGATATGTGTGCCAGTTGCCATCTAACACCGAGTAAAAAACAAAGCGATTTCTCATTAGGTCTTTATCCCTCACCGCCCAATCTATCGCTAAATGAAAACGACGATGGTCATGACAGTCACGGTGACGGACTATACACTCAACAACGTCAGTTCTGGATCATCAAACACGGTATCAAGGCATCAGGTATGCCTGCTTGGGGCCCTAGTCATGATGATCAACGTATTTGGGATATGGTGGCTTTCCTTAAGCGTTTACCGGAACTTTCACCAGCACAGTACCAGATCCTCACAGCGCGTGGTGATAGCTCGAATGGGCATGAGCAGTGATGTTGAGCAGTTGACGATCGCTGACATTCAAAATACTTACGCGTTCTCATTGAACATAATCGGTTAGATTGAATGACTAAACTTAGTGACATGTGTCGAGTATGCGGTATGACAGCAAATATTGAAGTGTCATCACTGCAATATCACAAAATGTACTTACATTTTTGTTCGGAACAATGCCGAGAGACATTTATCGCTCATCCCAACTTATATAGTGTGTCGACGGCAAAACAACGGGAAGTAATCCTCAAACAACGGACAATGAGTTTGGTAGAATCGTTAGCTAACGATAAAGCTGAATTACTCATTAACAATTTGACGGAAATGATGGGTGTGAAGGAGGTGACCGTTGATGGAGATAAGGTGCACATTAGCTATGACCTACTTCAAGTAACACGTAAACAAATCGAACAACAGCTGATGGAGGTGGGTGTTCTATTTGGTAATGATTGGGTAGAACATTTACGTCGCGCTTGGGTACATAATAGTGAAGATAATGAATTGGCGAATCTAGCTGCTCCTATTCATTACTATAACCGACCTCCGCCAAAATATTGAGGTGTTCGATAGCTATGTCAAAGAAGCATAGAGCAGTTATTTTATTCTCCAAAATATAAAGAGAACGTGATGAAAAAAACAGAGATTGGCAACGCACAACATTGGTTAAAGACTTCGATGATAAGAAGCTTTGTCATCGTTATAGCAGTACTTTCTGTAATTGCTGCAGTAACGTGGTCTATTATTCCTTCCACTCCCACAGAATCGACTCATGTAGTCAATAATACCTTTCCCGAAGTAACGGTTTATAAATCGGCTACCTGTAGTTGCTGTAATGATTGGATAACCCATTTAGAGCAAGAGGGATTTAAAGTTACGTCTTATGATAAAGAAGATATGGATAGCATAAAGACCTCTTTTGGTGTGAAACCAGGTTTGGCATCCTGCCATACAGCACTTGTTGGTGATTATGTTATTGAGGGACATGTTCCTGCCGTTGACATCATCAAGTTATTACAAGATAAGCCTCAGATCATCGGACTTACAGCACCTGGAATGCCAAAATATTCACCGGGCATGCAAGCTTCTGGACTAGAGCCTCGAGGCTATGACGTTTTAACGTTTGATCAAACTGATAACACTACTGTATTTAAACATTATTAAAATAAGACTTGACCTGTGTGTAGCACCTAGCATTTAGACTTATCTACAAGGTGTGGTCATTGATGCGATATTGCTGTCATTAGGAGTGAATATGCTAACGGTAAGTGAGTTGTCAAAAGAGGTTGAAATGACGTCGGATGCCGTGCGCCATTATGTACGCATTGGTTTGCTATTCCCCTCACGAGACCCAGTTAATGGTTATAAACTTTTTAGACGTGAGGATATTAAAAAAGCGAAGTTTATCGGCAAAGCAAAATCACTTGGTTTTACTTTACAAGATATACGAACGATCTTTGAGCATAGCGATACAGGAGAAACACCCTGTTTAGCAGTACGTAACATGATTCAACAGCATATTGATAACAACCGTGTACGCCTTGCTGAGTTAAATAAAATACAGCAGAGGATGGAAGCTGCAGTACAAAAGTGGAGTGCAATGCCGGATGGCACTCCAGATGGAAAAGCGATCTGCCATTTAATTGAATCTATATCGTAAAGCCGTATTTTTGCATAGTGAACATGAACGCTTATTTGATGTTGCGCTTATTCTTTGAACCACAGGAAAAGCGCACAAGAAAACAGGAAGAGGATAATAAATGAATATTGATCCAGTATGTGGAATGACTGTTACGGATAATGCTGAGCATCACATAGAGCATATGTCTAAATCGTATTACTTTTGTAGTAAGCACTGTTTAAGCAAGTTTTCTGCCGCGCCCAATCAATACTTGAGCGATACAAAATCTAAAGAAGCTAGCGGCTGTGGTTGCAGTGATAACAAGCCCCAACCGCTAGATACTACCGAGGAATCTCATGATTGTTGTGGTGGAACAAAACAAGACCAACCAGACGTTACAGCACAATCTGAAAGTTGCTGCGGTGGGTCATCTACGGTTACACATCAGACAGATAGTGAAAATCTTACTAAGGCTAAACCATCAAGCATAGCAAGCGTCTCATCGACTGGAGCAAAAAAAGAATACACCTGTCCAATGCATCCTGAGATTATTCAGGACCATCCTGGTAGCTGTCCTAAATGCGGCATGGCACTGGAGTTGAAAACTATTCCCGTTACAGCCACCAAGACTGAATATACCTGTCCGATGCACCCTGAGATTGTTCAGGACCACCCAGGCAGCTGTCCTAAATGTGGTATGGCATTGGAATCACGTACGGCTGATGTACAAGAAGATACCAGTGAATTGGATGATATGACTCGCCGTTTATGGTTTAGTGCCATATTGGCTATACCTGTGTTTTTCAGTGCCATGGGTGCTGAATTTTGGCCAGAGCTCATCAATGGTTTGATTTCCCCTGTGGTTCGGCAATGGTTAGAGCTTATTTTATCTGCACCCGTAGTATGGTGGGCTGGTTGGGTATTTTTTCAACGCGGTTGGCAATCGATAGTGTCGCGACATTTAAATATGTTCACTTTAATTGCTATTGGCGTTGGTATTGCCTGGATCTATAGCTTCATCGCTGTTGTTATGCCAGGTATTTTTCCTTCTGCCGTTTTCAGTGAATCGGGAATCGTACCGGTTTATTTTGAAGCCGCCGCGGTCATTACCTCGCTAGTTTTACTTGGGCAGGTGATGGAGTTACGCGCTCGAAGTCAGACTAATGCTGCGATTAAATTATTACTGGGTCTTGCACCCAAAACAGCACGTATTGTTCGTGAAGATGGTACTGAGGAAGACATTCCACTTGAGCAAGTACAGCCGGGCGATCAATTACGTGTTCGTCCAGGAGAAAAAGTGCCGGTCGATGGCGTGGTGATAGACGGTGAAAGTAATGTCGATGAATCGATGGTGACTGGCGAACCTATTCCAGTTACAAAACTTAAAGGTGGAAAATTAATTGGTGCCACGGTGAATGGCACCGGCGGATTATTAATGCGTGCTGAAAAGGTAGGCGCTGACACCTTGTTAGCGCAAATTGTCCAAATGGTAGCTGATGCCCAGCGCTCACGTGCACCAATTCAAAAACTGGTCGATATAGTCGCTGGATATTTTGTACCGACTGTTGTCATCGTTTCATTGATTACATTTATCGTCTGGAGTCTGTGGGGGCCAGAACCGGCTATTGCTTATGCTGTAATCAATGCAGTAGCCGTTCTGATTATCGCTTGCCCTTGTGCCTTGGGTTTAGCCACACCGATGTCAATTATGGTCGGAACGGGTAAAGGCGCAATGATCGGCGTATTGATCAAAAATGCTGAAGCGTTGGAGATATTGGAAAAAGTCGATACTTTAGTGGTTGATAAAACCGGCACATTAACTGAAGGTAAACCCAAATTAGTTGCCGTAATGGCGACTAAGGGCTTTGACGAAAATGACAACCTTCGCTTAGCGGCTAGTTTGGAGCGTGCCAGTGAACATCCTTTAGCTGAGGCCATCGTCAAAGGTGCTGAAGAGAAAGAGTTAACACTAAGTCAAGCTGAGAGCTTTCAGTCAGTAACAGGCAAGGGTGTGACAGGTAAGGTTGACGGTCGCCTAGTGGTACTGGGTAACCTCAAACTATTTGAAAGTCTCAATATAGACGCAGGTAATTTGCCACAACAGGCGGATAGTCAACGTGCTGAAGGTCAGACGGTTATGTTGTTAGCGATCGATGGTAAGGCCGCAGGATTAATTGGCGTTGCTGATCCGATAAAAGACAGCACTGAAGAAGCGATCCGTAATCTGCACAAAGAAGGTATTCGAGTGGTTATGTTGACTGGCGATAGTCGTAAAACAGCTGATGCCGTGGCAGAAAAACTTAATATTGATGAAGTGCATGCAGAAGTATTGCCAGAACAGAAGTCTGAAATGGTGAAAAAACTTCAAGCCGAAGGTCGAATAGTTGCAATGGCCGGTGATGGTATCAATGATGCACCCGCATTGGCTCAGGCTCATGTAGGCATTGCCATGGGTACGGGCACCGATGTTGCGATGGAAAGTGCCGGCGTTACTTTGGTCAAGGGTGACTTGCGGGGGATAGTTCGGGCAATACGCCTGTCTAGAGCGACTATGCGAAATATTCGTCAAAATTTATTCTTTGCCTTTATTTATAACGCCGCTGGTGTGCCGATTGCAGCGGGTGTGCTTTATCCCGTTTTTGGCCTGCTACTGTCACCAATGATTGCTGCGTTAGCGATGAGTTTCAGTTCAGTTTCTGTCATTTTGAATGCACTCAGGCTTAATCGAGTGAAATTATAAAATCGTAATAGTTAATCGTGAGGTTTATTTATGAAATCGAAAATGTGGTAAGGCCTAAGTTTACTAGACACTTTTCTGATAGTGACTGTAATGAAATAATCAAGCTAAAAGCGGAAATCAAGGTTTGTATGTATATCTGCCTCTATTCCAGTGTATAAATTATATTACGTATTCCAATAGATTTAAGATGAAATGTCTGCTGTGGGTCGACAGGCGACCTTTGTTACATTTGTCGCTTAAGTGCCAATTATAGTCTTTGAACCTTAACAATCTTATGCTTAGGTTGTTGGGCACATCGGTGTTGTACTGTGGTAACAAGACACTTAAAATCCCTCGATTTTGCGGCCGTGCCGGTTCGATTCCGACCCTCGGTACCAATATTTAAGATAAGTCAGTATATAACAGTGACTTAATGCAAAACGATGCTATAACAATTGTAATAGTGTGACACCAAGTGGTTACACTTTGGAGTCGTAATGGCAAATCATATATGTCGCAACCGCTGTGGAGCCTTCTACTTTCGGTTTATCATTCCACAGGCATTCCGAAATATTTCAAGAACAAGCGTGAAATACGCTATTCCCTCAAAACCGATAGCAAAAAGCTTGCTGTTTAACGTGCGAGACTTTATCGTGTAAGTGTCGATCACTTACTTAGGCCGCTGGAATAAACATGCTCACAACATTCATGTCTTTTACTACTCTTGATGGACATAAAAAGTAATAAAAAAAATGCAAATTATGGTAAAATCTTAAAATGTCTATTCGGTCTTGTGTCAATTTGCTCATCCTAATGATTGCCATGCAATCAGGAATTCTGGCGGCCGATATTCATGATCTTGCTTTCGCACAATCCCAGGAACGAAATACTGGCTTTGACACCCATCAAGACCAACATCAGCAATTGGCTCAACAGTCACACACCCACGATAAACAGTCGGGCATTGATTGTTCTCATTGTGTACATAGTCATTGCGCCCACTTTGTTGGTCTGACTAACGCATCAAGTCTGAGTCTGACCGATTACAGGGATAGCTTATTCTATCTCCACTCGCAGTCAACTGAAACTGGCTTTTCTGCCAACACGTTCCGCCCTCCCATAATTTAATCCTCGATAAAACTGTCACGGACGCTTTAAGCGTCTGCTTGTCTGGAATAATCAGGATTTAAATCATGAAGCTACAATTCAAAAGTGTGCTTGTTATGAACAAGCCATTACGTTTCACATGGCTCGGTGTACCCTTAGCCATACTGTGGTTGTTGTCAATCACCCCCGTTAATGCAGCGCAAAAGAACGACATGCTTAGCCTTTCAGAGGCAGTGCAGCAAACTCTGACGCAACATCCGTCTTTGCAAGTGTTTCCCATTAGACAACAACAACTTGCTGCACAAAAACAGACAGCAAACCTGAAACCCGCCTATGTACTCGGTGTCGAGGTCGAAAATGTGGCCGGTACTGGTCAACTAAGTGGCGTGAAATCCTTGGAAACCAGCGTTTCTTTGTCTTCCGTACTCGAATTAGGCGGCAAACGTCTTTCGCGAGTTGAACTTGTCGAACAAAACAGTGACTTGATCAATGTTGAACGTAAGATTCAAGCGCTGGATTTACTGGGCAGCGTTACTCGGCGCTATATAGATGTACTGAATAGTCAGGAGCGTGTTCTACTCGCCCGCGAGGGGGTATCACTTGCTGAAGCAACACTGGCCGAAGTCAATAAACGAGTTAACGCTGCGATTGCACCCAGTGCTGATAAGGGACGCGCCGAGGCGGCGTTAGAAGAGGTCCTATTAACGCTGATGGCCGAACAACGGCAGCTTAAAACTCAGCAAATGGCACTTGCCAATATGTGGGGTAGCTATCAGCCTTCATTTGAACGTGTATCGGGCTCGCTTTACACCATCGGAGAAGCGATACCTTTCGATGTGTTATTCAATAGAGTCCAGCAAAACCCACAAATCGAACTTTTTGCGACCGAAAGCCGTGTTCGTGATGCACAAGTCAGGCTGGCACGCACACAGCAGACAGCTGATCTGACCTGGTCCGTTGGTATACGCCGAAATGAGGGCCTCAATGATACGGCGCTGATCGCCGGTTTTTCGATGCCGCTTTTCAGCCAGCAACGTGCCCAGGGTGAAATCGAAGCGGCATTAGCCGCGCGAAATGAAGTCAGCTATCGTCGTCAAGATGCCTTGCTGCAACTACACACCCAGCTCTATCGTGCCTATTCTGGCCGTGAGCAAGCTATTCTCAACACACAAAAACTTCAAGAAGCCATTATTCCCAAACTTACGCAAAGCCTGGAGCAAATCCAAAACGGCTATCAGCGTGGGCTATACAGCTATCTTGATTTCCTGACCGTCAGAAAAGATTTGCTCAGCGCCAAGCGATCGCTCATAGAAGCCTCCGCAGCTGCCTTGCAATTTGAGACGGAAATCGAACAGCTGACGGCTGAACCATTAATTGCCGCAGCGCAGTAATACAATGAATCAGGAGAACATAATGTTTCAACTTAAACCTATTTCAAATGATGCCAAACCACAGCAAAGTCTTAATATATGGCTACTACTAACAATGCTGGTGATGGCTTTATTTACCACGACTTTGCAAGCCGAAGCAGAAATGCAAGATCATGAATATCAAACAGAAAGTCATCAACACGACGAGGCCGAACACTCAGATGATGAGACTTCAGCCGAGGCAACCCAAAAATCTCATCAGCACGATGAAAATGCACCGCATAATTCAGATGACCCCGCTCATAAGCAAGATGAGGAATCCCACGAAGATCATCAAGAAGATGGACATGATGAATTAACCAAGGGTCCTAATGGTGGCCGGTTGCTGAGTAAAGACAATGGTCTCAGTATTGAATTAACAATTGATGAAGATAATATGCAGCCAAAGTTCAGAGTATGGCTTCGCAACAAAGAAGGTGCGCTGGTAAAAACTGCCAACAAAGCGGAATTATTGGTTACCTTGACACGTCTCGGTGGTGAACAGCAGCTGATTAAATTTATCCCGGTTGAAGGAGAAGACTACTGGCAAAGTAGCGTAATCATCGAAGAACCTCATTCGTTTGATGTCATGGTCAACTTAAACTATCAGGGCAACACGGTTGAGTGGCACTACGCTTCATATGAGGGACGTATGCAGATGGATGCAGAAACCGCCCAAAGACAAAGTGTTAAGACTAGCTCCGTATCAGCTGGACAAATTGCCGTGACCACCCGTGTCTATGGCAATGTTGTCGTATCTCCAGACCGGATAAGTCAAGTTAAAGCTCGTTTTCCAGGCCAAATCACCAGTGTCAAAGTAGCTTATGGTGACCGTGTAAAAGATGGCCAAGTACTGGCAACGGTTGAGTCTAACAGTAGCTTGCAGACCTACAGTGTTAGGGCGCCTATAAGTGGTGTAATTACAGCTAAGTATGCATCAAGCGGAGAAGTCGCAGCCGATCAAGCTTTGTTTACCATTACAGATACCTCAACGCTTTGGGCAGAGCTCAAGATTTTTCCAAAGCAAGCACAATCGATTGCCACAGGCCAATCGGTCCAACTCGGCGGTGCTGTCAATACAGTGCAATCCAGCATTCAACAGTTATTGCCAAATACGCAGCAAGCACCTTATCTGATTGCCCGGGTGCCCCTAAAAGATACCGAGCAAACCTGGTTCCCGGGGATGATGGTTGAAGCGGATGTGACGATTCAGCAGAAAGATGCAGATCTTCGTGTTCCTAATAGTGCAATTCAGCGCCTTAACGATAATCAAATCGTTTTTATTAAGGTCGGAGATCAATATGAATTGAGACCTTTAGAAGTCGGTCTAAGCGACAAAAATTATACCGAGGTTAAGTCTGGGCTCCGGCAAGGGGATGAGATTGTAGTTGGTAACAGCTATCTCATTAAAGCTGATCTGGAAAAATCCGGCGCAGCCCACGCCCACTAACCGGAGTTTCAATATGATAAACACGATTTTAAGACTCTCAATAGAGCGTCGCGGACTAATGTTGTCGTTGATTTTTGTCATCATTGGTCTTGGTCTTTGGAGCTTTCAAAAGTTGCCAATTGATGCAGTGCCTGACATCACCAATGTACAGGTGCAAATCAATACCGAAGCACCCGGCTATTCTCCGTTAGAAGCTGAACAGCGAATTACTTACCCGGTTGAGCGTGCTATCGCTGGTCTGCCAAATCTTGACTATACCCGTTCGATTTCACGATATGGCCTGTCGCAAGTAACGGTTGTCTTTGAGGAAGGCACCGATCTGTATTTTGCCAGAAACCTGATTAATAACCGACTTGCGGTTATCAAAAGTGAGTTACCAACAGGAATAGAGCCTGAAATGGGACCGATAGCGACTGGTCTCGGTGAGATCTTGATGTATACCGTCACCGCCGATCCGAATGCGACTCAGGATGATGGCAGTCCCTATGATGCGACAGCACTGCGTGAGATTCAGGATTGGATCATTAAACCACGTCTCGAAAGAGTGTCGGGTATCACCGAAGTTAACACTAGTGGCGGCTACGAAAAGCAATTTCATGTGCAGCCAGATCCATCAAAAATGCTCAGTTTTGGCGTCAGTCTGACGGATCTGAAACAGGCATTAATGGCTAACAATGATAATCGGGGCGCCGGCTATATTGAACGGTTTGGCGAGCAGATTCTAGTTCGCTCTCCCGGTCAGCTTAAAGACATCGCAGACATTGGTCAGGTAGTCGTAAAAAATATTGATGACCGCCCTGTAACCATAGATGATGTTGCTAATGTTGTTATCGGTAAACCGCTTCGTACCGGGGCTGCAACTCGGGATGGCATAGAAACAGTGCTCGGCACGGCGATGATGTTAGTGGGCGAAAACTCGCGTGAAATCGCCGAGTCGGTTGCCAGTGAACTTGAGGCAATTCAAACGTCATTACCTGAGGGCGTTACAGCTGAAGCGGTCTATGACCGTACTGTACTCGTCGATAAAGCGATTGCCACCGTTGAAAAAAATCTATTGGAAGGCGCGCTGCTGGTTATCGTTGTCTTGTTTTTATTGCTGGGCAATATTCGCGCAGCCTTAATTACTGCAGCAGTCATCCCTTTGGCCATGCTGGCGACCATAACTGGTATGGTACAAGCTGGCATCTCTGCAAATCTGATGAGTATGGGGGCACTCGACTTTGGTTTGATCGTCGATGGTGCTGTCATCGTGGTTGAGAATTCCATCAGACGATTATCGATTGCTCAAAAAGAAGCTGGCAGTGTTTTGCCCTTAAAAGAGCGATTACAACTGGTTTATGAGGCTACCAATGAAGTCATTCGCCCCAGTCTGTTTGGGGTCATGATCATTACCGTAGTCTACATACCGCTTTTCTCACTGACTGGCGTAGAAGGCAAAATGTTCGAGCCGATGGCAGCCACTGTGGTAATCGCTTTGTTATCTGCCATGGTATTTACCATCACCTTGGTTCCGGCAGCAGTTGCAATGTTTATGAGTGGACGGGTAACAGAGAAAGAAAGCTTACTTATCTCAGGGGCTAAGTGGTTTTACAAACCAGCCTTGCTGATAAGCCTTAAGTTACGTTGGTTGGTTATTATCCTCGCTGCGGTCTGTGTTGGCCTCGCGATCAACTTGGCCAGTAAAATGGGCTCGGAGTTTATTCCTCAACTTAATGAAGGGGATATTGCATTACATGCGCTTCGGACCACTGGAACCGGTTTACAGCAGTCAATTGAAATGCAGTTTTTATTGGAAAAACGGCTGATGCAATTCCAGCAGGTAGATAAAGTCTTTGCCAAAATTGGTACACCGGAAGTCGCGACCGATCCGATGCCGCCTAATGTTGCAGATACGTTCGTAATCTTAAAGCCACGCGCGCAGTGGCCGGATCCTGATCTGACTAAAACGAAACTGCTTGAACAAATTGAACAAGCCGTTACGGCCATACCGGGCAATAACTATGAGTTCACTCAACCGATTGAGATGCGTTTTAATGAGTTGATTTCAGGTGTTCGTGCTGATGTGGGTATCAAAGTGTTTGGTGATGATCTGGATTTGATTCGGGAAACTGCCGAAAATATTTTGGCCGTGGTTGAACAAATTCCCGGATCTGCAGATGCGCGTTTGGAGCAAGTCAGCGATATGCCGATGTTAACTGTTCAGCCCAACCGTATGGCTTTATCACGTTATGGTCTTAGCGTTGATGCGTTGCAGGATATGGTCTCCACCGCGATTGGTGGCACCATGGCTGGACTCATCTATGAAGGTGACCGACGTTTCAAACTAATGATAAGGCTACCGGAAAATATTCGACAGGATATATCTGGATTGTCCGATTTGCCGATTGAGTTACCAAGCGGAAGCTATGTGCCGCTATCTGAAGTTGCTGATATTGTCCTAAATCAAGCACCAAGCCAAATATCGCGCGAAAATGCTAAGCGACGCGTGGTGGTCTCCTCGAATGTCAGGGGACGTGACTTAGGCTCATTCGTTACTGAAGCACAGCAACGAATTGCCGAGCAGATCGAATTGCCGGCAGGTTATTGGGTAGAGTACGGCGGTACTTTTGAGCAGCTAGAGTCAGCCAGTAAGAGACTCTCCATCGTGGTGCCCGTCACACTGGTGATTATTTTAGCTTTATTGATAACCGTCTTTGGCTCTTTCCGTGATGCTGCCATCATCTTCAGTGGTGTGCCGCTGGCGCTTACAGGCGGCGTGTTGGCATTGTGGCTGCGAGATATGCCTTTGTCGATTTCTGCCGGGGTGGGCTTTATTGCGTTGTCAGGTGTTGCAGTTTTAAACGGTCTGGTGATGTTGTCATTTATCAGAGACTACTGGCATGAACATGGTGATTTGCATAAAGCCATAGTTGAAGGTGCGATGACACGTTTACGGCCCGTATTAATGACCGCTTTGGTAGCAAGTCTCGGTTTTGTGCCAATGGCACTTAATATTGGCACTGGCGCGGAAGTACAAAGACCGCTGGCGACGGTAGTGATTGGTGGCATTATCTCGTCAACGTTGTTGACATTGTTAGTTTTACCAGCACTTTACAAGCTACTACATAACAATGACAAAAAGACATAACCAACTTTTATTTATCTGTTCCCAGTCATATTCTGGCTGGGGGCGCTGCATTTTTACATTCGCCATCTAAGGTTTGTTCATTAACATCGGAGAGCATTAAATGCACAGTCATAATCATCAGGATGACGATAGCTCAAGAAATATTGCGCTAGTGTTTTTCCTCAATCTGGGTTTCACCATCATCGTGTTTATTGGTGGTCTACTGACCAACAGTACCGCTATTATGGCCGATGCAGTACATGACCTGGGAGACAGTTTGTCGCTTGGCAGTGCTTGGTTCTTATCACGTTGGGGGCAAAAACCTTTCAATAATGAGTTCACTTATGGCTACCGCCGGGGCTTAGTGTTTGGCGGTGATTGCGTAAGTTAAATAAAACCGATGACCGGGGCACCTTGCCCCGTCATCAACCGGCTTCTTCACAGGGCATTGACGATGACTACCTTGATAAGACTCATTATCTGCTATAGATCGGAGTGTTATGAAATGCCTGCCAATCATCTTTAGTTCCTATTTTAAAGTAACGGAAACGCTATGAACCATATACACGATTACGATGCGCATGGAAAACAACTGTGCTGCACAGAAGAAAATAAAATAAACGCCCAAGCGGATGCGTTAATAAAAAACAAACCCGTTAAAGATAGTTGTTGTACGACTGACGACGACCAGCACACCGATGATGCTGGACACGATCATACCAGCAGTAGCGAAAGTAACTTCAAGCTGTTTCTGCCCGCCGCGATTAGTTTAATTGCATTGTTAATTGCGCTAATTTTGGATAATTACGTTACGCAAGCTTGGTTTACTGGCTGGTTACGTATTGGCTGGTACGTTGCTGCCTATTTACCCGTAGGTCTACCGGTTTTGAGAGAGGCGGTTCAGAGCATTATCAAAGGTGAAGTATTTTCTGAATTTTTATTGATGAGTATTGCAACTATTGGAGCCTTTGCGATTAGCGAATATCCTGAAGGTGTTGCCGTCATGTTGTTTTATTCAGTAGGTGAAGTGTTCCAGACCCTGGCAGTAAAAAGAGCCAAAACCAATATCAAAACGCTGCTCGATCAACGTCCCGACGAAGTGACCGTGATACGCGATAATCAAGCAACGACGCTGAAAGCAGAGACGGTTAACATTGGCGATATTATCCAGCTTAAAGCAGGGGAAAAATTAGGCCTCGATGGTGAGCTTTTATCCGAAATCGCTTCCTTCAATACCGCCGCCCTGACAGGTGAAAGTAAACCTGACACGAAAAATAAAGGCGATGCGGTTTTGGCAGGAATGATTAATCTCAATGTGGTATCGCAAGTCAAAGTAACCGCTGCGTATACCGACAGCAAACTGTCCAGAATTTTAGAATTAGTACAAAACGCCGCTGCACAGAAAGCTCCCACCGAGTTGTTCATCCGAAAATTCGCCAAAATTTACACACCCATTGTGGTTGCTTTAGCTGTTGCTATTTGTGTGATGCCGTACTTCTTTGTCGAAGCTTATGTGTTCAGCGAGTGGCTGTATCGCGCGCTGATTTTCCTAGTGATCTCATGCCCATGCGCGTTGGTGATCAGTATCCCACTGGGCTATTTCGGCGGCATAGGCGCTGCGAGTAAAAATGGCATTTTATTCAAAGGCAGCAATTTTTTAGACACCATTTCCACAATTCAACACGTGGTAATGGATAAAACAGGCACCATGACCGAGGGTGTATTTAAAGTACAAGAGGTAAATTTAAAGCCCGATGTCAATCGGGATGAAATCCTCAAGATGATTAATGCACTGGAATGTCAAAGTACACATCCAGTAGCCACTGCCATCAATCAATATGTAGGCGCGATTGACAACGAAATTATCTTGAACAAGGTAGAAGAAATTTCTGGCCACGGGCTTAAAGCTGAAATTGACGGCAAGGAATTGCTAGTGGGAAATTTCAGGTTGCTCGACAAATTTTCTGTAGGTTACGATATAGATCCTGCCAGCATTGTATATACGGTCATTGCCATCAGTTACGACTGTAAATTCGCTGGCTATTTGACCATTGCCGATAACATAAAGGAGGACGCGCAATTAACAATAACTACGCTTAAACGACTCGGAGTTAATATCACTATGCTGAGTGGTGATAAAAATTCGGTTGTGCAATTTGTTGCAAAACAACTAGGTATCGACAATGCGTTTGGCGACTTGCTACCAGAGGATAAAGTTAATAAGGTAAAAGAAATCAAAGCGCGAAATGAAACGGTTGCTTTCGTAGGCGATGGCGTTAATGACGCACCGGTAGTCGCACTCAGTGATGTCGGTATAGCGATGGGTGGCCTTGGCAGCGATGCAACAATCGAAACAGCCGACGTTGTCATTCAAGATGATAAACCCAGCAAAATTCCCACCGCCATTGCCATCGGCAAACAAACCAAACGCATTGTTTGGCAAAACATTTCCCTCGCCTTCGGTGTAAAGGCAATAGTCTTGATATTAGGTGCAGGCGGTTTGGCAACCATGTGGGAAGCGGTTTTTGCCGATGTCGGCGTAGCATTGCTGGCTATTTTGAATGCAGTGAGAATTCAGCGGATGAAGTTTTGATTAGGTGTGGGCATGCCGGTGCTCCATTAAAAAAGTCACTAAAGTATGCGAAGGTTCACATGTTGAAATTGAGCATTCGTCTCCGAAATAACACGCTCAAAATTCGGAACGCCAATTGATAATTTCGAACGCGGAGCGGCCGTACCTAGCCGCCGATTTGTGCTCTTATTTCCCGATAATAGGAAAGTACGCGCGTCGGATAGTGGTAAGTGATGTGCGTAGAACACTTTATTTCGTCAGACACCGGTGGTCGTTGATTCAATCGTAGGTTCCGTCTCCATAATTAGATAACCATTAGGAAGAGAAATGAGCTGATGGCAGCTATTTATCAAACAGCCCACCCACGCATAAAATCGGACATCACCCCAAACGAGCTGGGGCATGTGTACACGCCCACGGCCGAAGATCTTGAATTTGCTCTTCATCACTGTAAGCGAACCAGCGCCGCATTCCTGGGGTTGCTGATTCAACTAAAAACAACGCAGCAATTGGGTCGTTTTGTTCCGTTGGGTGAAATACCAAAGGTTATCATCGCTCACATCAAAAACCAGTGTCGTTCCCGGGTGACACTCTGGACTTCCCCCATTTTCGTAGACGTTTGGCAGGGTAATAAACTGGTTTTGTTGGGATATACCAATAAAACTGTAATGGGTATGTTGAAATGGAATACTAATGAACAACAACTAAGAATTGTTTTTTCGCTTAAAGGGTTCTGAGAATTGCAATATTAGAAAATTAACAACCGATAATATTATTGCAATTTCATAACGACCATAAGCAACGGAAATACCGATAGCGGCGGTATTCCATAAGCTCGCTGCCGTCGCAGTACCCTTTACCGTATTTTCGCTTTTAAAAATAGCACCGCCACCGATGAATCCCATGCCTGTAATAATCGCGTACATGATCCGTGCTTCAGGGTCTGATCCGTGATAGATATCTACAGCGACTAGCATGAAAGCACATGACGCAATACTCACCAATGGAAAGGTTCTAAGCCCCGCGCCCATATCTTTCGTCTCACGGTTCAGAGCAATCGGTAGTGAAAGTATGAATGCAATACCTAATTGAATAAAATGATATCCCAGTAGTTTTAAGCTCAAATCAAATTCAAACATGGCTCATTATGCTCTTGAAAAAGGGGCTGTCAGTGAAATTGGCTTCATGATAAAACCAATTGCTGCGTCCAGTAATAAAATTGAGTAAATACGACCGTTGAATGAGGGGCTAAACTTATATCTTATAGGTTTTGAGCTCATGAATGAAAACAGCTACGGGTTGGTTTTAATGCATAGAAGATGATTTATTCTCGCGTATTTTTCCAATGATGGTAACAATAGCCACTACGACAACGCCGACGATTAGACCTACCAACGCGTTTAAGAGCATGGTTGTTAGGCTTTCAAATATGCCTGTCAGGTGCGCTAAGTCTTCAACTTCATGATGCAAAAAATCAATCCCATGTACGAGGATACCGCCGCCTACCAGAAACATCGCTAACGTACCTGCAATCGATAAAAATTTCATCAATTTTGGTGCTGCAGACAATAAAAGCTCGCCAATTTTTTGCTTAACACGGCTCGTCTTCTTCATTAAATAAAGACCTAAATCATCCATCTTGACAATACCGGCTACCAAGCCATAAACGCCAACTGTGATAGCAATAGCAATAATGGACAGCACTAAGCTTTTCTCTAAAAGAGTTGCCCCAGCTGCTGAGCCTAGTGCAATCACAATAATCTCTGCCGAGAGAATAAAATCAGTACGCACCGCGCCTTTGATTTTCTCCTTTTCAAAGGCAACTAAATCAACGCTATCATCGGCATTGGCGCGTAGGCGGGCGGTTTGCTCTTCATCATGGGGCAAAATATGGGGCCAGAACGTATGGATTATTTTCTCAGCCCCCTCATAAGCTAAATATAGGCCCCCACACATTAATAAAAAAGTGACTAAAGGAGGATAGATTGCACTGATAAGCAGCGCTGATGGTACTAAAATAAGCTTGTTAACGAATGAGCCCTTAGCAACCGCCCAAACCACAGGTAGCTCACGGTCTGCTTTAACACCTGAAACTTGCTCAGCATTAAGGGCTAAGTCATCGCCCAGGACTGCCGCCGTTTTTTTAGCGGCAACCTTAGTCATGAGTGAGACGTCATCTAATATCACACTGATATCATCAAGTAAGGTTAATAAACTGGCACCTGCCATGTACGTTCCTTTAGGTAATATAAAGTAATTCAGAGAAAACAGGTCATACCAATTACTTGATATAACCTGTCATTAATACTATTTTGAGACTAAGCCTTTTTGCTTCATGTTATCTATACACTAACTAATCAACTTTACTTTTTGCTTGCGATGTTTGAGTGATGCAACTAGTGCCCAACCGATAAAAGCAATACCGATAAGACCAGTAATAAGCTCTGGCACATGGAGTTTTACCGACAACAACATAATGATAGCAAGGGCACCGATGGCATAATGCGCGCCATGCTCGAGATAAATGAACTCATCAAGCGTACCTTTGTCGACCAAGAAAATAGTCATTGAACGTACAAACATCGCACCAATAGCAAGGCCAAGCATAATTACAATAACATCATTGGTAATCGCAAATGCGCCAATCACGCCATCAAAACTGAACGAGGCATCAAGGACTTCTAAGTATAAGAAACCGATAATACCGCCTTTCATAATTGCGCTGGTCATCGCAGCACCCGAGCCGTTTTCTTCGTTTTCTAACTCTTTTTCAAGGTCACCTTCAAGCATTCCAGATATCACTTGTACGCTAAGATAAACCAAAATAGCCCAAACACCCGCAATTAACACAGCCGTTGACTGCTCCGCATTTGTCCATGATACGACGATCATCAATACAATAAGCGCCACAAAGACGCTCATGGCATCGATCTTGCCAAGTTTGGCTAAGCGGCTCTCTAACCAATTAAACCAATGCACTTCTTTATCATCAAAGATAAAGTTTAAGAACACTAATAATAAGAAAATACCACCAAAGACTGAAATCTCAGCATGATGTGCTAACAGTTTCGCAGAGTATTCTTCAGGGTTGTAAAGCGCTAGATTGACCACTTCCATCATGTCGAGATCTGCGGTAACCGCAACGATAACAATCGGGAACACCAAACGCATACCAAATACCGCAATAAAATACCGACAGTTAGGAAGATTTTTTTCCAAAATTCGTCCCAATGCTTGAGCACTGAAGCGTTGACCACCGCGTTATCAAACGATAACGAAATTTCCATGATGGCCAAAATAGCAGTAATCAATAGGGTGGTTATCAAACCGCCCATACCGCCATGTGAATATCCCCACCATGCCGCGACCGCTAGGGCAATGGCTGTGAAGATAAAGTCTAAATAAAAATGTTTCATGACAATTCCTGTGCGAGAAGTAACCTTTGAACTATTTGTCGTATCAAAATCATAGCTGGAATGTCACTATGCGTTTTAATGGTGCCAATGATAATATTTCGATTAAAACTGGGTTTCTATTAAAATAGAAGTTTTAAGCCAATCAGTATAAGTATTACGCCACCTAATAGTTCTGCTTTACTCTCTAGCTTAGTGCCACTTTTGAATCCAATGAAAACACCTATCCAGCTAAAGCCAAAAGTAGTTAGACCAATTGCGATACAAGCAATAAATGGGTTTATATCAATAAGTGTTAATGTGAATCCTGCTGCCATAGCATCAATGCTGGTTGCAATGGCAAGCATTAACATAACTTTATGTGTAATTTTTGATATATCTTCTTCTATACCTTCAGAAAATGATTCGTAAATCATCTTGCCACCGATGAGAAGCAGTAAAAGGAATGCGATCCAATGGGCATACCCTTCAACCCAACCTAAAACACCTTTTCCTCCAAGATAACCAATTAGCGGCATTAGTGCTTGGAAGACACCAAAATATATACCTGCTTTTAGAGCTAAAGTGGTTGGTTTTACTTTCTGTTTAGAGCCAAGGCCAATAGATACCGCAAAAGCATCCATACTTAAGGCAACACAGAGAAACAGTATTTCAATCATGTATTGATTTTTCCTTACTATTTATAAAAAATTTCGAGGGAATTATACTTAAAACGGTGATACTGGTATGGCAGAATTTTACTTTAGTTCCAATGTCCGCAGTGGGTCGACAACAGCCACACGGCAAACGTCTGTTTGGGGGCGAAAGCTGACCATGCAATTAAATTTTAAGCGTAAAACGCTGTAGACAGATATGTTTTGTGAGCAAAGGAAATATGTTCCAAATTTGTACCGTATTTGTACCGTGCACAGTACAAACAGGGCAGTTTAAGGCAGGTTTTGATAGTTGGCGAACGTTGTAAGTGTTTGATATTTATAGGAACTATGTTTTCGGTTCCCGACTTAAAATCCCAAGGTTTCTTATCCTGTTTTTGAAATACCTTGCAACAGTATTTGAAGGCTTGCTTGATCATTGGTACTGGGAGAAAGGCGAGTATTTTTTATTAAATCCCCATATACTCGAAGATATTATCTGGTCCATAAGTAATAGGAGTAATCTTTCCTTGTACATATTGATACCATTGACTACGTTTATGGTCAGGTGAATAACCAGGTATGTTCTCATCTTGATCAGTCCCTGAGCCTGCTGAAAATACGACACCGTAGTGTGCACCTGAAATAGCCATCAGCATGATTAATTGTGTATTAACATGAGCTTCACTGTATTGCTGAGATTGCATTGCAATCATAAAAACAGAACCATCCTCGTTATACACCACCAAATGAGCACGATGCTCCGTGTTTCCCAACTTGAGCATCACATTCGTCTGAACACGTTTATCAGGGAAAAAAGCCGTGAACTGTGTTGCCCGATATTTCAGTGCAATATCCAATAAGCCACGAGGCCTGTCTTTTTGAACGGTGACAAGATCACCTTGTTCAAGCCGACCTTCTGCTAATCCCAATGCATTCTCAACTTTTCGAGCTAAGGCATTGGTAAAGTTCATTGATGTAGCAGGGGAGAAGGCTTGTGATAAATAGCTATAACTCATGTTTAAATCGAGGGCTAATTGTTTCAATTGACCACGACGAATAATGGATTGGATAGCGTGTTTACGTTGCATGGAACTCATGAAGAGTATGGCCTTTATATGACTATTTATCACATAATAACAAAAATATATTGACATGTCAATCTAAATTTGTTAATGTTTATTGAAAAATAGGCGTTAGAATCGTAAATCTGTCATGAGGTAGGCAGCATAAAAGAATACGACCGCGTCGCTAGTAGTGATGATAATAATGTTATGACTACTTTTACTAAGCAGCTAAGGCTGCCAGTAAAAATCAACGATAAGGAAATGTAGATATGCATGTTACTGATAAAAGTACACGCGGCTCGACACTCACTCAATCAACCTTTAACCAATGCGTTGATGATATGACCGCAGATAATATAACGCCTACGTTGCTGAACATTCGCCAACAAATAGGCGGCTCCCAAGATACCCTTTCTAAATTCTTAGAACACTGGAAAAAGCAGCATCCACTGCAAGACAATCCCTTTCCATAAACTTCATTCTTTGAATGATTTGATGCTGACGCTATCAGCTGTGTTTTGCCGACTAAAAATCATGAAAACACCCATGGTGGGCTTGAGTTAACGCATCCTAAATCAACTGCATATAAAGACAAGTGAACTGATTTTATTCGTTTCAAGTAGTGCCAAGTAGTGATATTGCTACTTGGCACTACTTGAAAACGAAAAACACCTAAATGCTAAGGAGTATGGAAATGAGAGAAGTGATAAACACTAAGGACAAAAGACCTGCTATTACGGAAGAACAATTATTCGATACCTGTGATACATACCTTGAGCAGTATGGTAAGGAACCATCGCAACAAGCGATTAAAGCACTCATCGGCGGCTCAGCAGGCACTATCGGGCCTTTATTACGAGCGTGGAAAGAGAAGAAGGCAAACGATGAGCAAGCAGTATTAGCAATGCCTGAGCATATACGAGATGGTGGCATGACCATTATCGCCACGTGGTGGCAAAGTATTCAGCCTACTATTAATGACATGATAACCGCGGCTCAAAAACTGGCTGATGAAAAGGTCTATAAAGCAGAGATAATACGTCAAGACACCATCGCTGAATTAGCGGAACAAGAACAGGAAAATGACAGGTTAATGCTACAGATAGAAGAGGTGAACGCTGAATCTCAAAAAGAGATGGACGCACTAAAGCTTCAATTGTCGAAAAGTCAGTCAGCGTATAAGAAAGCACGCACTGAAAAAGAGGAGGTTAAGCTTAAGCTTGCAAGAGTTGAAGGCGAGTGCGCCAGCTTAAATAAGCAGATTTCACAGCATACAACAACGAGTAAGGCTGACAATACGCTCAAGGAGTAAGTTAGTGCAAGATGATGGTGATGCAATGCCGAGTATTAATCGATATTGAGTCGTTTGTGCTCGGCAAGCTCAACTAACGTAGTGACAGATGCAAAGCAATCCATTATCGATGGAATAAAATAACTAAGGAACGTCATGCAAAATGTAATACATAAATCAGCAATACCCGCACGAGCAGATATTGAAACGCCTTTACCTTTATGTCGTTACCTTACCGATTTAATATTATCGGTAATGACACCTAAAGTTATTTTAGATCCGAGTGCAGGTAATGATAATCTGACACATTATTTTTCAGATCAAAAGATTATCCGATTTGAAATTAAAGACGACTTAGATTTTTTTGATGCCAAGCAGATAGCATGTGATTTAGTTGTCTGTAATCCACCTTTTAATGGAATGGGCGGCGGTAAACTTTTTCCAGAAGAATTTCTCAAGCATATAATCAACGTTGTACCCCCTAACACACCGATTGTTTTAATCACACCTCATGGGCTTCGCCATAATGTTAGAAAGAAAAGTCCCAGGCTCAGCTTTCTCGATACATTGAATATCACTTCACTCATCACATTACCGCTAGATGTATTCGACGGGGTTTTATTTCATACTGAAGTACTAATTTTGAATTTACCACGCTTGAAAAGTCACTATACTTATCTGCCGACTAAGGATGATAAAACAACCGTTATAAACTTAAAAAGTGTGAACTATAAACTTAACAGGTTTATAACGATAGACAAGACCTTACTCAATCTTTGTCAGACATTAGCGTTTACGCATGGTCTTCAGTCAATGGCGGGTAATTTATTAGCAGCATTAATTTATAGCACAGATGATGAAGGCTATATTGCTATTAATGAATTTGTCAGAGACGCATTAGCTATTAGAATGAACTCAACGAAGCAAGTTGTCGTGAATCAGCTGAAAGCATTATCAGATGTAAATCTGCTAACTAAAGTAAAGCGAGGTCATTATTTTTTCGAGCCTATTTCAGCTAAAGACTGCCGAAAGATAAAAGAGGGCGTATACCAGACCTTATCCTTAGACTTTCGTTACCAAAATACGCAGCTTTTACCTGGCTATAACATTATGGTTGAGTAAGTCTAACTAGTTAATGAATATGCAGGGATGTAAAGGTGACCAGATGCATTCATTATCAGGACAACTATGATTCAGAGAAGCTCTTACGTGATTTTATCGACAAAGGATCGTAACTACGAAATGTTGTCGATTTAGTAAAGCCCGCCATTGAACAAAGTGTAGCTATAATAAGAAACGATGTGGGTTAAAATAGCCGAAACAGTATGAAAGTCTATTCAGCTATCACTGAATTTACACAAATATGTAACCTCTCTCAACGACATAAAGCTGCAAGCCTAATTCAAATTAAGGATTAAACGAAATACCTATGGCTATTAAGAAAACAGAACTCTATTCATCCCTTTGGGCAAGTTGCGACGAGCTACGTGGCGGGATGGATGCCAGCCAGTATAAAGATTATGTGCTTACCATGTTGTTTATGAAATACGTATCCGACAAATTTAAGGGTGATCCATACGGCATGATAGTAGTGCCAAAAGGCGCTAGTTACGATGATATGGTTGCCGCCAAGGGCGATAAAGAAATTGGTGATAAAATAAATAAAATCATCTCTGCACTCGCTGAAGAAAATGATTTAAAAGGTGTCATTGACGTTGCCGACTTTAACGATGAAGACAAGCTAGGCAAAGGCAAAGAAATGATCGACCGCCTTACAAAACTGGTAGGGATTTTTCAAGGTTTAGATTTAACGGCCAACCGTGCGGCTGGCGATGACTTATTAGGTGACGCATACGAATATCTTATGCGCCACTTTGCTACCGAATCAGGTAAATCTAAAGGGCAATTTTATACGCCATCAGAGGTCTCACAAATTCTAGCCAAGGTTGTGGGTATAACAGAGGACACTCCACAAGACGCAACTGTGTATGACTGTGCATGTGGCTCAGGCTCTTTGTTATTAAAAGCTAGCGATGAAGCTCCTAGGGGATTATCTATATTTGGGCAAGAAATGGATAATGCCACCAGTGCTTTAGCCCGAATGAATATGATTTTGCACAATAACGCCACAGCTAAAATCTGGAAAGGCAATACCTTGTCCGACCCTCAATGGAAAGATGCACCTAATCAACTAAAAACCTTTGATTTTTCAGTTGCCAATCCGCCATTTTCAAATAAAAACTGGACGAGCGGGTTAAATCCTAAAGAAGATTTATATGGTCGTTTTACATGGGGTATTCCACCAGAAAAGAATGGTGACTACACATTCTTACTACACATTATCAAAAGCTTAAAAAGCACGGGAAAAGGCGCGGTGATCTTACCCCACGGTGTGTTATTCCGTGGCAATGCTGAGGCTAACATTCGTGAAAACCTTATCAAGCAAGGTTACATCAAAGGCATTATTGGCCTACCTGCTAACTTGTTTTACGGCACAGGTATTCCGGCGTGTATTATCATCATTGATAAAGAGCATGCTCAAAAAACGGTGACTAGTTTTAACAAAGGTGATGATAATTTACCAACCATTACTGGCCGCCCAATTTTTATGGTTGATGCCAGCAAAGGCTTTATTAAAGACGGTAATAAAAATCGCTTACGCAGCCAAGATATTCATAAAGTTGTAGACGTATTTAACAAAGGGCTAGAGCTTGCGCGTTTCAGCCGTTTAGTGCCAATTGATGAAATTGCTTCAAATGACTACAACCTTAATATACCTCGTTATATTGACTCAAGTGAGCCAGAAGACTTACACGATTTAAGCGGCCATTTACAAGGGGGCATTCCAAACCGTGACATTGATGCGCTTGAACATTTTTGGCAGGTATTTCCCAGTATTCGAGCCACACTATTTAAACCTGCTCGTGATGGCTACTGCCACGGTATGATTGAGGCTAGCAAGGTTAAAAGTAGCATTCTTGATCATCAAGAATTTAAAGACTTTGCTAGTCGCAGTTTATTACCCTTTAAGCAATGGATACCACAAGCTAAGTTGAAAAACATTAAAGTGGGTGATAACCCCAAAAGCTTCATTTTTAAAATTTCAGAAAGCTTACTCAACGCCTATGCCAATAGCGACTTACTGAGTAAATACGATATTTACCAAATTCTGATGGATTACTGGGCAGATACCCTGCAAGACGATGTGTATGTATTGGTGCAAGACGATTGGCAAGCAGGCAATACTTTACGCGAGTTAGTATCTAAAAAAGGTGAAAAGCTGAAAGAAACGCCCGATTTAATTATTAACAAGAAAAAGTACAAAGCAGAGCTTATCCCACCGCATTTAATTGTCGCTCGTTATTTCGCGGCTGAACAAGCTAAAGTGAATGCTTTGCAAGCCAAACAAGACGAAGCCACACAAACGCTTGAAAGCTACCTTGAAGAGCATGGTGCTGAAGACGGTTTATTGGCTTATGCCATGAACGATAAAGACAAAATCACCAAAGCCAGCATTGCAGCTCGAACCAAACTCGCGACTGATAACGAAGAAGTTGCTGCGCTGAAACATGCAACCAAGCTTTTTAATGCTGAATCTTCCGCTAGAAAAACAGTCAAAGAGGAGCAAGATAAGTTAGATTTAGCCGTATTTAAGCAATATCCCAAACTTTCTATCGATGAAATCAAAACTCTGATTGTCGATGATAAATGGTTGGCAATACTGCAAGCGAGAATCATCGCAGAAATAGAACGTGTTACTCAGCAAATGGCAAATCGCGTAAAAGAACTGGAAGAGCGGTATAACGTGCCATTACAAACACTCACCAAATCAGTCGATACACTTAGTGACAAAGTTTCCCGCCATTTGAAAGCAATGGGTTTGGAGTGGTCGTTATGAGCGCTTTAGAGCAAACAATCCCAGAGGGATATAAACAAACCGAGATCGGAGCTATTCCTAATAGTTGGGAAGCAATAAGATTCGGAGATGTAGTTAATTATATTAAGGGCTATCCATTTAAGTCATCAGAATATACTGATTCTGGGATTAGGATTGTAAGAGTTAGTGACACATCTTTCACTTCTATAAAAAATGAGAATCCTATATTTGTATCTAAAAGTTCAAAACACAAATACAAAAAATGGGCTTTAAAACAGGATGATTTGATATTTACCACTGTTGGCTCGAAGCCTCCAATGTATGACTCTTTGGTCGGGAAAGCTATTCTCGTAGAAGATAAACATGATGGTTTTTTATTGAATCAAAACGCTGTTCTTATCAAACCCAAATTAAAAGCAAAAAATATATCCCATTTACTTCTGAACCACTTTAGAACAGATAGATACATTAATCATATCGAGAAAATTTATAGAGGCAATGCTAATCAAGCCAGTATAACTCTGGACGGCTTATTTGAATTTAAAATACCCTTACCAAACGATCCGAAAGAACAAACCGCCATTGCCAACGCCTTATCCGATGTCGATGCTCTATTAACTGAATTAGAAAATCTACTTGCCAAAAAACAAGCGATTAAAACCGCCACCATGCAGCAACTGCTTACTGGCAAAACCCGTTTACCGCAGTTTGCTATCGACGCTGAAGGTAAAAAGCAAGGCCAACCCAAAGGCACAAAACCCAGCGAACTAGGCGAAATTCCTGTTGATTGGGAAGTTCAGACAATTGGCGACATTTCAACTATAGACCCTGATAATCTTGGAGCTACAACACCTAGTGATTACGAATTCGAATATATATCCATAGAACAAGTAAGTGGCGGAAAGCTGCATGGAACAACTCGAGTCAAATTTCAGGACGCTCCGTCAAGAGCTAGAAGAGTATTACAAAAAGGCGATGTATTGCTTTCTACAGTTAGGCCAAATTTGAAATCACATTTGTATATAAGAAATAATGTTGTTAATTTAATCTGCTCAACTGGGTTCTCTGTAATTAGAAGTAATAATAAAGGATTACATCCAGAGCTTATTTTTCACCATTTGTTTTGCCACATTATAAATAACCAAATTGACATGTTAATTTCAGGCTCTAATTACCCTGCTATAAACAGCACTGATGTAAAGAACCTAAAAGTTGCTATAGGGTCAGTAGAAGAACAAATAGCTATCGCCACCATCCTCTCGGATATGGATAACGAAATCCAAACCCTTGAGCAACGCTTAACTAAATCCCGCCAAATTAAAAAAGGCATGATGCAAGAGCTACTCACAGGCCGAACAAGATTACCTATTTGCACGGAGGCAAAATGAACATATTAATAGACCAAGCGAGGATTTCTGGCTTTCGAGGCATAGCCAATGTAGAGATGTCGCTACCGAGAGTGACAGTACTTATCGGCACAAATAACTCAGGTAAAACCTCTATCATTAAAGCTCTTCAGCTTGCCTTGGGCGATTACTCCAGATATTTAACCGAAGAAGACTTCCACGATGATAACGATGGTCATGTTGCCGAGTGCATTGTTATTGACATAAGAATTGTTGCTGTCGATGCGAATAGCAAAAGAGTTAAAACTTTTCAAGCTGAATGGTTAGAAGAGCTTGGTGATATTATTCAATCAGAGCCTGATGGTTCTCAATTTGTTGTAATCAGAACTAAATGTGAACGGGATAAGGTTAGAGGCGGTTTTCTCACTGCTCGGTTCTGGCTAGAGGCATGGCCTGAGTTTGATGGCTGGATTGACGTGAAAACTATCTCCAAGCGACAAATACGTAAACGATTTGATGCTCTGCCGTTTATCTCTATTGATGCACAGCGTGATATTCATCAAGAGCTTAGAGAGAAAACATCTTATATCGGTAAGGTGTTGGCTAGTGTCGAATACGAAGATGAAGACGTAGAAGAGCTCGAAAAAATGGTAGCTGACATCAATGAAAAAGCAGTCGAAAAAAGTGAACCTTTGTCTGAGTTAAAAATTCACCTAGATACTTTAAGCCAGTCATTTGAAGGCAGTGGTCAAACTGATATTACTCCGTTCCCTAAGAAAATTAGAGATTTGTCGAAGCGATTTACTGTTCACTTCGGAGAGAATGAAAGTAACTCTTTTTCTATGGAATATCACGGTATGGGCACTCGTAGTTGGGCTTCAATGCTAACAGTGAAAGCATTTACTGAGCTTTCAGCTAAAAAGCACGCAGAAGAAGTAAAACCATTTTTCCCAATTATTGCTGCCGAAGAACCAGAAGCCCATTTGCATCCAAATGCACAGCGGACACTTTATCAACAATTGAGAAGTTCAAAAGGACAAGTAATCGTTAGTACACATTCTCCTTTTTTGGCTGCAATGGGAGACCTGCAAGATATCCGCTCAATGGTTAAGGTAACAAGTAATGTTAGTGTAAAACAACTTCCAAACGTTTTTGATGCTGAAGACTTACTAATACTTCAGCGAGAAGTTATGAGGTTTCGTGGTGAAGTTCTATTTGCCAGAGGGATAATTCTATTTGAAGGTGTTACAGAAGAGCAAATTGTTCCTGCAATGTTTGAGCACTATTTCGGCTTTACAGCATTTTCCGCAGGTGTAAATTGCATCAGCGTTGCGGGTAAAAATTACGCTCCTTTTATTAAACTGGCTTGCAGTTTAGGTATTCCAGTTTGTGTTGTGGGTGATAACGATGGGAATGCCAAAACTACTGTAGAAGCTCAAATTGAGAATATTAGACGCAATACTGGGTTAGTTCTAAATGCTGATGAGTTTCAAATATTCTTTTTGTCTGAGAACAACGATATTGAAGCTGAACTAGTCAATGAATTAGGACTAAGGCAAGAGTTAATTGAAGCCTTGGTTTTGTCTGAAACAAAAGGTTCAGGTAACCCAAAGTATGTTGCAGCTAAGCAACTAGAGATATCTGCGTTAAATAATGAAGATTTACTTCAAAAGTTAAGATCCGCCAAAGCATCTTACGCTGGTTTTTTAGCGTCTGTTATTAACAGAAATCCCCAATCGAGAGCAACCGGAGCACTTGTTCCACATGCCTTTATAAATGCATTTGAACAAGTAAGAATGTGGATATCATCATGATTAATCTTTCAGAAGCACAAACGAAAATTGTTAGCGCACCTATCGGCACTCCGATCCAAATTCTTGCATCTGCTGGTTCTGGAAAAACCAGAGTATTGACTGAACGTATCAGGTTTATTTTAAATAATACTAAGAAAGATAGGGTAATTGCACTTACGTTCACCAATAAGGCTGCGGAAGAGATGCAAGAGCGGTTAGTTGACGTTGATGAAGTAGAAGATAGGACGTGGATATCTACTGTCCATTCAATTGCACAACGAATACTTGAACAATACGGTCATACCATTGGCCTACCGTCAGAGCTTCACATATATGATCGTGATAAAGATCGAATGGAAGTGTTTCTTCAATCTTTGAGGGATGAGGGTGCTGATATTGACGACTATCTCAATATTGAAGACTCAAGAGAGAAAAAGAATCGCCAGCAAGTAATGCAAGATTACATGGATACTTTTTCAGTAATTAAGCGGGAATTATTATCTCAAGAAGAAGTAGATGAACGCTATTCAATTGAGTCTGGCATCTGGAAAATCTATCAGGATTACCAAAGTGCATTATTAGCTAGTGGTGGTATCGATTATGACGACATACTGATTTTTGCCCATAAGCTGTTATTAACGCAAGAATGGATAGCAGACCTGTATCGAACAAAGTTTAAGCATATTTGTATTGATGAAGCTCAAGATCTTAATAAAGCACAGTATGAATTTATTAATGCCTTCTGCGGAGATAAGGTTAAAAGTATTTTAATGGTAGGCGATCCGAATCAAATGATTTATGGCTTTAATGGTTCATCTGAGAAGTACCTGATAACCAAGTTTGTAGAAGATTACAGCCCAACACAATACAAGTTAACTGAAAACTATCGAAGTACGAAAGCCGTTATTAAAGTCGCGAATCAAATTAAACCTCTATCACAAACTGAACATGAAATGGCGTTAAATGGCGTATTTCATAAACAATCTTGTGAAGATGAACATGTTGAAGCTCTATGGGTCGTTGATCAAATTAATGCGTTATTAAAACTTGGGACTCATGGTGAGATAGAGGGAAGCATAACCCTAGAAAACATGGTAATAATTGCCAGAAACAGATTTGTTTTTAAGGCGCTTACTGAAAAACTTGAGCAAGAAAAAATTGCTTTTAATTTTAAGAAAGGAGAGCGGCAAGCCGAGCCTACTTCATTGTTTGGGAAAATATTAGATTATTCTATTCGCTTAAAATTAAATCCAAAAGACTGGGTAGATGGTAAAAAGCTGTGTGCTCTTTTGAAAATTAAACCACCTAAAGAGTGGCATGGCGATAACCTACTAAGCACTTGGTCACGCGAAGTAACTAATACCGATATATTGTTTCCAATCCTTCAAGCTGAGCTTTTAGCAAGCATTGACTCTCTAGATAGTGAAGAACCAAACATTCCCAAATTTTATAAAGAATTTTCTGTACAACTAAACAAGTTAGCAAATGATGCTGATCTTGATGATAAAAAGCCAGAAATTGAACGTAGTATCAAAGAATTAGAAGAGTTTAGAAATGCTTGGACTCGATTTAAGATGAAAGGTCTTGGTGAATCACTACAGGCATTCAGAAATGCACTTGCATTGGGGCAACTTGCCGAAAGTGCTCAAGGTAAAGGTATAACCCTAAGTACAGTTCATACAATGAAAGGGCTAGAAAAGGATATCGTCTTTTTAGTTGGCATGGTAGAAGGCGTTTTTCCGGACTATCGCGCCAAAACAGCTCAAGAAATAGAAGAAGAAAAAAATAGTGCCTTTGTTGCTGTGACTAGAGCTAGAAGGTGGCTTTATATTACATATCCTCAGAAAAGGACTATGCCTTGGGGCGATATCAGGCATCAAACACCATCACGATTTATTAGGGATTTATAAATATGAGTTATGTAAGCAGTACTAATTTTGAGTCGAGAGTTAGATGACTGAACAACTCGATAAGGAAATCATAACAGTTAAAGTATTGCTGTCTTTGCCGAATCTAACTATCCCTGCTTACCAACGGCCTTATAAGTGGACGCAAGCTAACTTAGCTGATTTATTGAGTGATTTAAAAATTTACCGAGATAAAAAAGCCTATCGCTTAGGGACTGTGGTATTTCATCGACATAGTGAAGCGGGGAAAAGTCAGTTAGATATAGTCGATGGTCAGCAACGTACCCTGACATTAATGTTGCTGGTTAAAGCGCTAATTGATGAACGGCTAAAGACATTAAAGCGACAAGACGTGCAAGATACGCTAAATGCACTAGTTGAACCCTTATCAGTGTTCTTAAATCGTCAGCGTTTTAATAGCGATATTTCTTATCGAAATTTGCATCAAAACTTTATGGCAGCTAAACGCGCTGTTGCGCGTAGTGATTTTACAGAAGCAGATATTGAGTTTTTATTAAACCGATGCGAAGTGGTGACCTTTGTGCTTGATGATGTGTCAGAAGCATTTCAGTTTTTTGATTCACAAAATGCTAGAGGGAGAGATTTAGACCCTCATGATCTTTTAAAAGCCTTTCATTTACGAGAGTTTTCGCAGGCAGAAACCCATCTAAAATCTGCGTCTGTTAGTCATTGGGAAAGTCTTGAGAGCCACCAATTGGCTCAGCTATTTGCCAATTATTTGTTTCGTATTCGTAACTGGGCGCAAGGAAGATCGGCTCAATACTTTAGTAAATCACAGGTGGGTTTATTTAAAGGGGTGAATCTTGAGCAAGTAGGTCTGTATCCTTATGTTGAGCCACTGCGCATATCTCACCACTTTGTTGACGAATATAACAACCAATACCAGCGCCATATAGATCACCAGCATATGAACTTTCCGTTTCATCTTGATCAAATGATCATTAATGGCAGACGATTTTTTGAGATGACGAGCCATTATCAACAAAAAATCGCAGAGATTGTCAGTGCTGAACATGATGGAAGGCATACTCAATCCATACAAATTTTGGGCTTTGAACTTGAACCATTGGCTTGCAAAATTCTACACACCTTAAACTCTTACCCTTCTCGCACTCGCACGGGCGATGGCTATATTCGAACTCTATTTGATTGTGCAGTGATTTTTTATTTAGATAAATTTGGAGCACATCAACTATCGCAAGCAGTTGAGAAGTTATTTGTTTGGGCTTATAGCTGCCGTCTAGAAATGCAGGTGGTGCAAATTGAACGAATGGATAAGCATGCACTAAGAAATAATATTTTTGAGCTTATAAAACAAGCTGTGCAACCAAGTGATGTGTTGAATTGGCCGTTAAAAACCATGAAGGAATCGGAGTGTAACGGTACTAAATTAGCTGAGGTTATCAAGCTGTTCAAGGAAATGAAGTATTATGAGTAATGCCAAAAGCAGCGATAAAATAAACAACTACAGTGTTAAAGGGTTATTAACAGATGTCAGCCTCTATCTCGTTCCAATGTACCAAAGAAACTATGCTTGGGGCGAAGGTGAGATCAATCAGCTCATTCAAGATGTGCTCGACTACCAACAGAAAAAACAAGATAAGAATCAGCCTAGCAAACCCAAACAAACTTATTACATTGGTACATTGGTTGTATTTGAAAGAGCTGATGGACAATTTGAAGTCATAGATGGTCAGCAACGTTTTACCACTCTTACTCTGCTAGCGTTTGCTCTAAAACGTTTGTCAGCCAATGAGCACGCTGTTGATATGTCTTGGTATAACGAGCCAAACCTAGATTTTGAAAGCCGAGTGAAATCGTCAAAAACTTTTGCAAGTTTGATACAAGGTGTTGACTTAACACACCTGAGAACAGACGAATTTAACTTAGATGTAATTAATGGTTATGAGTTAATAGAAAAAGGATTAGTGGCTTTAGGCGATAAGCTAGCTGGTTTTTGTGATTACTTATTTAACCACGTGCAGATTGCGCGGGTTGCGGTGCCAAAAGATACCGACTTAAACCACTATTTTGAAGTGATGAATAATCGTGGTGAACAACTTGAAAAACATGAAGTTGTTAAAGCCAGATTAATGTCAGTTTTAGTCGATGACAAGCAAAGTATTGCGCTACTTGGCAAGATTTGGGATGCAACTGCAAACATGGAGCGTTATGTACAATATGGCTTTTCGCCTGAAGAGCGGCACTCACTATTTGGTAGTGAGGATTGGGGGAAATTCACGCCCTCTAATTTCTCCGAGTTGGCGGACTGTCTTCAAAGTGACAACAGAGGAGAGAATAAAAAAACCGTCGATGTTTCACGCTCACTAAATGACATGTTAACTATTCCACCAGAATATTCATCTAACACTGAAGCCACGCTAACCCCAGAGCGCTTCAATAGTATTATTAACTTTTCAAATTTTTTACTTCATGTTTTAAGAGTGGTAACGAAGAAGGATGTGCCATTAGATGATAAACGCCTGTTAGAGCAATTTGATAAATATTTAACAGACAACGGCAATGATCCGGTAGCCGCTGTAAATGAGTTTGTGTTTGCTTTGCTTAAGACCAAGTACTTGTTTGATCAGTACATAATTAAGCGTGAATTTAGTGAAGGAAAAGATAAGTGGAGCTTGAAACGGTTACATTTTTACAATGCAAAAAGTCAGAGTTACATTAATACCTTTGACAAAGAAAACGAAGATGGTTTTGAAGGGGTTAATCGGCAAATATTAATGTTGCTCAGCGCATTACATGTATCAACACCAACCTTGGTTTATAAGCATTGGCTCAATGGTGCGCTATTTCATTTATTTTATATGGATAACATAACCCCAAGATATTATTTACAAAAGCTTGAGTATTTGACTCGACAATTTGTATTTGGACGTTTCTTAAGTGTCGAAGGAGCTGACTATTACAGCATGATTTATCAAGATCATGGATTTAAAGAGCTAGATCTTAATAGCACTTCAGTTAAACAGTTGCTTAACTATGGAACGATAGAAAATAATTTAGTATTTAATTATTTAGATTATTTGCTGTGGTGCGAAGGGGTTAATAATTCAGTTGGTGATGTTGTAACTCAATTTGAATTTACCTTTAGAAGTTCGGTAGAGCATTTCTATCCACAACATCCTCTTGATGGACATAGGAAGCTTACGCCAGAATATCTACATAGTTTTGGAAACCTATGCTTGATTAGCCATAGCAAAAACTCGAAGTTAAGTAATTTGCAGCCCACCGCTAAACGCGATCATTTTCAAGCCGCTATTGCGGATAGAAGCATCGATACTCTAAAGCTTTACGAAATGATTAAAGTAATGAATAACGCTGGGAAGTGGACAGAAGAGCAAATCACTAAGCATGAGCAAAGCATGCTTGCTATTTTAATTAATGATTCTAAAGCGGAGCACAAGGATGAGTAATGTTGGCCAAAAAGAGCGAAAAACCCAAAGCCGTGTTGTTAAGTTTTTTAAAGAGCAACTTAACTACGAGTATCTAGGTGATTGGGAATACCGTGATGGCAATAGCAATATTGAAACCGAGCACCTTACCCATTGGCTTAAAAAGCGTGGTACACCTGAAGCACTTATTACTAGGACATTACGCAAACTAGATGCAGCCGCAGCATTGGGTGAAGGCAAAAAGCTGTTTGATGCCAATAAAGATGTTTACCGTTTACTTCGTTATGGTGTTAAAGAGAAAGAAGGCACTGGTGAGCAAAATCAAACCGTGTGGTTAATTGATTGGCAAAACCCAGAAGCCAACGATTTTGCCATTGCTGAAGAAGTCACAGTAAAAGGTGAATTAAAAAAACGCCCTGACATTGTAGTTTACGTAAATGGTATTGCGTTGGGTGTTCTTGAGCTTAAGCGTTCATCTGTGTCGGTAAGTGAAGGTATTCGCCAAAATCTTGATAATCAGAAAAAGTCGTTTATTCGTAACTTTTTCACCACGATGCAGTTGGTGATGGCTGGAAACGATACTCAAGGAGTGCGTTACGGCACCATTGAAACATCTGAAAAATACTACTTAGAGTGGAAAGAGCCAGAAGGTAAAGATAATTTGCCAGCATCAGGCATTACTACTGAAACCTTGTTGGATACACACCTAGCTCAACTCTGCGATAAAAAACGATTTTTACAAATGATCCACGATTTTATTGTCTTTGATGCGGGGGTTAAAAAGACCTGCCGACATAATCAGTTTTTTGGTATTCAAGCTGCAAAGAGTTACATTAAAGCCAAGCAAGATGGCATTATTTGGCATACTCAGGGGTCGGGTAAAAGCTTGACCATGGTGTGGTTAGCTAAGTGGATACGCGAAAACGTCACCGACTCGCGAGTACTTATCATCACTGATAGAACCGAGTTGGATGAACAAATTGAAAAGGTGTTTTCGGGTGTTGATGAAGAGATTTACCGCACTAAAAGTGGCCATGATTTAGTGGCTACTTTGAATCAGCCTAACCCATGGTTGTTTTGTTCATTGGTGCATAAGTTTGGCCGCAATGGTGATGAATCTCAAAATAGAGAAAATGATGACGACGAAGCCACTAAAGATTACCTAGAAGCCCTCACCAAAAACCTACCAAATGATTTTGCTGCGAAAGGCAATTTGTTTGTTTTTGTTGATGAATGCCATCGAACCCAGTCGGGTAAATTGCATGAAGCAATGAAAGCCATACTGAGTCAAAAGGACGGTTCTGAAGCCATGTTTATTGGTTTCACGGGTACACCATTAATGAAAAAGGACAAGAAAAAGTCATTAGAGGTTTTTGGCCCATACATTCACACCTATAAGTTTAATGAAGCGGTGAATGATGGTGTGGTACTAGATTTACGGTATGAAGCCAGAGACATCGATCAGCACTTAACCTCTGAGAAAAAAGTAGACCAATGGTTTGAAGCCAAAACCAAAGGTTTGTCGAACCTTGCCAAAATGCAGCTCAAACAAAAATGGGGCACGATGCAAAAAGTGCTTTCCAGTAAATCCCGCCTTGAGCAAATTGTTAACGACATTTTAATGGATATGGAAATAAAGCCAGCGCTAATGTCGGGCAGAGGCAATGCCATGCTGGTGTGTGCCAGTGTGCATCAGGCATGTGTTGTTTATGACCTTTTTAGTAAAACCGACCTTGCTGGAAAATGCGCTGTAGTGACCAGTTATCAGCCATCCGCTAGCTCAGTTAAAGGTGAGGAGTCTGGTGAAGGGCTGACAGAAAAGTTATTTAAATATGATACCTACCGTAAAATGCTCGCTGATTATTTTGAGCAACCTGAAGCAGAAGCAGCAAAACGGGTAGAAGAGTTTGAAAAAAACGTTAAAAAACGTTTTATTGAAGAACCTGGACAAATGCGCCTGTTGATTGTGGTTGATAAGTTACTAACTGGATTTGATGCACCTTCTGCAACTTATTTATATATTGATAAAAATATGGCTGACCATAGCTTGTTTCAGGCTATTTGCCGCGTAAATAGGTTAGATGGTGAAGATAAAGAGTATGGTTACATTATCGATTATAAGGACTTGTTCCGCTCATTAGATAAAGCGATTAAAGATTACACCGCTGAAGCGTTTGATGGCTATGACGAAGAAGATGTGGCTGGGTTATTGAAAGATCGACTAAAAGAATCACGCTCAGATTTAGACAACGCATTAGAAGCAGTTAGAGCATTATGTGAACCAGTAAAAGCACCAAGAGATACTAAAGATTTTATCCACTATTTTTGTGGAGAGTCTGGCGTTGAACCTAAAGATGATGAAGCGCGGTCAGAGAAAGAGTCATTACGTTTAACGCTTTATCAAACCGTAGCTAAATTGCTCCGAGCTTATACCAACCTTGCTAATGAAATGGAGCAAGCAGGTTATACACTCGCTGAGTCTGAAAACATTAAGAAAGAAGTAGGCTATTTTGAAAAGGTGAGAGATGAAGTAAAACTTGCCAGTGGCGATTTATTAGAAATGAAGCGCTTTGAGCCTGCAATGCGCCACTTACTTGATATGTATATTCGCGCTGACGACAGTGAATTACTAATGGATTTTGAAGAGCTAGGTTTAATCGACCTAGTGGTTAATAATAATGGCGAGGGGCTTGATGCACTGCCAGAGGGTATTCGAAATAGTGAAGAAGCGATGGCTGAGGCCATTGAAAATAATGTGCGAAAAACCATTGTTGATGAAAACCCAGTTAACCCTAAGTATTTTGACAGCATGGCGAGTTTGCTTGATGAGATCATAAAGCAACGCCGAGAGGGTGCCATTAAGTATCAAGAGTATTTGGAAAAAATCCGCCACCTTGCTAAAAAAGTAGTAAACCCCAGTAGCAACAAAGCTCACAGTTATCCTGATGCTATCGATACGCCAGCCAAACAAGCGCTTTATGACAACTTTGGTAACGATGAAGTATTAACCACTAAAATTGATACAGCAGTGCGATATACCAAAAAAGCTGAATGGCTAGGTGATAGATTTAAAGAGCGGGAAATTGCCAATGCTATTCGCGAAGAAGCGGCTAGCTACAATGTTGACATTGATGAAGTTATGGAGCTTGTTAAAGCCCAAAAGGAATATCATTAATGCCAAGGGCAGATACTGAAATGTCTACGATTGGTGGTATTGATGTTGAAATTAACCGCAGCGACATTAAAAACATCCATCTTAGCGTTTTACCACCTAATGGCAGGGTTAGGATATCTGTGCCTAACAAAATGGGTCAACAAGCTATAAGGCTTGCTATCGTTAACAAATTGGCTTGGATCAAAAAACAACAAAAAGACTTTGCCAATCAACCTCGCCAATCAATGCGAGAAATGGCCAATGGTGAATGTCATTATTTGTGGGGCAGAAAGTATCGACTTGTTGTTTCTGAATCAAAAGAGAAGTTTTCAGTTGCCGCTAGAGGCAATAGCAAATTAGAGTTGACTGTTAATGCATCGACCAGCACCTATAATAGGTTGAAATTACTGAATGGTTTTTATCGCCAAGAAATGCAACGTTCAGTTGCCAAATTGTTACCTAAATGGCAGAAGAAGCTGGGTGTAGAAGTAGGCTACTTGGGCATTAAAAAGATGAAGACCAAATGGGGAAGCTGCAATATTCAGTCTAAACGTATTTGGCTAAATTTAGAACTAGCAAAAAAACCGCCTGAATGTATGGAATACATTTTAGTGCATGAATTAATTCATTTACTTGAGCGACATCATAATGAGCGTTTTCGAGCTATGATGGATAAGCACTTACCAGACTGGCAAGAACGAAGGGACTTACTTAATAACTCGCCTCTGGCTTATGAAGACTGGCTTTATTAAATGTCAGTTAACGTTGCTAATTTGATAGTCAGAATACCCCCCCCCTCTGTTTGAAGTTACATTGCATTTATTGAAGTGTCTAATATTTTATGTGAAGTCTATATCGTACAATTCTTAAAATAATTTTTATTGCTTCAGCTATCAATTGTTACAGTGTTGCCTACCTGAGCCGAAATCAATATATGTAAAAACATTCAAAAAAGCGGGCGCTTAAATGGACCTAAAGCCTGTTCTTTATGAGGCCGGAAATTCTTCCGGTTTTATAAGGAGACGTTATGACACAAATACCGTCATTTCTAGAATTAGAAGCAATTCTATCAACCCTCACTGAAAAAGAAGCACGTGTGATTATTGCTCGTTTTGGTCTTAAGGATGAAGAAGCACAAACACTCGAACAGGTCGGCCAATCATTTGGTGTAACACGAGAACGAATTCGTCAAATTAAAGCAAAAGCACTTTGTAAATTAAGGACTAAAGCACAGCATTTAAAAGCTAAGCCAAAAGATTACTTGGACTAAAAAATACTGTATCGCCCCATCTTTAATTCAGGGAAAGTGCCAATGCTTAGATTCAGTACAGATATTAAAAAATGCTCAAACTGTTCATGTTTAATCGACAATAGAGAAATGGAACGAGGAAGTCTTATCTTAACGAGATGGACAGATGGAAAAACAAACCACAGTGTCGCCAATCTATCAGGCGATATCCGCCATAATTTTCTGGTGAAGTGCCCACAATGTTTATATTTGGTTTGGTTTAAGCAACTACAGCCCGTCGAATCTATCAATAGTTTCACAAGCGTTCAAGAGCCGTTAAAGCGCTCAACAGCATTTAGTATCCCTAAGTTTGATGATTACATTGATGAACTAAAATTTGGGCGAATTAATGTTGAAAGCGAGAAAGCATTGCGAACAGTTGCATGGTGGGCTGGTAATGATGCAAGACGCAACCGTGGTGAGAGCATCCCGATGTTAGATGAAGAGGTAGTAAACCTACACACATTGGCTGCAATGCTTGATGTTTCGATAGTACACGATCGGCTCACAAAAGTAGAAATCAAACGCGAGCTAAGACTTTTTGATGAGGCTGAGTATTTAATTTCAGAATCCTTTCAATATAAACACTTAGAGAGGAACAAGCTTTTTATTCAAACATTAATACAAAAGCAGGACCGTCTTGTTCGAGCTTATCCTTTCATAAAATTTGAATCATTGGAGCCGCCAAAATAGATGAGGTTCAATAATGCTAATACATATCGTATTTAAACTATTAATGGTGAGAAATTATGAACAAAAAATTTGATCAAAAATTTGAAGCTAAACGACTTGATCGACTCAGAATACAATGTTTATCAGATGTAAATATATCTGGGGAAATAATTTTTGCAGCTATGGATGATAATTTTCCATATATAAATCAGTCGGCATGGATGTTCCAAAATAATGATAACCAAATATTAAGGGACAGAGGATATAAATATTACATGCTACCTCTGCTTGATGTTTTTGCAGAATATCGTTCGCACTACGCAGGATTAGAATGTCGAGGTGGTGTAATAAGATTAAAAGATAGTGTTGGTGTCATTGTTTGGATGCCACAGATTGAGGCTGAAGCATTAATCAATGCCAGACGTAACGAGCAAAGAAAAACTAGCCGAAAATGCAACAAATAAACACACTGATATGCCAACTAAGGATGATCAAGCAATAGTTTATAAACTTAAAAAGTGTTAACTGTAAACTTAACAGGTTTATAGCGATTGATAAGGCTTTACTGAGTCTTTGTCGACAGGAAGCTTAGAAACGAACATTATAAAACAATCTAAATTGTTAAATATTTTGTATATAACGACACTTTGGGTAAGTTGAGCATCCCCAAAACTGACGGCCTGCATTTTGACCTTTTTTAGCAGTTCGTAGGGTAAGTGTTGAACCACATCTAGGACAAGCTGTGGTTGTGTCATTATTGGATGATATTTGTATTGGGTCAACGTTAGCTGATGTCTTTTGTATATTAGGAGATGTTATTTGAACATCGGCGATTAACTTTTCCAGTTGTGCACCATCAACAAGGTCTATCGGCTTACCTGAAGCAAAGTTTTTGGCTTCTTGGGTAAAGACTCCTGAAATGATAATGATAACACTAGCAGCCTGTTCAGCAGTCATGACACCATACATTTCACGAATGATGTTCACGCCAACTTTACTGTTTCGCCAGTTTTTACATTGCACTAAATGTGTTCGTCCGTCTTTCTTCAATCTGACATCAATACCACCATCAGCACCACCAGTAGTGTTTTCGAAAACACTATAACCTTGACGACGAAATGCCTCAGCTACTAATTCTTCAAATTCACGCCAACTTAAATTACGAATAGTTTGAATGCTTTTTTGGTCATCAACTAACTTTCTTTTTCGCCATGCTGTGAAGGCAGATATAGGGGCTGGAAGTAATAGTACTAGTGGAATTAAGGGGGAGAGACTAGGTATTGCTTTCAGTATTGGTTGAAGGAATATATTATCGACAGTAATGGATGGGACTATGTAATTAAGACCAATATAAGCTGATGCCGATACTATTACACTGACCCACCAAGGTAAGACCACAAGTACATCAAATAACCTTTCATTTTTCCTTGCCATGGCAATCATTCCTTTGATGTTTAAAGTAACCAAGTATTCCATTGTAAACCGAAATGTTAATTATGTGAGCGGTAAACTAACAATCACTATTGCTAGATTTCAATTAGATTGATACTTTACAATTTTTGATCTTCAAGGAAGTGATCATGGAACCCATCAGCATTATATTTTCTTCGTTTCTCGCCGGTATGACGGGTGATTTGACTAATCATATTACCAACGTAATGGGAACGGAAGTCCAGGTGCAGATCGTTGAATACCAAAATCAACAGATTGATTATCAATACCAACTTTGGAAGGTAAAAGATCCATCTGTATGTGCACGAATTAAAACCAATGATTTAAGTCACTATTCATCATGCACGCTGATTGCTAAAACGTTCTTTACGGATACATGTTCTTATTTACAAACACATCCCCAACAGAATTGGAAATATACAAAGCTTAAGAATATGTATTGTCTAGCAGCTGTTAACTTTAAACCAACTATTGCCCAGATTAGCCGACCAACTGAAGCTGAATCAAAACTATGGGATGCGAAACAAAAATGTTCACTTCTTACCCTTAATGCAAGAAGTACAGGTAGTAGGGCGGTTGCTAAACAACGTGATAAAGCATGTGAGGAATATCAGAAAATAAAACCTAATTGATATTTGAAATCAACGGGGTCAATTGAACATCAATTTATAATGGAGAATATTTCATGGAGAAGGAAAGAAAAATAGCACTACTCATTGACTGCGACAATGTAAGCTATAAAGCGATAAATGGTGTCTTAAATGAACTATCAAAATATGGTGTTGTAAATGTCCGTAGGGCATACGGAGATTGGAAAAGTCCACTTTTACAAGGATGGGAAGAGAATTTACATCCCTATGCCATTACACCCATTCAACAATTTGCATACACCAAAGCAAAAAATGCTACTGATGCCGCTATGATTATTGATGCTATGGATTTACTGTATAGCCATAATTTAGATGGGTTTGCACTCATGACAAGTGATTGTGATTTCACACCATTAGTAATGAGGGTATTAACTAGCGGCCTTAAAGTGTATGGGTTTGGTGAGAAAAAAACACCTATGCCATTTATAAAAGCATGCTCACAGTTTATTTTCGTTGAAAATTTAATTGAAAAAGAACCGTCAGATGATAAGACTGAAGCAGCAGATACAGGTAGTCAGAAATCATCTCGAAATGAACTAAGAATGGATTCTTGGCTTGTTAGGCTATTAAGAACGGCTGTAGAACAAAGCGCTGATGATGATGGTTGGTCACATCTAGGTCGCGTCGGGCAATATATTTCTAATAACACCTCATTTTCACCTGTTAATTATGGATATAAAAAACTTAGTGAGATCGTAAAGGTAAGTGGTTTGTTTGATATAAAGATGGGAAATAACAATAGTGAAATGTACTTAAAAGATCCTAAAAAATAACTTTAAGAGCCTATTAAAACTGAAATTTACTAGTAGCCATAAACACCTAAGTTGAATAACGTCATTATTCGATTCTTAACCGACAGTATATAATTGAAGGAAATTTTCATCGAAGATAAATGAGATGTGAAGTAGTATGATTTGTACATCTACCATCAAGTACTTTATGAAAGAAATATAGAGTGTGTTGAATGCAAGTGAGTTGGTAATGATTTAAAGATTAAAACGCCTCGAAAGCACCCCCAATCAACTTAGTTTGTTGCTATATATAGTTAGGACGAGGGTTCGATTCATACGGAAGTGTTAATTTTAAATTTATCGCGATTGATAAGACCTTATTAAATCTTTGTCAGACATTAGCATTTATGCATGGACTTCAGTCGATGGCGGGTAATTTATTAGCAGCATTAATGTCGGATAAAGACGAGCTATACTATGGTAAGTTTGCAAAGCACCTTATGGCCTTTTTTAATATATTTGTTAATCAATAAAGAGTTGTAAAGATAACTAATTTAGATGCTATTAACTGGTACATGAATCTTCATAAAACAGTTATTCAAAGATAGTAAAAATGCGGAGTTAGGAAGATTCTTATTTATGAATAAATACATTAAGTCATTGAAATTAAAGTAGAGTATACAGGTCTGGGGGACAAGGGGTCGCAGGTTCGAATCCTGCTGTTCCGACCAATAAAATCAACAAGTTACAAGTTTTTAGTGCCGTCTTGTTTTAGTGGCTGCGGTGATTTTGTGACATTCATGCCAAAAGACGATACGTTGTTTGCACAGGCAGCCTTAAAAGTTGACACGTTATTAGCATATTCGGCGATGTGTGATATTCCCTCTAAGAATTAGGTTTCTCCTCATTAATTTTCAATCTTCTCCAAGCTGATTCAAACACATCCGAGAGTTACACATTCCCTTTTATTATGAAAGTTTAGATTGCCTTCTATTGACTTTATCTGTTCGTAATATCTCTGTGAGAGGATAAGGCTTTGCAAATCCCTCAACCAAAACAATCATTGCACGTGCCAATCTATTAACGTATATTTCGCTGGATGAATCATTTCCGCCAAATGAAAAAACCAACCTTGTTGATATGGACAATGCTGCTGGCGATCGCGATATTATGCGCTCAAGGTGTGAAGCTACATGTTCATAGTTTTGGACATGATCACGAACAGCCATTTAGCAGTATGTCTTCCGAAATAGTCACAGAACATTCACATCTGAGTGACGTTCATCTAACAATAGATGCCTCTCATACTGATCACCATGACGAAGTGATTTCGGAGAAAAATGCTAGTCCGCAGGCTTTGTTGAAACAAATTTCAAGTATTAGTCCAACGTTAGCTGTCTTTGTTGTTGCATTTATATTGATGTTTTATGGTGCTTATGCGATTGCCTTGTATCGCCGGTTTGACATCAATATTGCAATTTCTCGACGTTACATCCTCTCTCCACCTCTACGCGCCCCCCCACTTTAAATCTCCTTTTCCGATGAGCTTGTTTGCATAGATCACTTTTTGTTCTGTGTCGGCAAGACTCTGCGTCTTATTTTTAAGACTTTTGTGTGCGAGGTCATTTTAATGGCCTCGCTAGGAGTGGGTCATGTTAAAAATTATAAAGATAGTGCGCCACGATCATCGTTGGCTATTATTGTTAATCGCTATATTGTTTTGTGTTGTATCAATGCCGATTGGGGCACAACAACAAAATAAATGGACGTTGGAAGATAGTATCCGACGTGTTTTAGAATTTGCACCAGAAACACGGGGTGCACAAGCAGCAGTGAGTGCTAAACAGGGTGCCTTACAACAAGCTGGAGCTTGGCCAAACCCGCAAATCGAAGTACGCATTGATGACAAAATGGGTAAAGACAAGGGAACGGGAGGAAGTGACTTCACCCAATTTTCATTCAATCAACCCTTGCCATTCAGTGGTCGTCTTGGCTATCAGAAAGCTGTTGCTGGAGAAGAACTTGATGCAGCACGTTCTGAACGCAGTTATCAACAAGTGCAACTGGAAACACAAGTGGCACAGCGTTATCACATGTTGCAATTTGCCACAGAACGGCTGCACCTATCACAACAGCGGCTGAAATTTGCGGAAGGTTGGCAGATCATCGGGCAACGACGTGCAGAGGCGGGTGAGCTTTCTAACTTAGAACGACTTAGACTCGATCTTATACGTGAATCAGCGCAGCAAACCTTAGACAAATCAGAAGGTGCGTATAACGAGGCTTTAAGTCGATTCACTGCTTATTTGAATTTATCCGCAGATACGATCCCTCAACTGTTGTCTCTAGAGCCTTTCGGCTCGATACCTGCGTTGCAAACATTTTATGCGACGTTGTCAGAACATGCCTTATTAATGGCGGCACGTCACCAACTTGAGGCGAGGCGGGCAGGTGTGGACTTGGCACGAGCAGAGCGATTCCCCGATCCGACTTTACGTTTGTTTTATGAGCAAGATGTGCTCAACGGCCGTCAACAGGATGTGACAGGCATTGGCTTGGGGATCACTGTACCGCTTTGGGATCGTAAAAGTGGCAGTATTGATGAAGCGCAAGCTAAATCGATTCAGACTCAATCTGAACTTCAGGTACTGGAGCGTGATTTAGGCAGTCGATTACAGCAGAGTTACCTGCACCTAAACCACCTCGTTGAACAGGGTGAACATTACCGCATTCGCGTATTAGAGCCTGCTCAAAAAGTTTTCGACTTGACGAGCAAGGCCTACGCGAGTGGTGAACTTGAAATCCTTTCTCTTATCGATGCTAATAATACTTATTTTGACGCCCGTGAGCGTTATTTAGAACTATTACAGGAAGCTTGGTTAGAAGGCGCTGAAGTGCGTCTTGCTGCAGGTCGGACTTTAATAACAAGCAAACAGGAAACACATTATGAATAAAAATCTTCTCATTTTATCTTTTTTACTATTACCCATATTAGGGATTTCGGCTGAACTACACCTTACGCCAGAACAATTGAAAAATACTCATTTAACCACGACTAAAGTGACAGAACGCCAAGGTATCACACAGCTAAAGTTGAACGGTATTCTCACGGTAGATCAGCGTAAGTCCTATCGGGTTGCCCCTGTCGTAGAGGGTATGGTGACATCGTTACACGTCGTTGATCATGATGAAGTAACGAAGGGACAGATTCTCGCCACACTGAGTAGTAACAGTTTAGGAGAAGCTCAAGCGGATTATCTTGAGGCACTAGCGCGTTTTGAACTCGCTAAATCTGAACGTGCTCGCATAGAAAGCTTATGGAAAGAAGGTATTGTTGCTGAAAACCGTTGGTTGACAATTGACAGTGAATATAAAAGTGCACGGGCAACATTGGAGGCTCGAAGTCGCTTATTGTCATTAACTGGCCTCTCTAAAACGCAGATTTCACAATTAATCAAGCAACCACATCGATTAGCTACGTTTGATTTAACGAGCCCTATCGACGGTCTTATTACTGGGGTAAAAATAGAATCTGGTCAACTGCTTAGTGCTGGGGAGACGGCTTTCCATATTGATGATTTGAGTACTCTATGGGCTATGGTAAAAATCCCTGTTGCTAGTTTGTCTCAAATCAAGCTAGGTAGTGAAGCTGAAATTAGCGTGCCAGCCACACCTGAAAAGAGGTACTTAGGAAAGCTTGAATCCTTAGGTGGCGAGGTAGATGTACAAAGCCAGACGCTTACTGGTCGCGTAGTACTGGCTAATCCTGATGGGCATTTAAAACCTGGTATGTATGCTGAAGCACGTTTAGCAAGTGTGGCAAGTCAAGGTTTGATGGTACCCGCTGAAGCTATATTTCGCGTCGCTAATCAAAACTATGTGTTCAAAGTTTTAGAAGCAGGCCGATTTGAATCGGTGGCGGTTGAAACTGGAACAAAGGCGGGTGATTGGATACCGATCATTAGTGGTATAACGGAAAATGTAACGATAGTGAGCAGCGGTGTGGCAGAACTAAAGTCTCATTGGCAGTATCAGGGGGAGGAATAATTGATGATTGCATCTCTGATTCGTTTTTCTCTTATCCAGCGACTGATGATCTTATTGATGGCGATAGCACTTGTCGTCGCAGGAATATGGGCTTTCAAAAGTCTTCCTATCGATGCCTTTCCTGATATCGCTTCGCCACAAGTACAGGTTATTGTTAAGGCGCCAGGACTTTCACCTACCGAAGTGGAAAGTCGTATTACCTATCCCATTGAACTCGAAATGCAAGGGCTGCCACGACAAACGGTGCTGCGCTCCACGACTAAATATGCATTAAGTATCATTACTATTGACTTTGAAGATGGCACTGACATTTATTGGGCTCGTCAGCAAGTAACCGAAAGATTGAATTTAGTCTGGAGTGATCTACCTGATGGGATAGAAGGCGGCCTTGGTCCCATCACCACACCTTTAGGCGAAGGTTATATGTATCGCGTTGAAGGTGAAGGCTATAGCAATCAAGAATTACGTCGTATTCAAGACTGGGTCATTCGCCCCCGTTTACGTACAGTCGATGGCGTGGCTGAGGTTAATTCACTCGGTGGCGAAGTTAAGGTGTTTGAAGTTGTTGCTAATCCAGACCGTTTAATGGCCCACGGCTTGAATTTAACTGATTTGGAAACGGCGTTGCAAAATAATAATCGCAATGCTGGTGGTGACCGAATTAATCGAAATAATGAAGTCTTATTAGTACGTACATCGGGACAATTACAAGGCTTAGAAGATATTAGAAGTATTACCGTCGATAGCCGAAATGGTATCCCTGTTCACATTAAGGATGTCGCTGAAGTACGCATCAATTCATTAACACGTTATGGTGCAGTTACTGCTGATGGACAAGGCGAAGTGGTGACAGGGCTTGCGTTGTTACGTAAAGGTGCGAATAGTCGAACTACTGTTGAGGGTGTCAAGCGTGAACTAGATGCCTTGAAGTCAGCCTTACCTGATAATGTAAATATCGTGCCTTTTTATGATCGTACGGACTTAGTAACTGAAGCGGTCTGGACGGTAGAAAAGGCTCTGGGCGAAGCTGTGATTCTGGTGTTACTGGTCTTAATTTTAATGTTGGGTAATTTACGTGCAGCGTTGACGGTTGCGTTGATTTTGCCATTGTCGGTGTTATTCACCTTCGTGATGATGCGTTTATTTGGTATCAGCGCCAACCTTATGTCTTTAGGAGGGCTCGCCATTGCCATCGGTATTTTGGTTGATGCTGCGGTGGTGGTGGTTGAAAATATTCACACTCAATTGAGTGCTGCACCCAAAGGTGTCAGTCGTGTCAATCTGGTATACCGTGCCGTACAGGAAGTAGCTACGCCTGTGATTGCCGGTGTTTTGATCATTATTGTCGTGTTTTTACCTCTCTTTAGTTTGTCTGGATTAGAAGGGAAAATGTTTACACCGTTAGCTGTGACTATTTCTTTTGCACTCATCGGCTCGTTAATTTTGTCATTAACCGTCATTCCAGTATTAGCCAGTTTATTGATGCGGGGTGGTGCCGAGAAAGATGGCTATGTATTAACGGTACTTAAAAAAGTCTATTTGCCACTCATGCGCTGGGCGTTGAGATACCGTAAAACGGCGGTAGGTAGTGCTTTGGTGGCATTAATTATTGCGGTTGTACTATTTCCAATGATTGGTAAGGAATTTATGCCAGTAATGGATGAAGGAACAACCGTTGTCATCATTGAAAAACTACCTAGTATTTCGTTAGAACGTTCGTTAGAACTGGATGAACCTTATCAAAAGGCGATGATGGAAATACCAGAAGTCATTGGCGTGGTGTCACGGACAGGCGCTGACGAATTACGCCTAGATCCGATGGGGTTATACCAGACTGATAACTTTATTATTACCAAGCCGCGTGATGAGTGGACGATAAGCTTGTCTGAGTTTCAGGACAAGTTGCGAGATAAACTAGATGGCTTTGTGGGTATTGATTACGCCTTCACCCAACCTATTGATATGCGTGTATCCGAAATGTTGACAGGGGTACGTGCTGCTATGGCGATAAAACTATACGGTGACGATTTGCAGCTATTAGAAGAAAAGTCTAAGCAAATTGAGGCATTGGTGAAAGATATTCCTGGTGCTGTAGATGTATTTCGTGGTCAACTATCGGGTCAGGTTTATCTAGAAATTGAGATCCAAGCGCAGGCCATTTCCCGCTTTGGTGTTAATGTTGAAGATATCAACCGTTTGCTTGAAATCGCCGTGGGCGGGCGGGTTGTGACTGAAGTAATAGAAGGGAATCAGCGTGTCGGTGTGTTGTTACGTTACCCTGAAACAGCTCGCATGTCACCAGCAGCCATTGGTGCTCTTTGGGTGGAAACACCAACAGGGCAAACAATCCCATTAAGTAGCTTAGCCAACATACATGAAGTGGATGGACCTGTGGAGATTGCACGTGAATCCACTAAGCGGCAAGTGGTCATACAGGCTAATGTTGATGGGCGTGATGTGGTGGGATTTGTTGATGAAGTGCAAGCGATGATTGATCGTGAAGTGCAACTACCAGCGGGTTATTTCATTACCTTTGGTGGCCAGTTCGAAAATCAACAACGTGCTGCTGAACGTCTTGGTTTAGTGGTGCCTATTTCCATTGTGCTTATTTTTCTTATGCTATTCACCACGTTTCGTTCATTACGTCAGGCAGGTTTGATTATTCTTAACATTCCCTTTGCGATGATTGGTGGTGTCGTCAGTTTATACTTGTCCGGTTTATACCTTTCTGTGCCTGCTTCGGTGGGATTTATTACCTTATTCGGCGTGGCTGTACTCAACGGGGTGGTCATGGTGAGTTACTTTAATCAGTTACGTGACGCTGGACGTAGTGTTTTAGACGCAGTGCAAGAAGGGGCTGAACGACGATTGCGACCTGTTTTGATGACAGCAATGATTGCCAGTTTGGGGCTAGTACCTTTATTAACCGCCACAGGTCCTGGCTCGGAGCTACAACGACCGCTGGCTGTTGTCGTTATTGGCGGCTTAATTACCTCTACCTTGCTGACCTTGATCTTATTACCCACGCTATACGCTTGGTTAGAAGGAAAATCGGAACGTCTTGCTAAGGGTACTTTAGGAGATAACACATGAAAAATTTGACACTTATTATTCACACCAATATCCAACAGAACTTGGCAGATCAGTTACGAAACATGGAGCAGGTATCAGGCTTTAGTTTTAGTCATATTGAAGGCCATGGAGTACAAGTTGAAAGCGATCCCTTTCTTTCTGCACGAGATAAAGTAGTGGGTTATACACCACGGGTGCGGGTGGATATTTTGCTTGAAGACCATAATGTTGACTCAGTGCTCCACTCCATCCGTAACACAACTAAAGGAATTGAAGGTCAGGGTGTTTTCTGGGTAAGTCCTGTAGAGCAAAGTGGTCAGCTATAACTAAATGAACAAAAGCCAGCTTCCAGAGCAATTGGAAATAGTGAACAACATGTTCACGGTTGCTTAGGAAGCTTGGCAATTAAACCAAAGTAACATGAAGGAGAATAAGACGTGTTATCTACCACACATTTTTATGGACGTATTTTTTACTTGGCTGCAGGCCTATTATTGCTCAGCCTATTTTCACCATTGACCTATGCTCACGGCATGTCCGAAGCTGAAAAACTATCTATCCTCGAAGGGGGGAATCTACGTTATATGTGGATCGGCGCTACACATATGTTATCTGGCTACGATCATCTAGCATTTGTTTTCGGAATTATCTTTTTTCTAAAAACGTTCCGAGATATTGCGAAATACGTTACTGCGTTTACGCTGGGTCACAGTGTGACGCTCATCTACGCGACATTGAATGGGATCCAGCTTAATTACTTTATGATTGACGCCATTATCGGCCTGAGCGTGAGCTATATTGCCTTTGCTAATATTGATGGCTTTCGTAAATATCTGAATATTAATCCACCGAATATGATGCTGATGATTATCGGTTTAGGTTTAATCCATGGCTTTGGTTTGTCTACTCGTTTACAAGAACTACCTTTAAGTGAAGAACAGTTATTACGTAATATCATTTCATTTAATGTCGGTATCGAGCTCGGTCAAATAAGCGCACTGGCTGTTATGTTAGTGCTGATTGCTGCTTGGCGAAAAAGCCACGCCTTTCAAAGTTTTAGCCTAGTTGCAAATTATGCTCTCATTATATGGGGGGGATTACTTTTTCTGATGCAAATGCATGGATATGAACATAGTAATAACATCGAAGCGATGGTCGATACGAAGACTACTCAAAAACTCAATAGTAGCCAGCTCGATGCCATTGCAAGCAGTCCTATTTCTCAGTGGAAAGACTCAATCATCATTAGTATTCCTGCGAGAAGTGGCAAGGAATACAAATTATATCTAACGAATGCTGCAGCGTTAGATTATGCGTGGAAAACCGATGGCACAGCGTTGTTCTTTGATTTTCATGGTGAACCTCAAGGTGATACAACGGGCTATTTCAAAAGTTTTAAAATAAGTACGGCTAGCGAATATGATGGATCGTTAACGGCACCATTTGAAGGTACTCATGGCTGGTACTGGAAAAATACGACAAACCAACCCGTTACGATTACGTTAAAAGTAAAAGGAGATTATCAGCGTTTAGATACAAAAATAGATGTTCAGCCAGAGCCGTTACAACCGTCAACTTCAACAACTCACGATACGATTGATTAACTTTAGGAGATTTACCTTATGCGTTTAAATTTATTATTAATAGGCTTTATTTTTAGTGCCTTCACTGCTTTAGCCATGGCAGGAAACCAGCATGACCATGATAGTGACCACGGTCATTCACATTCTCAGGTGGCGGTGGATGACGTAACTGCATCAGCAAATGCAACAAATATTGTTGCTACGCTGGTAGAGAAGGGCAAACTGGATAAAAGCTGGGCATCTATTACTGCAACTTCGGTCGAAAAACAAAGCTTTGAAGGCAAGGAGGAGTGGGTTATTAGTTTTGTTAATGCAGAAGTTACCGATCTAGCCAAGCAAAAATTGTATGTTTTTCTTGCTGTTAATGGCGAATATATTGCCGCCAATTACACCGGAAAGTAAAAAAACAGCTATATAAACAATATGGTAAATGCATACCTGTCATAGAATGGAGTTCATGATGGGTATGTTTTTAATGGTTCTTATTTAACTCTTAATCACTAGCTTCAATGAGGTAACACGTGGCTTATTACCTATTAAAAATTGTCATTACAAGCCTATTGGTTGTGGCTATTTCTGAAATTGCTAAGCGAAGCTCACTGATGGGAGCTATCCTCGCATCAGTACCTTTAATGTCTGTACTTGCAATGATATGGATTTATATTGATACGAAAAATATTACTAAAATTAGTGAATTATCATTAAATATTTTTTGGCTAGTGCTACCATCACTCGCTTTATTTATAACGTTACCTTTGTTACTAAAACAAGGCATCCATTTTTATTGGAGTTTATCGCTTTCTATAGGTATTACAGTTTTGAGTTATTGGTTTATGGTTCTGGTATTGAGTCATTTCGGGGGGAAGTGGTAAGTTTATTAACTTGAAAAAAGTCAGTTTGATAGTTATAGCAAAATCAGTCATTACAGAACCTGGATTCATGTTAAGTCTGCGATCGCATCCGAAATATTAAAATAGATTTTACCTGGATGTAATTCCTCAACAAGCTGTGTTTTATTTAATGTATCCATCACAGGTCCTTTGACCTCTGCCAAGCTTAAAATCACCCCTTTAGATTTAAGGGTAGAAATCAGATTTTCTAATAAATGAACTGCAGAGACATCGATATGGCTTACAGATGAAAATAATAGAACTAAATGTTTAGGCATCATTTGAATGACCTTTTTTTCTATAAAGTCAGAGATATAAACATGGTTAGAAAATGTGATATTTTCATCTATGCGGATGATAACAATTTCATCCCATGTTTCTACTTCATGTCTTGCAATATTTCTATATTGCTCAGTATTTTTTATCCTACCTACTATAGCGATATGAGGCCGACTTGCTCTGCGAAGATAATTGATTATTGTCACAATAACGCCAAGGGCAATGCCTTGCTCTATCCCGAAGAGTAAGACACCTATAAAAGTGAGTAATAATGATATGCCATCTGAAATATCAATCTTCCAGATAGAGATTAAATCTTTAAGTTTTATCAGGGGGAAAATAGCAACTAGAATAATGGAGGCTAAAGCAGATTTTGGTATTTCACTAAATAAATTGCTAAAAAACAAGATAGAAATACAGAGGACAACAACGGTAAAAAGTGTTGCCAGCTGGGTTCGTGCGCCAGCTGAAAAATTCACCATTGTTCGGCTAAATCCACCTGCTACAGGCATACCCCCACTAAGTGCAGAACCAAAGTTTGCAAGCCCGAGTGCAATTAGCTCCTGATTAGGATTTATTTTATCTCTAGTAATGTTAGCCACTACTTTGGCGATTGCTACACTTTCAATATAGGCGATAAGGCTAATAAAAAAGGCGCTTGGTAACAATTCTTGCCAAAGTGTTGAAGAGAACATCAAAAAAGATAAGTTTAACGCAGGTAAACCTAAAGGAATGTCACCTACTATTGCTATATTGGATGTTGTCGACAAACTGAGCGATGAAACAATGATGGTTGCAATAATAATGACTATTAACGGAGACGCTTTACTTATGGCTGAAACTAACCGGTCATTAACGTTGATTTTTTTCAGCAATTTTATGAGTGGCGCACCCATAAATATTAATAATGCTAAGCAGAACAGCCCAATAATGGACGTACTTTGATTTATTTCATCGGCATAGTTAATGTAACAATCAATATTGAAATTACAGTTTAATGGTGATGTAATTCCGAGTAAGTTCGGCAATTGACTTATAATAATCAGTACTGCAGCTGCACTAGTAAAGCCTGATAACACCGGATGACTTATAAAATTAACTAAGCTTCCCATGCGTAAGAGAGCCATTATTAGTAAAATGGCTCCGCCTTCGATGGCAAGAATGATCGCGCTTTCGATTGGGGTTCCCAGAGATTGAATATGAGGTGCTGATATTGCGCTTGCCACCATAATGGCTGCAATGGATACGGGACCCACAGATAGTGCCTTGCTGGTGCCGAATATGGCGTAGATAGCAGGAGGCAGAAGACTAGCATATAGACCAACTTGAACAGGTAATCCCGCTAGCATCGCATACGCCATAGCTTGAGGGATAAATAGAAGTGCAGTAATTATTCCTGAAAATATATCGCTACTTAAGTCTGCGTTACGGTAATTTTTAGCCCATGTTACACACGGTATAAAAGTTGAAATATTTGTATTCCCGCCGCTTTTCTGATTTTCTTTCATCTTAAGTACTTGTATAGGATTAGTTTTGTATATCTAGAATTTTTTCCCAGATAAGTAAGTTTTGATTCTTTATTAGAGTGCTTTATTTCTGAATCATTCATGAGGGGCACCGCCTGAAAGTTTAAGAATATATGATAATTAGTACATTATTAATATCTAATATTGAAAGCGTCATTAAGATTGTGATGGCTCTTTTTTAGTCTTCTTTTGCAACTAATTTTTGGGCGTAAGATTCTTTGTGTGGAATATCAAATTGATAACCTTTTAACATAAATTTCCAATATAACCATGGCAGTCCAGTTGTTTTAGCAAACCACCAAATGCGTCGACTAATTCTTGGATCAAGTAACGGAAAAGAAGGAGTAACCTTGCCGCCATAAGAAAATTCAGCGAGCATAGTTTCATTTAATGAGGTTGTCAGAGGGCAAGAGCCGTAACCATCATAGGTGTCGAGAATATTTTTATTATTGATCATATTTAGAATGTTTTGAGCAACTACCGGGGCTTGCTTTCTGACTGCAGCGGCTGTTTTTGCATTAGGTGTTGATGTTGCATCACCTAGGCCAAAAATATTACTATATGTTACGTGTTGTAAACTATGCTGATTGACATCTATCCAGCCGGCATCGTTAGCTAATGGACTGTTTTTTATGAAGTCTGGTGCGCTTTGTGGCGGACAGACGTGAATCATATCAAAATGTTCATTAATTCTTTGCTTTGCTCCATCAGGGCCGTCAATTTCGAAAGTGGCTATTTTATCTTCACCATTGATAGCTACTAGGTTATGGTTAAAGTTGGTTTTTATGTCATATTTCTTTATGACTTTCATGAGTGCTTTGGCAAAAAATGGTACGCCGAACATGCCTGGACCGGCATTAAAAAACTTAATATCAATTTTGTCGGAAATTCCGTACTGACGGAACCGGTCAGCAGACAAGTACATGGCTTTCTGTGGGGCACCAGCACATTTTATTGGCATGGGTGGTTGAGTGAAAAGCGCCTTACCTTGTTTGATTTTTTGCACGGTTTCCCATGTATATTCAACATGTTCTGGGCTGTAATTGGAACAAACCCCATTTTTACCAAGCGTTTCAAGTAGACCATCAATTTTATGAAAATCCAATTGTATACCGGGGCATGCGACTAAATAATCGTAACTAATAAGCTGCCCACTTTTTAAGGTGATTTGATTGATTTCTGGTTGAAATGTGTCAGCGTACTCTTTAACCCATGTAATGCTAGAAGGGATTAAGTCTCGCTCTTGTTTTATTGCATTTTTGAGTTTGTAAGCACCACCACCGACAAGCGTAAAAGCGGGTTGGTAATAATGTTTATCTGAAGGTTCTACTATTGCAATATCAAGTTTTGAATCCATGCGGCGTAATGTATTTGCAGTTGTTATTCCTGCTGCACCGCCACCAATAATTAAAATGGAGTAATGTGTATTGGCCATGTTAAGTTCTCTCCTGATTTATTATTGTAAATTTTATCTAGTAACGTTTTCGAGCCAAGCTTGATATCCACCAATCATAGATAAAACATTGGTATAACCCAGTTTTTGGAGGGCATCGGCAGCAAGCGCCGAGCGATTTCCTGAGCGGCAATATAGTAGAATAGTGTCAGATTTATTCGAAATGGCATCGAGACTATCTATTTTAAATTCAAGCATGCCACGAGGAATTAGAATGGCATTATCTATAACGCCATTTGCAAACTCGGATTCTTCTCTAACATCAATAAGGCAAAGATTACCATTTGATATGAGCTCCTCACTTTGTTTTACTGTGATTTCTTTAATCTGTGATTTTACACTGGTGAGAAGGGTGGCGAGTGTCATTTCTTCTGTAGTCATTTTAGTGCTCTCTGTTCTTGTTTCGGCAATCTGTCTTTGCTTTTCTGGATCTGAGCCACAATATCTATTGGCAGGTACAGCAATATCAATAAGACGAGGCTTAGGTAGATTCAAATTATTCATAATATCTACAAACTCATTTTGTGATTTTCCAGCTAAACGAGGATTTAGTGTTTTTTCTTGGCCGACAGAACTTACGCGCTGCCCTTTATAGTCATGGCCAGGATAAACTAGCGTTTCATCAGGTAATGTAAAAATTTTATTCGTGATACTGTTGAAAAGAGTGGCGGCATCACCACCTTGAAAGTCAGTTCTTCCACAGCCATTAATAAGTAAACTATCACCCGTAAATATTTTATCTTTCCAGATGAACGACAGGCTCCCTGTTGTATGCCCCGGTGTGGTGATTGCCATTATTGATTCGTTATCACCAAGATGGAAAACATCACCATCTTCGATATGAATATCAGGGTGTTTAGCTTCGCAAGAGCGACTGACGCCAGTAAGGCAGTTTAGCTGCTCTCGTAGCGTGCCACTTGCAGTGATATGGTCAGCATGCACATGGGTTTCTAATGAATATTTCAAAACGAAGCCCTGTTCGTTAATAATCGTTTTATATGTTTCTATTTGAGTTTTAACAGGATCAATTATTAACGCTTGTTTTGATAGCAAATCAGCAATAAGATAAGTGTAAGTGCAGCTTTCATCATCAAATAGTTGTCTAAAAAACATATTATTTTCCACTGATTAAAGTTGGAATAGATACAACCGTTTTAGACGTACTTATTAAAGCCTGCATATCGCGATAGTTCCATTCTCGTGGGCCTAGGGCTTTAAAAATAATCTCACCTTGTGGATTTAATAAGTAAGACATTGGCAAGGCTGGTACATCCCAGCCTTTAAGGCTGGTATCAGCATCACTGACTATCGGGAAGGTGATGTTGAAGTGCTTCACAAATTCAGCCGCTTGTGCGTTATAAGGACCAGCATGAATACCTATGATTTCAAATTCCTCTTTATCGAACGCGTCATACAGCTTTTGCATATCAGGTAACTCTTTGATACACGGTGAGCACCAGAAAGCCCAAAAATTAACCAGTACATATTTCCCTTGGTAGTCATTTAGATTAAGTAACTTACCCTCTGGTGTCGGCAGCGCGAACCCAGTCGTCTGTTTGCTGGGGCTAACCGGTGTCATGATGGTTTCTTGAGCTGTTGCTATCACCGATGAAGAGAGCAGTATTAAGTAGCATAGTAGTTTGTTCATGGTTGTGCCTTTTTATTTGAATAATCGCCAATGGGTGTCGCAAATGAATCTGAAATAATGGCCGGTACATTGTCACCTGTTAATGTTTTCAGAAATTCAACCAGTTCATTGATTTCATTCTTATTCAAATTAAGTGGGTTAATCAGGGGCGATTGTGTTTCATTTTCAACCCCGCCTTGATTATAAAATTCGACGACTTTAGTTAAATCACTCAGTGAACCGTCATGCATATAAGGTGCAGTCAGGGCTACATTACGTAAAATAGGTGTTCGATATTTCCAGCGGTCATCGGGGTTCTGTGTCACTTCGTAGTAGCCCAAGTCACCTTGCGGTTCATTACTGAACGAGTTAATTCGAGAGGTGGCTATATTCATATACCGGCCGGGGGCTACTTGGACTCGCTCACTTTCTGGTGCTGTGCGCATTGAGCGCTCAAAGCCTATTCCGGTGTTATGTAGGCTATTGTCCGTAAATAAAGCATGATCTTGGGCCATACTATGGCAATTGATGCATTGCGCTTTACCGGTAAATAATTTGAAACCTCTTTTCGCTGCGGGTGAGATGGCATTTTCTTCTTTAGCAAAGTGCCAACGGTCAAACGGTGAATTGGCAGAGACCAGGGTTCTTTCATAGCTTGCAATCGCATCAGGAATCGTTGACAAACTAGCGGTTTGTCCATCAAACGCTTGTTCAAACAGTCCTTTGTAATCATCGAGTTGTTTGATTTTATCGATCACGGTACCGAAGGATGTCATCGCCATTTCGTTACGAGCAAGCATAGGTTGCCATGCTTGGTGTTCAAGACTCGTTTCTCGTCCATCTTGAAAGATATGTTTTAAATAAGCGGTGTTATAAATGGTTGGGGCATTTCGTCGTACAGAGCGCCCTTCAAATCCAACTGGGGTGAGCAGTTCATGACTGGTAAAACCTTGTTCGGGAATATGACACATCGCACACGAAATCGTATTGTTCAGTGATAATCTGCGATCAAAAAACAACTTTTTACCTAATTGTATTTTTTCTTTGGTAATAGGATTGTCGGCTGGAACAGGTACCGCAGGTAAGCCGAGTGGCGGTGTCTCTACAAATTTAATGAGATCTGTTTCTTCGCCTGTGCGACTTTTAATGCTCAAGGAGTTGGTCACGTAGTTTTCAGATTCATAACCTGTTTTTGAGTCACGCGCACCGACCCGAACTTGCTGATCGGCATTATTGGTGTCAAGTTTCGCTTTGTCACCAAATTCCATTAAGAGTGTTTTAACATCATTAATAATGATATCGGGGTGTAAAAATGAAACGCTATAAATATTGCGGATACGCATTTCTGGATCGATTAGAAATACGCGTAATATGTGCGAGAAATTGCCTGAATCTTTCTCATTCTCAGCGGATTGCGGCATAACAGATTGACCGTAACTCTCTAATATAGGAGCTAATTGTTCTTCTGATAGTGTCGTTAGATATTTCCAATCCAACGAGTATGTTTTGACATCGTTTTTTTGATGATTAGTGTGCTGATCGTGCATGCTGTGCATATCATGCTGTTCGTGTTCGCTGCCACCTTCGAGTAGCTTTAATTGTGCTGGCGTGTCGTATGATGGATCAAAGCTCATACTGATAAGTTGTAGGTTAGCGGCTATCACAGGATCTTGTGTCGCTAAGCCTTTAATTCGACTAAAGACCAGATGTGAAAGTGGGCAACCGTTTATATCATTACAACGGGTATACATGAAATTTAGAAGCGTGTATTTTCCCTTAAATAAATCATGGTAGTCAACGTCTTTTCCATCCGTATTGACGACTGTTGCATCTTTGGCATTGCCTAAAGTAGGCAGTGAATAACTACCTACTTTAGGTGCCTCAAAGTCCAACTCACCATATCCCGGTGCTGGCAAAATTGTTGCTGGGCCAGCGGCCCCATCAAATGATAAAACCGCAGTTAGAGGGGTCATAAAGCCAATTAAAATTGCTAAGGCAGCTTTATAGGGATAATTCATGGTCAGTTTTCCTTGTATTACGCTATTTTAATGCAACTGGTTTAACACCAGCTTTTAGCGTTTCTTTTGGTGGTTGTTTACCGTACAACGAGTAAGCACCGAAACGCATTTGATGAGCACGACCTAGTTTTTCTTTAGTAAAGTCGAGTGTGAACTTAGGTGCCAATTTCTCACCATTCCATTCGTATAGTTTCAAGAATTGTTCGTTGTCTTCATTTTTCTTATCCCAGTTAGCAAGTAGGGATGTAGTGTAATAAAGACGTTTGTTGTCCCAGCTTGAAGAAACCATGTTAACTTGTGCGCCAATTTTTTCTTCATGAACCAGTTTAGGGTTATGGGGATCAGTAATGTCATAACCACGTGTTGAACCATCTGTCATGGTGTTAACCCAGATCATACTGTCATCACTGCTGATTGAGAAATCTACTGGTAGTGGAACATCAGCAGGATTACCTACCGTACCCACTGCTGATGCTTTCCAGCCGCCTTTGCCTTCACCATCTTCTTCAATTAACCAAATTTCAGACGTTAGCGCTGTCGTTGTAAAGCAGTAGTTATGCTCTGGGTTCCAAGCACATCTGATTTCAAGTGGAGCACCTGGTACATCTAGTACTTGTTTTGGTTGACGAGTATGTAAGTCCCAAATAACCATGGTGTTACCAAAACGTTTCATCGCTTCTGGATCTTTCAGCATTTGGCCAAAGTCCATCATGTAGTTTGACCAACCTGTAAATGAAGAGGTCATCATGACATTACGACGTGGTAATACTTGGATGTCATAACCATAACCATCTGCATATTGACCTGTTTTTTCAGCACCTTGTAGATTGTCATCCGTTGGGATCCAATAGGTATCAATATATTCACCTTCATTGGTATATTCAACCAATGCGGTTCTACCACCATGATCTTGATTATTTGAAAGGGCCGTCCACATCATACGACCAGGTAAAGCATAAGGTGTATGTGGACCTACAACGCCGCCTGTCACACTGACGAAGTCATCAATCACTTTTGTGAGTTTTGGCTTAGCAGGATCGGTATAGACATCAAAAATAAAAATTTTGTTAGAATCTAAACCGCCTGCCCATAGAAATTTACGATCATCGGTAAAACCTGAGTGATGCGCTTCATTTCTACCGCCTACTGAAGCAACACTTCTGACTTTACCGTAATCTTTCGCATCAGGGTTAACAGAGACTGTCACTAATTTATCTTGACCATCGCCTAGACCTTCAACGCCCAATGTCCATACATAGACAAAGTCTTCTTGGCCGGCAATTTTAGCCATATATGGCGACATACAAGTTTCATCAGCCATTACAGGTGAAATGGTAAAAAGAGAAGCCACTACAGGCAGCATCACTTTAAATGTGTTTTTCAAAATTGAATTTTTTATTTTCATTTTCTCTCCTAGGTTTGTCTATTAATCTTCTGTAAGTTTGTTATTAAATATTCTAAATTTCACCAATTTATTTTATTCAGAAAGTTAAATTGAGTTAATTTTTAGCTTAGAATGTCCAGGTAACACCCGCACCCACACTAAATATTCCAACTTCAATTTGATTTGCTCCAATCGTTTGATCTGGGCCAAATCCATATCCGCCATGAACGTCTAAAGTAGTATTTTCGTTAAAATCATAGCCGAGACCAACAGTCACGCTATGATTCCAAAAAGGATCTGCAAGTGTAGATTGTATGAATTGAATTAGTCCAGGTGATATTGGCGCAGCTGAACCGCCAACATTAAGCGAATTGACCTCACCTAAAGACGATCCCAATCCATTTTCTTTCAATAAGTCAGAGGTATAACTATAGCCTGCTCTTAGTTTAAATTTATTATTTAACTTATACTGACCGCCAAGCTGTAATGTATAAGTATCCTTCCAAATATCTTGATATGTTTCTGCATTATCCCAATTTTTATAGATAACATTTGCTTCTAGTAATAAATCAGTCCAAAGCTCCGGTGTACTTGCAATACCAAAAATCACTTCTTGTGGCTGTTCAACTTTTAAATTGCTATAAACCCCTGGAGCTGACTGAACTACATCATTAAAGTCTAGAGCTAGTTCACTATTGTAATTCAGGCCTAGCTTGACCATACCCAAATCATGTGTAATACCAAGCCCACCTCTTAAGCCAAACGTTTCTTGTATACCGGTATTTGAGACTAAACCGATCTCTAGTAGGCTATATGCAAGTGTCATTGAGGCACCTACAGTCGTTTTTGGAGATAAGTCATAAGCCGCTGCCATATTAGCGCCAAAGGTGATAAATGTTACGGTAGGATCCAATGCATGTGTACTTCTGTAATCTGCACCTAGACCTGATATAACCTGTAAACCTGAACCAATAACCAAGTTATCAGATAAACGTTGTCTGACGGCAACTTCAGGTAATAGATAATGCTCCATCTCGATATCGCCATTGAATGCTGGTAGACCATCGGTACCGTCAGAACTAGATTTATTAGATACATTCAAATAAGTTGCACCAAACGTGAAATCTGTGTTGCCTTTTAATTGTGTAAGCGTTGCAGGGTTACCGTAAACTGAGGCGACGGCATCTTGAGGCATTACATAACCAACACCAGCCATACCAGCAGAGGCTGGGGATAATTTTAAATTTGTATCGTCACCTATGGTAGCTGCTAGAGTAGATGCCGATGCCATCAAAGTAGCTAGTGTCAGCGTTATTTTTGAATATCTGAGATTAATAATTTTCATTCTCTCTACCTTTTATTGTAATTATATAGGCCGTAAATTGAGCCTATTACAAGCTTACAGATATATATTATTTTTTAAAAAGACCGATAAGGTCTATTAAATACCTTGCTTATTACTAATTGGAATATCGATATGGTTTTTTAAGATAACAGTGTGGCAGGTATTGATTTAAGGCTCTATTACTCTAATATTTTGACCTATTTTTATAGTAAGTAAGTCTTTACCCATATAAACAGGTTTTGAATAAGTGTTTTTAATTGCATTTAAAACTTCTTCCTCTGATATCCCTAATAATAATAGATGAGAAAAGACGGTTACTTTGGGAGCTGTTTCACTTAATACTTGCTGCATCTCCTCTATGGAAGTGTGATAACCAGCTATTTTTCTTAGTTTTTTATTTTGTTTCAGTAGGTGACTGTTTATCGCGGCTAACTCATGAATTAATAAATCAACCCCTTGAGAATGGTGAACTAGATTTTCTGAATAACTTGTATCGCCCGAGATAACGACTGAATGCTCACTGGTTTTGATTAGGTAGCCAAATGAAGGCTCAACGATGCCATGATTTACTGAGAAGGCAGTAATGGTCAGGCCATCTTCATCATAGATTTTGATATCCGTTTTTATGGTGTGAGAAATAATCTCTAAGTTATCTATCTCTAGGAGAGTATGTTTATTTCTGAAGTTGATATCTTCTGAATAAGCACCTTTGATATTCTGAATAAAGAGTGAAATTCCTTCAGGTCCATAAACATGAAGACTGCCTTGTCTTTGCCATATCCAACCTGTTAATAATAGATCGTCAAATCCTATTATGTGATCAGAATGAAGATGGGTGATAAATACTTGATTAATTTCTGATAACTCAACCCCTGCTTGGCGTAGCCGCATTGTTACGCCACGGCCTGCATCAAAAAGAAATTTCTTATTTTTATACTCTATTAGAGTCGCCGGACCAAACCTATTAATATCCGGTCGAGGCGTACCCGTCCCAAGTAAAGTTACTGTTATATCCTTTGCGTATAGCTCGCTTGAGCAAATCAATATAATTAGTAAAGATGCCTTGATAAAAGTTTTCATATAGAACAATCAAACCTTGTTTTTTGTACCCAAATATAAGTCTGTAATTGTCTCTTCATAGACTTCGGCTGCAAATGCAATGGTTTCAGAAAGTGTTGGGTGAGGATGTATTGTGGAGGATATTTCCAAGGCCGTATTATTATTTTCTATTGCTAAAGCAACCTCAGCTATAAGGTCTCCTGCGCCTGGTCCAACAATCCCTCCACCAATGACTCGATCTGTTGCTAGATCAAAAATGAGTTTTGTCTTGCCCTCATTTCTACCTAGACTTAGTGACCGACCACTGGCCGCCCAAGGAAAAACACCTATGCCATATTTAATCCCAGCATTTCTGGCTTGCTTTTCAGTATAACCAACCGTCGCAACTTCTGGATCCGTGTATGCTACGGAAGGTATCGCTTTTGCATTAAATCTAGTATGAAGCCCAGCTACAGATTCTGCTGCTACTACCGCTTCATGAAGCGCTTTGTGGGCTAGCATCGGTTTTCCTGCAATATCACCAATTGCATAAATATGATCTAAATTAGTTTGTTGATATTTATTTACTGGAATAAAGCTATATTCATCTATATATATTCCTGCGTGTTCAGCGCCAATTCTTTTCCCATTTGGGCGTCGACCTATGCAAATGAGAACCTTGTCAAATGCTTCTTTCTGCGGCGTGTTTTGTCCTGAAAAATATACGATTAATTCTTTTTCATTGGGTTCAATTTTAGTGACTAATGTTTCGTAATAGATATTTTTATATTTGCTTGTAATTCGATCATTAAGCGGTCTAACAATATCTTCATCACACTCAGGGATTAATTGGTTATATTTTGCAGCTACCGTTATTTCGCTACCTAGCGCATCGTAAACAGTTGCCATTTCTAACCCAATAATGCCACCACCAATTATTAATAATCTTTTAGGGATAGATTCTAGTGCAAGCGCATCAGAGGAATCAATAATACGAGGATCTTTAGGAAACCCAGGAATTTCTATACTGTGAGAGCCAGCCGCTATAATTGCTTTTTCATAATTAATTATTCTTTTTTGACCGTTATTGACTACTTGAAGTTGATGCGAGTTTATAAATTGAGCATCGCCATGTACTACGGGAACGGTTCTTTTATTGGCTAGCGTTTTTATGCCTAAAGTAAGTCCATTCAGCACACTTTCTTTCCATGAGCGTATTTTATCAAGATCAATTTTAGGGTCACAGAAACTGACACCAAACTCATTCACCTCTTTGGCTTCATTTATAATTTTTGCTAGATGCAATAATGACTTGGATGGAATACATCCTACATTGAGGCACACACCACCTAAGGTGGGATATCGCTCCACAAGGACAGTGTTAACACCTAAGTCAGCAGCTCTAAATGCAGCAGTATAACCACCAGGCCCTGAACCCAAAACAACAAGCCCTACATTTAACTCATTGTTATCATTATTAATAGGAAGCTCTTTTTTTGTTATAGGCCGTGATTTTGATGTATCGATTAAAATTAGGACTTCCCCATTACTCACCTGTTGCCCAACACTGACTTGAATGAATGTTACTTCACCCTCGATGTGTGAGGTAACATCAATTGCAGATTTATCACTTTCAACCACAATTAATTGCTCGTCGATTCTTACATAGTCTCCCGTTTTAGCAATTATTTCACTGACTTCATATTTGCCACCAGGAGTAGCTTCATTGAATTTAACTTCAATTATCATGTGTTAGGTCTCTTTCTAAACCTTTAAGAGCATTACTGACTAAGCATGATAATAATGCTTAGTCAGCGTGCTTTTTTTAATAATAGGTTAATTGTTTATTGTAATTCTAGACGACTATTTATAACTCTATGGCTCCCCTTGTCACTAAAATGGGGATGGGGTGAACATATATACGTCGCACTGTTTCCGTCAAACTATGAAATTTGTTGTGTTTATATAGTTATACTGCGGCACTTGCTTGGGGGTTGCTTTGTGGCGAACTGTAAACCTTGTTACCATTTAACTTGGCGACACCACTAATCGACATGGGTCTAATCAGGATGTCCATGACAGGGCAGTGAGCTTCGACTGTTTCTATAAGTGCTAGTATTGATTCCTCATCAGCAGAACTTTCTATATGGGTTTCAAAACTAATGCTTTTGTAACCAGCAGGAACAGATTTATCTAAACCAAATAAGCCTTTTAAGTCCAATTTTCCTTTCACATCTACTTTGACGGATGTTAGTTCTATGTCCATCACGGAGGCATAAGCTGAATACACAATTTCTTGACAGGTACCTAAGGCGATTAAAATTAATTCTACTGGGCTTGGCCCTGCATTTTTACCTGCCAATTCAGGTGGTTCATCAATAATCATAGGAGCAAAGTCACGTACCGTGGCCGAACATCTAACATCTTCTACCCATTGCGTACTTGCTTTATATAATACTGTCGATAACATTGGATTAGCTTGAATGCTTTCAATACTTTTCATCACAGCTGCTTTAACATCTGATTGTGCCATCTTCTCTACCTCTCTTAATTTTATATTTATTTTAATGTTAATAGACTCATGGAATGCCACGCATCTACTACAGTTTTGATAATAGAGGCTTTTTTCAATAAGTAGAAAGACTATTTATGTCTATGTTTGGAAGCTCTTATATCTAAATAATCTATATATATTCTTAAATGTAATTTAGACATTTTCTGCAGAGATTTAGATGTGTTTCCCCAAATAGGTTGACTACATAATTATTGGGTTTAATTATTCCTGAACAGTAATTATCAATAGTGAGGAACATCGATACTTGAAAATAATCGCTCAACTTCTGTATTTGATTTAGCTTTAATTGATTGATTTATAATAGTATCTGTTAAATGGGGAGAGAATAGTTTTATAAACTCATACACATAATTACGCAATGTCACGCCGCGTTTCAAAGCAATTTTAGTAACCGTAGGTTCAAACAAATGACTTGCATCAATTGCAACAAGATCTGAGTCAGCGTCAGAGTCATAAGCTAGGCTAGCAATTATTCCAACACCTAGCTTCATTCTTACATACGCTTTTATGATGTCTGCATCTGAAGCCGTGAACATTATATCGGGTGTTAAACCTTCACTTTCAAAAGCATTGTCAAGCTGATGTCGACCTGTAAAACCTCTTATATAAGTAACAATGGGATATTGAGACAGCTTTTCCAACGTCAATGGCGTTGATGAAGCTAAAGGATGATCAGAGCGAACGACCACCGTTCTGTTCCAGCTATAACATGGAATAATGATTAAATTATCGAATGACTCCATTCCTTCTGAGGCAATGGCTAGATCCACTGTTCCTTTCGAGGCTGATTCGCAGATTTGTATAGGAGTACCCTGCTGCATATGGAAAGAGACACTACTAAACTTTTTTGTGAAACTTAATATTGTCTCTGGGAGAGCGTAACGTGCTTGGGTATGGGTTGTTGCTATTGTTAAACAACCTATAGAATCATCGGAAAACTCTTGGGCAACTCTTTTAATGCTTTCGAGTTTATCTGCAACATCTTCCGCCATATTAAGAATGATTTTGCCAACGGGCGTGACGCCAGTGAGCATTTTTCCGCGCCTTTCGAAGATTTTAACGTTCAGTTCATCCTCAAGCATTCCAATCTGCTTGCTAACCCCAGGTTGCGATGTAAAAAATAACTCAGCAGTTTTCGATACATTGAGATCGTTATTAGCCACACCTAATATATATTTTAATTGCTGTATTTTCATTTTGGACCACCAAAGCCAATCTTTTAAATTGTCGTTACGCTAGAAAACAAAAGGAGGTTAGATAAAAATTGAATTACTCAATCCTGAACTAATAATTCAGGGTGTTCTTGCAACTGTAATGCATTATTAACTATTTTTACTTGGAATTACGCCCTAGCAGTAAAAGTTATCGAAAAATCAAGCATTAGAGGATTCAGACTTTACGAAATTTACTGCTAGAGCAACCATTATTAACTACTACATAGTGGTTCTAGTTTTAAAGCTGTATCCTATAATTCTATATTAGGCTGAATCTAATATTTAAGATACATATATATTTATAGTTTAAACTTATAAAGCTTGCAAGTTAGTACTTAGATGATGTTTTTATGAAGGTTATGTTTAATATGTGTTTTTTGCATATCAGCGGCTACCACTTGCTTTTAGAGCAATTATTTATAGAAAACTAAAGGTAATGTATTAAATTTATTGGATTAAATTTAATACATTAGAGAACTAATGAATTGAGAAGCGCTTGCTTTTTATAAGATAAATCTACATTAACTACATCTTTTAGCGCCCTCATATGTAGTGGGTTTATAATTGAGAATGATTATTCTGAGATATGTTTTAGAGGAGAATAATTGTTTGATTTCATATGCTCTCTTATTACCGTTTTGGTTAGATTTGGATCAAAACATTCAATAAAGGCGTAGCAGTATTTTTTTAAATAACTGTGGGATCTAAAGGCGAGCAAGGTTGTGCTGGAATGAAATAGGTGACTTGCATCGATGCCGTGAAGACTTATATCTTTATCTTTATTGAAGGCCATACTTGCAATTATTCCAATACCTAGTCCCAATTCAACATATGTTTTTATGACATCCGCATCGGAGGCTGTAAACACGATGTTAGGGGTTAAGCCTTTTTCCAAAAATGCTTCATCTTGTTTCGCTCGACCAGTTATGTCTTTTGAGTAGGTTATGAGCGGGTATTTGGCAATAGATTCTAGTGTTAATTCTTTTTCATCTAATAGGGGATGATCTTTGCTAACAACAATACTTCTATTCCATTCATAACAAGGGAATACAGATAATGATGGGACTTGATCCAATGCTTCGGTAGCGATACCTATATCAATTTTTCCGGACAAAAGCATCTCAGCAATATCGGTTGGAGTACCTTGCACAATGTTAAGCACTACGCTTGGAAACTTCTGTGAAAAGACTTTTATAGCATATGGCAACGCATACCTAGCTTGTGTATGTGTTGTACCGATAGAAAGCTCACCAATATTGCTCTCACTTCTTTCTGAGGCAAGTTGATAGATATTTTCAACATCTAATAAAATTCTAGATGCTAATTCGAGTATGCCATAACCTTCGAGCGTGATGCTGGTCAACCGTTTACCATGGCGTTCAAATATTTTTAGCTTTAACTCTTCTTCCAGTAAATGTATTTGACTACTAACCGTTGGCTGTGAGGCATTTAACGCTTTTGCAGCAGCAGAAATATTTAAGTTTTGACGTGATACTTCTTGTACATATCTTAATTGATGTATCTGCATTCTTGCTCCTTAAAACAATACTATAGTTTTTTGAACGAATCGTTATGTAAGATAGAAATAGCATAAATTAAATGTATATGAAGAACAAAATCACATGATTTCGGATACTTTACCTGAATACTGGGTGAAATCCTGCATAAATTTGCCGACCAGATCTAGTACGGAATTATTAAGTGATAACGACAGGGCGAGCTTGTCGAGTATGTAGTGGAATCAAAAATATAATGGGTTCAGAAGAACCTCGTCACGAGAAAATATTGTCGAAGAATGAAACCACATTAATTTCATTCCTTCAAATATTGTATCTCCCCACATAAGATAAAGTTTCAGACAGAGATATAGCTCTATGATAGAGCAATAGCTAGATATGGAAAACCGTGATAAAAATAAAGTATTCCGGGTCATTTTAAAAGAATGGTAGTAATACATTTAATGCCTGAAGCTACGAGGCAAGTAGATTGAATTTGTTTATAAAAAGGCATAAAGTGTAATTGCCTAGATATGGTAATTATCTCCATTTTTATTGACATATTTTTAAGGGGAATGTTATGTATTCACGCCATCAGAACCATTTTATTGGTTTATTTTCAATGCCCCGTCACGAGTGGAAATCTATCAGTGATGAAAAAGCTGATTTGATTCAATTTGGCCTTACAAGGCTAATTTTCCTTGCCGGTATTCCAGCTGTTTCATTCCTTATTGGCCTTAGTTTGGTTGGTTGGAGCCTGTCGGGTGTAGAATTTAATAAGGTAGCCATGAATTATGCCTTTCTTATGGCGGTCGCTTTCTACGGACTCATCATTGTTGCCACATTACTCATGGCTTATTTTACCTTTGTCATGGAAAAAACGTTTGGAATGGAGGCCAGTTTTGAACGCTGCCTTATCTTTGTTACTTATACGGCTACACCGATGTATATGGCCGGACTAGTCGGTTTTGTACCGATTGTATGGTTATGTATGATGGTGTTGATGGCGGCGGTGTTCTATAGTTTATATTTATTATATATAGGCATACCTATTTATATGAATATACCGGAAGGAAAAGGGTTTATTGTCGCCACGTCGATTATTTCAGCGGGCCTGTGCATGCTGGTTTGTTTTAACGTTGCTACTGTTATTATTTGGAGCATGGTGGTCTAGCGAATTGGGCTTAGATCATGAACATCCGACAACTAGGTAAAATATTCTTAGTTTGGTGTTTGTTATAGGTGAGAGTTAACTAATAGGAAATTGGTCCGCATGTAAAATTTGTAATTTATTTTCACGAGCAAAATCAGTGAGAAATTCAAATAACATCTCATCCTCATCTTCAAGAGCGGCATCAATCACGACACATTTTATGCCTTCCATTGCCGCTAGTTTTACGTTGGGATGAAAGATAATTCGACGTCCAGGCCCATAACTAGCGACGGCACCACACAAACGTTCAGCCCAGTCACTGGGGCGGAATGTACCACCACTTTCAGTGATGCCTTGGATAATGACTTTGCCAGAAGTACTCATGGGGCCGTTGCTCATTTCAGTCTAAAATTATCGTGTATTGTACTGCAATAACGCCTGAGTATCATAGCTTATAGCTCGGGAGCTGGAGCGAGTAGGTCGAGTAGGGTATTTAAAGCGATCAGTCGACTATCAGCGTCAGGCATATTTTCTACGAAACGCAATTTATCTTGACCATCGAGTTTATACTTGGCCGCCTGTGTTTGAATGAGCTGGATAATAACAATAGGTTCAATATTAGGTGTTTTATCGAAGATGATTCGACCACCTTGATCATAAACATCAATTTTACGAATACCAATAGACTTAGCCTTGAAACGCAGCTCATGAATGGCAAATAAGGTATGAACTTGTTCGGGTAATAAACCAAAGCGATCAATCATCTCGACTTGCAATTCACGTAATGCCTCATTATCAGTGGCCGCAGAGATACGTTTATATAAGACTAGTCGGGTGTGAACATCAGGTAGATAATCACTTGGAATTAGTGCTGGCACATGTAAATCGATTTCTATAAAGTGTCGATCGGTGAGATTTAGGCTTGGATCTTTACCTGATTTAAGGGCTTTAACGGCACGATCTAGTAGTTCATTATATAAGCCAAAGCCAATTTCTTGCATTTGACCACTTTGATCATCACCTAATAACTCACCTGCACCACGAATCTCCATATCATGCGTCGCCAAGGTGAAGCCTGCCCCTAAATCTTCAAGCGATTCAATTGCTTCAAGTCGTTTAATAGCATCTTTAGTCATGGCATTTTGTGGTGGCACAATCAGGTAGGCATAAGCACGATGATGGGAGCGGCCAACACGTCCACGAATTTGATACAGTTGAGCAAGCCCAAGTTTGTCAGCCCGATCTATAAAAATCGTGTTGGCTGATGGAATATCAATACCGGTTTCGATAATGGTCGTACAGACTAGTACATTAAACCGCTGGTGGTAAAAATCGAGCATGACTTGTTCTAGTTCACGTTCACGCATTTGACCATGAGCAACTGTGACTTTGGCTTCTGGCACTAGTAATTCGATGTCGCGTGCCACGCGATCAATATCATCTACTTTATTGTGCAAGAAGTAGACTTGGCCACCTCGTTTAATTTCACGCAACATGCCTTCACGGATCGTATCGGGCTTCCATTCTTGGACAAAGGTTTTAATGGCTAGACGACGAGCTGGTGGTGTAGCGATAATTGATAGATCGCGAATACCTGAGATCGACATATTTAAGGTACGTGGTATCGGTGTCGCCGTTAGGGTGAGAATATCAATTTCACTGCGATATTTTTTGATTTGTTCCTTTTGAGTGACTCCAAAGCGATGCTCTTCATCCAAAATAAACAAGCCTAAACGTTTAGGATCAATATCTTGCTGTAAGAGTTTATGAGTGCCGATGATGATGTCAGCAGTGCCATCGCTCATTGATGATTTAACGGTATCCAGTTCTTTTTTAGAGCGAAAACGCGACATCACTTCAACGTGGACAGGCCAATCTGCAAAGCGATCTTTGAAGTTTTCGTAATGCTGCTGAGCTAATAAAGTTGTTGGCACTAATACCATGACTTGCTTACCAGATTGGGTGGCAAGGAAGGCGGCACGCATAGCGACCTCTGTTTTCCCAAAACCGACATCACCACAAATGAGGCGATCCATAGGTTTGTCTGATGTCATATCTTTGATCACATCATCAATAGCATCTTGTTGGTCGGGCGTAGTTTCAAATGGAAAGGCTGCCGTAAATGCGGCATATTGTTCATCCGGCGCATCCATGGGCGGTTTGATATGAGCGGCGCGTTGTGCATAAATATCGAGTAATTCAGCAGCGACATCGCGCACTTTTTCAGAGGCTTTACGTTTGGCTTTTTCCCATTGCCCCGAACCTAATTTATGCAGTGGGGCAAGCTCAGGTGCTGCGCCTGAATAACGACTGATCAAATCTAACGCTGCAACGGGCACATATAATTTATCGCCTTTGGCATATTCCAAGGTGACATATTCGGTATTAATATCACCGATATCCAAGGTTTGTAGACCGAGGTAACGCCCGACACCATGATCTTCATGAACCACCGCATCACCAATATTAAGTTCAGCCAGATTACGAATAACAGCATCAGCATCACGTTTTTTACGACTGCGCCGCCGACGCTGCATGACTTGTTGACCAAATAATTGCGGTTCAGCAATGAGCGCGATTTTATTGTGTTGTAGAATCAAGCCATGCTCAAGCGGAGCAACGGTGATTCCTAATTGCGAATCACCTTGTAGAAAGTCATCCCAGTTTTTATATTTCTGCGGCTGTATCGCATTTTCGTGCAATAAGGATAATAAGGTTTCTCGCCGTCCTGCGGTTTCAGCTGCAAATAAAATACGACCATCGAAGTTATTAATAAACTGAACAAGTGCATCACAAGGATGATCATGGCGGGCATTTAAGGTCAGCTGAGGGGGAATGGCGGTATTGTAGTTATAACTACCTTGTTTGCCTTCTAACTCAAATGTTTGAAGATTAAGCCGTTGATAGTGTTTAAATCGGGCAAATAATTCTTCAACTGGAAAAAACATATCACTAGGGGCAAGTAAAGGCCGTTCCTTATCAACATGATGTTGTTGATAACGTTGGTTTATTTCTTGCCAAAAAGAGGCGGCGGCATGATGCGGTTCATTGACATTAAAAAGTAAGGTATCACTTGGTAAATAGTCGATTAAACCTTCAGTTTTTTCAAAAAAGAGTGGCAAATAATATTCGATACCACCAGGCATATTGCCGTCTGTGACTTCTCGATAAATAAAGCTACGTTGTGGATCACCTTCAAAATGGCGACGAAATTGTTGGCGAAAAAGTTGAATGCTGTCATCGGTTACTGGAAATTCGCGCGCGGGTAATAATTGGATGGTGTTTATGCTATCGATAGAACGCTGTGTTTCAGGATCAAAGGTTCTTAACGTGTCGATCTCATCATCAAATAAATCAATACGATAGGGGTGTTTACTACCCATTGGAAAGAGATCGATAATGGCGCCACGGACCGCAAACTCGCCATGTTCCATTACTTGTGAAACATAACGATAACCTGCTTTCTCTAACTTTAGCCGCCAAACTTCAATATCAAACTGATCGCCAGTGGATAGCATTAAAGTATTGCCGGCTAAAAAGTCGCGTGGGGCGATGCGGTGCATTAAAGTGGCGATGGGAACTAATAGAATACCTCGTTTAAAGTCGGGTAACTTATGTAAAGCTTCTAGACGTTCAGAAATAATATCTTGGTGGGGTGAGAAGGTATCGTAGGGTAGGGTTTCCCAATCAGGAAAATGCAAAATGGGTAAAGGGTTTTCGCCAAGATAGAACTTGGCTTCGAGTTCTAAGCGATGGGCTGTTGCAGTATCATCGGTTAAGACTAAAATCGGCCCTGTATGCTGTTGTGCTGTCTTAGCTAATAACAAGCCTTGCGAACTACCATAAAGCTGTCCTGCTTGGAACAAGTCGGTGACGCGACTTGGTAATTGTGGTGCTAATGGGTCTGATAATTCTGATGAGGCCATGTTATTGATATAAGTTAGTTTTAGTATAGATACGTCATTTTCACACAAATCATGATTGAAAACACAGCCAATCATAGTGTTCGGTGATTGCAGATCTCGATACCGATGATGATTTAAAACTAATTTTAGCTTTAATGCTCATATTAGATGTGGCGTGTGGGCCGCTTTTAAGCGATTTTTGTTGAATGTTGAATTTTGAAAAAAGACGACGGAAAAAGCCGTATGAACGTGGGAAATAGTAGCTAAAGTCACAATATGTATTGACCATGTTAAATGTGTGATAATAATAAATTATGTTCATCGTTATAAATTAGGGAACAAACATGAAGCGGATTGAAAATGTCGTCTTATTAAAAGTGATTGGTAGCTGTGAATTATTGGCGGCTTTGGCTATGTTTTGGTTTTTTCATGAGGACGTACCAGCGCTAATTGGTGGTGTCATTTTAGTGGGTTTATCTGCGAATAGCTTTGTGCAAGCTCATAAGTGTTATTTACGCCAATATTCCCCTAAAAAAGATGCTGAGACTAGCGAGTAATCACGAGATAATGACAGAAAAAAATGAACAGGCGGAAGATGATAGCGTCGATAAACACTTTGATTCTGCCGCTTTTTTAAAAACATTAACCAGTCGTCCGGGCGTCTATCGAATGATAGACAGTGACAACACGGTTATTTATGTTGGTAAGGCCAAAAATCTAAAAAACAGAGTATCGAGTTATTTTCGAAATACGGGATTAACCTCTAAAACACGAGTGATGGCGGGGCAAATTGCCTCCATTGAAATTACAGTGACGCATACTGAAAATGAAGCACTTATTCTTGAGAATAACTTAATCAAGGAATGGATGCCTCGTTACAATATATTGTTACGTGATGATAAAACTTATCCTTATTTATTAATTTCAGGACATAAGTTTCCTAGGCTTAGTTTGCATCGCGGCGTTAAACGCAGTACAGGCAATTATTTTGGACCTTATCCTAGTGCAGGTGCAGTACGAGAAAGTCTTAATTTATTACAAAAATTATTTCCAGTTCGCCAATGTGATGAAACTTATTATCACAATCGCTCACGGCCTTGCCTACAGCATCAAATCAAACGATGTACAGCGCCTTGCGTAGGGTTGATTTCCGAAGAAGATTATCAAAAAGATGTGCAGCATACGATTTTGTTCCTGCAAGGTAAAAATCAGCAGGTGATGGATGAATTGTCACAGCAAATGGAGGTGGCATCAAAAGATCTAGATTTTGAATTAGCTGCTTCCGTCAGAGATAAAATTATTAGTCTACGCCGGATCCAAGAACGCCAGTATGTCAGTTCTGAACAAGGTGACTTGGATGTGCTGGCTGCTATTGTGCGAGACGGTATCGCTATAGTTGAAGTGTGTTTTATTCGAGGCGGTCGTAGTTTAGGTAATAAAAGTTATTTTCCTAAAGGATCATCAGAAAGCACGCCAGAAGAACTATTGTCGGCTTTTATTCCTCAATATTATTTGGGCAAAGATGTGCCGACCGAAATCTTGCTTAGCCATGAGCCTGAAGATATGGCGCTTTTGGAAGAGGTATTACGAACAGAATCCAAGCATCGCGTGCAGTTGCGTTGTCCACAGCGTGGCACCAGTGTTCGTTGGATGACGATGGCAACGACCAATGCTGATATTAGCCTCAACCAACGTTTGAGCAGTCGAGCCAATTTATTACAACGCTTTGAAATGCTACAAGAAGCATTAGGCTTGGCAGAGATGCCCAAGCGTTTGGAATGTTTTGATATTAGTCATAGCAGTGGTGAAAGAACTGTCGCTTCCTGCATAGTCTTTGGTTTAGAAGGTGCGATAAAAAGTGATTATCGTAAGTTTAATATCGAGGGCATTACACCTGGCGATGATTATGCTGCGATGAATCAAGCCTTAACCCGTCGCTTTACTCGATTACAAAAAGGTGAAGGTAAGCGACCTGATTTATTATTGATTGACGGTGGTAAAGGCCAATTGACCGAAGCCAAAGCGGTGATGGCGAACTTACAATTGGACATTGATATTTTGGGTATCGCAAAAGGCCCTGAGCGAAAACCCGGTGAAGAAACATTATTTTTAGTGGGGCGAGCGGGCGAAGTGCATTTGCCGACTGATTCTCCTGCGTTACACTTATTACAACAAGTGCGAGATGAAGCGCATCGTTTTGCTATTACAGGACATCGACAACGTCGGGCCAAAGCACGTAATACATCACCATTAGAGGGTATTGCTGGTATGGGCCCAAAACGTCGTCAAAAATTATTGCAACAGTTTGGTGGTTTACAAGAAATTAAACGCGCTGGAGTGGAAGATATTATGCGAGTGGACGGCATCAGCAAGGCCTTGGCAGAAAAAATCTACGATGTCTTTCATAGTGACAATTAAACACAAGATGCTACTATTGCTTGTAACTATCTATTTAAAGTCGAATTTATAATGAATTTACCCAATATATTGAGCTTGCTCCGTATTGCACTTATCCCTGTATTAATTGGGATCTTTTTCTTACCTTATGAATCGGCGCCATTGTGGGCCACCATTGTGTTTGCAGTTGCATCATTCACGGATTGGTTAGATGGTTACTTAGCAAGAAAATGGCAACAAACCTCAGCCTTTGGTGCTTTTCTTGACCCGGTTGCCGATAAATTACTGGTCGCGGTTGCTTTAGTGTTAGTGCTGTATAAAACACCGGAATGGTTTGTACTGATTCCTGTCATTATTATTATTAGCCGGGAAATAACGATTTCCGCATTACGTGAATGGATGGCAGAATTAGGACAGAGAAACGCAGTTAAAGTCTCATATGTTGGAAAACTTAAAACCGCTTTTCAAATGTTATCTATCGGATGCCTAATTTACTTTAAGCCATTATTTGGATTGCCAATATTTGATATCGGTCTGGTGTTGCTCTACATTGCCTCGGCGTTAACATTGAGCTCTATGTTTAGTTATCTTAAAGCTGCCTTACCAATGTTGCTTACAAAAGGTTGACACCAAGAATAAAGTGCCTATAATGCACGTCTTTCTCAGCGGGAATAGCTCAGCTGGTAGAGCACGACCTTGCCAAGGTCGGGGTCGCGAGTTCGAATCTCGTTTTCCGCTCCAAATTCCAAAAAGCCGTGGTTACATCTCTACGGCTTTTTAGTCTAGCTCAACGAGGGCTGCGTGGCAGAGTGGTCATGCACCGGACTGCAACTCCGTTTACGCCGGTTCGATTCCGACCGCAGCCTCCATTTTTTACCAGTAAAATCATAATGTTAGTTATGGTTTTAGCTCTTATAGAAAGCTAAAACCTGCTCTCATATGTCTTGAGTTTCTTTCCCGCCATCTCAAAAATGTGACAATGTCATCCGTTAACGGATAGTATGCTTGTATACCTAAGCTGTAGGAATATGGCAACTAAACGACAACGTAACGACAAATTCCAATACACGATTAAACGAAGCAGGTTATTACCTAACATCAGGTCGATGGACGAGTGTTTTTGAACACGCAGAATGTTCAGATTTAACCTTCATGCTCTACGGCATGAAGCAACGCGTCGTCTTTATGAACGAACCTCGCAGAAAGACTATAGAAACCACCGAGAGGATCGACGCGCTGGTCTGAAGCGACTTTATCAAGCTCATCAAGCACATGATTATTGGATTGGCATGTTTTGTTTTTGATACTCTCACTGATAAACCTTAGCTTGCTTTCGCTCCATGAGCTATGACCACCTGTAACCCTACAGCCAGAAGAAACAGTTGAAAAGTCGAATGAGTAAAAATTGGTTTCCCCAATTTTTGCAAGCGCCGATATAAATTGTGTCTTACCAACACCTGGCGAATCTATTAATAATAATGGGGGGAGACGAATCACTTTAATTGCATAGAACGGCAGTAATCAAGAACCCTGCCACTTATTCAAAAATATGCGAATACTACACTGCTTTACTATTACAAAGTTGAGACAAATATATAGGCTCTCCTGACCTATGTTCGCTGCTAAAGTTTTAAAAAGTCATGAAATAAACACCGCTCATTCAAACAGTGCGCATTTTTGCTACTGACTTTTAAACACCGCCATTAAACTTATTGCTTTATTGTTATTTTTTTGGAGTTTATATGCGTTTTTCTTATTTTTTTATTCCTTTAGCTTTTGTATTACCTAGCTTAGCAAGTGCAAACAGCTGTGAAGTGGCTATTTCATCTAGTGATTCATGGTCTTATGATACAAAAGCAATTAGTATTCCGTCTGATTGTAAAGAGTTTACTGTGAATTTCAAACACGCAGGCAAATTGTCAAAAGAAGGGCTCGGCCATAATTGGGTGTTGACTAAGACATCAGATGTCAATGCGATTACCCAAGCAGGCTCAACTGAAGGTCTTGAAAACAACTTCCTTCCACAAGACGATGAGCGTGTTATCGCTTACACTCCAATCATTGGTGGTGGTGAAAGCACCTCAACTACGTTTAAAACTAGTGTCTTAGATGCTAATGAAAACTATAGTTTCTTCTGCTCATTCCCTGGCCATACATTTATGATGCGCGGTACTGTAAAAATAGCAGAATAAAAGTACCTTCAGCTTAGCTGGCCCAATTTCTTCTAGTTGTACCCCTTGATAGAGGTGTGGTGTTAGTCACCCACCTTTATCTCTTTTTACTTCCCAGTCTTTCTAGTCACCATTCCCACCAAATCTAACTTCATTGATAATGCGCCTTCATCACACTCATCTAGACAGGCACCGCAGCGGGTACAGTCTCCTGAAGTGACAGCCTGAGCCTGCTTGGATACTACTGGTGCCAATACATGGGGTTCAGGACAGACAGTCATACACCGCGAGCAACCACTAGGATCACATGTTTCGGTTGGAGTGGCTGTGATTTTAAGCCGTCCGTAGCGTCCAATGAGCCCATAAAATGCACCTACCGGACATAGATGCCCGCACCAGGCGCGACGACTGACAAATAAATCAAACAGAAATAAAGCGCCGATCAACATGGCGCCACTAAAGGAAAACCACATCAATTCACGCTGGAATCGTGTGATTGGGTTGACCATTTCCCATGCTAGCGTGCCGCCTAGGAAGGACAGTGCTACGGCTAATGCCAGTACCCATAAACGCAGGCTACGCGACAGACTCATATTGCCTTTAATATTGAGCTTTTTACGTAACCAGTAGGCCAGATCGGTCAATAAATTGATGGGGCAAACCCAACTGCAATAGAGCCGACCAGCTAAAAATGCGTAAAAGCCGCCCACTAGAATAGCGCCGAACAAAGCCGGTATAGCAATGGACGAGCCAGCAAGAAAAGACTGAAGAAAAATAAAAGGATCGGTCAGTTTCAGTTCGTTAAACCAAAGACTGGACGATAAGTTGCCCTCCGCAATTTTGCCATAACCAGGTATGTGAACAATGAAGGCTAATAGAATGGATATTTGAACCGTACGACGTGCCAAGAGCCAGCGATGATGGTAAATACCTAGCTTCAAACGTATTAGCATACTCAGCTTCTCCCAACGGAATTCCTGCCTGATAGACCTAAGCCCAATTCTCGCGGCAATACACGTATCGCCGATTCGGACAAGACGCAGTGTTTTTCACAAGTGCCACAGCCTGTGCACATATCGGAATGAACAGTAGGAATAATCAATTTACCTATTCCTGAGTTAACAATCTCTAGTGTAATGGCTTCGTCACGAATAGGGCATACTCGCCAGCAAATACTACACGTCAAGCCTTTGTAATTGAGGCAGGTTTCATGACCGACGAGTACAGCTACGCCCATATTGGCTTTTTTGATGTCGGTCATATGCCGATCTAAAGCCCCGGTAGGACAGGCTTTTGCACAGGGAATGTCGGTGCACATCCGGCACGGTTCTTCCCTCGCTACAAAATACGGGGTACCCTGCGGGGCCGGATCGGCCCAACTAGCTAGTTTGAGAATATCATATGGACAGCCATCGACACACAATCCACAGCGAATGCACTGTGCATCAAAATCAAGGTCAGTTAGTGCGCCAGGAGGCCTTAGTGCTTCTGCGGAACGGGTTTGTCGGGACAGAATCATTGACTGACCAGCGATGGTACCAACCAGCACGATACCAAAGCGCTTAAATAAAGTACGGAAAGTTTCCCGTTTTCCAGGGTCTTTCAATTTAGCGTTGTTGTAACGTTTATCCTCAGCCATAAGGAGACTCCTGCAGACAGTTTGTTAAAAAAAGCTAGGGAGAAACGGCCATATCGGCTCTGATAATCGGATGAATCCAGCACTGTAGAATATAATCACCAGTAGATGGAATAATCCAGGTAACGGTTTTCCCTGGAAGCTGTACTCCCAGATTGATAATGCTGCCATCGGGGTAGGTGACGTAAATACTGTGAGAAATATTCGACTGATTAGAGATCAGCACCTTGTCGTTCACCTTAGGGGTAAACGTCCAGTCTTCAAAATCATGGTGAGTCAAAAACAACTGTCTAATGACTTGTTCTGATTCGATCGCTTGCTCAGCAATAACAATACTGGATATCAGTGTGGTTATGATAAACATCATGCTCATAAGCCAATTTTTCGCATTCATGCTCATCTTAGCTAATCCTTTGGTAGTGTCGGTGGTGCAAGGGGTAACGGGCCACCATCCAAGGTTTTCAAAAAGGAAATTAGATCCATGCGTTGTTGTTCACTGAGATCAAATGGTTTCATCTCTTTAGAAAGGCTAGCACGTTTGATACCGCCTTCTTCATAATGCTTAATCACCTCTTCCAGACTTTTCATCGAACCATCATGCATAAATGGGCCACTTTCAGGTAGGTCACGCAATGTAGGTGTTTTAAATGCGTGCTGCATAATCGTCACCTCGACAGGTACGTGTTGCCCACGACCTAGATCTGGGCTGGTAAGACCAATATCATGAAAACTGTCATCAGTGAATCGCCAGGTTTTATGACAGGCAATGCATTGTGCTTTATTGTTAAACACTTCAAAACCACGCTGCGCGCTTGTACTGATGGCATGCTCGTCACCTTCCACCCAGCGGTCGAAGCTTGAAGGATTAGACACCAGAGTACGCTGGAAAGTCGCTAGCGCCATCGCAATGCCTTGTATGGTGATGTTGACATCACCATACGCAGCTTCAAATAGAGGCTGATAGCCCTTGATTTCACCCAGTCGCTGAACCAACTCTTGCATGTTGTAGTTCATTTCGTGCTGCGTGGTGATAGGAAGCACCGCTTGTGCTTCCAGTGAGTTGGCACGGCCATCCCACATTAATGCTTTAAGCCAGGCACTGTTCATGACAGTAGGCGAGCGTCTCGGCTGCTTGAGTTCTTCAGAACCCAGCGGCACAATGCGGCCATCGCTCCAGCGATGATCTGGTGAGTGGCAGGTCGCACAGGACATGTCTTTTTCTCGAGACAAACGCGGGTCAAAAAACAGGGTTTTCCCCAGCGTCGTTTTTTCTTCAGTCAGCGGGTTTGATACCGGAGCCGGTATGGCTTCGGGACGTTGATAGTCGCTTCGTGTAATAACGTCATCTGCCAAACTGGCATGCACGGAAAATACCGTGCATGCCAACATGACGAGGCTTCTGATCTTCATGATTTAAGAATGCCTCTGACCGACTTAGCTGGCTTTACCAACAACCGGTGAAATAGTGCAGTGATAAGTCATATCATCATTTTCTGCACCAAAACACCAGACGATGTCGTTAGAGAACTCTGGACGGTAAACCGGCAGTTCACCCTCAGTGTTCAGACATGCACAGCTACCACAGGTTTGTTTACCACAGCAGTCGCGGTAGGCGATCAGGTAAGTTTGTTGATCGCCTGGGTTGTAACAACTGGCCACCCAAGAACTTGGTGACAGGCTGGTGCCTGGTGGGCATGAAGTGAGTGTACCACCACAACAGTCACAGACGTTACCGTCGATAGAGCAGTGGCGCCAGTAGTCACAGGATTGTGGATCCTGATCCTGAGGTTGCCAACCTGCTCTTAGCACATCACCATCTGATACTGAAGCTGCATGCGCTTCGCTCAGGCGACCGCGTCGGTCTACTGGAAGTAGAGGTAGTAAGGTCGCACCTACTAGGAAGCTTCCTAGTTTGCCTACAAAACCACGACGGCCTGTTTTGTTGGCGGTACGACGAGTCAATTTTTCAATCGCTGCATCAAAACCTAATTTTTTTGTCATTTATATTCTCCGTTATATTTCTATGGGTCAACTATCTGGTCAATACTTAGTGCACGTGCTCGCCAACTTTGACTTCTTTCACCGTTGAACTGTCTTTTAGATAGCTCTGCAGAGAAGCATGGCCTAGACGAATGGTTTCGAACAGGCTTTCAACGTGTTCACGGGTGTTGCACAAACCTTTACCTTTGATGATGCCGTCTGCATCTAATAGGACACCGTAAGGCACTTTAGAAACCTGATAGCGCATACCAATTTCTGGAGAGTTGATGTATGTCTCACCTTTCAGTGGGTGACTGCTTAGAAATTCGCGGTGTTCAGCAGTAGTACCATCACTGATCAGAATTACATCTGTACCTTCTAAAGCAGCTACATCACGAAGAATTGGCAATATCTTGGCACAGACCGGACACGAAGGACCGGTAAACATAAGCAGACTTGGGCGACCTTTGGTGATCGCACGGCCAACTAGTACATCTGTTCCATCTGTAAATGTTTTAACGTTAAAGACAGGTGATTTATCACCAATGTCAGGTCCGTGATCCACCATCATGGCACCCAGCGGCGCTGAGCGTTCATGTAATAGACCAATTTGTCGGATTACACCGACCATGAGTGCCGCCAGAGCCAGAAAAGAGGCCCATAGCAAAACATTTGAAGCAATAATAATATCGAAGCTCATTGTAAATTTTCCTTACTAAAAATTAGGTTCTTGATTCGCGGGAATTCGGCAACCCCACCATCACATCAGCCGCTACATAGAGCATAGCCAGTAGTGCAGCCGAAGCCATACCGATAAGCCAAGATGCGAGGGAGACGTTCGCGACTTCCAGCGAACTCAGAGCGATAAATGTGCTCACACCAGCGAGGAAGAGCGCGCGTAAGACATGAAACATGCCGATACGGCTCTGACTAGTCGGACGACGTACACAACCACAGTCAATGTGAGTACGTCCTCTGCCAACATTAATGGCCAATGCCATAGTGAACATCACAAATAGGCCAACTGCTACCCAAGCCGCCATTTCACGTGCTGGCGGCACCATCAAAGCAACAGCACAAGCCAACTCAACCAAAGGCAGAAGTCTTGCTACCGGTGCCACCAGAAAACTAGGTAGCAAACGGTAGTTGTCGACAACACCCTGGAATTCGTCAGGACTTCGCAGCTTGGAAATAGCAGCCACAGCCAGTACCAGGCCGACAAAAAGCGTGGCCAGTATTGACAGAACAGGATCGTTAATTAACCAACTCATGGTTTACTCACTATCCTGAGGAAGAGTCAGAATGTGTGGGTAGCGACCAAGGTTGCCTATTTCCCCGACTTGTTCGCCAGTCTTCGCATCGAAGGTGTACATCTTTTTATCACCCGCAGATAAAGCAAACAAATAAGGTTTGTCATCTTGGCTTACCGCAATCGAGTCGATTTCGTGTTTAAGCTCGATAACTCGCAGACGTTTGCCAGTATTTGCATCGACAACGAATACATAACGGCTTGGTGATTTGTGAGTCCACTCAGCACGTTGATCGGCCAGCAGATACAGCTCATTGCTTTCATCGTGAACGGTCACTAGCTGCCAACCACCTGGACGCCATTTTTCAGCCTTCTCTTTGTCGGTAAAGACTTCGATAGGTTTAATAAACTTAGCACCTGAAGCAGACAATTTAGCCTGGAAAATCTGACCTTCGTAGTCAGGCCAAACCAGACGATGAGTCACGTCTGAGTAGTAAGGCATATTGACCAAATAGTCGTTTTCCGCATGGAAAACCTTGGTGTTTTTTTGCTTTGAGTTACCTTCGTTGTCATAGCTTATTTGCAGCAATGACCCGTCTCGGCAATGCATAAACACATTCTGTTCAGGTACAGGGAACAAGTGGTAGCAATCTGGGGTGTCCATCATTTTGACGAATTTATTCTTTTCCAGATCAACTAGACCAACGGCCGGTGATGGTGAAAACTGCTGAAATAGCATATGTTTGTCATCGGTACTCAGCGTTGCCATATGTGGAAATACCCCTGTCAGGAAACGACCTTCCGGTATATCTATATCAGCAGTCACTTTGTGAGTGCTGGTATCAAACACTTCGATATAGTCGTCGCGGTTACCACGGGCGATACGGTCGTACCAGGTATTGGCAACGGCCATAAACTTACCTTTGTCTCCTACCATTACATGAGGTAGTTTTCCGGCATCGACCATACCTAACAGCTTGCTACTCTTACCATCGATGGTAAAGACCTGCGATGTCATTTGGAAATGACCTGGATCGGTTACATAAACACGTTTTGAGTCAGTTGCTGGTGCGATTGAGATCGTTTGCTGTTCGATGGCAATATCTGCTAATGCAGGATAGGTCGTTGCCATAAGGGCTACTGCGGCAATACTACCTGCCAGAGCTTGGTGCCCACTTTTTGTTTTAAAGTTAAATATAGTCATATCTCCTCCGAGGGTGTTCTTTGGTTTATTATCATTAAGGATTGAGTTTTTCAGTTGCTCAGAGCAAAAGCATGGTTAATGCCGTAGCACCGACTGACAGCAAGAGAAACCCATCCAGTTCAACAGCACGTTCCTGCCACTTGGCCAGCCAGGCTTGTACTGACTGGTTGCTGATTGGAAAGAAGTTCACCGCAACAGGCAGACAACGCCCGATGTTGAAAACGGCGATGATTGTGATTGCCGTAGTGACATCTGCACTCAGCAATGCAGCACCGGTCACAATGTAAAGGATCGGTGTTTGTACATAGGTTAGGTAGTTCATTCCCAGCGCATAGCCATACAGCAGGCCAATGGTTGATGAGCGGAATCGTAGACGTGCATCATGCGGCACTTGTGCACGGCGCTGTGGATAAGGCATGTTCAAAAAGCCTAGCTGATGAGCGCCATAGCCAATTGCGAGGGCCGCCAATCCAATCACCATGTAACTGAATGTTAGTTGTTCAAACATGAAGGCACCAATAAGACCCAAGCCGCCACCTAAAATTAAGGCGCCGAAGGCATAGCCGATGGCATGTGTAATAAAAGTAGGTGTCCAGCGAATCACTGATCTTAGAGAATATTTCCCAGCCGGTCTCAACAGGCTAAGACTAGAATAACCGCACGGTGACCAAGTAGAGAGTAAGCCACCAATAAAGGTTAAAGCCAGAAACATGCTCGTTAGTGCGGTCGGCATTTGTGTATTTAGCAATGTGCCTGCCGTGACACCAGCGGCAATTGCCAATACCATAATAGTGAATCTAGTACCTATTGATTTTGACTCAGAAAAATTGATGGCATCAGGTACGCAGGCCGCACTGTTATCGATTGTTGATGACTGCCCATAATTGCCAGCGTCTATATTCGTTCTCACTCTCTCCTCCTCGGACCAAGGGTCACATTGTTTTTAAAATAATTACGCAGCAACTATACTCAGCCGAAAATGAATGCCGTATCAAAAAGTGGCATTGAAGTGTCAATTTTGGGTTATCAGGCGACTATGTTGCCGATTCTTGCTATCGAATCTTCGGGGGAAGGGAACTTTACTGCCTAGCATCTAAGAATGAATCTGCATTCTTACTGTTCGATAGTAGTATCAGAGCAGATATCAAATACCAGTCAGTCGCTACCTTGGTTACTCTCTAATAGTAGATATGGCAAATTTTCTGTGTAGGAGCATTGTCTTGACGGAGCAAGATCATAATGGAACTGAGCCAGACTTTTGGTATCGAAATGTGAGGATAGTAGTCAATACCTTTAGTTAACCCAATTCCCATCGCCCACAAACATCTCAAGTGTTGCCGATTTATACTATACAAGGCTAAAAACACCTATATAATTGAGTTTTAAAGCAATTATGCTATTAACCAGTAGTCGGACTGATAAAATAAACGATATCGACAAGCTAGGACTTCTCTAATAAAAATAACTAAAGTCCAGTTATCGTGCTATCTGGTTGCGAGAGAGAGAAACATGAAACATGAACCAACAAAAAATATGGTTAGATGACCACCAAAAATTAGAGATTGATGCAGTTCGCAGCAAATTAACCGATGTATTAGAGCAAGCTGCTGCTTTACCAATGTGGTCTCAGGACTACACACAGCTTGACAAGGGGCAGTTTACAGGCTCAGTAACCAGTGTTGCTTGTCAGGGGGTTCAAGTGTTTCGTGAGGCGATGAACCGCTCTGTGGATGAGCTGGCAAGCGCACCGCCAAATAGTTATGTTATTGGTTTGCCTACGATTATTGAAGGGGAGGCCCTATGGAGTGGCAGCAAGTTAAGTAAAAACAGCTTAATTACGTTAGATCTAAATGACGAATTACTGTTTAGAACCTCTAATTCATCAGAAATCACGGCTGCCGTGATTTCTGAACATCGACTTGAGGAATATGCTGAACGCGTTGAAAAGATAGACCTTCGTCCGCTGATGAGCAAAGTGAATCCTGTCGAAATGCTGCCGCCAGACATACAGAGCCGTTTGTTGGCGACTTTATATATTGGTACAGAACATTTGGCTAAAAATATCGAAGACGGTATCAGTCATCCAAACAGTTGGCTCCACTTTGAAGACACGGTCTTCAATATATGCATACAAGCATTGACTACGGCAAGCAACAATAATGGTCGACATCATGAATACAGGGTTCATCGTTATATCGTTAAAAGTGTGCGTGAACTTACGCTTGAACAAAACTATGACCCAATCACCATTGGCGATATTTGTAAAACATTGAATATTAGTCGTCGGACACTGAACCATGCATTTCAGCAGGTGCTTGGAATTACCCCGGTTGCCTATATGCGAAACATTCGCTTGCACAAGATCAGGGCTGAGCTTCAGTACAGATCAGAGCAGATTAACAATATCGCCTGCGTTGCCTCACATTGGGGCTTCTGGCACATGAGCCTTTTCTCTCGTTATTATCGGGAGCTATTCGGTGAATGCCCTAGTGAGACTTTAGAGCGATCGCGCCACTGAATTTCTCATTGTAATAGGGCCATAAGTGAGATTTAGTGATTTCACATTATAATATTAGGAGATAGATTAATGGGGTCATTTAGCATTTGGCACTGGCTGGTTGTTCTGGTGGTGGTTGCCCTCGTTTTCGGCACCAAAAAACTACGTAACTTAGGCGGTGATCTGGGCGGTGCAGTCAAAGGTTTTAAACAAGCCATGAATGAAGAACATAACACCAGCGCTATTGAGCACGCCGTCAATGAAACTGACAGTGTGAACAATAAAGCAAAGCATAAGCAATAAACTAAGATCGACTTCCATGTTTAATATTGCCTTCCCTGAACTTGTCGTGATTCTCGTAGTAGCACTGATTGTTATCGGTCCCGATAAACTACCAAAAATAGCGCAGACGCTTGGTGTGATGGTGGGGCGTATGCAGCGATTGATGAGTGCTGTTAAAAACGACATCGACAAGGAACTTAAAAATAACGATTTGCTTCTTTTACAGGAAGAGTTAAAGCTACAACATGAAGGCCTCAATGAAGAGCTCCGTAGAGGCATGCAGCCGGTTGAGGACGTGATTCGTCGCCCTGAAACAACCGTTTCAAAAACACCTGAGCCAGCCTCCGCTCAGCCAATAGACATAGATATTGAGCAACAAACAAGTTCTGTCAAACCAGAAGGAATCTCTACGTGAGTAGCAAAGAAGAATTTTTTAGCCACTTATTGGAGCTTCGTAACCGATTGTTGAAAATCCTAGCAGGCATATTAGTGGTCATGCTCGCTTTAGTGCCTTTCGCCAACGATATTTATCAGTTTTTGGCGACCCCCTTACTGCAAGCTTTGCCTGAGGGAGGACAGATGATTGCTACCGAGGTCACCACCCCTTTCTTTGTTCCACTCAAAGTGGTGATGCTGGCCGCCTTTATTATTTCATCTCCATTTACACTTTATCAAATCTGGGCTTTCATCGCCCCTGGCCTATATACCAATGAGCGCCACTTAGTCGCTCCGTTGGTCATCACTAGTGTTTTTTTATTTCTCTGCGGGATGGCTTTTGCCTACTTTTTGGTATTTCCTGTCGTGTTCGGTTTTATCACCAGCACCGCACCGGTGGGGGTCGCGGTGATGACCGATATTGGCAAATATTTAGACTTTACAATTAGTCTTTTTATCGCATTCAGCCTAGCCTTTGAAACACCAGTGGCAGTCGTGCTTATTGTCGCGACGGGTATGGTTAGCGTTGTCGCACTGAAACAAGCTCGTGCATACGTCATTGTTGGCGCGTTCGTTGTCGGCGCAATCATTACTCCGCCTGACATTATTTCTCAGTTTCTGCTGGCTATACCAATGTGGATGTTGTATGAAATTGGCATAATAGTCGCTAGTTTCATACAAAAAAAAAAGCATCTCCAGTATGATCATCAATCCTAACTATTATCAATTAGCATGATGATATGAGCGGGCTATTAAATTTTTATGGTGGAATTGTGGTGATTGAGATGCAACAATAATGTGACACACTTGCCCACCACCATCAAAAATTTTTAAGACAGGCTCTTGCATCAAATAGAGTTCGTTGAATGACATTTAGGGAGTAAAAAATGCATTTTTCCATTCAACAACGTTTCAGCATTTGGGCTGGACTAGGTCTTCTTAGCATAGTGTTGATGGCTGCCTTTGTGGGCTTATGGCAGTTTGACAAGATCAAACAGACCCTTGCCAGTCAGAGCTATGAAGTCACTCGCAGCCAAGTTGAAAATTATCTTCAGGTGCTGGCCAGTGATACGTCGGCGGAATTATCTATGCCGTTGCAGTCTGCCATGCAGGCAATACAAGCTACTGCATCAGCAATCCGGGCTGTCGTTAACACAGAAAACAATCTAGACATAGACAAGCGGACTTTGGCTATTCGCATACTGGAACAAACATTGGCCGATCATCCCGATTTTCTGGCAACCTATGTGGCTTTTGAACAAAATACGATTGATGGCGCCGATGAGCATGCAAAACAGGCCCATGGCAGTGATGCTGCAGGACGGTTTATACCCTATGTGACCAGAGATAATAACGGTTTTAAGGTGGCTTTGCTTGAAGGACTGGAAAATACCAGCCTTGATCAGAATGGCATCAGGGTGGGGGAATATTACCTATGCTCCAAAGAAAGAGGCGAAAGCTGCGTTATTGATCCATATCTCTACCCTGTAGAAAATGAGCAGGTCTTGCTTAGCAGTCTGGTGGCCCCCATTAAACAAGAGGGGCGGTTTATTGGGATTACTGGGGTGGACATTTCGGTCAGTTTTTTGCAGTCAGTGATTAGTGATGTCGATGCGGGACTTTACAAAGGGCAAGGACGTATTTTGTTGGTCAGTCCGAGAGGTATTATTTCGGGTTACAACCAACATTCAGATTTAATTGGACAGAACCTGAGTGTGCTGGAAACGTCGATACAAGAAAACCTCAGAGAAGCGGCTGTCAGTGGTGATACCAGAATTATTAATTCCAAACAGCGATTTATTGTTCTTAAGCCGTTTCATCTGCCAGGCAATGAGCAACGTTGGGTCACTTATTTAGAAGTGCCTGAAGATATTGTGATGGCAGATGTGGCCAAGCAAAATCAATTTCTTCAGGACGCACAGAAGCGCTTTATAACCACAACGATAGTACTTGGCTTATTTCTGTCGCTACTTGGCGTAGCTACGATATGGCTGGTCGCTCGCAAAAGCATACGACCTCTGATTGAAATGACCGAGCTGGTGGCTTCGATTGCTGAGGGGGAGGGAGATCTGACACAGCGACTGAATATTAGTTACCATGATGAAACCGGCAAGCTGTCTGGTCTGCTCAATATTTTTATCGAAAAGCTGCATAGCCTGGTCCAGCAATTGCTGCCGGTAGCCAGTGATGTCAGTTCTTTATCAGCCGACGGGCGAAAGATCAGTGTGGAAACCAGTATTCAGATGTTGGAGCAGGAGAGTCTGATCGAGGATATGGTTCTGGCCATGAACGAAATGGCTGCTTCGGCCCAACAAATTGCCGCTAATGCCGAGCGAACATCGGAGTGTGTCCAACATGCCAATAATGCAGCAACGGCAGCGGCTGAAGTGGTGCAGAAAAAAGCCTTATCAATTAACAGAGTCAGTGAGTCGGTTCGCCAGTCCGAATTAGCCCTTCAGGAGTTGGAAAAAAATAGCCATGGCATAGCGCAGATTCTGTTGGTCTTCGAAGGCCTCGCGCAAGAGACCAATAATCTGATGGTCAAGGCGGTCGATGAAGCTGATGCAAGCAAAAATAAAGCCGCTCTTGTTACAGTGGTCGAGCAGGTTAGGATGTTGGCAAGCCAGATCCAGAAATCCACTGTTGATATTCATGACAAGCTTACTACTCTAAACCAGAGTAATAAGCAGGCGTCAGCTGTGCTCCGACTCAGCGGCCAACATGTGGCAGAATCAGTGGGGTTGGCCCAACAGGCAGAAGTAGTGTTGAATGACATCAACCAAGCTATTGAAGAAGTCACTGAAATGACCTTGCAGATCGCTTCAGCCACTGAACAGCAAAGCGCGGTTTGTGAGGAGGTTAGTCACAATCTTTCAGAAGTTTCACGCCTAGTGCATCAGACCTCAAAAGGGGCACAGCAACTTCGCGGTGTGGGCAATGAGCTGGACCTAGCCGCTAGTAGGCTGCAAGAAAAACTGTCCCTTTTCAAGGTTAAGCGCGATCCGTCTTGAGGCATCGCTGACACACGGGCTTATGCCTAGGCTGGCTTGTCATAAAGTTAACCCCAACTATTAATCTGTCACCCTTAATTAAATAAGCTCCTGAGCGAGTTAGCCTTGAATTGCAGAGTATCGTAGAGAGGAGGGAGGAATTCGGGTCTCTATGGCGATGAAAGAACGCCGAGTAAAAAATCGATAGATACAAAGAAGAAACTACCGCATTTTTAGCATTAACAGATAAATTCAGACAAGCTAATTCGAGTCTTGCGGTCGAGCGTGGGAAAAATAACAATCTGACAAAGGCAATAGTTCAATATAAGGCGAATAGTATCAAAAGTCTAAAATGCTAGAAAAATTTAAAGAAGAGTCTAGGGCTCGTTATGACAACAAGGATAATGCACAAAAAACACATATAAAATTAGTTCAAAACAATATGATTGATGATTTAAAGGCTAGAATCAAAAAGTTGAAGATAACTGAACTAGTCGCAGAAAAAGAAACAAAAATTGCCTCCTTAGAAAAGATCATGGGGAGAAAAGTACGTATTTACGTGTAGTTTAGAGTTCTTTATTAAGATTGTTAATGTGAGGTGATATATTTTATACATTTCTTATTGATCATTAAAAATCTTATCGGTGACCTCATTTAACGTGTGCTATTACTATTTCTCTCTGGTATACTGTTCGTTTTCGCAAATCAGAAATAGTTGGGCCAGTTTTCACCAGAAAATTAAGCTTTTTTTTGATTTTAGATGGCCAAATTAACGATTTAGCTATAACGAATTGATATTTAGAATGTTGTAAAACCCTAGCGGGAATAGCTCAGCTGGTAGAGCACGACCTTGCCAAGGTCGGGGTCGCGAGTTCGAATCTCGTTTTCCGCTCCAGATTGTAAAAAGCCGTAGTACGTCATGTACTACGGCTTTTTTGTTTTATATGTGCCACTACTTCAGCAAGTTATTAGATGTGGTGATGGGGCAAGTCTAAAAATGCCACTCTACCCACGTTATAACTCAATCCCCTGTTTAATTCTAACTAACGCAGCTGCCATTGAAGTAGTTTTCTAATTAGAACCAGCAACAGTAAGTTTTACTTTTTCTTTCAAATTAAAATTTTGAAATTAGCTCTCCATTATTTGTAACGTTTATACTGTTAGTATGTCTATAGGTTTTGAATATAACTAAGGGTATTACATGTCGGCCGAACAGTATTTGAGAACACCTTTACTAACGGGTGATGATGTTGATTCCAAGCGCATAGAAATTGCGGCTTATTTTAATGCGACATTTGAGCGTTATGAATCCTTGTTTGAAACGCTGGTTGATGATCAGGCTTATTATCAAAAATCGATTCCACTCCGTCATCCGCTTATTTTTTATTACGGTCATACCGCTACCTTTTTTGTTAATAAATTATTATTAGCAGGTTTGATTGAACAACGGATAGATCCTAAATTTGAGTCGATGTTTGCCATTGGTGTCGACGAAATGAGTTGGGATGATTTGGATGATGCTCACTATGATTGGCCAACAGTCGCAGAGGTGTCTGCTTACCGGCAGCAATTAAAAACCATCGTCAATAATATCATTGCCACTGCGCCATTAATATTACCCATCAATTGGCAAAACCCGTGGTGGACGATCATGATGGGGATTGAGCACGAGCAAATTCACATTGAAACCTCCTCAGTGTTAATTCGTCAGCAAGATTTAGATTTAATCCGTAATACTCAGGCATGGCAACCATGGACAAAAACGGCTGCTGCACCAACTAATCAACTGGTCGACATTTCATCGGGTAGCGTGAACTTAGGTAAAGCTAGCGACGATTCGATTTATGGCTGGGATAATGAATATGGAACACATCAGGCAGACATAAATGCCTTTCAGGTAAGTAAATATTTAGTTAGCAATCAAGAGTTTCTCGCTTTTGTAGAAGCGGGAGGTTATGACAACGATGATTATTGGCTAGCAGAAGGTTTACAGTGGAAAACATTTTCTAAAGCAGCTCACCCCAGTTTTTGGCGGCAATCAACACAAGGTTGGCAATTACGGTTGATGACTGAAATGATCGCCATGCCTTGGGATTGGCCGGCTGAAGTGAACTACCATGAAGCGAAAGCTTTTTGTAACTGGAAGGCAGCCCAAACAGGCTTGTCAGTCCGGTTGCCGACGGAAGATGAATGGTTACGCGTTTATGATTTTTCTGGTGTACGCGAACTATCTGCAACGCAGCAAGCATCAGCAAATATCCATTGTGATCATGCTGCCTCACCGTGCCCTGTGAATCTATTTTCTCATGGTGAGCTATATGATGTGGTCGGTAATGTTTGGCAATGGACAGAAACACCGATTTATCCACTTGATGGGTTTAAAGTTCATCCACTTTATGATGATTTTACTATGCCTACCTTTGATGGCCGCCATAATCTATTCAAAGGTGGCTCGTGGATATCAAGCGGTAATGAAAGTCGAAAAGCGGCGCGTTATGCTTTTCGCAAACACTTTTTTCAGCATGCGGGTTTTCGTTATGTTGTGGCAGATGAACTTGAGGAACAACCTGTGTCAAATTATGAAAACGATAAGATGTTATCTGAATATGCTGAATTTCATTATGGTGATACCTATTATGACGTGGCAAACTTTCCCCAAACACTAGCTGATATTGCTATTAAGGCATTAGCCAATAAACCTGCTAGTAGAGCACTAGATATTGGTTGTGCTGTTGGCCGAGCTAGTTTTGAATTAGCTAAACATTTTGACCATGTTACGGGTATTGATTTTTCAGCGCGGCTGATTAATCTTGGCGTGCAATTAGCTGCGCAAGGCGTTATTAGATATAGCATTGCCGATGAAGGTGAGCTAATGCTTCATCGCGAACGTCGTTTAGGTGATCTTGGCTTAGATTCTGTCGCGGATAAAGTTGAATTTCTGCAAGGCGATGCCTGTAATTTAATGCCACATTTTACTGGGTATGATGTCGTGCTAGCTGCTAATTTGATTGATCGACTTTATGATCCTGCCTTGTTTTTATCATCGATTCATCAGCGAATGAATACGGGAGGCGTGTTATTAATCGCGTCGCCATATACCTGGCTAGAAGAGCATACCAAAAAAGAAAACTGGGTAGGGGGATTTAAAAAAGATGGTGAAAATGTAAGCACGCTGGATGGCTTAAAGGGCCTGCTCGGCGAGCATTTTGATTTGATGCAAGCACCACAGCAAGTACCATTTGTCATTAGAGAGACAAGTCGTAAATTCCAACATACCTTATCTGATGTCACCCTTTGGGTTAAAAAATAGAATAGTGGCTATTGATTTTGATTTGGTCATCGATAGAACGGGGTCTGCAAGTGTTAAATTAGATGCTTGCAAGGCCGTGTTTGGTACTGACGATGTTATTCCATTATGGGTTGCAGATATGGATTTTGCCGTTCCTGAAGCGGTGAGCAAGGCGTTAAGTCTACGTGTTGAGCATCCTATTTATGGTTACAGCTTATATCCAGAGACATTGTTTTTTGCAATGCAAGCCTGGTTTCTACGACGGTATGACTGGACTATTCAACGTGAGGCTATTCTGATGTGTCCTGGCGTGGTTCCATCTATACACGCAGCGATCATGGCGCTATCGGAGTCAGGCGATAGTGTTATTGTACAGCCCCCCGTTTACCCCCCATTTTATAGCGCAATAACAGAAACTGGTCGCGAAGTATTGGTTAATCCATTGACATTAATTGATGGGCAGTACACGATTGATTTTGAACATTTGGAGCAGTGTGCAGCATCAGGTGCGAAGTTACTGCTTTTATGTTCACCGCATAATCCTGTGGGTAGGGTATGGCATCAAGATGAGTTGGAAAAGGTGCTTGATATTGCTAGGCGCCATCAATTAACGATTATTTCAGATGAGATCCATGCGGATTTAATTTATCCGGAGTATCAACATATCCCATTAGCAACCTTAGCGGATGATGTGACGATTGTGACCGCTGTCTCACCCAGTAAAACCTTTAATATTGCAGGCTTAGGATTATCCAGCTTAGTGGTAAATAAGGTACAACATCGCAAAGCGATTACTACTGTATTTGAAAATTTGCATATTAGTGCATGTAATCCCTTTAGCATTACCGCCTTTGAAGCGGCGTATCGTGGGGGTGAGCAGTGGTTGGATGAATTGATGGTATATCTTGATGAGACACGGCGTCAGGTTGTCGATTATATTGAAACTAATAAGCTAGATATTAAGGTGATAGCGTCACAAGGCACTTACTTATTATGGTTAGATTGTCGAGCAATGGTCTTAGATGATGATGCGCTGAAAGCATTTTTCACCAAGAAGGCTAAGGTAGGTATGAACACGGGCATTAGCTTTGGTGAAGATGGCAGTGGGTTTATGCGAATGAATATTGCTGCCCCGCGCGTTGTTATTATGCAGGCATTAGAAAGAATTAAAAGGGCATTGAGGTAAAGTGTTTGCTATGATTAATTCACCTTAATGGAGCATATAACGTATATCTGCCCCATTAAGGTGAAAAAAGGAAATAGTCACTCATGAAATTAGGGGCATTTCACTGACATATCAAAGTGGCATGATGTGTGCGTTATTAATATGGGGTTCACGTTTATAGGGAGTAAGACAATGTCAGAGTTAATAGGTGTAGCAGCGGGTGTAGTCTGGAATTATCTGGATACGAATGGTGCCTGTAGCGTTTCAAAAATAGCGAAAGAATCAGCATTGGATGCGAAAGTATTACAGCGCGCAATTGGTTGGTTAGCCAATGAAAATAAATTAAATATTGAAATGAAAGGTCGAACGGAAACTATTTCATTGAAATAACGCCAGCTAAATAAGATTGTCATAAATTCAAAAAAGCCTTCGTAGAATGGATTTTTACGAAGGCTTTTTATTGATTATATGGAGTTATTTTTGAGTGACTTAATGACTATATTTATGCTGGATTACAACAGGTTAGTTTTATCAGCTATGAATAAAACGCCACCGAGCATCAAAGGCCAAGCAAGTATTGGGCTTATCATATAGCTAATTAACGCCGTCTTGGCTCTAAAGCCAATACCGTGAATGAAGCCAATCATTATGCCGACTAGCAATAACATTAATAGCGAGTGATTGACGGTATTATCTTGATGAGTGAGTGCGTGCGGCATCAATAAAATGAGACCAGATAGCGCCATCGCCAATAAGAAAGAAATACTTCGGCTGAAAAAGCTATACATGACGATCTCCAAGCTTACTCAGCAGAATCCATATCTTCTAACTCTAGCCACATCACATTAATAATACCGAATGCAACCGCCAATAAGACACCTAAAATCCAAGCGAAATACCACATGTTGTGCTCCTAATACGTTGTGTGTTCATTGTTACGGATAAAATGTATGTCTAAACGGCGCCACATCTTACGATAGGTCCAAAAGCTGTAAGCTGAAATAATCGGTATAAAGACTAGCGATAGCCAAAACATGATTTTAAGTGTCATCAGACTAGAGGTTGCATCCCATATGGTTAGACTGCTATTCATATCACTGCTTGATGGCATAATGAATGGAAACATTGAAAAGCCAGCCGTTAAAATGATGCCAGTAATGGCAAGACTACTTGCCATAAATGCCCAGCCAGAACGATTATTATGTGCTGCAAGATACACAAAAATAGCACCCAGAAAACCGGCGATAGGTGCCAACATCATCCATGGATAAGTGTGATAATTAGCGAGCCATGCCCCTGCTTGTTGACTGACATGTTTAAGATCGGGGGTAAAAGCGCTATTTGGATCAGGCATTAAGTCGATGACAAAGCCTTCGATACTCACTGATAACCAAATACCAGCGGCGGCAAAGCTGGCAATGACAATGAGCGATGCCAGTTTAGCTGCGTTGCGTGCGCGAGCTTCTAAGCCATCTAGTGTTCGTACTTGTAACCACACGGCGCCGTGCATCACAAGCATACTCAGGCTAACAACGCCTGTTAGTAAGGCAAAAGGATTGAGTAATTGTAAGAAACTTCCCGTGTAATAAGGGCGCATAAATTCATCATAATGGAAGGGAATGCCTAATAATAAGTTACCAAACGCGACACCAAAAATAATGGGAGGAACCGTGCTGCCAATAAATAAACCCCAGTCCCAACTTGTACGCCATTTTGTATTGGTCAACTTACTGCGGTAATCAAAGCCGAGTGGACGTAAAAATAGGGCAAATAACGTGATCATCATCGCCAAATAAAATCCTGAAAATGCCATGGCATAGACCAGCGGCCAAGCAGCAAAAAGGGCGCCAGCGGCGGTGACAAGCCATGTTTGGTTACCTTCCCAATGGGGTCCGACCGTATTAAGCATGATTCGCCGTTCTTCATCCGTGTTACCGATGATCGGCAATAAAAAACCAACGCCCATATCAAAGCCATCAGTCAGTGCAAATGCAATCAACAATACGCCGATTAAGGCCCACCAGATTATTTTGAGTGTTTCGTAATCTAATATCATTGTTATGGCCTTTTAATCTTGATTGTTTTCGAAGTGGTAGCGACCGGTATGCAAGCTACTTGGTCCGAGACGGGCAAAACGTATCATCAAATACATTTCAATGATAAACAGCAGGGTGTAAAAGATAATAATGGCAGTAAGACTATTAAAAACAGTATCAAACGATAGCGATGAGACTGATAAATGCGTAGGCAAAATACCACTAATTGTCCACGGTTGCCGTCCTACTTCTGCGACAATCCAGCCAAATTCTGCAGCGATCCAAGGTAATGGTAAGGCGAGTAAAGCCGACCATAATAACCAGCGCTTTTGGTATTCTTGGCGTTTGGCACAGTAGTAAAATGACAATGCAAAAATAATTAACATGGTGAAGCCACAGGCGACCATAATTCTGAAACTCCAGAATATGACGGCAACAGGAGGAATCGTGTCATGTGATGCCATCTTTATCTGTTCTTCGCTGGCATTCGTGACATCGTCCGTATACTTCTTCAATAATAAGCCATAGCCTAAATCGTCTTTTACGGCTTCAAATTGTTGTATTGTTGCTTCGTCTTTTTGACCATTACGAAGTTGTTGTAATAAACCATAAGCGATCATGCCATTGCGGATTCGTAGTTCATCCTCAGCAATAATGTCGCGAATCCCCATTACTGGTGTATCAAATGAGCGGGTGGCAATGATGCCCATTAAATAGGGGATCTTAACTGCATAATCCGTTTCCATAGTTTCCTGATTAGGCAGGCCAAACAAGGTAAATGCGGCAGGTGCTTCTTCGGTATGCCATTCAGCTTCTATTGCAGCAAGCTTGGTTTTTTGAACATCGCCCACTTCATAGCCGCTTTCATCACCCAGTAGAATGACTGAAAAGATCGAAGCAAGACCAAAACCGGCAGCAATGGCAAAAGAACGGCGAGCAAAACCTATATCTCGACCTTTTAATAAATAATAAGCACTGATACTTAAAACAAACATGGCACCCGTCACATAACCGGCGGCAACAGTATGAATAAATTTTACTTGGGCGACAGGATTAAATATGACCTCAGCAAAATTAGTCATTTCCATACGCATGGTATCGTAGTTAAACTCAGCCCCGACAGGGTTTTGCATCCAACCGTTAGCGATTAAAATCCATAACGCCGACATATTGGAACCAAAGGCGACGAGAAATGTGGCGGTTAAATGTTGTTGTTTGCTTAGGCGATCCCAACCGAGAAAAAACATGCCGACAAAGGTCGACTCAAGCATAAAGGCCATCATGCCTTCAATGGCGAGTGGCGCGCCAAAAACATCACCTACATAATGAGAGTAATACGCCCAGTTAGTCCCAAACTGAAATTCCATTGTGAGGCCGGTTGTTACACCGAGTGCAAAATTGATCCCGAACAATTTCCCCCAAAACTTAGTCATATCCTTATAAATTTGTTTTCCCGTCATGACATAAACGGATTCCATGATGACTAACATCCACGACAAGCCTAAGGTCAGTGGCACAAAGAGAAAATGGAACAAAGCAGTAAGGGCAAACTGTAGCCGCGATATATCGACTAGATGTTCAGAAATCAAGGGCTGTCTCCTAGGGCACTATCACTGATAAACTTATCTGCAATAGTATGGGATGTTATAGGCGAGGTTTCATCACTAAAAAAGCTGTGCCAAATAAAAAACAATAGAACGAGTTTGACTAACAAGATGATTATTATTTCGCGGAGAAGTATTTTATCGTTAATTATTTTCATAATAGTGGTCAATTTTAAACAGAATGAATTGAATCTGCTAGTTATATTAGGTTGTAATGGTCTTATTTTAAGATTTTTGGGAAATGGGTTTAGCCTTCTAATGGTTTATGAATTAACCCTGATATTTTTATTCACTGCAATCTGAGAGTAAATGTAGGACTAATGTGTTCAATACCTATGTCATAGCCAAATATGTTGCTTGTAGAAAAGCGAATAATCTATAGGACCAATAAATCATGGATTTATCTCATCATCAAAACCAATTTTTAAAAAAAGGATTAACACGCTCTGAACTTGATGAGGATCCCTACAAACAATTTGAACTATGGTTTAAACAAGCAGAACAAAAGAATGTCATTGAACCGAGTGCAATGAGCTTGGCTACAACAGATGGTCTCAATGTCAGCATTCGTACGGTGTTATTAAAGTATTTTGATCATCAAGGATTTGTTTTTTTTACCAATTATGGTTCGACAAAAGCAAAACAAATAACGATCAATCCACAGGTCGCCTTATTGTTTCCATGGCTGGCCTTAGAAAGGCAGATAAAAATAACGGGCAGGGCTGAAAAAATATCCACACTTGAGTCAATTAAATATTTTGCAAGTAGGCCCAAAGAGTCACAATTAGGTGCTTGGGCATCACAACAATCGAGTCATGTCTCCTCTCGACAACTCTTACTTAATCAATTTGAAGCAATGAAAAATAAGTTTAAAGATGGCGAAGTACCGTTACCTGACTTCTGGGGGGGCTACCGTGTTGTGCCGAAAACCATCGAATTTTGGCAAGGAAGAGAAAATCGACTTCACGACCGGTTTATCTACGAAAATGTTGGAGGGAAATGGGGTATTAATCGACTTGCGCCGTGAGTTATAGATAGTAGCTGAGTACTATCTGGGCCCATTATTTTGCTATTAACGAGTGCCTAAAAGTCATCATTTTTTTAAATGATTGTGCAAGAAATAAGGAAAAATGGCTTTGATCGTAGCGAGAGACTTAAATTAACGCTAATCTTGCCTTCTATGAGCACAACGAGATAATTACATTGCGTATTCAAAACAAATTATTCCTAACATTACTCGTCACCAGCATTATTGCGGTAGCCATTTTGGTCATGCTGATGCAATGGAGCGTTGGGCGAGGCATGGTCGACTATATAAATAAGCGCGAGCTTGAAAAAATTCAGCCGATGGTTAGTGATCTTGCAACACAGTATGGGCAACATGGCAATTGGCAGTGGTTACAATCAAACCCCAGCGCATTACGCAAAATAATGTATGAAAACTTGTTGTTACGCCGCCATGAGGAGCGTTGCGAACATGGTGATGAAGACTGTCGTGATTTAAAACGGCTCGATTTACCGCCAGAAATAATACGTCCGCAAAGCCGCCGTCCTGATATTGCCGTTATTGATCATAATGACATTATAGTGGTTGAAATCAGAGCTAAAGCTAAAGAACGCACTAGAATTGCAGTTGAGTGGCAAGGCAAGACTGTGGGTTGGGTGTCGATTCCACAACGCGAAAAGGTTTCGGAAGGCTTTGAATTAGTATTCATAGAACAGCAACGTCACGCTTTTTGGCTGATGAGTTTTGTTGTGATCGTGCTGGCAGGCATCATTGGCTTCCCACTAGCACGACATTTTGTAAAACCTATTGAGCAATTAAAAGAAGGGACGAATCAATTAACGCAAGGGACCTATAAATTATTACATTTATCGGTCAATCGTAATGATGAACTAGGACAACTAGCGCGTGATTTTAATGAGTTAGCTCGTACCTTGGAGCAAAATGAAAGTTCACGCAAACGCTGGATAGCTGATATCTCACACGAGTTACGGACACCGCTGGCTATTTTAAGCGGTGAAATTGAAGCCATCTTAGATGATGTAAGGCCGATGTCTAAAGAGGGTATTCATTCAATGAAAGAGGAGGTTGATCACCTAAGTAAGTTGGTCAATGATTTATATGAATTAACCAAAGCGGATATCGGTGGTCTAAGTTATCGCAAAGCCGAGCTTGATTTTGGGGAGCTAGTTCAAAGCAAGTTGAAGGTGTATCAGTCTCTTTTTAATGAACATCAACTTAGTGTTCGTTTTGACCATACTGCGCCAGTACTGTTATGGGCTGACAGTACTCGCATCAACCAATTGCTTGATAATTTATTGACCAATGCTGCTCGTTACACTAACGACGGTGGAGAAATTCATGTGTCTATTCAACAAGATAATAAGCACATTAACTTGCTGGTGGAAGACTCCGCGCCGGGAGTCTCTGATGATGCCTTAGCACAACTGTTTGACTATTTATATCGCACAGAGCAGTCACGTAACCGTGAAAGTGGCGGATCTGGCCTTGGTTTAGCAATTTGCAAACGCATTGTTGAAGGTCATGATGGCACGATTACGGCTTTGCATTCCCCCTTAGGTGGCGTGGCCGTTCACGTTCAATTTCCCGTATAAGATCCAAATACCTTATGACACAAGCACCGATACTCATTGTTGAAGATGAGGTAAAGCTAGCAAGCTTACTAAACGATTATTTACAGCAGTCAGGTTATAACTGTCACCTTATTTATCATGGTGATGAGGTGGTTGATTGGGTCAAAAATAATTCACCATCACTGATTATTTTAGATGTGATGTTACCGGGCAAGGATGGGCTGACATTGTGTAAAAATATCCGTCAATTTTCTAATGTGCCGATATTTATGGTGACAGCACGTGTTGATGAAATTGATCGCTTACTGGGGCTTGAGTTGGGTGCAGATGACTATATTTGCAAACCGTTTAGCCCTAGAGAAGTGGTGGCGAGAGTCAAAGCCGTGTTTCGACGGCTGCAAAGTACGGTAGAACAAAGCACACTTCAAAAAGTAGAGCTGGATCCGCATCGTCAACAAATAAAAATCGACAATAAGGTTTGTGAACTGACCCATGTTGAATTTCAATTATTAGCCACCATGGCAAAAGAGCCAGGCAGAATCTACTCACGTGATCATCTTATGGATAATATGTATAAGGATAATCGCATTGTCAGTGATCGCACTATTGATAGTCACATTAAAAAATTGAGAAAGCGTCTCGGCGATTATTTTCCTGACTACGAATTCATTCATTCCGTTTATGGTGCCGGCTATCGCTACGATATCGTAGAAAAAAATAACGAATGACATATTGTTACTTGGTCTTTGCATATTGTTTGCACATTGCACTCGTATAGTGTTTCTAACAGTGACAAACAGGCACTGGAACAGAACATTAACCAAGAGGATTTAATTATGAAACGTTTACTTACAGCTGCAATCATTGCATCAACATTGCTACTTTCAACAAACGCTTTACGCGCAGAAGATGATGCGCCGAAACACCCACGCCACAGCCCAGAACAAATGGTAGATCGTATGGCTGAAGGGCTTAATTTGACGGAAGAGCAAAAAAATAACATTACAACGATTAAAAAAGAAGAGTTCGAAAAAATTCGTGCACTTCGCGAAGAAAATAGAACAAAAATAGAAAGCTATCTGAATGATGAGCAAAAACAACAACTAAAAGAACGGAAAGAGGCAAGAAGTAAAAAATGTGCAGGTAAAGGCAAAGAGCATCATGGTGACTAGTCTTTGATGAATAACTAGCGTTGGGGCTGTATTTATACCGCAGCCCCAACTTGATGCTTAGCGTGTCATCTTTATAAATCCAATTCGCTCAAACTTGGACTGCTATCTGGACGTGTACCTAGAGGCCAGAAAAATTTACGTTCTGTTTCATCAATAGCAAGATCATTGATACTGGCAAAACGACGTTGCATCAAACCTTGCTCTGAAAACGCCCAGTTTTCATTACCGTATGATCGATACCATTGTCCTGAATCATCGTGCCATTCATAAGCAAACCTCACGGCAATATGGTTGTCAGTGTAGGCCCAGAGTTCTTTTATCAAACGATAATCAAGCTCTTTTTCCCATTTTTTAGTTAAAAAGATTCGAACTTCCTCGCGACCATGAATAAATTCTGAACGATTACGCCAATAGGTATCCTCGGTGTAAACAAGTGATACTCGAGCAGGATCACGGCTATTCCAAGCATCTTCAGCCATACGAATTTTTTGAATAGCTGTTTGTTTTGTAAATGGCGGTAAAGGTGGTTTTGTTTGCATGATTAACTCCAGTTGTAGACAGGTCGGTCTACATTGATTGTAGCTAAGGTAGACAGACCTGTCTATAATTATATGCATGACAACAAAACAAACCCAGACAAGCTCTCCTTCTGCCCGTGAACGTATTCTATTGACGGCCCATGATTTGTTTTATGCCGATGGTATTAGAGCCACTGGGATTGATAGCATTATTAAGCAAGCGAAAGTGACTAAGGTAACGTTTTATCGCCACTTCCCTAGCAAACATGATTTGATTATTGCATTTTTAGAATATAGACATCAGCGTTGGATGGCATGGTTTACGGAGTCAATTATGTGTCATGGCAATACTGTTGATGCCTTGATTCCTAGCTTGTCGGAGTGGTTTGAGTCTGACCATTATCGTGGCTGTGCCTTTATCAATAGTGTGGGGGAGTTAGGTGAAACCATGCCCGAAGTCATCCGGCTTACACAACAACATAAACACGATATGGCTAAGTTTATTGAAAACTTATTAACGGATTCCGCGAGTAAGGCAAGCACTGCCAATGCACTTGCATTAGCGATTGATGGTGCCATTATTCGGGCACAGATAGATCACGCTCCTAAGAACGCAATGGATAGTTTTAAGACCATTGCAGAGGCTTTGAGCGCGAAGTATGAGGCTTGAATTTGAAGTTAATCCTTAGCGTAAATAATCTCCATATTTTAAGATTAATTTAACCCTTTAATCCTATCACGCGGCCCAGTATCGTGATGGCGCTAGCTAATTCATCATCCATGTCTAGCAATAATCTACATACGATAATCGATTTTTTATCGTCAGTCACATAAATATTGCCGCTGCGAATAAAGCGTTGTTCTATATCAACGACGAGGTGATCACCTTCGTTAATGGTCGGAAACATATCATTTTCGGCCATCACAAAGGCTTTATAGTTTGGTATCTCACCTATACTGCGGTTTAACTTAACCATCGAACATCTTCGCTGTACTGGAAAAGAAGAAGTTTATTTCATTGCCCATAGTGATAAGAAAAGGGCTTAAAAAGCTTCAACTTGTGTTCCTAGTTTAGAGATAAGGCTCTTAGTTTATCTTATTGCGCAGTAAAACTCGCTAAAGCCGTTGCCGCATCACTGACTGAGGAAATACTGCTAGTCATTTCGGCTGTTGTGCAGCTTTGCTCTTCAACCGCGGCAGCAACTTGCGTCATGCTACTGCTTATCTTACCGATCAAATCAGCTACATTGGCGAGTGAGTTAAGTGCAACTTCACTTTTATCCACCACATATTGACTACGCTGCTCACTTTGACCTACTGTACTCACTGTTTCTTCAACTTGATTTTGTAGTTGTGCAATTAAGCTGCTAATTTCTTGAGTGGAATCACGCGTTTTTGATGCCAGGCTACGTACTTCATCTGCTACAACAGCAAAACCTCGACCTTGTTCACCTGCTCGTGCTGCCTCAATTGCCGCATTTAATGCCAGCAAATTGGTTTGCTCTGCAATCATATTAATCACTTCGATAATGCTGCTAATATTATTGCTGCTCTCGAACACTTTAGTGATCGCATGGCTGGCAGAGGAAATATCAGCTGATTGCAACTTCACTTCATCAACGGCGGTAATGAGTTCGGATTGAGTGCTTTCAATTGAGCTCACTGCCTGCTGTGCATTTTGAGCTGAGCTTGCTGCTAATGATGATACTTCTCTTGTTGCTGCGGACATTTGCGTCATGGCGGTGGCGACGAGATCAAGATCATCATTTTGCGTTTGTGTGCTGGCGATAATACGCATGGTACGTTCCTGGAGTAAGGCCTCAATTTCTTGACGTCTTTGTGCCATAAGATTAATGGCCACCATCACGGTATCATTATCACTTCGCTTGTTCATTTGTTTACTAAAGTCGCCTTCAGCGATAGCGCCACATGCTGTTGATATTTCATCATATGATTGAAGTACTTTGTTTAAACTGATATCCAATGCAGCTATTTCATCATGGTGCTTGTTGGCTAAGTCTTCTTGTTTGCGTGTATCGCCCTGAGCAATAAGATCTGCCTTACGCATAATGTGCTGAATTCGGCGGCTTATCGAGCGAGCAAACCAAATTGATAGGGCAATAATGACTAAAATGCCAAGACCAGCGACGATGACGGTTGTGCGTAACTCAAGTAGGAGAGGAGCCATTACATCATGTTCAGATTGACGAAGTACTAAAACCCATTCCCCTGTTTCTATTGCATGACTGACAAAATAGTAATTATCACCATCTATCGGATCCTGTGACTGTACTAATCTACTTTTCTGTTCTTTGTCTAAAGGTTTAAATATTTCAGAATAGATGCTACTGGCAACTTCTTTAGTTGCTAAATCATCACTGGCAACGGTGGAGGCAATAAACTTTCTTTCTCGGCTAAGTAAAAATAAATCACGACCCGTATCTTGCTTGATAGTTTGGAGTAGAGCGATCAAATCATTTAGAGATCGATCAACCCCTGCAATCCCTACGAATGTACCATTTTTAGTAATTGGAAATGTTTGCTCAACAAGCATTTTACCGTTATAAATATAAGGTTCCGTGACTAAGCCCTCAGCTTTACCACTTAACTCATAACGTTTTCTGAGTCCATCATAGTACAAGCCTGTTTCCATCTCAGTTAATGGTGCAAGGGCAATTGAATTTTCATCACGATACCAATACGGCAGGAAACGACCTGCTTGATCGGTTATTTTTCCGCTGTATTCGTCACCTGTATATTGGGCATCTCGATAATCAGCATTGGCGTCATAACCAAAATAAGCCCCCGTATAATCAGGATGCTCTGACAAAACACGATGCGCAAACTCACTGGACGCTACTCGGTTACCAAACATGCCTTCTTCTTGAGCTAAGGCCATAATCTTTGCTGTTCGAATTGCATTAGCATTGCGTCGCTCAATTTCAAGCGCGGTTAAGGTTGCAGCTTGTTGAATAGCAAGTTCGGCTTGTGCCTTTGCCGATGAAAAAGAATTTATCGAGGTTATCGTGACCACGCTACAAATGATTAAGATGGTGGGAGCGACTAAGAACAATAGGATACGTCCTTGTAAGCTTGCCAAAAATGATATTTTGTTCTCTTTCATCTAAATTCTACCTGTCTAATTCAATGTAAAAATCGGATACTAATTTCTCAATATGCAACAATATTTACTGCAGTGCAACAATATTTTCATCTTAACTATAAACTCTCTGTGGTTTATAGTTGTTGGCGTGATTGACAGGAATTTTATTAACATAGCTATGCGGTTTTATTGTCGAGTGGTGATTTCATGATAATTTGAAAGCTAATCTAATGAGGTATTGTGTTATGACTCACCGAAAATATGATGTCACTGACTCATGTCAGGTGAAGCATGAGTGAAGTAGCGAGAGGGCATTAAGGGTAAGTTAAGCGGCGGATGCATATTCTAGATTAACGCTTGATTTAGTGTCCTGTCCTGACTTGCGAGATCAAGCATCACCGGACATTGCTCAAGGCGCTGTAAATGTGACTAAAGTTTTGGCACTAAAAATAGAGATAAGTATTTAATTAGGCATCGAGCAATGCTTCGAATTCCGCTGCCGTCACGGGTTTAGAAAATAAGTAACCCTGTCCATAATCACAGCCTATTCCTATCAGAAGATCGTGTTGTTCTTTGGTTTCTACGCCTTCAGCAATTACCGCCATACCCAGTTTATGTGCCATAACAACAATTGCTTCACACAAGGCCATGTCATCAGAGTCTGCTGTCAGGCCACGTACAAAAGTCTGATCGATTTTAAGATAATCAATATCGAACTTTTTGATATAGGCTAATGATGAATAGCCTGTCCCAAAGTCGTCTAACGACACTTGAATGCCTGCATCTCGGAATTCAAGCAGCTTTTCCTTAATAGCTATGGTGGTTACTAATAATAACCCTTCGGTAATTTCCACAATAATACTCTGCCCAGATAGCTCTAGTTTTTTCAACTGCTCGTGCCATGGCAGGTATTTTTTGCATTGTTCGTTAAACTGAACAGGGGATTTGTTCACGCTAATCTGAAACTCACTATCATATTTATTTTGCCAATGCTTTACTTGTTGTGAGGCTTGGCAGAATACCCAATCACCGATTTCGTTGATGAGCCCCGTATGTTCAGCAACGGGGATAAATTCATCAGGACTTACGAGGCCATATCCAGGTCGTAGCCAGCGTAATAGTGCTTCTGCTTTTTTTATTTCTCCTGTCTTTAGATCAACTATAGGTTGGTATGCTACCCATAATTGTTCAGCCAACAACGCACCGCGTAAATCACTGGCCATCTTCAGTTGTTTCTGTGCGGCCACTTGCATTGTTGGGGTGAAATAACTGAAACCGTTTCGGCCCGCTTCTTTGGCTGCGTACATTGCTTGGTCTGCATTTTTGACCAGAATTTCGATTTCTTTTGCATCGTTTGGATAAATTGTGACACCAATGCTGGCAGAAACGTATGCCAGTTCTTCCCCGATCTGGAACGGCTCTGCAATCTTTTGTAAAATATTCTGAATAATGCTATTTACACGATTTGTATCATCGAGATCTGTCAGAATAACGGTGAATTCATCCCCACCAAAACGTGCAACGTTGTCAGACTCGCGGACGCAGCTCAATAGACGTTGCGCCGCTTCTTTAAGTAACAGATCCCCCATTGGATGGCCCAAGGCGTCATTTACCTCTTTGAAATGGTCAATATCAAGGAATAACAGGGTCAAAGGCATACTGACTCGATGCGCTTTCTTGATTTCCTGTTCTAGACGGTCATGAAACATCCGCCGATTGGGCAAGCCCGTTAAAGTGTCATAGTTTGCTTGATGCCAAATCAGCTCCTCAGACTCTTTTTTCTTAGAAATATCAATGAACAAGGCGATGCGGTGGACAACCATTCCATCATCATTAAATACGGTGTTAATAGTTAACATCTTAGGGTAAATTTCGCCGCTTTTACGGCGATCCCATATCTCCCCTTGCCACTTACCTGTGCTGTTAATATCTTTCCAAATGTTCTGGTAAAACGCCTCGTCATGTTCCCCTGAGTTAAGAATATTGGAGTCTTGGCCTAAGACGTCCTCTTCAAGGTAACCCGTTATATTTGTGAAAGCTGGATTAATAGCGATGATACGGTTATCAGCATCCGTAACCATCATGGCTTCACTGCTAGTTTTATAAATGGAAGCAGCTAAGCGTAAAGAGTCTTCGCTCGCTTTTCGCTGGACTTCGCGATCAAAATTATCTAGAGCAAAAGAGATATCTAAAGACATTTCTTCCAATAGCGCAATGGCCTCAGCATCGAACGCATCTTCCTCACTATGATAAACACTCAGTACGGCATACGGTTTATTGCCACGCTGAATGGGGAAAGCTGCCTCAGAGTACCATCCCGCTTTAACTAAAGGCCCCACATCTTCATCATCGACAAGTGCAGTCAGGTGATTGTTTACGACAATAGAGCGATTCTCATAAAGCGCGCTGCCTGTTACGCCTCGATCTTCTGGTACATCTACATTGATGAAAGTGACTATTTCACTCAAATAATTAAGGTTACTCCCATACTTTGAGGCAGGGACAATTAAACCATTTTGCTTATCTAATTGGCCAATCCAAGCCATACTCATGCCACCAAAATCCACGGCACATCGACAAACAAGGGGAAATAAATCGGCTTCCTGCTTCATACGTACAATAGCTTGATTAGTCTCACTCAGTGCCTTGTACAATTTGTTCATGCGCCTAACTTGTGCATTTACTTTGTCATATTCATTGACAATCAAAGCCAGTGATATACCTATAACCGAAAGCGTTAGAATGTAAAACCATAGGTTAATGAGGCCGCTTTGAACAAAATCATTCGCGAATAGTCCTGTTTTAAGTGCCGTTGCCAACAAAACTTGTGTTGTCGTCATGCCGATAATAAGCATGACACCGTGCAATCTAAAGTGCACGGCAGCCCAGGCTATAAATAGAAACATCCAGTAACCTCGGACCATACCTAATGTATCTTGAAACCAGCCTAGGAAGACAATTTGTCCAGTCAAGAATGCCAGCCCGAAACAGAAAATAGCCTCAACAGATCGTTTTCGACTGAACCAATCATGGGGCCATTGACGCCATACTAGTATCAGTGGTGTAAGAAGTAGAATGCCAAACACATTTCCCTGCCACCAATGTATAAGATTTTGAGTGAATTCTGACTGAGTAATCAATCCAGATAATATTAATGTATTAACGCCGACTAAGGCGCTAACACAAGCACTGACCATGCCTGCTAATCCTACCCAGAGGAAATCTTTAAAATGCCTTAGATTAGCATTGAAAGAGCCTATATGAGTTAGTAACCAAAAACCTGCTAACGCCTCAAAGGTATGGCCTAAAGCAATAAAAATAGAAACACTTATATGACCTGTAGCCATCATGTTTCCAAATAGTGCTCCGATAAAAATTCCAGGCCAATATTTCCACCCAGCAATCAATAGCGCGGCCAAGGCCAAACCACTGGGGGGCCAAACGGTTGCAACCCCAAGATTAGCTGGGAAAAAAGTGAGCATAGCTTCTGCGAGTAGTGCATAGAGTAACGCTAAGCTAATAATAAAAAAGACATCAGAAAAACGATAAATCATGAGCTCTTTCAACTTTTGGTGAATAAAATCGCTTAAATTTAACTTTAATAATATGACCATCCAGCACAATAAGCCAGAAAATTGGATTTATACAGTTGAAGAGCTTGTTTTTCAAGCCGTTAAGTGAGGAGAGATGGCTGTGCATAAATGTATACAACACAACTATCATAAATGACCCAGTTAAAGTGATGGAGCCACTGTTTTGACACCCACTCTTAGACCGCTTTTATGTTGAGCCATTGGGGGCATATCCATTTTTTATGACAACAATGCCCCAATCATGCCCCCAAAATTTAGGGGATGTCAAGAAATGCGATGGGACGGAGTGATACAGGGGGAGCGGCATGAGCCGCATTTTTAAAAGAGATTTAGGATGTTTTGAGACTGTGTGAGAAGTCATCTTGGTGGGTGGTACAGGGTTCGAACCTGTGACCCTCGCCTTGTAAGGGCGATGCTCTCCCAGCTGAGCTAACCACCCCAAGAGAAAGGCGGCATTCTATAGAGGCTGATAGGATAAATCAAGCCTCTATTCTGTATCAGCAAGAATCAATAATGTTGTTTTAATGTTTGGCAGTCTGGACGAAGGCAGTATTTAAAGTACAGAACGTTTTTTAAATATCTATATGTTCCTTGTTAACTATGAGTTAACTTTGGTTAATTATTATTTATAAAAATATACGTTTCAATTACCTAGGTGAATTATTCGATTGTTTTTATTTAATCAATGATAGAATTCTGACTTTTTTCTCATAGGCTAAGATGCCTTTTCTGTTCCGATAATGCCATTTCCTTGTACTAATCTAGCGGTTTTTAGGAGATTAAATGCACGGTGTTTGATTTGGAAATAGTGTGCTTATCTGATGGATTTAGCGGAGTATTAAAGCATGAACCTGCATGGTTCTTTATGCTGTCTCACTCAATATGGTGTGTAAGAGTGATGCAGAATAAGCTCAAAGTCTGAGTGAGAATAGCCCTAATACTTTACATTTTGGAGCACAACGTGAACGCTTGGTATTTTCTTTGTTTCTTATCGGCTGTGTCGATATTTATAGCCTTTGCTAATGAATATTTACTGAGATTACAGACCACTATCGCCATTACATCAGGCTCCGTGGTGATGTCGCTCTTATTGATGATATTGATTAAATTTTCTGGTAATGAAGTAGCCGAGTCTATTCGGCAGTCATTCGAAGGACTTAATTTCAATTTATTATTATTGAAAGGGATGTTGGGATTTTTATTGTTTGCTGGCGCCTTAGAAATTGATCTACATTTGCTGAGAAAGCAGCGATGGGAAATCACTATCATGGCATTAGGCTCTACGCTCATCTCTACCATCTTGGTGGGGTATTTCAGCTTTTGGATATTAGGCTTGTTAGGATGGCCATTGCCGTTACTTTATTGCATGTTATTTGGTGCATTGATTAGCCCAACGGATCCGATTGCCGTATTAGCTATTATCAAAAAAATGCGAGCACCAGAGAATATTTCCGTTCAGGTCGAGGGAGAATCTTTATTCAATGATGGTGTTGGACTAGTGGTATTTACCACCATTTTCGCTTTAGCATTTTTAGGTAAGGAACCAACACTTGCTGGTGTAGCTGAAGTCTTTCTAGTTGATGCTGTCGGCGGTATCGTTTTTGGTGCGGTGTTGGCTTTTATTGCTCATTGGCTGATTTGTCGCACTAGTGACTCGAGTATCGAACTATTAATCACCTTATGTATTCCTACGGCGGGTTATGCCCTTGCTAATGTGATCGAAATTTCAGGACCTTTGGCTATGGTTGTCAGTGGTATTGTGATTGGTAATGTCACACGGACCGTCGGTTTCTCTGAGCACAGTCAACAGACCTTGTCGCACTTTTGGCATACTGTTGATGCCTTTTTAAATGCATTGTTATTCCTACTGATTGGTCTAATGTTGGTCATTATGCCTGTTACGTGGGCACAAGTAGGACTGGGTCTACTGATGATCCCATTAGTCTTACTTGCACGCTTTATAAGTGTTTCTTTGCCGTATCTTGGGTTTCGTCGATTTAGAAAATACGATGCACATTCAGTTAAGATCTTAACGTGGGGAGGACTGCGAGGTGGATTAGCATTAGCGATGGCAGCGTCTATTCCAACGGGGGGGATTATGATCAATGGGGTTGATTGCCATACCTTGTTATTGATGATGACTTATGTGGTGGTTATTTTCTCAATCGTGGTACAAGGCTCAACGATTGGGCCGATGATTGAAAAAAGTATTCAGGCGGGCCATGCAAACCGTTCTTAGATAGATAATCGAGTTATTAGAGGAGGGGCAGGTTCTTGAGTGCTACCTGAGGTTCACTCAAGAATCCGCCCACTTATTTCTTTATTGGGTGGTTATAACTAGAACGATTAAATACCATAATTGGATTTTTAAGCCATAAATTTTAAAGCAAGATAAGGCGTAATGTTCAATACGATGATCGCAATTTTGTATTGTGCTAAGTATTGAAAATAGGCTCTACCCAGATCTTTTTCATCTAACCCAAATAATGTGGAGTGGATGCTTGTAATCGTCTCACGCATGGCGATTAACCCGATGGTCGACAGCATAAGAATGGCGATATTAATAACCGATGCCCAGCCCAAAAAGTCTGTCAGCGATTGCATTGTCATCATTTTCATCTCCTTGTTTTTAGCTATAACTTCGGTGTAATTTACTGGCTGAATAACGTAATATTTTTGCCAAGGGATAATGTTATTTCTATGACTTATCCTGACGGGTTATTTAAACAATTACAATAAGTTATTAATTACTGCTTAATATGGAAAGTAATGGTCACTATTCTTGAAATTATCAAAGTAACGATCTTCTCCACAAAATAAAATTATTAGATTGATTATAAATAAAAATACGTATTGACCAATCAATAAATATTCTCTATATTTTCTTCTTAATATATTCTTAATTACTGTGTGAGGCAATAAAATGTTAACTGACCGCCAACAAGACACTTACGATTTTATTACTCATTACTTTGAACAGCATGGGCGTGCACCTTTGTTATCCGAAGTTGCCCATGGTATTGGTTTATCTTCACAAGGTTCGGTTCATAACTATATTCAAGCACTGGTTAATGAAGGGCTGATTGAACGTGTCGTGGGGAAATCTCGCGGTTTACGTTTAGTAGCACAGCATACTGAGTCTGAAAAACTTTCCGTTATTTTGCCATTATTAGGCAAGGTTGCAGCGGGGCGATTAATCGAGGCGGTACCTGATGAATCTGAAATAGATTTAGGTGATATGTTTAGCGGTAGTGGTCGCTTTGTGTTGAAAGTAAATGGCGACTCGATGATTGATAAAGCCATCATGTCAGGGGATTATGTGGTGTTGCAAGAACAACGTACAGCCAATCATGGCGATATTGTATTGGCGCTGGTTGATTTTCATGATGCGACTTTAAAAACATTACTAATTAATAATGATGGAACGGTCACCTTGCAACCCGCTAACGCTGATTATGATCCGGTTACATTACCTAGTGAACGGGTGATGATTCAAGGAGTAGTGGTTGGGCAGCTTCGTACTTATTCTTAATCGCTTCTTTGTAGAGGCGGAGCAGGTAATATCATCTTAAATTTTAATATCATTAGCTCTAGTGTTGATTATTTAATGAATGTTGCTAGGATTGTGTTTCGATAATTTGGGAGCTTAAGATGGAAACGTGGTATTCATTGGAAATAACGGATGGTGAGGCAGCAAAAACGACAATGCAACGGATCATGGATGCATTTATGCCTAAATATATAGGGGCAGGTAGGCCGTTGGATATGGCCGTATTTTCTAGCCACGATGCAGTAGCTAATGTATGGATAGTGTACTTTTCACCGAAAGCAATGAGTTTAGCGATGCGATTTGGGGCGAATCGTTTTGATGGTGAGTTTATGGATCAAGATTTAGCACTACTTGTTGGTGATGCTAGAAGTGTGGATATTTTATTTCCCGACGCTAAAGCAGGCTAAAACGTAAAAAATATGTAGTTCAGCCCAGCGTATGCTGGGCTGAACTACATTTTAATGCTTTATTTTGGACTATCTTTATCTGTTTTTAAAAGCTCTTGAAACTGTGGATTATCTAATAGAGAATTGAAAACAGGATCTGTGATCACTTCTTCGGCAGCCATGCCTTCGGCATGACTAATGACTTTCTCTAGATTGAGCAGTGCTTCTTGCGGTTGGTTCAACAAGGCATAAGCACCAGCCAGTTGATAAAAAGCATGTTTGTTTTCTGAGTCAATGACTAAGGCTTGATGGCATAAATTAATTGCCCATTGAGGTTCATTCATCTCTAGTGCCAAATCTGCTTTATACGTCATAGCCTCGGTATTTTCTGAGTCAATTTCTAAAATCTGATCATAAATGCTAAGGCGATTACTGAGTATTTGTTCTTGTCCAGCTTTTAACCAGAGACTATGAATATCTTGATGTCGAGACAATAGTTTTTGAGCACGGTTGATACCGATAGATTTGCTATGTAGCTCTTGTTCAAATTTTTCGAGTCGGGCTTCGTATTCTGAAATGACATTGTTGACTTTATTATCAGCAAGATTAAGCACTTTATCTCTAATTTCGCGAATAGAGTTCCAACCCACCAACAGCAATACGGAACTTATTCCGGCAATCAAGTAAAAGAAGTAAGTAACGGTGTCCGTGGCATAACCTACTGCACGCGTCGTCGCGGTTAGCTCACGGTTAACCACTTCTTTAGTCATCTCAACATGCATGGTATTCATGTCGACACGTAATTGACGGATCTCATCCATCACATACCGCTCGACAAAGGGGTTATACATGGGCTCAGTGAGTGTTTCTACGTCTTGAGTCTCTTTGACATGTACTTGTGCCGCGTAACTGAATGGTGAGACAAGGCTGAGTAGCGTAAAAAAGATTAATGCTCGCATATGGCTTTCCCGTGGTCATGAATTTCAATTAAGCTTGAATGTAGGGCTTTAATGGTTTTTTCGTAATCATTTTGGTTAACGAAAAACTGCATTTCGACTTGGCGAATATTCTGATGTATTGCTTCGATGTTGATATTGTGGGTAAACATGGTTTGTACCGATCTCGCTAATAAACCTTGAATACGCATATCACTCCCCATCACTGAAGCCAACGATACTTTGCTGGTATTAACAGCAGCGGTTGGTAGCTTGTCTTTTAATTGTTCAGCAAGACGTTTTGCTTTTTTGAGCGAGGTATCTAAGAAAATGGTGATGGTATTGGCATTAAAATCTTTAGTAATGACCTTACACTTTAGACGACCAGCCATATCAATGATTATTTTTTCATAGAGACCTTGCTGGCCCATCATTTCTTGATCAAACATTTCTAACGCAATCAAATGGTGCATACCAGCAATGATTTCTACTTGTGGTGATTCACTTACATAGTCATCAGTAATGAGGGTACCATGATGTTCGGGCTCAAAGGCATTTTTGATCCGCAGTGCTATTTTAGCTTGACGAAGACCTTTTGCTGCATGAGGATGAATAGCTTCCATACCCAAATTAGCGAGTTGATCGGCAATGTCGTAGTTGGTCTTACCAATCGGTATCGCTTGCTCTTCGCCGACTAAGCGAGGATCAGCACTGCTTAAATGATATTCCTTATGAATAACCGCCTCGGTGGCTTTTAATAGAACAGCAATGCGACTAAAGGTCATTTCGCTATAGCCTCTGTCAAAACTATCCATTAAGTTTTCACGACAATGTGCATACCCCGTCACAATCGGCAATACTTCATTGAAATTAATCCCTGTCAGATGTTCAGTAATGACTTCATCTAAAGGTTTTTTTACATCAGATTCCCAGCCTGTCAAATCGATAAAGCAAGTGTTGATGCCTTCATTTTTGAGCAATTGGCTCAAGTTCCACGCGCTATGAGCTTCACCAATACTTGCTAATAATTCACGTACTGTGAGCAAGTGGTCATCGAGTGAAAAGTGGCCATGACCACACAGAACTTGCAGATGATTTAACAGCTGTTCTGTCTTGGCGATGCGTTCGCTAATGAAGTCATCCGCTAAGGCCAGTTGTTGTGGATCAGTGAATAGGGTGTGATTGATTTGTGTGAGTTTCAGCCCAAGTTGTTGGAAGGCGAGTCCCCAGTCACTTTTATGGTCATTATGTGCAAAGAGTCCATAAACCCCAGGCTGTCCGTTTTTTTTATGCTCTAAGAGATCATCCGTGATGCCACTATAGGCAGAAACAACGAGTACACGATGATAAGGATCATTGGCATAGAGAACAATATTATCTCTGACGGCGAGGTAGTCACTCATCGAAGTGCCACCAATTTTCTCTATACTTAACTTTCTATTGGGAGTATTTGACATGCTATTTGCAGTATTTATCTCTGTTTGGCCATTAAGAGTAGTTACGCTCAATCTTGCTTAACGGCAGTTAATAAATTATTTAAAAGTGCTTAGTTTGTTTCAGGTAATTGATAAGAACCATCTTTATCATGGATTTCGCGACCGGTCACAGGTGGGTTGAACACACAGACCATACGCATACCGACACCCTTATTGGCACGCAGGATATGTTGGTCATTGTCATTTAATGCATACACGGTACCCTCGCGGATTGGGTGGACTTTACCATTTTTCTTTTCGACAATTTCCCCCTGACCTTCGATGCAATAGACCGCTTCCAAGTGGTTTTTGTACCAAAGATGAAGATCTTCGCCTTCTTTGATCAAGGTGTCATGCAGTGAAAATCCCATCCCATCACTGGCAAGCAATAAACGGCGGCTAGTCCATTGGGCTGCATCGACATCAGCATCAGTACCGATAACATCATCATAGAGATTTTTAACAATCATTACATTCAGCTCCTTGTGAGTTTAGTTTGATTTTTTTAGTACTTTAGCGATGGCTGCTTCTAAAATATCAAAGCCTTCGTTAATCAAATCTTCTGTAATGATCAGTGACCCTAAAAATTTAATTACATCGCCAGCTGCACCCGCCGTTTCAATGATTAACCCGTCTTCAAAGGCTTGTGAACAGATAGCTGAGGTGATATCTGGATCTTTAAATTCAGCACCCCAAATCATACCGTGGCCACGTATTTCGCGAACGCTTTCGGCAAAACGTAGTGCTAGTGTCTGCATACGCTGCTCGACAAGTTTGGCTTTCATTTTGATTTCTTTTGAGAAGGTATCGTCAGACCAGTAAGTATCAAGGGCAACAGTAGCCGCCACAAATGCAAGGTTATAACCACGGAAAGTACCTGAATGCTCACCAGGACTCCATTTATCAAGCTCAGGTTTAAGTAGCACCATCGCCATTGGAAGGCCACCACCAATTGATTTAGATAGTGTGATGACGTCGGGTTTGATACCTGCTCTTTCAAAGCTAAAGAAGTCACCCGAACGGCCATTACCGACTTGAATGTCATCGACAACCATTAAAATATCGAAGTCATCGCAGATTTGGCGCAAGTCTTTTAACCACTGCTCGCCAGCTACATTAATGCCGCCTTCAGCTTGAATGGTTTCTAAAACGATAGCGGCGGGTAAATCGGTGCCACTAGAAGCATCACCTAAGATCTTTCTTAGATAACCAATCGTATCGACTTTATCACCTAAATAATCATGAAAAGGGATCTGGGTTGTATAGCCGGGCACACCGTAACTTTCATCATGGTAGTAACTATTACCAGTAATACTCAATGAACCCAATGACATACCATGAAACCCGTTGGTAAACGACATGATTTGTTTACGACCTTTGACTTTACGAGCGATTTTGAGTGCCGTTTCAATTGCATTGGTACCTGTCGGGCCAACAAATTGGAGTTTGTAATCTAGGCCACGAGGTTTGAGGATTTTATAAACAAAACTTTCCATAAAATCACGTTTAGCAACCGTACCCATATCCAAAGCATGACCGATACCGTCATTATTGAGATAGGTGATGATGGCTTCATTAATGATAGGGTTATTGTGACCGTAGTTTAATGCGCCAGCGCCAGCAAAAAAATCAACATAGCGCTTTCCTGATTCATCCCAAATTTCAGCCATTTTAGCTTTGTCGAAAATAGTTGGAAATGATCGGATGTAACCACGTACTTCAGATTCGTATTTGTTAAAAACTTCTAATGTCATTCTGTATTCCTTTAAGAAAAATAAGGGATTAATTTTGTATTGTCAGCAGATTTGAGAATGTAGAGGTCTTCAGCCTCGTGATTCTCCTCACCAAAATGTGTTTCATTAATGAAAGGTGAGGTTTGCAATATGAGATCGTGTGCTTTTGCAAACGAGTTAAATAGACCTTGAGAGGCCTTATTAGATGGACTGATGGTGCAAGTAATTTCAGTCATTGTTGAATCTTTAGGTTGGCTCTTTACGAGAGCAAGTAACATCGCTTTACCTAGGCCGCGGCCACGAGCACTTTCTGCAACAGCAACTTGCCATACAAAAAGAGAGTGAGGTTTATCAGGCTGATAGTAAGCAGACAAAAAGCCAATGATTACGTCATCCTGCTCAACAACGATACAGGTATTTGAAAAATGCGAAGCTTGTAAAAAATACAGGTAACTTGAGTTCAAATCCAATGGCGGGGCTGACTTAATCAACTGATAAATGGCATAGCCATCGGCCAGTATTGGGTGGCGAAAGTTGAGGTCCTTATGTGAGTTTTTGATTATTTTCTCCATAATTTTAAGATGTAATATGTTTAAAGTTGTTGGTTTAGAATTAAACCAATCGTAGCCCAAAGCGGCTGTGTAGAGCCGGGGGCTGAAACGATGAATATGGGAAAGCGCAATAGGCGACGCCAAATCATGTTGATTTGAGACGTCAGCGGTGAGCCATACGATTGAGTGGAATTGAGTGGACCAAAATGGTCGGAGCGAGAGATGAAGCTAAGCGTTGATGACAGAGTATGAACTACTGAAAAAAAGATAAAACTGACCTATTAGTGTTGTGAATACCGGAATATTGTAGCAAAAATATATTTATTTATCAACATGTTAGGGTTTTTATTGCTGTTGGGTGCTTATAAGCATTTGTTTTGTATAAAGGTTTTAAAGGATGATGTCTAAGCGAATTCTACCCAAAATGGTGCATTAAAACAGAACGTGATCATGTCTTATATGGATGATTATTAATAATCCGAACATGAAAAAAATGTGAATCACCCAAATTTAGTTATTAGGTGATTCACGATTAATTTTTAACTATCAAGTAGTAGGTTATGGAGTGATGTTGATTACCATTTCAGCTGAAGACGAGAGTAATAACTGGTGTCTAACTTCTCGCGTCCACTTGCTGGCATACTCTTATAGTCGTTACGAAGGCCAAATCGTAAATTCCAGACATTTGAAAAGCCGATTGGAATGTTGATGCCCGAATCATGTGTTAGCAGAAAATCAGCAAGATCATCAATAGCAGGGGTATAGGTTAAATGGTTGGTCATTTTAGCCCAATCTACAAATTGCCATTTATGTGCTAAACCAAAGTCGAATGTTGGTGAGCTTTCATTTGTACCATCATTAAAACTTTCATAGCGATAACCTAGACCAGAACGTAGCTCAAGCGAATGTTTAGTTGCATTAAATACACGATAATTTAGACCCGCACCAAATAGGGTTCGTAGTTCAAGATCTTCGAAATCATCTCGTTCAACTTCACCTCGAACATACCAGCCCCAAGGATCAGCAAAATAAGCGGTGTATTCAGCACCAAAGATAATTTCGTCAGCAGTATCTACGTCGTTTTTACTTTCTTTTTCCAATGAGGCATAAAATTGCAAGGTATCTTCTTTGCTTTCAAGTGTTGCTGCTAATTGAGCACTCGCACCAAATTGATCTGAATTACCTTTTTTACCAACGATATCTAGTGCAGCTTCATAAGACCATTTTCGTTTTAACGCTTCGCGCTCCTGCTCTGATCGTACAAGCTGAGGATCACTTGCCGCAGGCTGCCAACTTTCCGCAATCGAGGTTGTTTTAGTGGTCATGGTGGCGTCTTGACCTGTGATAACTAATTGTCCATCACCATCATGGTGAACCTGACCTTCTAATGTCGTTCCACTTTTTAATCGAACAAATACTGTTTGATCAGTATCAAAGCCTTTGATTTGAGCCCGCTGAAGGGTTAGATCACCAGCGTAGCTAGTTGATAGTGTGATCGTTTTTTCGGAAATAGACTTAATAGTGCCTGTTAAAATGCCGCCATCCAGTGTTTCGACTTGATCAATGGCATAGCTAGAGATAGGCATCGTCATACAACAGACGAGTGCGACTAATGTTTTTCTCATGGAGGGAAAATCCTTGCTTAAATTAATGTCTCTTGAAGACACTTAAATAGTAATGGCGATTGAAATAGGCGTTTGATAACTCAATAAAAATGCTAGGCAGTTTTATTGATGAGCCATAGTGTATTTGATACCTCGATTCAGTCAAAACGAACTACTCAGTGTTATGTAGTTGTCGAAGAATGGATAGGTATCAGTTGGGTTTAAAGCAATAACAGCCTTGCTATTGCGGGGCTAATTCTAGCACAGCCAAAAAATAATAAAAAATGAAGGACGACTATTTAGTCATCATTACACCAATATTGACAGCTATCTAACGCTTTTAATTAATTTTCCTAATCAATGCTTCGAACTCAGTAATAGGGAGGGGCTTACTATATAAATACCCTTGATAAAGTGTGCAGCCTTTAGTCAATAATAATTGCTGCTGCGCTTCTGTCTCTACACCTTCAGCGATGACACTCAACCCTAGGCTATGTGCCATGACTATAATGGTGCTGACGATAGATTGGTCATCACTGTCGCTGACGATATGATCTATGAATGACTTGTCGATTTTGAGCTGATAAAGCGGTAATTTTTTAAGATATTGCAAAGACGAATACCCCGTACCAAAGTCATCCAATGAGAATTGAATACCGATGGCTGCCAATGCCTTCATATTGGCAATAGTATCTTCGACATCGTTTAACAATAGACTTTCTGTCAGTTCTAATTTGAGTCGTGAAGGATTGATAGCATGCTGTTCAATGGCCGTTTTAATTTGTGAGATGAAATCTGATTGATGAAATTGTTTTGCGCTGACGTTGATAGATAAGGTCAGCTCACTTGTTACGGTATCTTGCTGCCAAATCTTAAGTTGGGCACAAGCGGTATTAATAACCCATTGACCTATTTCTTGAATGGCGCCGTTTTGTTCTGCAAGCGGAATGAAGTCTAAAGGGGAAACGATCCCTCGCTTTGGATGGATCCAACGTAGTAACGCTTCAGCACCCAAAGGTGTTTGTGAATTATCGACCTGCATTTGATAATACAATTCAAACTGCTGTTGTTTTATTGCTTGTTTGAGTTCATTTTCAAGTTTTGCATGGGCGGTAATTTTAGTTTGCATTTCTGGATTAAAAAAACGTACCGCGTTACGGCCATCATTTTTTGCCTGATACATGGCAATATCAGCTTGTTTTAATAGCTCGTCCACGCCAATGTGGTGGCCATCAAAGAGTGTGATACCAATGCTCGTGCTGCTGGTATAGATATGATTAGAAAGCTGGAAGGGAAGATTGAGATTATTCAGAAACTTATTTGCAATATCTTCTGCCTGTGTCGCCGCATCAATGGCCAGTACACTCAAGTCTTCAAGTAACACAACAAATTCATCGCCACCAAAACGGGAGACGGTATCGCCCTCACGTACACATGATGTCAAACGTACTGCAACTTGCTGCAGCAGGATGTCGCCCATGTCATGACCTAAGGTGTCGTTTAATGTTTTAAAGTGATCGAGATCAAGAAAAAGTAGTGCGCCTTTCTTTTCGCTACGTGCACTAGCGGCCATAGCATGATTGACTCGGTCAATCATCAATCGACGGTTTGGCAAGTGAGTCAGAGGATCGTAGTAGGCTAAGTCTTCAATTTCTTGTTCGGCTTGTTTACTTTTCGTGATATCAATGAGGGTGCCGACATAGTTAGTCACAACATTATTGGAGTCTTTTACTGCCGTAATAGTGAGTTGTTGAGGATATAGCTCACCGTTTTTACGCTTGTTCCAAATCTCGCCCTCCCAATAACTGTTTTTATGTAATTCATTCCACATGTCTTCATAAAAGATAACGTCATGTTGCCCAGAAGCTAGTATGCGAGACGGACTACCAATTGCTTCCTCAGCGGTATAGCCAGTAATTGTTGTAAATGCTTTGTTGACTCGAAGAATGATATTGTTGGCATCGGTTACCATCATGCCTTCTTGTGATTCGAACGCCGTAGCGGCAATATGTAGATCTTGTTCGGCTTTTTTTTGTCTGGTGATTTCTTGTACCGTGCCTTGCATAGTTATTGCTTTGCCAGCAGAATCAATATCTATCTTACCGATCGAACGTATCCAGCGAACTTGATTTTCAGTATCTATAATTCGATATTCAATATCTAAAGCATTGTCTTGAGCCATTTGTCGCCCAATTTCTGTAACAAGTGTGTCATGGTCTTCGGGATGTACGATAGTCAGAAAGTCATCCCATGTGGGGTTAGCTATATCAGGAAAGCCAAGTTGCTGTGTCATGGCCTCTGACCATACTTGAAGATTAGTGAGAAAATCAAACTCCCATGTACCGATACCACCGTATAATTGGCTCAAGCGTACTCGTTGCTCACTTGCTCGAAGCCGTTCTTCGCTTTGCTTACGATCTGTAATATCGCTTATTGTGCCAATCATACGTAAGGGAACGCCATCCTCACTGTATTTTAACACCATGCCCCGACTCAAAACCCATCGATATCCGCCGCCTTTACACTTCATGCGGCACTCAAGTTTATAAGTTGGATTCATACCCTCTAAATACGCTTTCATTGTTTCTGCAACATATAACGTATCATCTGGATGAAAGCGATTTTCCCATTCTATACCCGTAGGTAAGCGATCAAATTCATCATAGCCTAAGATCGCCTTCCACTGTTTTGAAAAGGTTTTTACATCCTTCTCGATATCCCAGTCCCACACGCCATCGCCTGCACCCTCAATAGCAAATTTCCAGTAATACTCACTGTCTTTTAAAGCGAGCTCGGTTAACTTACGTTCAGTAACATCGACAAATAACCAGGTTGATTCTCCAGCTTTATTGTGTAGCTCTGAGCCTCTTATATCCACCCAAATATACGATTCATCTTTGCATTTAAATTGAAGTTCATTTTTAACTACACCTTTAATATTGAGGTTGGCATAAGCAGTGCTAATAGATTGGTAATCTTCTTCATAGGCGTAAAGTTGACGAGTGGGGCAATTATTCAATTCACCTTCGCCATAGCCCAACATCGATTCAAAAGTACGATTTGTCCAGATGATTTTTCGGTCACGTACAGTGGCAATACCCACTAAAGTGTTGTCGATAATAGTGGCTTGTTCAGCGAGTAGACCATCCATTTTTTGTCGTTGGATAACGGCATCGGTAATATCCCTTGCGATACCAAATAAGCCAATAATTTCACCATTTTTATCGTGCATAGGGTATTTACGATTGTCGACCCAGCCTACGGAGCCTTGATTATTGAGTGTTTTTTGAACTTCTTGAGCCGTTTCAATACCTGCAAAAACCTGTTTTTCTAAGCGGTAGTAAATATCAGCATAGTCTTCAGGAAATACATCGTAATCGGTCTTACCTATTAAGTCGGTCCAGTATTCCGAAGGATTGGTAATGGATACGATCGTTTGGCTTGCACCAGTAAATACATGATTACGATCTTTGAAGTAAACATAGTCATGGGTACTATCCATCATGGCCTTAAAATTAGCCGTCATGGTTTGCGTTTGTTGTTGCAGCCATAGACTTTTAGCATCTTGCAGATGCAGTTCGAGCGTGATGTTGTTGTTCGCACTATTTATTTTATTGAAGTGGCCTTTGATACATCGAATACGGCGATCAGCATGCCTGATTCTGATATTAAGCGTAGCAGCGCTTACCTTGCTTGTGCTTGAAAATAAGTTATTGGCAATATCTTGATCGTGTCGGTGAATCAGGTTTTGCAATGAGACTTTATGATTAATAAATTCATTAGCCTCATACCCAAGCAACTCGGCAACACCGTCACTGACAGACAATACGGTAGAGGAGTTGGGCGTTAAGGCAATACTAAAATGTGCTTCTAGCATTTTGGTCATTTTAGTCGTGGGTGACAGTGTAGTCATACGGGATTTAATCTAGGTTACCAATTATTACTAGAAACAATAAACTAGTCCGTCTTCTAATGGAAGTTGTTATCGTGAGATAAAGCTATGCACATAATTATTTATTATGTTGTTAAATATCAACGTAGCTAATATGCCACATTTGGCCAATTGTATTCCATAACATATGATCTAGTCATGCTGGATAAGGCTTTGACCGTAGGCAATAATATTCATGCTGATTTTATCAATTCAAGTACTCTAAATTTAGCGTTTAAAGATGCAATCAATAGCTAGCCACTGTAAGCTCTATTTTGAACAATTTTATAATGATGGCCTGATGCCTTTGAATGAGGCATCTTCAATCGACCGAAGAAATCACTAAGTATTTAGTTTTACTGGTCAAAATAAAGGAATGCTTGCATGTCACACAATGACGTTGAACACATTTTAAACTCAGTCAACACGGTTATTGTCGGAAAAACTAAAGCGGTGAAACTTGCTTTGAGTTGCTTGTTAGCTGGTGGGCATTTATTAATTGAAGACCTTCCTGGTGTTGGCAAAACAACCCTAGCTTATACATTAGCTAAAACACTGGGCTTAAGTTTTCAACGCATCCAATTCACGAGTGATATGTTGCCAGCAGATATTTTAGGGGTCGCCATTTTCAATCGTGATAACCAAGAATTTACGCTCCACAAGGGGCCAATATTTACTCATTTAATATTAGCGGATGAGGTTAATCGCGCTACGCCGCGGACCCAAAGCGCTTTATTAGAGGCGATGGAAGAGCACCAAGTTACAATAGAAAATCAAACATATGACTTACCTGAGCCTTTTTTCATCATTGCTACCCAAAACCCGTCGAATCAACTAGGCACTTTCCCACTACCTGAATCTCAGCTTGATCGCTTTTTGATGCGAATTGAATTGGGTTATCCCGATGCAGAGGCTGAACGAAGCCTATTACTAGGCAAAGACCGTAGACAATTGGTTCATGATTTGACGGCAGTTATCGAGCAAAGCCAATTGAAATCATTGCAAGAGCAAGTAAGCAAAGTCCATGTTTCATCGGCTTTAATTGATTATATTCAAGCAATATTAGCCTATACCCGTAACTCTGGTCAGTTTATCTATGGCTTATCGCCACGTGCAGGTATCGCCTTATTAAGAGCAGCCCAAGCATGGGCGTTTATTGAACAACACCAACAAGTATTACCAGAAGATGTACAAGTCGTCTTACCGAATGTGATCGCTCATCGTTTACAACTTCGAACTGAAAACGCTGCGAGTGATTTTATCAGCGATCTCATTAATGCTATTGCCGTTCCATAAATATTATGACGCAATCTGTTAGCCAACTCATTCATAAAATAAACACACTTCGTGGTCGTCGTGTATTTATTGTTCCTACTCGATTTGGCTTTGTTTATGGTGGTTTTTTAGTTCTCATACTATTAGGTGCCATTAACTATAGTAATAGTCTTGGTCATATCCTGTGTTTTTTATTGGCGAGCATGGGCTGGATCGCGATGCATCACAGTTACCGTAATGTCGCGAAAGTGGAGTTCATTAATGCTTATGCTATGCCAGTCTTTGCAGGCCAGGCTATTAACTTTAACTTAGTGTTTGAAAACCGTGCTTCTAATACTAGCTATCAAATCCATTTAGCGAGCAAGTCATCTCAATCCGACTCATGGAACCCATTTAAGCGTTTGGGTGGTTTTGAACATCATCACACTATTGCCCAGCTAAGTCGTGTTGAAAAAACGACGGTAAATTATCACCTTCCCAGCATGCGCAGAGGTTATCAAGCATTAGGGCAACTTCGCGTTGCAAGTCAGTTTCCTCTAGGCTTATATAATACATGGAGCTACTTTAGTAGCGATGCTAAAGCCCTTATTTATCCCGTAGCCCAGGGTACATTACCATTACCTAATCTCGGAGATGCTGGTGACCAGAGAGCGGACTCGAATCAAAAAGGTAATGATGATTTTGCAGGTTTAAACAACTATCGCTCAGGTGACCCGCTGCGTGCAATAGCATGGAAGGCATTGGCGCGAGATGACGCTTTACGAATTAAACAATTCACTGGCTATCAAGGTGGTCAGTTGATGCTGTCTTGGAAGGATGTGAGTGAGCTTCCCGATACTGAAACTCGATTATCACAGTTATGTCAGTGGATCCTGCACGCAGATGAAGCAGGTCTAAACTATGGGTTGGAACTACCTAATACCTCTATCAAATATGGTTATGGTGAAAGCCATCGTCATCTTTGTTTGACTACCTTAGCCTTATATGAAAATGAATAAAACTCAGCCATCCAATACTTCTTTAATGTGGTTGATGACGGGTCTTACGCTGGGTGCCATTCCTCACTTCATTTATCAGCCAGTTTGGGTTGCCGTGATGTTTATCGCCATGATTTTTTGGCGGATAATGGCTATTAGGCATCTCTGGCCTTTGCCTGCTAAGCGGTTTTCATCATTAAAAATATTACATCTTAGCTTTGCAGGAATGGCATTCTTACTGCTTTTTATGAGTTACGGTAACTTGATTGGTCGCGATGCTGGTGTTGCTTTACTGACAGTTATGCTCGGATTGAAAATAGTCGAAATTCGAACTCATCGTGACTATTACATCAGCTGTTTCCTTGGCTATTTTTTAGTTGTTACCAACTTCTTTTATTCACAAAATATTCCTGTTGCATTACTCATGTTTATCGTCGTAATTATTATGACGGCCAGTCTGATCAGCCTAAACGATGGTAAAAAATCTTTATCGAATAAAGGCATAATCAAGCTTGCGAGTCAGATGTTATTACAAGCAATTCCTTTAATGTTGTTGTTATTTGTCTTGTTTCCTCGGATTTCAGGGCCATTATGGGGCTTACCGCAAGACGCGCATTCGGGCAAAACGGGTATTGATGACAGCATGACTTTAGGTAAAATAAGTCAACTTATTTTGTCGGATGAGATTGCCTTTCGAGTTAAGTTTGACGGTGATATTCCACCACCTTCGCAACTCTATTGGCGTGGTCCTGTTCTGTGGCAAACTGATGGCACTACGTGGACCGAACTCAAAAACAGTTATTTGATGTCAAGTAGACCACAATTTACCACTCGCGGTGACGAGTACAGTTATATCACCACGCTTGAATCACACAACCAGCGTTGGTTATTTGCACTCGATTTTCCAAGTGAACAGCCGAGTACACCATCTAGTCATTACACCTATGATGGTCAATTACGCAGCATCAAACCTATCAACCAACGTCAACAAATACGCTTGAAGTCACATGCTCAATACAGTTTAAACCCAAATGAAGATGACTATCTTGATGCAGCATTAAAACTGCCTGAAGAGATACATCCTCGTACCAAATTGCTTGCTCAATCATGGTTAAAGCAAAATGCAGAACCCATGCAGTTGGTGAACAAAGCGTTAGTTCATTTCAATCAAAACCAATTTTATTACACCTTAACGCCCCCCCTATTAACTGGCGACACGATTGATAGTTTCTTATTTGAAAGTCGTCGAGGTTTTTGTGAGCATTATGCCGCTAGTTTCACCGTATTAATGCGTGCTGCTGGGGTTCCTGCTCGTATCGTAACGGGTTATCTTGGCGGAGAGATCAATCCAGTAGATGATTTTTTAGTTGTTAGACAACGTGATGCTCACGCTTGGGTAGAAGTATGGATTCAAGGTCAAGGTTGGCTTCGAGTCGATCCAACATCAGCCGTATCACGGCAACGTATCGAACAAGGGATGAGTACGATTATGCCGGAAGGCTTCAATGCGCCTTTATTTACGGCCAATAGCCGAAATCTAATAGACTTATGGCAACATATACGTAATAACTGGGATGCACTTGATAATGCTTGGAATCAATGGGTTTTGGCTTATGGCCCAGAACTACAAAAAGAATTTTTACAAAAGCTTGGCATGGCAAAACCTGATTGGCAAACCATGGCGCTATGGTTGGTTATCGGCTTCGCCGTTCTTTCGTTAATGCTTAGTTTTTACTTGTTTTATCATCTACCCAAGCGAGCTCCCGTTTCAAAGCTTTATAATATTTTCTGCCAAAAAGCAGCCAGAGCAGGAGTTGTAAGGTCAAAAAATCAAGGGCCGCTTGATTTTTCTACCCAGTTAAAGCAACGGTACCCTCATCTAAATAAACAGCTTGATCATATTACATCGCTCTATATCGAACTACACTATGGTAAAGGGGCGGCATCGATAGCGGATTTACATCAGGCCATAAAACAGCTTAAATTCACTCAGCCGATGAATGAGTTAGCACGATAAAAAGTACCGCCATAACTGAATGTTAACTAAATAGAAGAGAGGGCTGTGACGAAATCTAAATATGATAGGCATGTATCCACGGGAAGTAAGGGATCTATTTTTACCTTTATCGCAGCCTTTATTGCCTGTTTACTTTTTCTTGATAATACTGCGAGCCTATTTACAGGAATAGTTTTCGTTGTTGTTGGCATGTTTACCGTCTCAGTTGCTGTTGCAATGCCTTTTTATTTTTACAAAAAAACACACCTAAAGAGGTATTCGATTGCTTCAATGATAGAGTTTTTGGTGACAATTGTTCTAACGCTTATGTTCTTTTCATATTTCTTCACAAACTCGTTTGATACTACGACAAGCACTATCCAATCTGACGATGGCAGCCCTTATATTGTAAGGTGTGCTGAGCCTGTTATCGAGTTTACTTTGGGTATGGATATCGTTCCTAGCAAAGCGCAGACCGATGCGGTTTGTTCTTGTATATGGAAAGCATTATCACTATCAGACAAGAATTTATCAGCATCACTCGCTAGACATGAAAGCCACGACGCCTCTGAGACACAATTAAATTTATTCATCGGTAGATTTGGTGTAGCAACAGAGTTCTGTAGGACGGAAGGGAGGTAATCGCGCTACACGCATTAAACAATCGTTCTGTAGCTAAAGCGTGATGAGCTTATTAGAGCTTCGTTGCACTCTGCCATCGCCCGAATAAAAGGCAATAAAAAAGCCCTAGTGGTTTTATCCACTAAGGCTTTAATATTTCTACAAATTCGTTGGAGCCGGAGATAAGACTTGAACTTACGACCCTCTGATTACAAATTACAGGGGCTACGTTTTTATTAGCCCGCATAAATAAACGCTTTATATCAATTATAGCTATATGTAGAAAGGATTTAAGCCTTAGCTCTTTACCTCTTTAGATAACTGGAATATACTCAAAATCACTAAAAAACCTTACCCCCACCTTACCCCGAGGTTGATATGGCTAAAAAAGTGATTCATTTTACACAAGCAAGAATTAAAGTCTTACCTGCACCTGATAAGGGAAGGGTTGAGTATTACGACGATGAAGAAAAGCGGTTGATGTGTCGTGTTAGCAGTACGGGAAATAAAACGTATAACGTAGTTAAGTGGTCAGGCGGGAAAGTCCAGCGGGTTACGATTGGTAATGCTGACGATGTGACGACCACCGAGGCACGAAAGAAAGCTAAAACGATCTTGTCTGAAATAAACTCTGGTATTAGCCCAACAGCCGAGAAACGTAAAAAAGAAGCTGAGAAAACAACATTATCAGAATGTCTTGAACAGTACCTAGCAAGCCGAAGCCTTAAAGACAACACGATCAAAGATTACCGCTACAAGATTCACCATGATTTAGCTGAATGGGCTGATAAGCCTGTGGTTAAAATCACAGAAGCTATGGTAATGAAAAAGCAGAAGCAACTTACCCAAACTGGTAAGACGGTAGCAAATGCCAGTATGAGAGTATTACGGGCTGTAATGAACTACGCTCATGCTGTTGGCATGATTGAAAATAGTCCTGTTGGCGTATTAAGCCGTACACGTGTTTGGCATAAGAATAAAAGACGTGATCGCATCATACCTTCTGAACAATTACAGATATGGCATAAAGCTGTTGAAGCCTTAAGCAACCAAAAAGCAAAAGCCTATTTTTTAATGCTGTTGTATATGGGGTTTCGTAGTAGTGAAGCACTGACACTTGAATGGTCTAATGTGAATATGAAAGATAAGACCATAACGGCACTAGACACTAAAAATCACAGCGACCACACCTTACCCATACCAATAGCACTATTTCCACATATTAAGCAGTTATACGATCTTACAGGCGGTTCTAAGTGGGTTTTTGCAGGCGAAGATCTTAGCAAGGCAATGACCGTACCTAAAAAACAAATCATAGTCATTATCAACGAAACAGGTATAGCGTTTAGCAGTCATGATTTACGAAGAACCTTTGCTACGATTGGCGAAGCAGTAGGCGTACCTCTAAGCATGATTAAGAGAATGATGAACCATGTCACAACCGACGATATGACCACTAGCTATATTTCAACCGAAGCTGATACCTTACGTGATGCCATTAACAAGATCGGCAACTTCATTAATGCAAAAGTGACGGAGAAAGATAATGTTATTCAGCTAAGAGGAAAGAAATTATAACTGAACCATATATTAAGTGATGTTGGGGATAATAAGATATGTAACTCTAACATACTGCTTATGCGCACATCTTTTGTATTCATCAATTATAAGGAACTAATGTAGTGGAACAATTTCCTCAGCTAAAAAAAGAATTTCTAACACTCAGTGAGTTAACTGATCGTTGGAGTAACGTTACAAATGCTATATCCATAAAAGAGAGAATAATCGCTCATGGTAAAGATGGCTCATTAAGAATGATGATTGTTGGAGGGAAATGTAAAGGGACTATACATACGCCATATGCTGATGGGTATCAGAGCTATGCTGAAACGCAAGTAAACAAAGAACAATTTACTATGATTGTTGATTCTAATGTTGAGTTAATTCAATTAATACAGTTATTTAATGGCCAAATTAATGAGTTTAAACAAAGTAATCTGTACAGAGCCAGATTCTGTCATGTATGTGAAGCAAGCCTTATAGTATCAATGAATGAGATTTTACGATTTGAAAGAAAATCCGAACAATATATTAAAGCCAAAGGAAAACCTAGTAAGGCAAATAACCGAGCTTCCGTAGAAGAGTTATTTATAAACATACCCAAACAGAGAAGTCCTGATCTTTTAAAAGTATGTATAAAATTAGCTGAACGATATATACAGAAGGAAGGTTCCATACCCGACGCGTTAATTATCTGGAATATGTTGAGAGATGAGTATGCTGATGACTACGATCCAGAGAAGCGTGTTATTGAGGGTATAAGCATTAATGGGTTGAGTAATAGGACTTTCCGCAAAAAATTTGATGCTTGGACAAAAATAACAGAAATTAAGGATGATTAAGGCTAATTAGTGCAAATTAAGGTCGATTAGCAGTAACGCAAAAAAAAACAGGCGTAATAACCTCAAAACAAAGTAAATACCTGCTTTGTAATTGAGGTGAATTATGATGAAACGTAAAAATAAAACATGGAGTAGAACATCAGCAACGGCTTTAACGCCACTAGTAACAACGATTGATACTGTTAATTTACAGGCATTAATCTCAGCAGATCTAGCAGCTGACTATCTTGATGTAACTACCCGCACTCTTGCTAATTGGAGATCACGAGGTTTTCCTAACGTACCATTTTCGAAGATAGGTCGTTGTGTGAAATATCGCATATCAGACCTTGATGCCTATATTGCTAAACATTCACATAACAGCGTGGAGGGTTAGTGATGACTTTATACCTACCTGCATTAACGATATTAAATATTGATATCTCAGAAAACGGTGAAGGGATGTTCTCATTATCTGACTTATGGAAAGCCACTGGTCAAAAGAAACATGCACCGAAAGAGTGGCTGCGGCTAAAGCGAACCAAGAATCTTATAAAAGAGCTAGCAGATTTAAGAGGGGGAATTTCCCCCTTATCAACTGGACGAGGTAAAGATACATTTGTTTGCAGAGAACTGGTTTATTCATATGCAATGACGGTGTCTGCAAAGTTTGAAATTGAAGTTATTCATGCATTTGATAAATCGGCACGAAAAAAACTTAATCAAGCATCTTTACATGGCAAGGCTGAATGGCAGAAAAACCGAGAGCTTGGCAAGCTAACTCACCGTAATAATACCGAGACAATAAAAGGATTTATTTCTTACGCAGTATTAGGTGGCAGTCAAGGATACCAAAAGAACGGTTACGCTATTATCACAAAGATGATTAATACAACAATGGGTATTGATGCTCGTGACAGCATTGATGAGCAACAGCTACATTTGCTTAGCACTGCTGAGTTGATATGCGACAGGACGCTTGTGCAAAGCATGTCACAGGGATTGCCGTATAAAACCATATACAAGCAAGCTAAACAGAATATCGAAACTTTCGCTAGATTAGCCATGATAAACACAGCAGGCAAAAAAGAAGCTCCCACCAGCGACCAAACCGAAAGGAGCTTTCATTATGCCGCTTAATAATATCAATCACCTACTAGTATGGCAACACCTACTGGACCAGGCACAATCATTAGCCGCTAGATTACCTGAAACAGGTGTAAACCCCGATAAATTGGGACTATTACCGCTTAATGATTTGATGGGCATATTAGCCTTTTTAAAGCGAGCCTATACGGAAAAGAAAGTGTGATGTATGCCAAGAAAGAAAAAACAAACATTACCTTTTGATAATCGTGGAGGTGTTTTAGTGCAAAGAACGCATTTACTTAAATCTGATGTGTACCTTTCTTTGTCACCGCAAGCCAAAGTCTTGATGACATTGTTGCAAATACAATGGAGAAATGACAAGCCGGTGGACTATGGCATAAGGGAGGCAAGGGAGAAAATTCCTTGTTCAGATAAAACAGCGAGTAAGGCATTTAACCAACTCCAAGAGAGAGGATTTATTGCTTGCGTAGAAGAGTCATTTTTTAGCAGTAGGACGCAAAGTAGGACCAGAAGCTGGCGGCTTGAATGGCTACCCTTTAACGACAGACCACCAACCAATACATGGGAGAAATTAGCGAATGAAAATTAACACTACGGTAGTAAAAACGACTGCTCTGGATAAGCCACAGAAGTAAATACGACGGCTCTGACTTTTAAATGGGTAGCTACAGACGTAAAAACGACTGTGATGGCACGAAGAATCAATGACTTAGCAATATCCACAGCCGTCGTTTTTACTACACACCTACATAACCACTACCTATCCATTTAATAAAACACTTACACAGTTCATCTACATAGCCAAAGGATACAAAAGATAATGTCTAAATCTTTAAAAACAAACCACTCTAAAAATAGGACTATTGATACCTTCAATATCAAAGCGGTTAAAGGGTTGATTAATGTTGAAGACAGCAAACGAGAGCATACGCCAGAGTCTATTCATAAACTGATGGTGGGGGTTAGTGGAAATGATGCCTTTAATAAGCTTATAAACCAGGTTACGAGTAGTGTTTCAGGCAATGATAATGATGATAAGTTGAATAGTATTTTACCTATGTTGCTTGATATAGCGCCTAGAGATGCTCTAGAAGGAATGCTAGCCGTTCAAATGATTGCGACTCATAACATGTCGATGGAAATGGCAATGCGGGTAATGCTGCCAGATCAAACCTCAGAAGGGGTTGACATGAATGTGAATCGTGCCAATAAATTAATGCGAACTTTTACTACTCAAATTGAAACGTTGCAAAAATACCGTAATAAAGGTCAGCAAACAATCCAGGTGCAACATGTAACCGTCAATGACGGTGGGCAGGCTATTGTAGGTAATCTTAATGGGGGGGAGGGCTAATGAGTAAATGGTGCGGTCCACCCCATGAACCACAATATCTGTGCGGTGCCTATGCGCGAACAACTGGAAAACCATGTAAGAGATTTGCAGGTGAAAATGGCCGATGTAAATTACATGGAGGGTATTCAGCTGGAGCCAAAAAACCTAAGGTGAAACATGGGAGATATACAAAAGAAGTCATAGAACAACGAAAACAATTTACAGACTTATTATTATTTACAAAACAATTGATGAAAGAGATTAATAGTTAGATAGCATTACATTATGAGTACATGTTGAAAAAATTATCAAAGGAAAAGATAGCGATGGGAGCTTTCGCGTGAGGGAAACAAAAATAAGTAATTGTAAATTGAGTTTTAAGTGTTCTAAACAGTGGTCTTCTCTGACTGACAAAGATATCAATAACCAAAGATATTGTGACGCCTGTAAAGAAGATGTTTATTGGTGTGGCACACAAGAAGAGATTGACACCGCTACCTCAGAAAATCGATGCGTTGCTTTTTCTGTTAAACCAACGGGCCAGATAACACGTTGGAACTCTGATGAAGATGGCTTTCTTGAGTTCCATATGGGCCGAGTAGAAATGCCTAAGGATGACACATTAGAGTCAGATATTAAAGACAGAGTAACATCAGGAGTCACATCCTGGTTGAGGAATATCTTTAAATAAACTCCGGTAGTTTCGTCTTAACCTAATCGAGACCTATTTAAGGTCGATATGATTCTGAAGTGGCACAATGATTCCTGGTGGTGTAAAGAAGCTAGTGACTTACACTGTAGCTAACATCTAATTAACTGATTCATCTTAAATTTAGACCAAGGCCTGAATAGCTATGTTTAAAGCTACTCGAGCACTTATTTCACTACAGTATTTCTGGGAATCATCGCCTTTATCAGCATCAGCTAAATCAGAGACTGATTTGACGCATAGAACCTGAGGCTTGGGTCCTCCTGTCATTGCTGCGGCATAATATACCCCGTAGCATTCCATATCCACGGCAACCATTTTTCTATGCTGATTTCTAAATATTTGCTGAATATCGATGGAGGCAATAACCGAACTACCAGATACCATCGGTCCAATATGAAGGCGTTGTTTTTCAAAAGCTATGTTCGCCGTTTCATTAACATTTAATTCTTTAAGATTATCGCCAATAGAGCGAGATAGGGCTAGAAGCTTTTGATCAGCTTCTTTTTGATCTAGAGCTGTGAGTAGTTTGCCATTACGATCCCATTTACCTGCTTGCCAATCCCAACTTTTGTCAGCAACAATAACATCTCCAATATTAACTTTATCAGAGAATCCACCGCATATGCCCGTCATAAAGAATAGCCTTGGTTTATACCTCTGGATCAGAGCTTCTGTTGCATGGACTGCAGATACAAGTCCCATTTGACTTAAATGTGCAAAGACTATTCGTTTATCAACTCCTGACATTCTTAACGTTGCTTTAGTGACCAATAAATTTTCAGCTATTAGCTCCTCAGGCTCAAGTAGAGCTTTCCATTCTGAGATTACAGCATCTAACTCGGGCGTTCTTAAGGCCGTTAAAACACAGATATCATAATCATATAAATGTTCAGCTGCCTTTGCATTCCGCAATAGGCTGAATAAGCTGTATATAGAGCATTTCCAATCATCAGTCTCAGGAGATACTAACAATATTTGAGATGCTAACCCTGTAAACTTACTCCTATGATCTTCTAGGGCAATAGAACATGCGGTTATACCTATTATATGGTTTGGTGCATTTGATGTTCCATCATCAATAATTTGTCTTAACAACTCTATACTTACATCACCTCTGGGAACCTCACCGAGTCTTGCTGGCAATAGAACATCAAGAAACATAATATCAAAACTATTTCGTGAAAGAAGTATCCTTGCTTCAGAAGCATTAGAGGCTTCATGAATATCTGTATTACCTATATCTGAGTTTATTTTTAGTATTTGTCTTTTTATAACATCAATTTTAGATTGATCATCATCAACAATTAATATTTTCATGTCTAAATTTTAATTCCTGATTGGTCTAATAATTCTTTTATTGAAGTTCTCCAATCGCCAAGAAGACTGGAGTAATAAACTACCCCTAATAAATAAGGTGAAAATTTAGCCTCAAGCTCTTTTCTGAGTGAATCTAAATCTTTCGGCTCGCCAAAACTCGAAAGAAACTCTTCATATTGAGTCAGAACAATACCGTATGTATCCGGTGATTCAGTTTCGATAAACCTTAGAATATCTATTCCACCAAACCCTTGGGGCTGTCCTCCTCCAGTACGGTCTTTGGCTGCATCGTAAGTGGGTAAAGACATATCAATAATTGCAAGGGTTACACTCTTTGTAGATAAGACTTGAATAGCGCTTGTTAATGAACTTGCATGAATCAATTGAGCGTCAGGCATGAATTCTTGTAAGTAGCCATTAATAGCCTTAAATTTTGGTGAATCATCTTCAATTATAAGCACTAAAGGTTCAATTATAGGCATTGTATACTCCTTCCTGTTCATACAGAGGAATTGTGATTTTGATCATCCATTTGTCATCAAAAATATCAAACTCTAGGGGCTTGGGAATTATGGCTCTATCCATATGTGTGGCAAACCTTGCCAGTTTAGCAAAACCAGAGCCGCCTTCTTTCCTAACAACTAATGAGTTGTCTTGGTTTGCATATTTTTTCTCTATTTCTTTAAACTTTCCTGTGTTTAATTCATTAACAACTACTCGAGATAAGTTACTTGTTGAAGTAATTGTAATAAGTGAGTTCTTGGCATCAAAGCTAATCTTGATTTCAATTATTCCAATCGCTTCATACAAGCCAGAATGTTTCCATGCATTTTCCAGCATGATAAACAAACAATCTGTTATTGTAGATAAACCAAGTGTCGACAAAAATATTTCATGTTCTCCAATAGAGCTATCTATTTTGATCTCAATTGGAAAATTACGATAAACATTCTTTGTTGCATTCTTTGATATTTCAATCGCATCTTCAAATGAAAACTTTCCTCCACTTTCACCTTGGTTAGGTAATCTAAACCAATCTGCAACAGTTTCACACTGGAGTTGCGTGGCTGTTGAAATATTATGCAGCATCGTTTCTAGGCGTCGAGTATCAACATTAATTGTACTTAGCTCTTTAAAAACCTTATCAAATTCATCTTGAATTTTAACCTTCACTTCACCCCTAATATAATTAGCGATATTTTTTAAAAAATTATCTAATAACTTCCAAAAGAAGAAAAAACTAGTGTTTACTAACATATCAAATGATAGTTCTTCTTCGGATAATAGTGTTCTAATAATTGCTATCGGTTCCTTATTATTAGTAACCGGAATTACGCCAGGAATTTCTCCCTTAGGTTTTTTATCAGAGTAAATCTGAACTCGTTCTGTAATCAATTCTTGAATAATATTCTGCAGGTTAACACTTAATTCTTTAAGTATATTAAAAATTGATTCTGAGTTCTGTTCGGTAAATTTTCCAGTACTATTCCATGTGCTCTCAAATGTTGTTCGGGAAAATTGAGTCTTTGAATATAAGAGTTGGTTTTCATCTAATGGGCCAAATATAGTTCCTCTCAAGCTGCCATGCCTGATACGTGCGCTGAGGTAATAATCCAAACCATCATTAGGGTCTAGTAAAAAACGGCCATATAACCTTTCTAATATTATCGTAAGTAATGCATCTGCCTCACTTGGATTATCGCTTGTAAGCTCTTGTAGTAATGCAGTATTTTTGGGATCGACTAAGTACTGGTTGATAAGGTTATCATTAAGGTAAAAGTTATTGTTCCCTCTTAATAACTGAATCCATCGTTCATAGTCTTGGTATAAGTTCTTTTCCGCCCACCGAAAAATCGCTCCCTCATTAACAAATACACGGGTTTGGTCTATATATTTAAGGCCACTTCTTACTGTTTCATCAAAAGTTAAGTCTTTAATTGCATCGACATGTTCAGACTCGTGTTCAGGGTCAAACTGCAATAATAATTGTAATACCTTCATTCTTTCGTGTTGAACAGCTTCTGTTGTTTCTAAGAAGTGATTCATCACTAAATTATCCGAGATCCAGACATCTCTTAAAAACACTATTAAGAGTCCGCCTAATTTAGGATCACTAGAAAGCTGATCATGAATTATATTGAGCCCACCAGTTATTCCAATTGCTCTACAGCTCATTTTGCATATGTAGTGAATATCTGAGTTTTGAGTAGATTCAAATGTAAAATGAGATACTAGTCCAACTAGAATCAAATCTAAATTTTTGAAGTCTCCCCAGCCTCTATTCTGGAAAATATTTTCTATCGGGAACTCGTACGCATGTAGTGGATCTTTAGTTAACCAAGTCGCAGTTAGGCTCAGAGCTTCAAAAGTTTTTTCTTCATCTATTAAAGCTAAAAGTTGAAGTTTATCTGCCTGCCTCTGCCAATAGAAATTATGTTGCGATAAAGCATGGCACAATGCATTTATATCTTTCCATCGTTTCTTAGCTATCAACCACTTTCCTAGCCAAATATGTAATAAAGATGGGGTGTTTGCTATCTGCGTAATTGATTCACCTTTAATTGCCTTGTAAATTTGCGACTCAACATCTACTGACTCTAGGTAATCAATTAAATTATCATCATTAAGTAAGAGAGCATAATTATTAATCTCATGACTACAAAATGTCATTTCTATAGGTAGTACAGATGACTCTGTAAGTTTGCTAGTGTATATTTTTTGGGATATGGCCATAAGAAGGCCGATATCGAGACTTTTGAAATTAAGCCCCAACTTAATTATTTCTCGGGATGAATCCTGATCTGAAGCACCACACTCACTTAAATTACTAATGTATTTCAATACTTTGTTTAAAAAACTTTTCGATTCAATGACTTTTTCATCTATCTGAATATTTGATATGCAAGCTTTCGAAAGAGTTTTTAATGAGTTGGAGCGGCTAATAAAAATGGCACTATCTGGAACGGTTTGAGTTAACTTCATTTGAAGAATATTTAACCTTCCATCTAGAAAACCCTCATCAATCAGTGAATCTATTAGCTCAATAGTCGCTGGGGCATAAGCCTTTATTTTTTCAGGTGTAAGTTCAGTTATTGAGATTATTGTTTCGATAATACTTTCATAATAGTCTATTAAACTTGACCTGATATCTCTGGCGAGAATACGAGGAAGTTGTTCTTCTGCATTATCGAGATGAGTTAGAGATTTATACATCAAATAACCAGAAAAATCATCGCCTGATGAGATCCTTGGAAACGAACTTATACACTTCCAATAGAAGGCATCATAGGAATAAGAACTGTCATTGCGGTCTGTTATAACTTGTATGAAAAGACCTAATTTTGCATTTAGGTTTTTGGACCTCCACTTTGACGATAGCGATTTTAATGCCTCGGTTCCTTCATGTTGCTGCTCTAAAGCAAGTCTTAGTTCTATGGCCCATATGCTCCACCCATTCTCTTCACAAAAATTCTCAAGAGATATAATTACATCACTGATATCTTTATCTAATAAGTCATCTTGTAATTTGATAGAAAATTTTCGGTAGACATTTATTCGATATGACTGGTCTTTCAGCCAGCTCTTGGCCCACTTAATTTCGTTTAATAGGGTAAGTGGGATAGCAGCGTTAAGTCCGAGTAAACTATTTATATCTGTGGGACCTAAGCGTAATAAGTTGTTGGTTTGAATGGCGTCTACTTGTTTAAAAGTAGTAATCAGGTGTTCATAGTTTGATGCTGAAATATTCTGCCTCAAAGTACCAAATATTCCCTTTGATTTAGGTAGCATGGCAGCAGCTCTGACTTTTGCTCTGAAACTCTTATCCTTACTTTTTTTCATCTCAACCCAATCCTTTAGATAAATATCACTTTCATTTAGTCAGCAATAAATAGTGAAATAACTCTCAACATATAAATACTACCCTTGACTAGCAATGAAAGGAAGCTCGATAGGGTTATGACTTCATTTAAGTATGTCTAAGTGTTCCAGGATCTTTACTCTCAATAGATATGAGTCATTTGGCCATTCCCCAAAGAGCAGATTCATCAAATTTATCAATCCTAGTTAGTTGACTTTTAATTTATTGGTTTGTTTGGATAGGGAGGTAGGGGAATATGAGTGTGTATTATCATCAGTTATCTTTGGGAGACTAAGCTGGGATTTATGGAACCAAGAAATTAACTTTATCGATGATATAAATGTAAAACGGTGAATTGTTTATGGGGAATGAACCTTACCCCCACCTTACCCCGAATAAAAGGCAATAAAAAAGCCCTAGAGGTTTTATCCGCTAAGGCTTTAATATTTCTACAAATTCGTTGGAGCCGGAGATAAGACTTGAACTTACGACCCTCTGATTACAAATCAGATGCTCTACCAACTGAGCTACACCGGCAACGAAAGATGAGCATTATACGGACGGTAATTGGGCTTGGCAAGTAAGAATATAAAGTTTTTTTATTGTGGGTATGTTTCTTTGTTTAAAGCGTATTGATGCACGTTGATATTAAATATTATTAGGTTGGGGGTGACTAGAAAAATAACTATAAATAACATGAATATGTTGGATTAATGGTGAATAGCGGTAGCTAGTAATGGCCACTTTTGTAGTTTTGACCTTTTGTAAGTTATTTAACCATGATGGAGGAGGCCGGGTATTGAGATTTCCTCAAATTAGCGTTCACCGAGCGTTATTTACCACTAACTTATATGGCTAGTTGGCTTACTAATTAAAATGCTCTCGGCTTTATATGAGAATAATTAAGGATAACAAGTTGATTGATTGCTTTTAGCTATGGGCTGGGTGCGGTATCCTAATGTGTTTTAAGCACACAGTAAAAGAGATCGCATGCAACAAGAATACCGTCCCGTCGACATTGAAACTTCCGCCCAGCAGTGGTGGCATGACCACAATACCTTTCGTGCAGTGGAAGAACCGAGCAAAGAAAAATATTATTGCTTAGCCATGTTTCCGTACCCAAGCGGTCAATTACACATGGGGCATGTGCGCAATTATACGATTGGCGATGTGATTTCTCGTTACCAACGGATGCAAGGTAAAAATGTTTTACAACCGATGGGGTGGGATGCATTTGGTCTGCCTGCTGAAAATGCGGCGATCAAAAATAAGGTCGCACCAGCGGCTTGGACGTATGACAACATCGATTATATGCGAGATCAGCTAAAGCGTTTAGGTTTGGGCTATGACTGGGAACGTGAACTGGCGACTTGTACGCCACAATATTATCGTTGGGAACAGTGGTTATTCACTCGTTTATATAAGAAAGGTTTAGTTTATAAAAAAACAGCCGCGGTGAATTGGTGTCCAGTTGATAACACTGTATTGGCCAATGAGCAGGTCATTGATGGTTGTTGCTGGCGGTGTGATACTCAAGTTGAAAAACGTGAGATCCCGCAGTGGTTCATGAAGATCACCGACTATGCTGAACAATTATTGAATGATTTAGATCAACTTGATGGTTGGCCTGAACAAGTGCGTACTATGCAAGCCAACTGGATTGGTCGTTCTGAAGGGCTGCAAATCAAATTTGGACTGGGCGATAGCACAGATACTTTAGATGTTTACACAACGCGGCCTGATACTTTGATGGGAGTGAGTTATGTCGCCGTTGCGGCAGAGCATCCACTGGCCCTAGCGGCTGCTGAATCTAACCCTGAATTGGAAGCCTTTATTGCTGAATGTCGCAAGATGGAAACATCAGAAGCAGCAATGGAAACAGCAGAGAAAAAGGGTGTGGCAACTGGCTTAATGGCTATTCACCCCGTAACGGGCAAACAAGTGCCAGTTTGGGCTGCAAATTTTGTCTTGATGGGGTATGGCACTGGGGCTGTGATGTCGGTACCGGCTCATGATCAGCGTGATTATGAATTTGCCTTAAAATACGATTTGCCGATTAATCAGGTTATTGAACCTTTAGATGACAAAGAGTGTGATTTAAGCAAAGCGGCGTTTACTGACAAAGGTCGTTTAGTGAATGCCGGACAGTTTGACGGTTTGAGTTCTGCTGATGCCTTTAATGCCATTGCTGATTTCCTCGAACAGCAAGCAAAAGGCGAACGCCAAGTTAATTATCGTTTACGCGATTGGGGCGTATCGAGGCAACGTTATTGGGGTACGCCTATCCCGATTATCAACTGTCCTGATTGTGGTGCTGTACCTGTTCCCGAAACAGATTTACCGGTACGTTTACCAGAGGATGTCATCGTTGATGGCAGTGGTTCACCGATTAAATCAATGCCTGAGTTTTACCAGTGTGCTTGCCCTGTCTGCGGTGCTGATGCGGAACGTGAAACAGATACCTTTGATACCTTTTTTGAATCTTCTTGGTATTACGCACGTTTCACATGCCCAGATAATGAAGAGGCAATGTTAGATGAGCGTGCTGATCATTGGTTGCCCGTTGATCAATATATAGGTGGCATCGAACATGCGGTATTACATTTATTGTATGCCCGATTCTTCCATAAATTAATGCGTGATGAAGGTTTGGTGTCAGGCGATGAACCGTTTAAAAACTTGCTGACCCAAGGCATGGTATTAAAAGACGGCGTGAAAATGTCGAAATCTAAAGGTAATACCGTTGATCCCCAAGCTTTAATTGATCAATATGGTGCGGATACGGCTCGCTTATTTATGATGTTTGCTGCACCACCAGAGCAATCATTAGAATGGTCTGACAAAGCCGTTGAGGGTTCAAACCGTTTCTTGAAACGATTATGGCGTTCGGTTAATGACCATGTGGCTTTAGGTGCTACACAGCCTTTAGATACGGCAAATCTAAGCGATGAATTACAGACCTTGCGTCGTCAAACGCATTTAGCTTTGACCAAGGTGAGTGATGATATTGGTCGCCGCCATACCTTTAATACCGCGATTGCTGCAATTATGGAGTTAATGAATGCAGTAGCAAAAATGACGGATGACAGTCAGCAAGCGCGTGCAGTGTTGCAAGAGGCATTAGAAATAGTCGTCTTGATGTTATCGCCAATTACCCCACATATTAGCCATTATTTATGGCAACAATTAGGTCATGATGAAGCAATCGTGAATGTAGCTTGGCCTGAAATTGACGAATCTGCGATGGTACAAGATAAAGTTGAGTTGATGGTGCAGGTCAATGGTAAGCTACGTTCTAAAATATCCGTTGCGGCAGATGCGAATAAAGAAAGCATTGAAAGCTTAGCTTTGGCTGATGAAAGTGTGCAGCGTTTCATCGATGGTAATGAAATTCGTAAAGTGATAGTCGTACCGGGCCGATTAATCAATATTGTGGTTGCGTCATAAGGAATATAAAAATGAGTCGTTCTTTGTTGAATGGGTTTATCGGGGTGTTACTTGTGGTCATTGCTGGCTGCGGTTTTCAGTTACGTGGTGCAGTGCCCTTACCTGATAGTTTGAAACTGATGTATGTACAAGGAATTAATCTGCAACAAGGTCTAGGACTGACTCTTAAACGTGCTTTAAAACAAAACGGTATTCAGGTTGTCGATGATTATGAAAAAGATAGTGCCTTGTTGACGATACTAGAAAACAGGTCTGAACGCCGCGTGTTATCTGTCGGTAATAACGCCAAAGTCAGTGAGTATGAGTTATATAGCATGCTTAAGTTTAAAGTGACTGATGGCCAAGGCAAATTATTAGTTGCGCCACAACAGTTTGAAGCAATACGTGATTATCAATTTGATCAGACACAGGTATTATCGTCTGATGGCGAAGAAGCTATATTACGTGAACAGTTGAATCAACAATTAGTGGATAGCATATTACGTCGTTTATCAGCCGTAAAATAGCTATTTAAAATGCGCCTTAGAGCCGATCAAGTCACTGGACACTTGCAACAAGGGTTATTGCCTGTTTATGTTATTTTTGGCGATGAACAAATGCTGGTGGAAGAAATCAGTGATGTGATTCGCCAACATGCACGAAAATTGGGTGCCGATGATCGCCAAGTTTGGCATGTAGAGGGACGATTCAACTGGTCTGAATTGCAATGGCAAGAGCAGACGATGTCATTGTTTGCTAGCCAGCGATTACTCGAAATACGCTTGCCTTCTGGTTCTCCCGGTAAAGAGGGGGGCGAGGCTTTACGACGTTATATTGAAAATCCTCCGGTTGACACTACATTATTGATTATCAGCGGTAAGATTGATGCAAGATCGCAAAAAAGTAAGTGGTTTACTGAGCTAGATAGGATTGGAGTGACTATTCCAATTTGGCCAGTAGATTTGGCCAATCTACCACGATGGATTTTGCAACGCATGCAACAGCGTGGTTTAAAGGCAAGTCTACAAATAGCAGGTTTAATTGCAGAACGGGTTGAGGGTAATTTATTTGCCGCATCACAAGAGATAGATAAGTTACAGTTACTTTGTCCTAATGGCGAAGTAGATGAGCAAACAGTTTTAGACTCGGTAGCCGATAACGCTCGCTTTGAAGCATTCGGTCTCATGGATACGGTTTTTTCGGGTCAAGTCGCTAAAGTACCACGTATGATTAACCGTTTAAAGGCTGAGGGTGTTGATGTTTTAGCAGTGTTTTCAGCGGTGTCATGGGCACTACATCGTGCTATTGATATGGCCATACAGGTGGGACAGGGCGGCAGGATAGACCAGGTATTTGCATCCCAAAAGCCACCTATTTGGGATAAACATCGACCTATGATGCAACAAGCTTTATTGCGACATAGTTGTCAGCAATGGCAAGATTTTTTACAGCAGATGGCGAAAATAGATCGCGCTGCTAAGGGTAGCTTACAAGCTTGTCCTTGGTCATTATTAGAACAATTATGTATGCATGTCGCTGGCATACACGTTATTAGTCAACATTGAGGGTAAGTGCTGTGGATATTCAACACTACATGCAAACATTAGGACAACAGGCTAGAGCAGCCAGTTACGCTTTATCACGTGCAGATACTGTTGCAAAAAACAATGCATTACTAGCGATTGCCGCTGATATTAGAGCGACGGCAGCCACCTTGAAACAGCAAAATGTATTGGATTTAGAAGCAGGTAAAGCTAAAAATCTTGATGAAGCTTCGTTAGATCGCTTGGCGTTAACCGATGCACGTATAGAAGGTATGGCTGAAGGTTTGGAGCAAATTGCCGCTTTAGCTGATCCCGTCGGTGAAATTAGTGATATGAATTATCGTCCTTCAGGAATTCAATTAGGCAAAATGCGCGTACCTTTAGGGGTTATCGGCATCATTTATGAGTCTCGGCCTAATGTTACGGCTGATGCCGCTGGTTTATGCTTGAAATCAGGCAATGCTACGATTTTAAGAGGTGGTAGTGAAGCCATGCACTCTAATCGAGCGATAGCTGCCTGTATTCACCGTGGTTTAGAAAAGGCTGGATTACCAACAAGCGCCGTGCAAATGGTTGAGACAACCGATCGTGCTGCGGTAGGTGAGCTCATCACCATGACGGAGTATGTCGATGTGATCGTACCGCGTGGTGGCAAAAGTTTGATTGAACGCATAAGCAAAGATGCACGGGTGCCCGTTATCAAACATCTTGATGGAATTTGCCATGTTTACATTGATGCTGCGGCTAATTTGGATATGGCTGAAGAGATTGCGTTTAATGCGAAATGCCATCGTTATGGTGTGTGTAATGCTATGGAAACCTTATTAGTTGACAGTAAGGTTGCGGCAGACATTTTACCGCGCTTAGCGGCTCGTTATGCCGCTGAATCAGTTGAGTTACGCGGCTGTGAGTTAACGCGTATCATCTTACCTAATATTAACGCTGCGACAGACGAAGATTGGGACACTGAGTACCTTGCCCCGATTTTATCAATTCGTATCGTCTACGGTATTGAACAGGCAATGGAACATATTCATAAGCATAGTTCCGGTCATACCGAAACCATCGTGACAGAAAACTATACGCGTGCTCGTCAGTTCTTAGCCGAGGTTGATTCTAGCTCAGTGATGGTTAATGCATCTACGCGTTTTGCCGATGGATTTGAATATGGTTTGGGTGCTGAAATTGGCATCTCAACAGATAAGATTCATGCCCGCGGTCCGGTTGGTTTAGAAGGATTGACGTCGCAAAAATGGATAGTGTTAGGTACCGGTCAAATTAGACAATAATGGCTGAAGCGATTGGCATATTAGGTGGTACATTTGATCCGATTCATTTTGGGCACTTGCGATCTGCATTAGAAGTCAGTGAACAGCTTGATTTAGGACATGTGAGATTGATTCCGAGTGCACGACCGCCGCATCGTGAAGCGCCTCATGCGACGCCACAACAACGTCTAATGATGTTACATCTGGCAATGAAAAATGCCGATGGTTTTATCGTGGATGATCGTGAGTTACATCGTGAGGGTGTCTCATATACAGTGGATACCTTAGTCAGTTTACGAGAGGAATTTCCTGATAATCCCTTGTTCTTATTATTGGGGACAGATGCCTTTTTAAATATTCAAGCATGGCATAAGTGGCAAACATTACTTGAACTTGCTCATATCGTGGTAATACGTCGTCCAGATGAAACTATGGCAATGCCAACGGAGCTAGATGCTTGGTACCAACAACATTTAGCTATGCCAGAAGATATCCAGCGTGTAGCGGGTAAAATTTGGCCGGTGATGGTGACCCAACTAGCGATATCTGCTACAGCTATTAGAACTACGATCTTAGAGAGAAAAAGCCCAAGGTTTTTACTGCCAGATCCCGTGATACAACTCATTGAGCAGCTGGGCTTATATCGTAGTAATCAAGCTTAGCAATGGATAATGTTTTTTTTGTAGCATCAAAATTAGCTTGGGCGGTAGTTAGTCCTGGAAATATGATGGTGCTCCTGATTACATTCGCTACAATTATGTTATTGCTGAAAAAAATAGCCATCGCAACATGGGTTTTAATGCCTTTAATGGTGGCTAGTTGGCTTTTAATGGCATATCCCTTAACGGATAGTCTTATTTCGCCATTAGAAACGCGGTTTAGTAAACCGACATTATTACCCGAAAAAATAGATGGCATCATCATACTGGGGGGCGGCGAAAAATTAAAACAATCATTAAGCTGGAATACACCTGAATTGGGCGATGCAGCGGATCGTTTTATTGCTGCGGCGGTGCTGGCTAAACATTATCCAAAAGTACCGCTTATTTATTCTGGTGGTAGTAACTTATTACAGTTTCAACAAGGACAAAATGAAGCCCATATTGCTCAGATTGTTTTGAATACTATTGGCATTTCTGAAAAGCGTTTGATCATTGAACCAGAATCACGTAATACCGCCGAAAATTTTCAATTTTTGAAACCTAAGTTGCCAAAGCCTAATGGAACTTATCTATTAGTTACCTCGGCGTACCATATGCCTCGCTCAGTAGGCGTTGCTCGTCAACAGGCTATCAGTGTTATTCCTTATCCCGTTGACTATATGAGTAATGATAAAACGTTACGCCAATGGGATTTTGATTTTATGGAACATTTGCAGACACTTGATATTGTGTGGCATGAGTGGCTAGGTCTAACTGCGTATTATTGGACCGGTAAAACCACAGAATGGTTACCTCAGGATATAAGTGAATAAGTCGCACAGACCACTTATTGACGTGCAATGTGGATATAAGTTTTAACGTGGTCGAGTCCATCTTTAAAGCTATTGAAGCTGCAATGCCTGACTTCAAAATTCGTCCTCAACAAGTAGCAATGAGTCAGTTTATTGCCGAGTGTATGCAACGTGAAGAGCATTCTCGGATGGCAGTGGTAGAAGCGCCAACCGGAGTGGGGAAGACCTTAGCTTATTTAGCTGGTGCGATTGATGTTGCATTAGACAATAAAAAAACACTGGTCATTAGTACGGCAACCGTTAATCTTCAGCAACAACTCCTTCACAAAGATCTACCTCAGTTTGTAAAAGCAACCGGCAAACAACTTAAGGTTGTGCAAATAAAAGGGCGCCGGCGGTATATGTGTCCAAGTAAGCTTCTCAATGTGGTCAGTGCCGCTAATCAACATGAGCTAAGCTTAGATGTTGAGCATAAATACCAACAAGCCAAACGTCATGCTGCCGTTCAAACACTTCATCAACAGTGGGATAAAGGTCTGTGGGATGGGGATAGAGATACCCGAACCGATGCGACTGATCCTATCTTGTGGCATGAAATATCGACGGATTCAGAAGGCTGTGCAGGTAAGAGTTGTTCTAAATATCATCGCTGTCCGTATTATCTTCTGCGCCGAGAAATGGCCACAGCCAACGTCGTTATAGCCAATCATGATTTAGTATTGAGTGATGCTGACTTGGGTGGCGGTTTAGTTCTACCTAATCCAGAGGAAATACTCTTTATCTTTGATGAAGCGCACAACTTGCCACAAAAAGCATTAGACCATGCTGCTAAAGCCTTAAACTTTTCTCAGCTTTATCAAACTACGGAAACGGCTGATAGCGTGCTAAAAAAACTCGTAAAAGCATTAGCGTTTCGCCAACATGATTTTGGTTTTATGTTGGCGGAATTACGACGAGATTTACCAGGTGTGATTACTTTATTACAACAAATGGAAACCTTGTTACATAGTGAGCTTTTAGTTAAAGACATGGTGGCGGGAAAAGTCAGCGAGCCACGAATCTATTGGCAGAGCCCGTTAGTAAAAGCATTAATTACACCGTGTCATGGCTTGTTGCAGCGTGCCAATATAATTTACAAGCACTATGCTTTATTTGCAAAGTGGATAAAAGATGCTTTAGAAACCCAAGAGATTTCAAATAAGGTAGCAGAAGTGTTGTTGCCACAAGTTGGTACGGTGCAAAACATCTTCGGTTACCTGATAGATTTTATGGGCTTGTTTTTGGATGATGATAAGCCTGATTTCCCACCTAATGTGCGGTGGTTATCGATAGAAAAATTTGCTAAAGAAACGACGCTCGTCATTAATGCTGGCCCGATGACCGCGGCATACTTCCTTGAAAAAAGCTTGTGGAATCAGGCGTACGGCGTCGTGTTAACGTCGGCTACTTTACGCGGATTAGGCTTGTTTCAACGCTTTAGGGCTGATTGTGGTTTGAAACGGTTTGATGAACGTCATTTTTTAGCGGTAAAGTCCCCCTTTAATTATCAAACACAAGCTACCTTGTCTTTACCTATGATGCGTAGTTTACCCAATGAAAACTTTGCTGATTGGCAGCAAGAGGTAGTGTCACAGTTAATTAGCGTTATCGATAGAAAAGAAGCTACCTTAGTATTATTTACTTCTAAAATGGTGATGGATGCAGTCTATAAGCAATTACCCAAAGAATTGACTGAGCGTGTGTTATTACAAGGTGATCTTTTATCACCAAAAAATATGATTGCAGAACATATAAAACGTACAGAGTCTGGTGAAGGCAGTATTATTTTTGGCATGGACCGTTTTGCAGAAGGTGTCGATTTACCGGGAAAATTGTGTAGTCATGTGGTGATTACCAAACTTCCTTTTCCTGTGTTCACACGCCCGATAGAACAAGCCAAACAAGAGTGGATTTTACGTTCAGGGGGGCAACCTTTTCTGTCATTATCTTTGCCAGCAGTCAGTATTAGGTTGATTCAAGCCTGCGGCCGATTATTGCGAAAAGAAACCGATTCAGGGCGAATCACGATTTTAGATAGGCGATTATTAACCAAAGGTTATGGCAAACAATTGTTAGCACATTTGCCTGACTATAAAATTATTTAGGCAAAAAAAAGCCCTATCAGATTTGATAAGGCTTTAGATTTATCCATTATGGATGATTATTCTGTACGGTTAGTAACTTCTAATAAGTGGTAACCGAATTGTGTTTGTACAGGGCCTTGGACTGTATTGATTGGCGCTGAGAAAACCACTTTATCGAATTCAGGCACCATCATGCCAGGTCCAAATTCACCTAAATCACCACCAGATTGACCTGATGGGCAAGAAGAGTTTGCTTTTGCAACGGCTGCAAAATCAGCACCTTCTTCGATTTCTTTTTTAAGTTCAAGACAGATTTCTTTACTGTCTACCAAAATGTGTCGTGCAGTTGCTTTAGCAGCCATAGTGTTTTCCTAGAAAATTTTAAATAAAAACGATCATTATATCGCAACTATTGCATGATGGCATGTTTGCCAGCTGAAGGTGCCTTCAATTTAGCTTTCACAACTGATATTCAAAGTAGTACCTGCAAAGTCAACAACATCACCATCAACAATTTTTTTACGTTTTTGGAGTTCAACAACGCCGTTCACTTTAACTAACCCATCGGCGATGGCGATTTTTGCTTCGGCACCACTTGATGATAAACCTTCAAACTTTAAAATTTTATAAAGCTCAGTAGGGGATTGTGTGAGAATAACGCTAATGGTAGTTTGTGCCATAAAAATAAACCTATAGAATGAAATAATGGTGATAGTTTACTGGGTTTACAACAATATTAATGTTTTAAAATGGATAAAGACCAATGGCTACTGATAAAAATAAACGTCTGGATGACCTTGTTGCTCAATCTAAAAAGTATCAAGCGGAACGTGAGCAAACATATAGAGAACGCTCATTAAAAATGTACCCTTGGGTGTGTGGTCGCTGTTCACGTGAATTTACTCATACAAACTTGCAAGAACTGACCGTGCATCATCGTGATCATAATCATGACAATAACCCTAATGATGGTAGCAACTGGGAATTATTGTGTATTTATTGCCACGATAACGAACATTCACGTTATATCGAACAAGTTCGTTATGGTAGTACAGGATCGGATACAGCAAAAGCGACAACAACCCATAACCCTTTCGCCGCATTGGGTGATTTACTAAAAAAATAAAGACTAATACATTTAAATTAAAAATGTGAAGTTGTTGGCGGATTGATTATCATCAGCGGGGTATGCTCTCTCTACAGTAATGAAAAGGAGAATGCTGCAATGAAAATGTTTGTTAACTTTATACAGATTATGCTTGTTGCAGGGATGGTATATCCCGTTTATGCCATGTGGAGTAACGAACAAGTGAATAGCTTTTGCGTTGAGTTAAAATCCAATATGACCAAGAAAAATTTACTAGACTTAGCTAATCAGAAAAATATTAAGATAAATTTAGATAATATCAACGACGTGCAATGGCAAGTTAGGGCGAGTGCTCCCATTAGTTTTTCTGATTATTCTTGCCAAATAAGAGGAATGGGCGATAGGGTGGCAACGGCAAGAATGGCTGCTAAATAAATATGCCACACATACTGACGAGCGTGTGTGGCATATTTTTTTACGGTATTATCTAACCAGCAACGTAATTAATCATAATGCCTGCAGCGACTGCAGAGCCAATAACACCCGCAACATTTGGTCCCATAGCATGCATGAGTAAGAAGTTGTGTGGATCTGACTCTAAGCCTAGCTTATTAGAAACCCGAGCTGCCATCGGCACCGCAGAAACACCCGCAGAGCCAATTAATGGGTTAATTTGACTGCCACCAACTTTATTCATTAGTTTAGCCATAATTACACCACAAGCCGTACCGATAGCAAAGGCAACCATACCCAGTACCAAAATACCTAATGTCGTGAAATCTAGGAACTTATCGGCACTTAATTTTGAACCTACCGCTAAGCCTAAAAAAATAGTGACGGTATTGATAAGCGCATTTTGAGTGGTGTTGCTTAAACGGTCTACTACAGCACATTCTTTCATCAAATTACCAAAGCAAAACATACCCAATAATGGTGCGGCATCAGGTAACAAAAACGCCACTAAAATTAGTAATACTAGAGGAAAGATTATTTTTTCGCGTTGTGATACATGACGCAACTGGGTCATTTTAATTTTGCGTTCAGACTCATTTGTTAAGGCGCGCATAATAGGTGGTTGAATTAGAGGTACCAGAGCCATATATGAATATGACGCTACGGCAATAGCACCTAATAGATCGGGTGCAAGTTTGCTCGCAACGTAGATAGACGTCGGGCCATCAGCCCCCCCGATAATTCCGATAGCGGCAGCATCAGCTAACGTGAAATCAAAGATACCAAAAGTAGAGAGCAATACTGCACCCATTAAGGTTGCAAAAATACCAAATTGTGCAGCGGCACCTAGGAATAAGGTTTTAGGATTAGAAAGTAGGGGACCAAAATCTGTCATCGCGCCTACACCCATAAAGATGATTAATGGGAAAGCACCACTTTCAATACCAACGGTATAAAACAAATGTAATATTCCACCAGCTTCCGCTAAACCCGCACCTGGAATATTGGCTAATACGCCACCAAAGCCAATTGGTACCAACAATAAAGGTTCAAAATTCTTTTTAATCGCTAAATACAGTAACAACATGCCAATAAGGATCATAATTCCCTGGCCAGGCTGCATTTGATAAATACCCGTGTTCTGCCATAGATGTAATAGTTGGTCCATGTTTAACCCTTATACGATAGAAACTAGGTGGTCGCCAACTTTGACTTCATCACCTGGTTTAACTGAAACTGTGCCAATAACACCGGATTGGAATGCCACAATCTGCGTTTCCATTTTCATGGCTTCAAGAATGACCAAGACATCACCTTCTTCTACGGATTGACCCGGCGATACTTCTACTTTCCAGATTGTGCCTGCTAAAGGAGATATGACAGGTTCACCGCCTGATGTTGATACTGCGGCTGGTGCGGATGCTTGGCTTGAAATATTACTAACGTCGCCACCTTCATTGACCTGAACAACATAGCTTTGGCCATTAACAGCGATGGTGTAAACATCTTGCCCTGTTGAATTAGTTTTTTGTGTAGCCGCTTCTGCCGCTGCTAATGTCGGCACAGGTTCAAATGCGTCGGGGTTGTTTCGGTTGGCTAAGAACTTTAAACCCACTTGGGTAAATAATGCATATGTTAATACATCATCAATTTCACGGTCGCCCGCTTCTAGTTCAATATTATCTTTAGCAGCGTGCGCTTGGAGTTCGGCAGTTAACTTATCCATTTCTGGTTCAATTAAATCAGCTGGGCGACAAGTAATGGCTTCTGCACCATCAAGCACTTCTTTTTGGAGTTCGACATTAAATGGTGCTGGCGCCGCGCCATATTCGCCTTTTAATATGCCAGCCGTTTCGTTGGTGACGGTTTTGTAACGTTCACCCGTTAATACGTTTAATACGGATTGAGTGCCAACAATTTGTGAGGTCGGTGTTACGAGTGGGATGTAACCTAAATCAGCACGTACACGAGGGATTTCAGCTAATACTTCATCAAAACGATCGGCTGCACCTTGTTCGCGAAGCTGGCTTTCCATGTTAGTTAACATGCCGCCGGGGACTTGCGCGGTTAGGATGCGAGAGTCGATGCCTTTAAGTGAACCTTCCCATGGCGCATATTTTTTGCGTATTTCTCGGAAATAAGCAGCAATTTCTTCCAGTAACTCTATATTAAGGCCCGTATCACGAGCTGTATTTTCAAAGATGGATACAACTGATTCTGTCGGTGAATGGCCATAGGTCATCGACATCGATGAAATAGCCGTATCAACATTATCAATACCTGCTTCGACACATTTTAAAATAGTGGCGGTTGATAAGCCTGTCGTTGCATGAGACTGCATATGGATTGGGATATCGATTGCTTGCTTAAGCTCGCTGACTAGTTCAAAAGCAGCGTAAGGCTTAAGCAAACCAGCCATATCTTTAATGCAAAGTGAATGAGCGCCCATATCTTCGATACGTTTGGCTAAATCAATCCACATAGCAAGGTCATGAACAGGGCTTAAGGTATATGAAATTGTACCTTGTGCATGACGATCATTTTCTAAAACAGCTTTAATGGCGACCTCAAGGTTACGAGGATCATTCATTGCATCAAACACGCGAAATACATCAACACCGTTAATCGCAGCTCGTTCGACAAATTTTCTGACGACATCATCAGCATAGTGACGGTAGCCTAGGAGATTTTGTCCACGAAGCAGCATTTGCTGCGGTGTATTAGGCATCGCCGCTTTTAGGCTACGAATACGATGCCAAGGATCTTCACCTAAATAACGAATGCAGGCATCAAATGTTGCGCCGCCCCATGTTTCAACTGACCAATAGCCTACTTGGTCGAGCTTGGCTGCGATAGGCAACATATCATCGAGACGTAGCCGAGTTGCAAATAATGATTGATGAGCATCACGGAGAACAACATCCGTAATACCTAGTTTTAGTGTAGGTTCGGTCATGGTTATGGCCTTAATAATGAAAAGCTAGATGTGATTATTTGTCGCGCGAACGGTGTTTATGAATTGCGGCGCTGATGACGGATATTAATGTCTTATCTTCTATATGAGAAGTGGCAAGCGGACCGTGTCGTGGAATAACCGCGGTAGGTGATGGCACACCATCTTCAGGCAATACGCCCACATTTTTTTCATATTTGGTGATGATGCGAGACATTAAAGTGGTCGCCCCCACTAATAATGTTAAAAAAAGAAATACGAACCCCATGCCAAAAAGCATTAAGGTTAAACCATCATTCATTAGGCTTGACGATTCCATCTACCTTCCCCTTAAACAATCAACGAGTTAAGTCATTATTTATAACCATAATGACAATTTAGCCGAACATTATATCATTATTGGCAAAATCACATATTTTGCTGATAAGTTCATTGTTAAAATGACATGTTATAGATGAAACAGACCGTAATTTTATTTTGAGATGCTCATATCAAAGCTTGGCAATTAAGCTTCAGTTATTAATCGTATTTGAGTTTTGTAGATAATGATAAGGCCCACTTAATAAAGATAAATCGGAGAACATAATGTGAAGCGATGTTCGCCTGTTAGCCTTAACCCTATTTGATGACTGAGTGATAAAAACCTTTTGATGCATCTTCAACCAAGTCAAACACATGAGTAAAACCATTTTGACCGCCGTAGTAAGGATCTGGAACATCTTTTTCTGTTCGTTCAGGTGCATAATCCAAAAACAGTTTAATTTTGTGGTGATGTTCACTTGGACTACTGTCTATTAATATATTGTAGTTATCAGTATCCATCGCGAGAATGTGATCGAAATGTTCAAAATCTGATGGCATTACTTTACGTGCACGGATTTTAGATAAGTCTATACCGCGGCTGCGCGCGGTTTGCTGTGAGCGTGCATCAGATTGTTCTCCGATATGATACGCATGTGTGCCAGCTGAATCGACAACAAAACGATCCGTCGTCCCCATATCTTGTATGACTTTGTTAAATACACCTTCAGCCGTCGGTGAGCGACATATATTGCCCATGCACACGAATAATACTTTTATTGGTTTCATATAGTCCCTAAGTGTTTGAATAATAACGAAGTGGTATTTTACCAGTCCTATCTAATTTCATACAATCCCAACCCGATTGGTACACAGAATTGGTACACAAGTATATAATCAGGAACAGCCAGTGCGACAACACTGACTGAACCCTAGCAATCAAAGTTTATTAAGGAAACTTTATGCCTAAGCAGATTATACCAGCGAGTTTGAATGAACACTTTATTCGAGATATAAAGTGGAATGGAAAAGACACCCGCTTATTAATTGGTGATTGCTTATTACTGCAAGTACGCAGATCGTCTAAGACTTGGCTAGTACGTCGTCGTATTGAAGGTAAGGCGAGTGTAACAACCATTGGTAAGTATCCTGATTTAAGCCTTAAAAAAGCCCGTGTAGAAGCGACAAAAATAACAATGGCATCGACTGTTTCAGTGTTCACGGTTGAGCAGTTAGTTAAAAAGTATATGGATGAAGTCGCAGGTCGAAAACATAAGCGACCAGAGCTTGCACAAGGCTATATGGATAGGGCTGTTATTCCCTCGATTGGTACACAAAAAGTACGTGACATTACACGCAAGCAATTAGTTAAAATCATTCAAGACTATTCTAGCCGTGGAACTAGAACGGCTGATCAGCTTAGAAGTAATCTTAAAAAACTATTCTCCTATGCAGTTGAACTAGGACACCGTGACGATAATCCGATGCTAGAAGTAAGCAGTCGAATATCAGGCTATGAAGCTAATCCCCGTGAACGCGTTTTATCTGATGATGAAATAAAGGATATGTGGAACTGGAAGAATAACGAACATGGCTGGCAACGAACGGAAGACAATGTTCGACTGTTGCGCTTTCTGCTATTGACAGGTTTACGAATAACTGAGGCGCGGAAAGGTTATCGTGATGGTGATAAATGGATCGTATCAAAGGAATTATCTAAGAACGGCAAGGCACATTGGGTTTATTTAACTGAAACAGCCAAACAGCAATTACCCTTGCCAACGTGTTCAGCGACAAACATACAAGCTTGGCTTAGACGGCGTTTAGGCTTTGATAATGACGATAGATATACACCGCATGATTTAAGGCGTACATGTGCCACTAGAATGGCTGACAATGGCGTAGAACCGTTTATAGTCGAACGTGTACTCAATCACAAGCTAGAAGGTGTAATGGCTGTTTATAACCGCGCTGAGTACGAGCAAGAAAGGATTGATGCTGCTTTGGTTATGGAAAAGCATATTATCGGGGTGATGAAATGATTGATCCCAAGTATTATCCTCCTAGATTTGATATGTATAGATACTCACATATAACACCTACGGCTAATGAGTGGGCAGGCAATCTAAATAACCGGTGGGATATGATTGCTCTTATTAAGAAGGGTGAATCAAGTAGAGTTATTGAGCACCTTATAAATTTCTATAAAGAAAAGCCAGGTATTGAGCCAAGTATTTCCGATGAGGAAAAAGCAAGTTATGTAGATTATGACTTCTCGTGTTGGTCGCGAGCGGCTAGTCCTTTGATAGTAGCGGATAGTCTCTACATCAGTAATGCCATTTCAAGCATCAGAGAAGATTGTTTAGAAACGAGTCCTCTTACTAAAGCAGTCCATGATAAATATAACCTTTCTCATCTATATGATTATGTAAGTTTAGATCTTAAAGCACCCGATGAAATCATAATCAAATCTATTAAACAATACATCGCATATGCACGATCAGAGTTAAAAATAGAAGGAATGGAAAAACGGATTAGTGTTGCTAGGATCAATGGCTGGAAAAGGTGCTTGTTACTGCCATATTTGGACTTAAAGATTTGGCTTGAAGCATCTGGTTTAACATTGAAAAAAACTGACGTTGCCAAAATATTATGCAGACATGGAGAGGGTTTTAAGCGGGGAGATGCAGCAATAAAACAAGCAAAAGAGTTGTTTGGCGAAGACTTAGATCGTCGAACAGACTATCTAGAAACGCTCACCGCACAAGGTATATATGAACTGGAAGAAAAGAGGGCCGTTCATGAGCTTCTGAGGAAAGGCATGTCCGCAAGAAAGATAGCAGATAGGCTGAAAATAACAGTGAAATCAGTAAATATGCATAAAAAAACTTAAGTTTAAGTGTCGTTATTCAAGGTAGATCGAACATTATTCCGTAAAAATGTCGATCTACAAGTAGATAAAATCAATAATAAAAGCAATAGAATCGCTAACACTCGAATAAACCATATGGGAGTGTTACAAGTGAAACAGCAAGAAATTAAACAACTAAAAATAAGCTATTCAATCAAGGGTGCAGTTGAAGCAACGGACTATAGCCGTTCATATATCTTTGAAGCAATCAGAAAAAACGAACTCAAAACATTCTTACGAGGTAAGCGCCGTTTCATTCTTTATAATGATTTGGTCGAATTTATCCACCGTCAAGCAGGGAAGGTGTAACGATGAACCTTCCTACAAAACTAGACCTACTTCAAACCAATCTAGTTGATATTGACTGGCAGCATAAACAGGTCATTACCAACACATTACAAGTTGCTGACTATTTCGGTAAACGACCATCAAATGTGAATCAACGAATTACTTCATTAGTCAAAAGAGGTCGGCTGAAAATTAAGCCGACCTATTACCTAGATCAGCAAGGAAAACAACAAAAGTATTACGAGTTAAACCGTGATCAATTCTTGCTGGTGGTCATGGGTTTTACTGGAGATAAAGCAGATCAATTCAAAGCTGACTTTATTCGGTTATTTAATCAACAGGAACAAGAGCTACAGTATTGGCAACAACAGCGATACCTTGCCAGCGAGAGTACAAAACAGACGAATGAACAGCTTTATTGGTTACAAACTGAACTAGCTAAAATCATTCCAAGTTCAAGGTGTTGCACCATGTTATTTATTCACGTCCAACAGGCCGTCAATAAAGCAGCTACAGGATCAGCTAAAACAGATCGCAAGCAAATGACCTCTGAACAATTGTATGAAGTGAAACAGATTGAACAGCACGTTGAAGCGGAAATTAGGCGATTAAGAAGCGATGATATAGCACCTGAACAGATTCGAAGTGATGTTTTGGCCTCGATAAAGACTGGAAAAGAGAAAACCCGCAGCGGGCATGCTAACGTGTTTTCACCAAACTTCATTAATAAAACCAATATCAGCTACCAACCGAACAAGGCAATACAATGAATGACGATGGAACCCCCGTTATGGTTGTATGGCAACAGGTCCTGGATCAGGCTCAATCATTAGCAGTTAGATTACCAGAAATAGGCTTAAACCCTGATAAATTAGCATCGCTAACACTGGATGAACTGGTGGGCGTATTAGCTTTCTTAAAGCGATCTTATGCTGAACAGGAGGAGTAATGGCCTCGAAAAACTGGGAGCGTAACAATAATCGGAAGCTAAAAGGTCAGTATTTTGCTCTACCACATGCCGTTATGAAGTCAGAAAAATATATTGCTTTATCTGCACATGCAGTGAAGTTACTTAATGATCTAGGTCTGCAATATAACGGTAAAAATAACGGTGATTTATGTGCCACTTGGTCAATGATGAGACGACGGGGCTGGAAGTCTGCAAGTACACTTTATAAAGCGATTAAAGAGTTATTGGCCTATGAATTTATTATCGTATCAAGGCAAGGAGGAAGGCACTCAGCAACACTTTACGCAGTAACTTGGAATAATATTGATGAGTGTAAAGGAAAACTTGATATTAGTTCGACAGTTGCACCTTTAGGTAATTGGATGACTGAAAAAACTGACTTGGAAGAATATAAATAACAAAATCGCTAGTTCGCATAGCGACTACATTAATACGCATAGCGAGTTAATTATTTTTCAATTGGTACGTATAGCGAGTACAAAGAAAATGATTAGTACACATAGCGAGATAGTCAGGCACTTTTTAAACAGCAATTAATACGCATAGCGAGAACCTTTATATATTACCAAGGGATATTGCTTATTTATTAACATGCTGATGACCGAGTAATGAATGATAGGGATTAAACTAAAATACGCAGAGTTATTTACAGTCTCATAATAATTGCATGCTATAGAGAATAGTTATGTAAGTTCAAGCTAGTGCTTTATATAGAATATTTCACACTTGAAATGATAAGTATCATAGAAGAAAATTTGATGTTGTTTTACATCAACTTATTCAGTGTCTGCTTTGATATTTTTTAAACTTAGATTAGCTCAATTCATCGCTTAATTGCTCAAAGAAGATAAAAGCTGGGGAAGGGCAGGAGCAACTGTGAACATTGGATGGCAAATTATTAGAGCAGTAACGCGCGCGAGGTACGGAAACCAAAATCGTGAGCACTACTAATGAGCAACTTATGTGTATGAAGTGGATCATAGGCTTGAACTAACGCGAAGTGGCCGCTGACTAATGGTCAATTTGACAGTGGTCGATCCAAAGGAGGTGGTAATTAAAGTATAAAAATCTTCCCTCTACGCTAAATAGTATGCTGGACAGCTCCATGATAACGCTTATGGAGTATAGAAATTCAGGATTCCATGTATCTGAATTTGATGGCCACAAAATGCTCGATTTACGGGAAAAACTTTTTGCACCTGGGCAATGTCTATTAGTTACGTTTCTTGAAACACTATCTTAAATCAAACCTTTCCTCCAACACCCTTAAACTTCTCAACGAACGCGGCGATTTTTTGAAACACGCTCTGCTTTTTGGTTTTGTACTGTGGATTCAGTGGGCTCATTTTAGGTAGTGTTGAATTTAATTCTGTGCCATTTTCACTGGCATACTCTCGTTTCAATGAGGCGCTGATATAGCGCTTAGCTGCATCTTCATTTAAGCCTTCTGAATGAATCAGCTCTTCTGCTTCGCGAGTCTGCTCAGCCTGTGCGAATTTAAAGAACTCATCAATAATATTGGCCTTATCATCTATCTCATCTAGATTAGTTTGATTAATAAAGTCCACAATCAGGCTTTCTTTTGCACGGTTGCCGAGACTTGCCCGAATCAACCGGCGTACTTCTTCAATTAACTCGCCCTTACTTTTATTCTTCTTGTTTTGCTCAAAAATTAACTCAAGGATGTAATCAAGGTTGATCTCTTGCGATTTAAGCAAATCAACTTCAAATACCACCTCATCCCAATCAATAGTAGATTTCTCTTTTTCTTCTGCGGACTTTTCGCGACGCTGCCAATCTCGAATATCGTTATATGTTGATCGGTAATCCTGAATTTTACGCTCGGCAGGGATCCGAATAGTTTGCAGAACTGCTAAGTCATCATCATTTAAATAATGTTCGGTCTTGAAGGCTTCAACTATCTCAGGGTCGCTCATGTCGATAGTTTGCATTGCTTTAAGGCTGGCAAACTCATCGTAGTTTTGCAGTACGTTTTCGACGCGTAAATACTCACCAAATAACTTTGCGAAGTCCTTCTTGTCTTTTTCTAAAACAATCTCATCAGGGTTAGGAAAGCGTTGTTCTAATTCCGAGACCACATCCATGAAACCGCGTCTTGCTTCACCTGTAACCACATCGGTAAAGCCTTCCATGTATTCCTTGTAACTTTTTTCAAGCACCACGTTTTTAGTGTTCTTATCACCAAACAAAGTAATGGCATCAACCGTCGCTTTTTCAAGATCACGAAAGGTCACAATATTACCAAAGGTCTTTGTGGCATCATAAATACGATTGGTACGAGAGTAGGCTTGCATTAAGCCGTGATAACGCAGGTTTTTATCCACAAACAAAGTGTTGAGCGTCGGGGCATCAAAGCCCGTTAAAAACATACCCACTACAATCAGCAGATCGATTTCTTTAGATTTAACACGCTTGGCTAAGTCACGGTAATAGTTCTGGAAGCCGTTGCTATCCACACTAAAGTTGGTTTTAAAGAACGCGTTATAGTCGGAGATAGCGGCGGTTAAAAACTCCTTGGCGCTAATGTTCATCGACGATACATCAAAGCTTTCGTCAATAATATCCCCAACGGCATCTTGTTCTTCATTGGCGGCGAATGAAAAGATTGTCGCGATTTTCAGCGGCGTATTCTTTTCTTTATACGTAGGATCATTTTGTAATGTATTCAACGACTCATAGTAGGCTTTAGCGGCATCAATACTGCTGACGGCGAACATGGCATTAAAACCCCTGTTGTTGCCACTGACACCCGCTTGTAGGCGGTGGGTCTTTTGCCGAAAGTTATTTAAAACATACTGCGATATTTCTCGAATACGCTCAGGGTGCAGCAGCGCTTGTTTATTTTCAGCGGCGTTAAGTTTTTTTTCGTCTGTTTCGGTTTCAAGCGCCTTAAATTGCGGCCGCACATCGTTGTAATCCACCTTGAACTTCAGTACCTTTTCATCGCGAATAGCATCGGTGATGACATAAGAATGTAATTCACGCCCAAACACGCTGGCAGTGGTTTCGGCGCCTAAAGCATTTTGTGGAAAGATCGGTGTGCCGGTAAAACCAAACTGATAAAAGCGTTTGAACTTCTTCTGCAAGTTTTTCTGCGCCTCACCAAATTGGCTGCGGTGGCATTCATCAAAAATAAATACAATCTGCTTGTGGTAGATGGCTAGATCGCCTTCACCCTTCATCAAGTTATTGAGCTTTTGGATAGTGGTGACGATGATTTTATTGTCGTCTTTATCTAAATTGCGCTTTAAGCCAGCGGTAGAGTCAGAACCATTGACGCTATCAGGTGAAAAGCGTTGGTATTCTTTCATGGTTTGAAAATCGAGATCCTTTCTGTCCACCACAAAAAACACCTTGTCGATGAACTCAAGTTCAGTCGCCAACCGCGCCGCTTTAAAACTGGTTAAGGTTTTACCTGAGCCAGTGGTATGCCAAATAAACCCGCCGCTTTCAGTGTTGCTCCAATTTTTGGATTGGAATGAGCTGTTAATTTTTCGCAGAATACGTTCCGTAGCGGCTATCTGGTAGGGACGCATCACGAGTAAGGTATCACTCACATCAAACACCGAATAATGCAGCAATACATTAAGCAGCGTGTTTTTCTGGAAGAAGGTGGCGGTAAAGTCTTTTAAATCTTTAATCAGGTTGTTATCAGCCTGGGCCCAGTTCATGGTGAAATCGAAACTGTTTTTATTACGCGCCGTGGTATTGGCAAAATAACGGCTGTCGGTGCCGTTGGATATCACAAATAACTGCAAGTACTTAAACAGCGAGTGTTCAGCATTAAAGCTCTCTTTGCTGTAGCGATGAACTTGATTAAAGGCTTCTCGAATCGCAACACCACGCTTTTTAAGCTCGATTTGCACCAGCGGCAAACCATTGACCAAAATCGTGACATCGTAACGATTGGCATGGCTGCCGGTTTGTTCAAACTGCTTGATCACCTGCACTTTATTGCAGGCAATGTTGTTTTTATCTAGCAGGTAGATGTTTTGAATACGCCCATCGTCAAACACAAAATCGTGAATATAATCATCGTGAATTTTGCGGGTTTTATCAGTGATATTGTCGCTGGGTTTATCCAGATAAGTTTCTACAAAGCGCAGCCATTCACCCTCTGCGAACTGAATATTATTCAGGGTTTGCAGCTGCTCACGCACATTGCTCAACATGGCTTTAGGGTTGTTTAAAGCAGGTAGGTATTCATAACCCTGATTTTGTAAATCCTGAATAAACTCTCGTTCCAAAGCATCTTCGCTTTGGTAGCCTTCGGCCACCTGCCATGCCTTGGTGTATTTATCGAGCACGATAAAGTTTTTTGATTCAGCGATGGTTTTATAGTCTGTCACTATTCTGTGTCCCTTTTTTGCAGCAGCTTTTTCACTTCACGGTCAAAATCCGATTCGATGCGTTGTTGTTTGTTGAATTTCTCATATTCTACAGTGGCTTGCTGCTCTGCCTGGCGGCGTGAAACTGTTCCGTAGCCCTCTAGAATCTTGTACTCATTAAAAGCAAGAAACTTATCCACGCTTTCAGTAAAGCCTTCCATTGTGAACGTATTACGTCGCTCAATAATGCCTTCGATATAGTCAAAAAATGCCGAAACTGCACGCTCCAGTTTTTTAATATCATCTTCACTTAAATAGTTTTTCGCCACGGTTGAATCTGATTTCAATACACGGCCATCGGGTGCATTTTTATAAGTGCTCATGCCCATTAAGGGTTTATCTGCATCCGACTTCAGCGAGATAATTTCTGCCGCCGTATGGCCTGTAATGGCAAAATGAAACTTGTCCTGCACATGAGCGTAAAACAAACGGGTAGTTTCAGATTTTGGATCATAATTGATACTGCATTCAGCAAAAATATCGGTGATTTGTTGGTAGATTCGCCGTTCACTGGCACGAATGGAGCGAACCCGCTCTAACAACTCTTTAAAATAATCCTTACTAAAAAACTGACCATTTTTTAAGCGCTCATCATCCATGGCAAAGCCCTTGATGATGTAGTCTTTGATCAGTTGCGTTGCCCATATACGAAACTGGGTTGCCTGGGCAGAATTGACGCGGTAGCCAACCGAAATCACTGCATCTAGGTTATAGTATTTAACTTTTCTGGTTTGAGTTTTACCCGAAATCGCGCCGTGTTCAGTGGTATGTTCCAAAATGGAACATACCACTTTCTCTTGTAACTCAGCGCTTTCAAATATATTTTTCAGGTGTTTGGTAATAGCGGGGCGCTGCACGCCAAATAGCTCGGCTATGCGTTCTTGTGTGAGCCAGAGGGTTTCGCCACTGAGCAGCACCTCCACCTTCACTGCGCCATTGGGGGCGATGTAGAGCAGGAACTCCGTGGTTTGGTCTTGCAGGCTTAATGACTGGCTCATATCAGCCCGCTACCTCTGCATCTGGCTTGGGGAAACTCAACAGCAAATCGCGGTAATACTCGTATTGCTGTTGGCGCAATGCAATTTCGCGGGGCAAACCTTCCGTGATGGAATTGGTCAGGGCGTCGAATTTGTCCAAAATGTTGACGATGCGGTTTTGTTCAGTAAGGGGTGGAATAGGAAGTTCAAAATCTTTCACTTTAGTATCGGAAATAGCAGGGTAAGCCGCACCACTTTGAGCTTCTTCAACATAATTTTTAAATACATTAGAAGAGATATAATAATAAATCCATTTCGGTAAAATCTCGTCGGTTTTAGCTCTAAGAACACAATAACCTGTACTAGCAACCTCTCCAGAGTATTCTTCATTAATCAAACTAAGCCGTTGTTGGGTTGGTCGTGTCGTTGCGAAAATAACGTCACCATTTTCAACAAGCTTCTGTGCTCTACTCGGTGCATTCTTAGCAGTAATCTCGGATGTTTCGATGATTGAATTGTTTTCACGACTTACAGATGACAAATCAATGTAACGATATGTTCGTTCTGCATCTCGCCAACGAATATTACTTGTAGGCAAAGTAACTTCCCCCAACGTCTTCCACTCTACTTCCCCTTCTTCAAAACTCAACAACTGATCGCGATAGTAGTTGTATTGTTTTTTGCGGGCGGTCAGCTCGGCGGTCAGCTCGGCGGTCAGCTCGGCGGTCAGCTCGGTAAATGCGTCCAAAATGCGGACGATTTCGGCTTGAATTTCAAGCGATTTTTTGGCGTTTTCTGGGCAGGGGATAGGGACCAAGAATTTCTTAAAACCATCCATTTCCACAGATGCAAAGCTCGACATGGTGGTGTTATTTTTGCACCAGTCAGCCAGCAAAAAGAAGTAGTAATAGAGGAATTTTATATCAAAATATTTCGCGTACTCTTCTTTTAGCACTAAACATGTGAATCTTTGGTTGGCCAAGTACGGAACCGTTATTAAGGCATGCTCTCCAATCGTTGCCGACGTTGCAACGATGATTGAGTTTGCAGGGAAAAGCCTCCCCCCTTTTACTGCGCTTTTTGAAATCTTCTGCAGAGAGTCGTTCAATATCTTGCCGTTCTTACGAATGTCATCCATCCTGAACCATGGCACGGTGCCATTTTCCCAAAAATCCTTCTTTGATTTGGATGGTGTATAGCCATTCTTCAAATGAAACACACCTGAAAGTGGCTTCCATACAACCTCAATACTATCCAGCAGCTTTTCCATAAAATTCAAGGATTCGTTTTTTTTGCTTTGACTCATTCTCATGACGCCCCGATCTATTTCTTTATTCATTTTTTACTCAATAAGTAGATCGCCAGCCCTACCAGTCCAACCGCCACAAGGGCACCGACTGCATCATCCGATGCTTGTGATTTAACAAAATATCGGCTGTGAGTGCGCTTCAAGGCATCAAGTGAGTCAGCTTCAAAAACGACCACTTCCATTTCGTTGTGATTACTCAAAAAGTGCTGTTGCTCTTTTTGTAGACAGGCCACCTGTGCCGTTGTGTAATCACTATACTCGGTATATTGTGTCGCTTTGGTGGTGCGATTGTGTTCAATGAGATAATACATGACGAATCGCCTCCTCTATGTGCTGCTGGTAATTGGCAAAAGTTACTTGATGGGCGTGCTGATCTATCTTGAAAAAACTTTCGGCAAGGTTCTTTAGCTTATTCATAAGCGCTTGCTCTTGATCGCTGCCGCCATACTTCAGCGTGTTTTTTTCGTCTGACAAACTCTCGACCAAATTCGCCCATACATCCTGCGCATAGGTTCTAAGCTGGATTTCGTAAAATTTCTTATCCGCCTTAACAATGATATGAATGGCGTGATAGCCATCAGCGCGCCTATCTTTGCTTTCAATATTCCATTGATGGCAACCAAATGCGTTAATCAATATAGAATTTATACTGTTGGCATACTGGGTTCCGCCTTGTATCACTATACGACACCCAGCAATATCCTGCATCTGCGGCAATCTTAGCTTTGGCTGTCGACGAAGTTTGTCCACAATAGACTGCTGCGTTTTTCGCTTGCGCTTGGTTATTGTCAACTCAGTAGATGATGCAAGTGCGTCTCGAATGACCTGATAAGAACGCTCATCAACCTCGCTGTAGGTTTGGCGAAACGCATCGAGCATTCCCAAATCGTCTTCACTCAGATCGCTGTCACGAAGCCTGTCCCCCAGCTTTGTCATCTGGCTGTTGCTGAGAGTCATTTAACTGGCCTCTATTTCAGAAACAATGGCATCAATTTCGCTGCGCAGTTGATCGATCTTGGCAACGGTGGTTTTTAGCTCCGCATTGAGCTGGGCTATATCCACTACCTCGCGGTTGTCTTTGGCCTCCACATAGCTACTCACCGAAAGGTTGTAATCGTTGGCGGCCACCTTCTCCAACGTAATGGACTGGGCGAAGTGCTCCACGTTCGCTTTGCTATCGAACACCGCCATGATCTGTTCGATATGATCTGCAGTTAAGGTGTTGGTATTGGTTTCTTTCTTAAACAGACCGCTGGCATCAATAAACTGGGTCGTGGTATCGGTTTTATGCTTGGAGAGCACAAGAATAGTCACAGCAATGGTGGTGCCAAAAAACAGATTAGGGGCTAGTGAAATGACCGTTTCCACATAGTTGTTATCGACTAAATATTTACGGATTTTTTGCTCAGCACCGCCACGGTAGAAAATGCCAGGGAAGCAGACAATGGCGGCGCGGCCTTTGCTGGAAAGATAACTGAGTGAATGCAGTACAAATGCAAAGTCGGCCTTGGATTTAGGCGCGAGCACACCGGCGGGGGCAAAGCGATCATCGTTAATCAGGGTTGGGTCATCACTACCTATCCACTTCACCGAATACGGCGGATTGGAGACGATGGCATCAAAGGGTTTGTCATCCAAAAAGTGCGGGTCTGTTAAGGTATTGCCCAGCTGCATATTGAACTTGTCGTAGTTGATGTTGTGCAAAAACATGTTCATGCGGGCAAGGTTGTAGGTGGTGTGGTTAATCTCTTGCCCGAAGAAGCCATCTTCAATGATGTGGTTATCGAAGTGCTTTTTGGCTTGCAGCAACAGCGAGCCGGAACCACAGGCAGGGTCATAAATTTTATTGACGCTGGTTTGCTTGTGCATGGCGAGCTGGGCAATCAACTTGGATACATGCTGCGGCGTGAAAAACTCTCCGCCGGATTTACCAGCATTGGCGGCATAGTTGGAGATGAGGAATTCGTAAGCATCGCCGAACAGGTCAATTTGTGCGGCATCACTCTTTTCATAAAAATCATGGCCAAAATCCAAACCAGCCACACCTTTTAATACCGCCGCTAAACGCAGATTTTTGTCTTTAACGGTATTACCGAGCCGGTTACTGGTAGTGTCGAAATCGGCAAACAGACCTTTGATGTCTGGCTCAGAGGGGTAGCCGTTGGCGGAACTCTCTATAGTGGCAAAGATAGTCGCTAAATCAGTATTTAAACTTTCGTTGTTGTTTGCACCTTTGGCTATATTGGCAAAGAGTTCGCTTGGGTAAATGAAGTAGCCTTTTGTTTTAATGGCATCATCTTTGATATCTGGGGTAATGACATCATTGCTCAGCTCGGCATAGTTGATACTATCGTCACCAGCTTCAATATAGAGGGCAAAGTTTTCGCTGATAAAGCGGTAAAACAGGGTGCCAAGTACATATTGCTTAAAATCCCAACCATCCACGGAGCCTCTTACATCATTAGCAATTTGCCAGATTTGGCGTTGCAGGGCGGCGCGTTGTTGGGTACTTGTCATTGTTAAAATCCTGTTTAAAATTCGTATTCTATAGCCAGCTTGGCATTATAACGAGCAAAGACGCTTTATTTTAATTATTTGGTGCAGACGTGTACTTTAAATGAGCTGATGTAATTGAAGTGCAGTAAATTGTCTTTGTAAAAAAACAGATAATCTGGTGAGTAAGTGTTGGGCTATTTAGCGGACATTATTTGCTGGTGGATACATTATTAAATTAGGTGATAGTTTTACGTTCTGAAAACTGGTTGGTACACAGAATTGGTACACAGGTTGCGCTAAGTTTAGCTATGTATAAGACTGACATATATTGCCCATGCAAACGAATAGCACTTTTATTGGTTTCATATCGACTCTAAGTATTTGAATAATAAAAGGCTGATATTTTATCAGTCCTATCTTCTTACATACAATCCCAGTCACAGAGGCAGGCAAGGCAATAATCAAAAATAACGTTTATTTAATTTGATAGTATAGATATTTAGAAGTGGAGCACTATTCATATAGAAGTCTAGGACATCGGTCTATTTCTTATTACGGTTTGGCTTATCTCAATGTGACTCGTAATATCTGAATTAGCTGGTGTTATTGCGGGGTATATGTATGCTGTTTATACAATCAACTAGTTCAACTGAACTAGTTGATTGTAATGGCAACACGCGTTGGCGTTGCCAAAGTCTGCTGCATGCTAATCTCATTCAGTCGTGCAGTTAATGTAACTCTAAGAGGATGTCTGATAATGACTGTTTATATTATAGCTGACGTTGAAGTCACCGATGAAGCTTGGATACCAGAATATGCACAAAAGGTTCATGACATAGTGCATAAGCATGGAGGAAAATATCTATCTCGTAGTGCAAACATTGAAATCTTAGAAGGTGAGCCCCTTCCGACTACGTTAATAGCGCTTTTGGAATTTCCGAATGCTGAAGCCGCTAAAGCATTTGCGACGAGTCCTGAATATGCTCCATTTGGTGCTGCAAGACAGGCAGGATCAAATAGCCGGTTTCAATTGATTGATGACACTGATGTTGCGGGTACGATTTCATATCTCGGTAAAGGATAACCTGCCATAGACTCGATGATAATTAGGTTTAACAGCTACGATTTTCTTGTAAAAGTAGTGTAGTAATTAACGTCCTGCCTACGCTATCTAGGGCGGGGCGTTCAATATTAACAGGGGGCAGTATGTGGTTTAGATGCATATAAATTGAAAAGTTGGCGGCGACCATCACTCATGAAGGTATTTCAAAGTATCGATAATAAAAGTACTGAAAGTTCGCATTGGCTGGACTTTATGCCGCAAGATGAAAATCAAGGACTCTTAAGGTAAAAATTCAGAATAACGCCTAATATCGTAGCTTACCGTTGTATCACGCATTCATAGGTGAAAGGAAAATCTTCTAGACGTTCATACTGTGCTGTGTTTTCAACATCAAGTGAATAGACTTTTTCTTTTACGCAGTCTTGACCTGTAACCTGTATGGCGGCAATTTCATTGCTTGCATGCACGGGCACGGGACTGGCTTTATTGATAGTTTGTAATGTACCACTGTCATCAACAAACAGTTGTGTGGGTCTCTTGTGTGCAGGCTCTGCTACTTCAAGCTTATTCATAGTGTCTTCAAATTCAGCATTAATGTCTGAAAAAATATCGATTTCAGGGATGTTCACCACGGTTTTATTTTCTTGTTCAGGCAAAAAGTTGGCAGAATCATCTTGAATGTTATCATGGCGCTCCCCCTCTTTGATTTGGGCAGCATCTCGTTCAGCTTCACGTTTAGTTTCTACGGTAATTTCTGCACGTTGGCGTTTATTGGAAGTATCAACGTCACTATCTTCATTCTTAGTGTCATTACCGAATAGTTTTGAAAATAGCCCCGAACTATTTCCCATAGCACCAGAGATGCCTTCAAGCCGATCTCCTGCTTGGATAGATGTAGAAATACTGAATAATAAAATTAAAAAACTGATTTTCACGATCATGCCTCAAGCGTTATTCTTAGTAGCTTAACGATATGGCTGAAGTAATGCAATTAAACGCTGTGTAGACAGTTAGTTGAGGTCAAAGCTAGCTGATATTTAGGGGGGGGGGGCACGGCTGGAGTGAGACACATGTAAATGAAATAGCCAGAACTATTTTCCTAATAATTGTGGGAACTCATTAGCATAGTGGCTAATCCACTCGTTAGCAGCTTGTTCACTGGTAAGTTCAATGCCTGACTCTGCCAGTATTTTTTTGCGATAATTTTCTATGTGACAGACTTGCTCTACCATGCGGAGGGCAAAAATCACGGACTCTTGTTGAAAAGCAACACCAATTAGAAACGCATTGCCATTTTGTTTGCACCACCGCACAATACCGTGAGCTTCAAACTTAGGGGTGCAGATGGGGATCGTAATATGGATGTGTTCACCAGTACCAATACGATACTGACTTACAAAGCATAAACCGCCATCGCCGACATCTTTAGTCTCAATTGTTTCTGGACCATCACCTACGTTAAATAAAATAGGTACGGTAGTTGGATGACGAATAAATTGTCGTTCAGTGTTTTCCATTAGCAGACATTAGCAACTAAGGTTCTTGAAATCAATGACTTATTTACATGAATATCAAACTGAACGTCTAATGGTGTTGTTAAACATTAGATTTCAGCTAATAGTTGCCCAAGCATACCTTCAGCTTGACTTACATAGCCACCACCAAAGAGATTGACATGATTAAGAATGTGGTAAAGATTATAAAGCGTTTTTCTGGCCTTATACCCCGAATCTAGTGGATATTCTGCTTGATATGAAGCAAAAAAATCAGCACTGAAACCACCAAACAACTCTGTCATGGCAATGTCTGATTCTCGATCACCGTAATAACAAGCGGGATCAAAAATAACCGGGTTACCTTGTGGATCGGCACCTGCATTACCAGCCCATAAATCACCATGTAATAAAGCTGGAATAGGGGTGTAAGTGTCAAAAAAAAGGTGAAGATTAGCCAATAATAATTCACCCTTGTCTTGCAAACGAATGCCAAAGCCATTTTTTGATGCGAATTTGAGCTGTTGACCTAGACGATGTCGTTGCCAAAAGCTTAGCCAATTATGTTCACGATCGTTGTGCTGTGGTGTGCTGCCAATTGTATTATTGGTGTGCCAACCATAATACGGTTGCGTATGGCGATGTAAGGCGGCGAGCTGAGTGCCTAGTAGTTTGTTTGCTTGACCACGTAAACTGCTAAGCTGAATGTATTCCAACACGATATAACTATGCGTGGTAGTTTGGCCGTGACAAATGACCTCAGGGATTCGCACACAATTTAAGGAACGTAGTTCTGCTAAGCCAAGCGCTTCCGCTTCGAACATCGCTGACAAGTGTGGTCGATTAAGTTTGATAAAATAGGATTGCTGATCAGATTGTAATTGATAGGCATCATTGATGCTGCCACCGCCAATAGGGTTTAGTCGATAATTTTTAAAGATGTTACCCGTCGTGAGCTCAATTTGTTGAACTATATTATCAATGTTAATTGTCACGATAATCGCCTTAGTAAACACAAAATAGCATGGTATGCTGATAACCTGTTTTTGCCAAGTTACTCGCGGGAGAGCGCTAATGTCACCACAAAATTCAACGACTGAAATGAACGATAAACAACGCGTAGCACACCATGCAGCTAATTTAGTTGAGGATGGCATGATTGTCGGGTTAGGCACAGGTTCAACAGCCAATTATTTTATTGAGCAATTAGCTTATCGCAAACAGCAAGAAAATTTACACTTTACTACCGTTGCAAGTTCGGTAGTAAGTACGATTAAAGCGCAGCAATTAGGTTTGAATATGATGGCGGTAGAACATCTTAGCCAACTTGATCTTTATGTCGATGGCGCCGATGAAGTCTCGCCAGAAATGAGCCTGCTCAAAGGGCGTGGCTTTGATTTGGTGAAAGAAAAATTATTAGCAAAAGCCAGTGCAGAATTTTATGTATTGGTAGATAACAGCAAAATAGTGACACGGATTGGTGAATTGTTTCCAATTCCAGTAGAAGTAGCACCATTTTCATGGCAAATGGTGTTACGGAGCTTACAACAGATTGGTGGTGCAGGCGATTTACGACAAAATGCAAATGGCGATGGATTAGCTATTAGCTCACAAGGCAATTTAATTATTGATATGACGTTTGATGCTAGCCTTAATGCCGAAGAGCTTAACACTGAATTGAATGCTGTGCCTGGCATCATCGAACATGGGATTTTTTATCAACTTGCTTCCACTATTTTTATTGGGGATAAAGGCGAAGTGATTAAACGAAACTAGCCCAAGGTTCAGCTTGGGCTAGTTAATATAGGGCTTACAGTTGTTCTAAGATAGTTTCTGCTTTAGATACGCCGAATTCACCTGAGCCTTCAACGCCCAAGTAAGTGACAACGCCATCGTCAACAATCATCGCAAAACGGAAAGCGCGCACACCCATGCCGCCGCCGGTTAAATCACGATCTAAGCCTAACGCCTTGGTATATACCGCACTACCATCAGCCATCATGCGCACTTTACCTGCGACTTCATTTTGTTTACCCCAAGCGGCCATAACAAACGCATCATTAACCGCTAAACACCAAATTTCATCAGCGCCTTTTGCTTTGATTTGGTCAGCAAGTTGCACATAACCTGGTAAATGTTGAGCAGAGCAAAGCGGCGTGAAAGCGCCAGGTACCGCAAAAATAACGATTTTTTTGCCTTTGCTTAATTCTGACACATCTTGTGGTTGAGGATTTAAAGGGCAACCATTTTCAGGGTCAAATTCAATACATTCAGTTAAGTTACCAGCAGGTAAACGTTGTCCAACTTCAATAGTCATAAGTAAGGTTCCTTTTGTTAGTTTGGCATGTGAATTTACTAGCATAGGCTAAATCAAAGTCATATAAAAACATTAAAATTACAGGGTTTTACAATTATGGAATTCAAACGACTAAATGGTTATGATGTTCGCTCATTATGAATATTTAAATTTTGGGAATGATTATGTCGAATCAATCAGTGTTACGTTGGGGAATTCTTGGTGCTGCACGTGTCAATGAACGTTTGATGCCTGCTATTGTAGAAGCCGCTAATGCGAAGTTGATTGCTATTGCGAGTCGACGTAAAGGTGCCGCTGCTGAGACGCTCGCTCAATATGCACCGGAGAAAATGGATGTACTGGCTTTAGATAATCCTGATGATTTGCTCAACAATGCGGATATTGATGCGATTTACTTGCCGATGGCGAATGATGAACATACCGAATGGGCATTAAAAGCAATAGCAAAAGGCAAACACGTTTTAATTGAAAAACCGATGGCATTAACGGTGACCGATATCGAAGCGATTGAAACGGCGGCACTTAAACATAATGTGACGGTGATGGAAGGCTTTATGTATGGCTTCCATCCCCAACATGCCTATGTACAAAAAATTATTGATTCAGGTGCTATCGGCGAGGTGAGAACAGTTAATACGTGTTTTTCATTCCCCATGAAGCCAGCACGAATGTATCGCCTTGAAAAAGATATTAAACATGGCGGCGGGGCGATGTGGGACATTGGCCCATATGCTATCCATACCGCTCGTAAATGGTTTACGACTGAACCTGTAGCGGTAACAGCGATGGCAAAATTTATCGAGAGTGGGGCTGATGTCAGCTTAAGCGGAGTGTTGGACTATGGCGATGGTAAATTTGCTCATTTTGATATGAGTTTTGAACGTGCACGTCGTAGCGAATACGAAATTATTGGCACTTTAGGCGGCATTAAATGCGATACGGTATGGCAAAATCCTGATGATGCTCCGGTTATTGCATGGTGGACAGATGCTGGTGAACAGCACAATATTGAATTAGATATTGCTAATCATTTTGTACTTGAAATCGAGCACTTTAGTGATTGTGTATTAAATAATACACGACCAGCCTTATCATTTGCAGATGCCAAAGCGAACTGTAAAACGATAGAGGCTGCATTGGCATCTGCAACGACAGGAAAGGTAGTGACATTAGCTGGTGCGGGTTGATTTTTGTTCTTTAACCTTAAGACGTTAAGCCGGAAAACTGAAATTTTTTGTTGTAAATGATCGATGATTTCGACTAGACCATAATACTGAATTTCATATTTTTCTTTTGTTTTTGAATATTGGAAACGGCTACCAATCTTCACCCAGTATGAGGCACCTATAGCTCTATTTGATTGCTATCTGGGTCATTGAAGTATAGAGAATGAGCTTCTTCATGCTCATATGGCGTCACCTTTATACCCATTGATTTTAGTTCAACGCGAGCCAACTCAAGCTCTCTCTGACCACCGTGCAATTTCGCCGGAGTAGGGTAGACCCAATACACCATGATAGAACTGCTTTGCCCTTTCAATATCCGTTACTTTTAGTGCCACGTGACTTAATTTAGATATTTCCACGAACACTCCCACTATTTAGATTCAGGCGTACTTTATTCCATACGATAGGATTTACCTTGATTGACTGTTTCCTCTATTCTACGGACATCACGCTTAGTCATGAACCAATCAGGTCAGATCCTAGTTATGTACTATTAATTTAAGTACGCTATCAATATCTTCAGCAGAATGGCGCTCAGGGACTTGCTCCCACTTTTCACCAAATGTACGGTTAACAATACGGCCTCGTTGCACTCCTTTACGGAGGCCAATTTGTTTTGCCCAGCGTACAACGTTGGTGTAGGTTTCTACTTGTAAAAACTCTGCGGCATCATACGATCTACCAAGCACTAAATTACCATACCAAGGCCAAATAGCCATATCTGCAATGGTGTACTCTTCACCAGAAATAAAGGTGTTTTGTGCGAGTTGATTGTCTAATACGTCTAATTGACGTTTGATCTCCATCGCAAAACGGTTAATTGGATATTCTTGTTTTTCATCTGCGTAAGCATAAAAATGGCCAAACCCACCGCCTAAGAATGGCGCTGAGCCTTGTGCCCAAAAGAGCCAATTAAATGTCTGTGTGCGTGCAGCGCCGCCTTTAGGCAGAAATTGACCAAATTTCTCTGCAAGATGAACAAGAATGGATGCTGATTCAAATACGTTAACGTCTTCATCTCCTGACTTATCAACCAATGCAGGGATTTTCGAGTTGGGGTTAACGGCTACAAATCCCGACGAAAACTGATCCGATTCACCGATATTGATTAGATAGGCATCGTACTCCGCTTCTTTAATCCCTAAGGCAAGTAATTCTTCCAAAAGAATAGTTACTTTTTGGCCGTTAGGTGTAGCAAGAGAGTAGAGCTGAAGAGCATGCTTCCCAACGGGTAGCTCTTTTTCAAATCGTGCACCAGATTCAGGGCTATTGATATTAGCCCACTGATTATCGCCTTTTGTTTCGTTAACCCAAACTTTGGGTGGTACGTATTGGTTACTCATGTAGCCCTCATTCATTCTGTTTTAGTGGAGCCTAGAAGCACGATTAGTGCCTTTATTGTTATCAGTGTTAGAGTTGTGACAAGAAAATGGAGTAGAGACAGATGTGCAATATTCATTCTCTTATTTTAGAGGCTAATTTGTTGTTATTGCTGCATCCAGGTAAAACACTGGGCGGTTTATAATTTATAAAAACCGCCCACTAAAACTTAATTTGTAGGGGTTTTCTCAATAAGATCATCAATATACTCGGTCAACGAATGAGTGAATTCTTCGCTAAACCAGCTGATTGCATTATCCCGATCATTCTTTAAATTGTCCGATTTATATTGAGCCTCAAAAGCATTAAAGCGAGCAGTGGCTTCCCTCATCGCAGCACTAATATCATCCATTTCAATGGTTTTGAAATGTTCATTGGCGAGAGACAAAAAGTCATTGACGATCTCAGGATAGGAAAGCGAACCATCACGCTTCTTATCGCTTGGATTGATGAGGCGGATCGGAATAATATTGTCTTGGCTCATGATGCAGGTATCTCTGTTGTAATAAATAAACTATGTAAGCACAGTTTAAAATGAATGGGAAATTCAGATAAAATACGGCAGTAATTTATCTAAACATTGAATACCACATTAGAAAAGGTTCGTATCTGTAATAGTCATGTTTTATGGGCGTAATCTTAAACCACTTTGTTCGTTTCTGCCATTGATTTAGACTGGTTTTTATCTTTTTGAGTGCTTAATTATTGAGATACTTTCTTCCTGCTCTTACAGTTTAGGTGAACGTCTGCTTTGGGGTGAAGGTTCAACAAGTTGATGCAAACATATTTTAAATCGTTCTGCTGGCGTTTCAAAGTTGAGTATTTTTCTAGGGAGATGGTGCTAATCTATATACTGATTATTTAATAATCGTTAACTTAAGTTATTCCACGATATAGATTGCCCTGTGCTGCACTTTGAATTGATTTAGGTATAGATATTAACTTAAATAGCCCTCATCAACAAAGGCACGCCAACTCTGGAGTGCAATATGGAAATCCTCTAAGCCACAGAAAGCTTCTGATTCACCATCATAGAGAGACATTGCATCTTCAAGTTCAAATTCTTCGACACTTTCAAGCTCATTGGTGAAAACTCTAACTTGCTCACCGTCGAGTTCAATTGATAGTGTTTTACCGGCCATGTGCCAGTGTTCCAACTGATTGAATTGCAATTTAGCTATGACTTGGCAAATCTCATTATATTTTTCCGAACATTCTCCTAATTCTTCGACAAACCAAAATCCTAATACTTCTTGACCCATACTAAAATCAGCAAACAAGGTACCCGTTAAGGTATTGCGTTGAAATTCATATTCCATAAATCATCATGCCTTAAAATGTATTAAATCAAATTTTAACTCAATGCACTAAAAAAGGGGTAACAGGAAGAGGGGGCCCAAGTCGATGTTATTCGCTTAGAATGATTTAAAGTGTGAAGGTTTTCCCGTTTTAGTTTGAAAGCTAGCTATATAATTGAATTGGCACGTAGAGAAAGTGAGCATTGTGAGGGAGTAATGTTTGGAGCAGAGTTGTGTTCATTTGCTGAGTTGAAGTCCTTTGAGTTCCACGATGATGTTGTTATTTATGAAATCATCAGCAATTAAAAAGTCAGTGCTTCGTTCAGTATTAATGCTTTAGTTTCACTTTAAAGGGCGGGATTAGTTTTAGGCACTCGAAGAAATTTATGGTAGGGTAAAAAATTACACTGTGACAATGTTTTATTGTGTTACTTTGTTTGACTTAAATTATTTCTGTCACACATCAAAATCTGTTAGAAATATAGTGAATCAAAAAAATAAACGGTGATATGGACATCATAAAACAGCAACAACTACAAACATATATTGACAGCCTTCGATTACAGATTTTAGTTTCTGAAGGTCCTGTTGCAATAATAACAAGCTCAGCAATCAGTGTAATACTCATTATCTTCTTGTTAGGCGATGTTATTAACCAAGCGATGTTGACTGTGTGGGTAGCATTGATTGCTCTCGTAGCGATAGCTCGTATGTTTTTGGTCAGCAAGATAGTAAGAGGTCTAGCACAAAATAAGCGGCCTTTACATCAAGGAGAGCTCAAACGCTACGAAAACTTTTATAGTTTTGGTGCATTTGTAAATGGCTGTCTTTTGGGTGGGCTGGGCATTTTAATTGATGCTAATTGGCCTCTTGAAATACAATTTATTATCCCGTTTGTATTAGGAGGCTTATCAGCAGCGGCAGTCAGCTCTAATTCAAGTAGTCTGCCAAGTTATTACGGTTTTATTTTCCCAGCACTTTTACCACTGTCTTATGGCCTCTTTGCTATCGATTTTATCTTCGCCTCCGCGTTAGTAATGCTATATCTGACCTTGATGATTGTCACATCAAAGCGATTTAATGCCACGCTTGTGAATAATATAAGGCTACGGTTTGAAAATGAAACATTAGTCGCTAAGTTGAAAAAAAGTAATCAAACTCAAGCAGATCTACTGATACAAAAAAAAGAACAGCACCAAATGTTAGAGAAAATGGCGCATTACGATGTTCTGACTAATCTGCCAAACCGTGTATTACTGGCAGATCGTCTAAGTCAAGCCATGGTGCATTGCCAACGGCATCAACAGTCATTAGCAGTAGTATTTCTGGATTTAGATAGCTTTAAAGTCGTTAACGATAACTACGGGCATGATGTTGGGGATAAGATGCTCATTACGCTGTCAAGCCGAATGAAGGAGGCTTTGCGTGAAGGTGATACCTTGTCACGTATTGGGGGAGATGAGTTTGTTGCGGTGTTAGCAGATTTAGCTAGCGTAAAAGATTGTCAGCCTGTACTTGAACGGTTACTCAAAGCTGCCGCTACCCCAGTTACCGTTGGTGATGCTGTCATGAAAACGTCGGCAAGCATAGGTGTCACTCTTTATCCACAAGATGGTGTCGATGCTGATCAACTGATGCGCCATGCAGATCAAGCCATGTACGTGGCTAAGCAGGCTGGAAAGAATCGTTATCACTTATTTGATACAGTACAGAATGAAGCGGTCATCTTACAACGGGAAAGCCTAGGTAATATACGTTCAGCTTTGGAGCGTCGAGAGTTTGTCTTGTACTACCAACCTAAGGTTAATATGTACACTGGTGAGGTGATAGGCGTAGAAGCCTTGATACGTTGGCAGCATCCTGTACGAGGATTAGTCCCACCATTAGATTTTTTGCCTGCGATAGAGGGACATGCCATTAGCCTTGAGATTGGTGAATGGGTTATTGAAGCTGCTTTGATTCAAGCAACGAGATGGCTAAGCATGGGAATAGAGCTTCCGATCAGTGTTAACATTAGTGCCTATCAATTACAGCAAGATGACTTTGTAAATCGCTTAGTCACACTGCTGGAAGCACATCCTAAAGTCCCTCCGCGTTGTTTAAAATTAGAAATATTGGAAACCAGCGCATTAAGTGACATCAGCAAAGTATCTGCTACAATGCAGGCTTGCAGCAAGCTTGGAGTGGATTTTGCCTTAGATGACTTTGGTACTGGCTATTCATCATTGACCTACCTTAGACGCTTACCCGCCAATGTAATTAAAATTGATCAAAGCTTTGTACGTGACATGTTGATTGATCCTGATGATTTAGCCATTATTAAAGGCGTAATCGCTTTAGCTAAATCATTCAAACGTGATGTGATTGCTGAAGGTGTTGAAACCATTGAACACGGCACGGCACTATTGCAACTGGGCTGTGACTTAGCACAAGGTTATGGTATTGCAAGACCAATGCCTGCAGCTGATATTCCGGCGTGGATGGCTAAGTGGGAACCTGATGTTGCTTGGCAGCTGAATGAGCTTAAACGACTAGAGCTAGCCTGATTATACTCGCTCAGTTAAGCATTAACTCTGATATGCTCAATGGGAGTTTCATTTTATTATTTCTTCCACTGAAATGCTGGTTTATCTTCAGCTACAGTGTCATCTCTTACTTCAATTTCTGTGTCAGTAGGGCGTAGTTGCAGCTGTAAGCCTTGTAGGAAATTACGTAGAATTTGATCCTTACAGTTACGGTAGTGTTTGTGATCAGATTTACGGAAAAAAGCGCTGAGTTCATGTTTGCTGATTCGTAAATCCGCTAGTTCTAAAACCTCTAATACATCTTCTGCTTTTAAGTTTAAAGCGATAGTGAGCTTTCTGAGAATAATATTATTCGTTAGTTTTTTCTCGGGCTTAGGTTGTTCGCCTTCTTTTTTACCACGACGGTCATTAATTAAGCCGTTAAGAAAGGTGGCTAATTGTTGATCACCACAATTTTGATAATCTGGATCTTCCTCTTTTTTCATCCAGTTACTGATTTGTTCACGCGAGACTTCAGCATCAGCGGCTGCAAAAAGTGCAATCATCTTTGAATCATTAAAGTCAAAGGTGTAACGGATACGGCGTAAAACATCATTATTGGTCACAAATAAAGCCTTGGTATTAGGTAGTGTCGATACAGTGTTATCAGGTTGATACACTGCTATAAATAGGAAAACTGTAACAGATTTTAAGTGTTTTTTCTGTTAATCTTACGAGCATAACAACTTATTGAAAGTGACTACATGAAGCAGATAGATCCACTCAACGGCATTACATTAGAACAAATATTGATTAAGTTGGTTGAGCAGTTAGGCTGGGAAGAGATGGGGGCAGAGGTTGATATTAATTGTTTTAATAGTGAACCGAGTATTAAATCCAGTCTTAAATTTTTGAGAAAAACACCTTGGGCTAGAGCTAAAGTTGAAAAGCTTTATATCAAATTAGTTAATCAAGCTTGATAGCTTTATCTTAAAATAAAATTATGAATTGGAAATAAAAAGCCCGCTAAATGCGGGCTTTTTTCAATACTTCATGTTATTTTACTAGCAATAACATATGGTCAACAGCGGCTTTAACATCATCATCACTTAAATCAGGTCGGCCACCGCGAGCAGGCATCATATTAAAGCCATTGATTGCGTGGTTGTATAAGGTATCAATGCCTTTTTCAATGCGAGGCGCCCAATCGCTATTACTACCTAGTTTAGGCGAGCTCATCATGCCCGAGCTGTGACACATTGAGCAGACTTGCGTCACTATTTGCTCACCACCACCGACGCTTTCTTCCTCAACAGCTGCAACGATGACGGGGGCTTCACCAATAAAAGTTTGAGCAACAGGTTTAATTCGGTCTGCAACATCTTCTGCAGTCATGCTTTCTGGCGTAACCACTCTTTTTTCTGCATCTTGCGATGTCAAAAGTACCATTTTAATGACGCCAAAAATAATAAGAAAAGTAATGATACTGCCAACAAAGAATTTGCCTGATTTTTGCGTGACCATAATTAAAAGCCCTAGAAGATGAAGTTATTTAAACTCATAATTATACGGTTATATTGTTCTGGGTGAAACCATCTCTACATTTAGACTCAAGTTGATACGATGATTTACATTATGTCTAAGCCCTATGCTGTGCTTTGCAAGGCATTTAGGCTATTGCTGTTAATGCTAATTTTCCAATGGTTGTGCCGCTGAGCAATTGTTGGTGCGCTTTTTTGATGGTTTCCGCATTCATTTGACCGATGTTTTCAGTCAATGTGCTCATAATTTGTCCTTCATCAAGCAGTTTGGCTATATTATTCAGTATGTGATGCTGGGCAATAAGATCGTGGGTTTTAAACATTGGGCGAGTAAACATAAACTCCCAGACAAAACCGGCACTTTTTGACTTCAATTTGTCTAGATCTTGTTTTTGTTGGCAGCCTACGATGCTGCAAATCATCCCTTGTGGTGCAATGAGCTCCGCCATTGCTGCAAAATGTTGATCAGTATCATTTAGGCACAAAATATAATCTGGATCTCTCATGCCGTGAGCTCGATATTGGTGAGCGAGATCACCGTGATGGTTAATGATTTGATCGGCCCCCATTTTTTTACACCACTCAATGGATGCCATTTGGGATGCTGTCGTTGTCACATTGAGCTTGGCAATTTTTTTAGCGAGCTGAATGGCAATGGAACCGACGCCGCCTGCCCCACCTATAATTAAAATATTTTTTCCAGCGTCATGTTGTTCTGTAATTTTTAATCGTGAAAATAAGGCTTCCCACGCCGTGATGGTAGTAAGTGGCATTACAGCTATTTGTTCTGGTGTCAGTGAGGATGGCGCTTTGCCTACGATGCGTTCGTCTACTAATTGATGACTTGCATAACAACCTGGACGCGTTATATCTCCGGCATAAAAGACTTTGTCACCTGCTTTAAATAAGACGGTATCATCACCTGCAGCCATAACTGTTCCGGTGGCATCCCAACCGATAATACGCGGCGTACTTAATACTTCAGTCATGCCCTCGATGACTTTAGTATCAACAGGATTGACAGCAATGGCATCAATTTTGATTAACAAATCATGGCCAGTTGGCATAGGCGTTACCTGTTCTAAATGTTGTGGTTGTGCATTCTTGCTATTAAATCCAAATGCCTTCATTGCTTTGACTCCTTAATGATAGTCTCGACCATATTGAAAAGCGGCGAGCATGACGTGTATGAGTTTAGGATGCTGTGCAATGTCGTCAAGACCTAACTCGGTATTAATAATTTTTTGAAGATGATTGAGTATATTTTTTTGAAACCAAAACTGCTCATAGGCTACTCGGTCAAATTTGTCTTCATTTAGAAACGAGGCAGCATCGCCTTTTGCGTCACTAAACTGAATGTCTTGGACTAGCAATATTTCATACTGATATGAATAGATATCGATATTATTTTCGGCGGCCAGCGTTTCATGCAGGGGCGGGATAGCATTATAGCGTTGCATGAGTGTGTCTAAATCCAGTTCAAGACTCGGGGTAAATGTTTCTCCTTTAAAATTGAATGTAATGCTAGCAGTAATCTTATTTACCATTACTTGTTATCCAATAAGTGTTTTTTTAAGGCGTCTAAATAATCTGATTCTGATGGCGGTTGATTATTACGTTGGGCAAGCCAGAGTGACTCGGTCAGACATTCCATCATGTGATGTTCTGTTGTGTGAGCATCACCATATTTAGCCTTTAATTGTTGATAAAGTAAACGTATACCATTCGGGCGATCGATGGAAATCTGTTCATGCAATGAAATATGTAACCCCATATGCAGAAATGGATTGGTTTGACCTTGCTCTACAAAATATTCTTGTTCTAAGCTGGCGTCGCTTTTAAAAATTGATTGATATTCAGGGTGTTCATTAATCACCTGGGCGACGGTTGTTTCTAGCGCTGAAAGAGGCTGTTTGTCAGCCTGTTTCTGCCAAACATTGTGATAAAACTGGCGAAGTTGTTGTCTGTTTTGACCAAACATCATGATGGTTAGCACCTTTGATTTGAAATATCACATTAGGAGTGATGATAGCTGCATTTTAATACTTTTCAATTAGTTAGCTAGGAGCAGTGCTTAATAAATCGTTAAATAAATGTAGCAACGCTGATAGCTTACGATATTTAAATAACACTTTCGGGCTAGCTGGGGTGATAAAAATACAGATTAGACGAAGTTAATCGACGCTCAGTACTCTAACGTAATTATTAAAGCATATCAGCTGTTTATAGACGGTCATAAACACCGTATAATCGGGATTTATATCGATTTAAAGTTTAAGCTTTAAACACATTAAACTAAAAGAGTAGCCCAGTGGCAGATTATAAACATACCTTGAACCTACCTGAAACCAAGTTCCCGATGAAAGCTGGTCTTCCTAATCGTGAGCCTTTGATCTTAAAGCGTTGGCAGGATGGCAATCTGTACCAAAAAATGCGTGATAATGCGAAAGGCCGACCTAGCTTTATCTTGCATGACGGCCCCCCATACGCCAATGGTGATATTCATATTGGTCATGCAGTCAATAAAATTCTTAAAGATATTATCCTTAAATCTAAAACATTAAGCGGATTTGATACGCCTTATGTACCTGGTTGGGATTGTCACGGTTTACCGATTGAGCTGAATGTTGAAAAGAAGGTGGGTAAACCGGGTGTAAAAGTCAGTGCGGCTGAGTTTAGAGCGGCATGTCGTGTTTATGCTCAAAAACAAGTTGATGGTCAGCGTGAAGACTTTAAACGTTTAGGTGTATTGGCTGAATGGGACAATCCTTATTTAACGATGGATTTCAGTTTCGAAGCCGATATTATTCGTACTTTGGGTGAAATTGTTAAAAATGGCCATTTACACAAAGGTGTGAAACCCGTTCATTGGTGTATTGATTGTGCCAGCGCTTTAGCGGAAGCTGAAGTTGAATATGAAGATAAAAAATCGCCAGCCATTGATGTTCGCTTTACGATTATTGATGAAGCGGCATTTGTAGCAGCATCGGGCGCGAAAGGTCATGGCAAAATCAGTGTGCCTATTTGGACAACAACGCCGTGGACCTTACCTGCTAACCAAGCTGTGTCGCTTAACCCTGAATATGATTATGTTGTCGTGCAAGCGGGTGAAGAACGTTTAGTGTTAGCTGAAGCCTTATATGAATCAGCTTTAGAACGTTACAACATGAGTGGCGAAGTCATTGCACGTTGTAAAGGTGATGCCTTAGAAGGTTTATTACTCCAACATCCATTTTATGATCGCCAAGTGCCGATTATTTTGGGTGATCATGTTACAGCGGATGCGGGTACGGGCGCAGTACATACTGCACCAGGTCATGGCCAAGACGATTTCACGGTGGGTTTGAAATACAAATTAGTAGTCGATAATCCGGTTGGAGCTAATGGCTGTTTTCTTCCTGATACACCAATCTTTGCGGGCCAGTCAGTGTTTAAAGCGAACCCAGAAGTCATTGCATTGCTAGTAGAAAAGGGCGCTTTATTAAACCATATTGATATCAAACATAGTTACCCACATTGCTGGCGCCATAAAACGCCGATTATTTTCCGTGCAACACCACAATGGTTTGTCAGCATGGATCAGAATGGTTTACGCCAAGCGGCGATGGATGCGATTAAAGAAACAAAGTGGATGCCGTCATGGGGTCAAAAACGCATTGAAGGTATGGTTGAAGGTCGCCCTGATTGGTGTGTATCGCGTCAACGTACTTGGGGCGTGCCCATTCCGTTGTTTGTTAGCCAACAAACCGGCGCATTACACCCAAAAACAGAAACACTGATGGCGCAAGTCGCAGACAAAGTTGAACAAGAAGGCATCGATGCTTGGTTTGATTCTGATTTAACGGATTGGTTAGGTGATGAGGCGGCTGAGTATGAAAAAGTCGGTGATACACTCGATGTGTGGTTTGACTCAGGTGTATCTCATGCTTGTGTGTTAGCGCGTCGTGATTATTTGAGTCGTCCTGCGGATTTATATTTAGAAGGGAGTGACCAACATCGTGGTTGGTTCCAATCATCATTATTAACGTCTATCGGTTCGACTGGCAAAGCGCCTTATAAAGGCGTGTTAACGCATGGCTTTGTGGTTGATGCAGCCGGCAAAAAAATGTCGAAATCTTTAGGTAATGTTGTTTCACCCCAGAAAGTAGTGAATAACTTAGGCGCTGATATTATTCGTTTATGGACGGCTTCTTCAGATTACAGTGCTGAAATGAGTGTATCTGATGAGATTTTAAAACGTACTGCTGATTCATATCGTCGTATTCGTAATACAGCGCGTTATTTATTATCGAATTTGTCTGATTTTAATCCAGCAACGGATCTAGTGGCGACGGAAGAGTTGTTGGCCTTAGATCGTTGGGCGGTTGATCAAGCTTATCAGGCACAAGCTGACATTCAGAAAGCCTATGAAAGTTATCAATTTCATGTGATCTATCAAAAAATTCATAATTTCTGTGCTCAAGAAATGGGTAGTTTGTATCTGGATATCACTAAAGATCGCCAGTACACGATGAAAAAAGACAGCCTAGGTCGTCGTTCAAGTCAAACCGCCATGTTCCATATACTGGAAGCGTTAACGCGCTGGATGGCACCCATCCTGAGCTTTACTGCTGATGAATTATGGGAATATTTACCGGGCGAACGTAATGAATCTGTGTTGCTGAATGAATGGTATGAAGGTTTAACACCACTAACGGCAAACACCCAATTTGATGAAGCATTCTGGGATCAATTGTTTACGATACGTGATTCGGTTTCAAAAGAATTAGAAGCCTTACGAGCTGAAGGTAAAATCAAAGGCGGTTTGACAGCAGAAGTTAGCTTATATGCTGAACCTAGTTTGTTTGATGCATTGAATGGTTTGGCTGATGAGTTAAAATTTGTCTTGATCACATCACGCGCCACTTTATTTCCTGCAGCTGAAAAACCGGCTGATGCAATTACAAGTTCAGTATCTGGTTTGTGGTTAGTTTTAAATGCTTCGGACAATGCACGTTGTGATCGCTGTTGGCATCAAACACCTGAAGTGGGCAGCAATGTGGCACATCCGGAATTATGTGACCGTTGTATTGATAATGTCGATGGAGAAGGCGAACAACGCCTTTACGTTTAGTTATGTTGAAATACCTATGGTTAACAAGCGTCGTTATTGTATTGGATCAAGTATCTAAATGGCTGATGGTGTCATGGTTATCATTACATGAAACCTTTGCCGTAGTACCTTTTTTTAACTTAACAATGGCTCATAATCCAGGGGCTGCATTTAGTTTTTTAGCTGATGCTGGAGGCTGGCAAAAATGGTTTTTTATTGGTTTGGCATCAATAGTCAGTATTGCATTATTGATTTGGCTGAAAAAACTTAAACCGCATGCGAAGTTAGAAGCTGCATCTATTGCGATGATTCTTGGCGGCGCAGTAGGTAATGTGATTGACCGTATTTATTATGGGTATGTGATCGACTTTTTAGATGTATATTACGGTACGTATCACTGGCCAGCATTTAATATTGCCGATTCGGCCATTGTTGTCGGGGCCATTTTATTAGTTATTGATAGCTTTCGTTCTAAGACGGAGTATCTATGAGCTTCAATGAGATTGCCTTAGCCTGTGTCAATGAGCTTCAGCCTTATGTACCAGGTAAACCTATTGAAGAGTTAGAGCGTCAATATGGTATAAAAAATATTATTAAACTGGCATCAAATGAAAACCCATTAGGTCCTTCTGAATCGGTGTTAGCGGCCATTACTAAAGCCGCGAAAGATCTAACTCGCTATCCTGATGGTAATGGTTTTATTTTAAAAACGGCCTTAGCAGAAAAGTATCAATTAGAACTGAGCCAAATCACCTTGGGTAATGGTTCTAATGATGTATTAGAAATTATTGCCCGAACCTTTGTGTCACCTGTGGATGAAGTGTTGTTTTCACAACATGCATTTGCTGTGTATCCAATCGTGACGCAAGCGATTGGCGCTAAAGCTGTCATTGCACCGGCACGTGACTATGGTCACGATTTACAAGCAATGAGCACATTGATTAGCGAGCGCACTAAGCTTATCTTTATTGCTAACCCAAATAATCCAACGGGCACCTGTCTCGCGGATGATGAATTAGAAGACTTTATTGCACAGGTTCCACCGAGCACCTTGGTGGTGCTTGACGAAGCTTATGTGGAATATGGGGATGGTACGACCGATACCATTAGTTGGTTAGCAAAATATCCGAACTTAATTATTACCCGTACTTTTTCTAAAGCCTATGGTTTAGCTGGATTACGAGTAGGCTTTGCTCTGTCTCACCCAGAAGTCGCCAATTTATTAAACCGGGTTCGCCAGCCATTTAATGTCAATGGTTTAGCGCTTGTCGCGGCAACAGCGGCCTTAGCAGATGATGCTTATATAACTGCAACCAAACAACTGAATGACCAAGGTATGGCCCAGTTGATTGCAGGTTTTGAAACCATGGCATTGAGCTATATTCCTTCAAAAGGCAATTTTATTACTGTCAATGTTGAACGTAATGGCGCTGAACTTTATGAGTTGTTATTGCAACAAGGTGTCATCGTACGTCCTGTGACTAATTATGGCTTGCCACAGCATTTGCGAGTGAGTATTGGTTTAGCGGCTGAAAATCAACGCTTCTTAGAAGTATTATCTAGCCTATTAGGTCGATCTTTGTGATTAATCGTTTAGCCATTATTGGTGTTGGTTTAATTGGTGGCTCTTTATCGCTGGCGTTAAAAAAAGCGGGGCAGGTTGGTGAAGTTGTTGGTTACTCACGAACTCAAAGTGTTCGCCAAGAAGCCTTAGATTTAGGTGTGGTTGACCGAGCAGCGGATTCTATAGCAGATGCTGTTAAAGAGGCAGATGTGATCTTTTTGGCTGTGCCTATGGGCGCAATGGCATCGGTATTAACGGAGTTAGCACCCTATTTAAATGACGACACTATTATTACCGATGGTGGCAGTGCTAAAGCCCAAGTTGTCGCGGCAGCAAGAGAAGCTTTAGGGAAACGGTTTAGTCAATTTGTGGCTGGCCACCCGATTGCAGGAACTGAAAAAAGCGGCCCAAGTGCCGCATTTGCAACCCTATATAACGATCATCGAGTCGTGCTGACACCGGTCGCAGAAACTAACTCAGAAGCATTAGAAAAAGTGCGTGCGATGTGGCAGCTAACAGGTGCAGAAGTTGTTGATATGGCAGTCGAACATCACGATAAAGTGTTGGCAGTCACTAGTCACCTTCCTCATTTACTAGCCTTTAATCTTGTCGGTATGCTGGCAAAATCGGCAGATTGTGATGAGGTGTTACGTTTTGCTGCTGGTGGCTTTAGAGATTTTTCGCGTATCGCATCGAGTGACCCCGTGATGTGGCGTGATATTTGTTTAAGTAATAGCACAGCAATTTTAGAGTTGTTAAATAACTATCGGCGTGGACTGGATAGCTTAGAGCAGGCCATTATGAATAATGATGGTGATCATCTTGTTGACGTTTTTAAACGTGCCAAACAAGCACGTGATACTCGGTTTGCAGAGCCGGGTTTAATTGACAATAGTGAAGTATAAGAAGCATAAAATTAAGCGGAGTTTTAAAGCGTGAGCAGTGAACATAAGAAACACTATATCGTACAGCCGGGTGGAAAATTACAAGGTGAATTACGGGTACCAGGAGATAAATCAATATCTCATCGTTCAATTATGTTGGGCTCATTGGCTGAAGGCGTAACTGAAGTCAGCGGCTTTTTAGAAGGGGAAGATGCACTGGCCACTTTAGCGGCATTTCGTGCGATGGGCGTGCAAATTGACGGCCCACAAAATGGTAAAGTGACCATTCACGGTGTTGGTATGCATGGACTTAAAGGTTCAGATAAAGAGATTTATCTTGGCAACTCTGGCACATCAACCCGTTTATTAAGTGGCTTATTAGCAGGTCAAAACTTTGCTACAACATTGACTGGTGATAAATCATTATCAGGTCGTCCAATGCGTCGTGTTACTGAGCCATTAGCAACAATGGGGGCTGTGATTGATAGTGATGAAGGTAAGCTGCCGCTGACAATAAAAGCGGGTAATAAATTAAAAGGTATTACTTACACCTTGCCCATGGCTAGCGCGCAAGTGAAGTCATGTATTTTATTGGCCGGCATGTATGCCAAAGGTAAAACGACAGTAACAGAGCCTGCTCCTACACGTGATCATACCGAACGCATGTTGACGGGTATGGGCTATGCCGTTGAAGTGAAGGGCGATACGGTCAGCATTGAAGGCGGCGGCAAATTAACGGCAACGTCGATTGATGTGCCAGCAGATATTTCATCAGCTACATTTTTTATGGTCGGCGCGGCGATTGCGGAAGGTTCTGATATTACTTTGACCCATGTGGGTATTAATCCGACGCGAATTGGTGTGATTAATATCCTGAAATTGATGGGCGCGGATATTACCTTAACAAATGAAGGCATAACCGGCGGCGAACCAGTCGCGGATATTCGAGTACGTTATGCGCCGTTGAAAGGAATTAAGATACCTGAAGATCAAGTCCCGTTGGCGATAGATGAGTTTCCAGCACTTTTTGTGGCAGCAGCCTGTGCTGAAGGTACAACCATATTAACTGGCGCTGAAGAGTTAAGAGTTAAAGAAAGTGATCGCATTCAAGCCATGGCAGATGGTTTGCAAATTCTAGGTATTGATGCGCAGCCTACGGCTGATGGCATTATTATCACTGGCGGTATCATTGGTTCCGGTGAAGTAGAAAGCCATGATGATCACCGAATTGCTATGTCGTTTGCCATCGCAGGCTTACAAGCGGGTGGTACGATCCAAATTAATGACTGTGCCAATGTAGCCACTTCATTTCCTGATTTTGTCAGTTTGGCAACAAAAGCGGGTTTAGAGATAGATGAATTCGATGTCTGATATTCCTGTATTAACGATTGATGGCCCTAGTGGATCTGGCAAGGGCACGATTGCTCAATTAATTGCCAAAAAATTAGGTTGGCATTATTTAGACAGTGGTGCGATTTATCGGGTGTTGGCGCAAGCGGCATTAAAGCATCATGTCGCACTAGACAATGAACAACAGCTAGCTGAAATGGCCGAACATTTAGATTTAGTTTTTGTATTAGATAATGATGTATTAACAGTCTTACTTGAGGGTGAAGATGTTAGCCAAGTTATTCGCTCTGAACTAGCAGGCAATGCGGCATCCAAAGTTGCGTCATTGCCGTTAGTTCGCGCCGCATTATTAGAACGTCAGCGCGCATTTCGCCAATCACCAGGACTTGTCACCGATGGTCGTGATATGGGGACGGTTGTGTTTCCACTTGCGAATCATAAGGTATTTCTAACGGCAAGTGCGGAAGTGCGCGCGGAAAGACGATATAAGCAGTTGAAAGAAAAAGGGATTGAGTGTAACCTTTCCGCTCTTATAACAGAGATTTCTGAGCGTGATGAGCGCGATACGCAACGTCAAGTAGCGCCATTAAGGCCTGCAGACGATGCATTGCAATTAGATTCTAGCGCAATGGGAATAGATGCAGTATTTAAACATGTCAGTGCACTGTGTACTGAGGTGTGATTTAGGGGCTTATCACTACGGTAAGTTTTTTTAACTTCCTGCTTTTAGCAGGTATTTTTGAGTGGTCCGTTAGATTTTGTTGGGCCAAGGATGTAAATAATGAGCGAAAGCTTTGCTGATCTCTTTGAAGAGAGTTTAAATTCAACACCAATGCAACCAGGTAAAATCGTATCAGGTATGGTTGTTAGTGTTGGTTCTGATGTGGTTATGGTTAATGCTGGTTTAAAATCAGAAGGTGCCATTCCTGTTGAAGAATTCATGAATGAAAAGGGTGAAATCACTGTACAAGTTGGTGATATCGTCGATGTTGCTTTGGAATCATTAGAAGATGGTTTTGGTGCAACACAATTATCACGCGAAAAAGCGAAAGCTGCTGAAGCGTGGATTAAACTTGACCATGCCTTTGAAGGTAATGAAACGGTTATCGGTGTTATTTCTGGTAAAGTTAAAGGCGGTTTCACTGTCGAACTAGATAATATCCGTGCTTTCCTACCGGGTTCATTGGTTGATGTTCGTCCAATTCGTGATACTTCACATCTTGAAGGCAAACCGCTTGAGTTCAAGTTAATTAAACTTGATCGTCCACGTAATAACATCGTTGTTTCTCGCCGCGCCATTATGGAAGCAGAAAACAGTGTTGAACGTGATGCATTGTTAGAAACATTAGAAGAAGACAAAATCGTTAAAGGTATTGTTAAAAATCTTACTGACTATGGCGCATTCGTTGACCTTGGTGGTATCGATGGTCTTCTACATATCACTGATATGGCATGGAAACGTGTTAAACACCCATCAGAAGTGGTGGCAATCGGTGATGAAATCGAAGTTCAAGTATTGAAATTCGACAAAGAACGCGAACGTGTTTCATTAGGTCTGAAACAAATGGGCGATGATCCTTGGAAATCTATCGCAAGCAGCTACCCAAATAGCAGCCGAATTCGCGGTAAAGTTACTAACATTGCTGACTACGGTTGTTTCGTTGAAATCGAAGATGGCGTTGAAGGTTTGGTTCATATGTCTGAAATGGACTGGACTAACAAAAACGTACACCCATCTAAGGTCGTTCAATTAGGTGATGAAGTTGACGTAATGGTATTAGACATCGATGCAGATCGTCGTCGTATCTCATTAGGTATGAAACAGTGCAAAGTTAACCCTTGGGAAGAGTTTGCAATGACTCACAACAAAGGTGATAAAGTTTCTGGTTCAATCAAATCAATCACTGACTTTGGTGTGTTCATCGGTCTTGATGGTGACATCGATGGTTTGATTCATTTATCTGACCTGTCATGGGATGAAGAGAATGAAGATCTTATCCGTGATTACAAAAAAGGCGATAACTTAGAAGCTATCGTTTTAGCGATTGATCCTGAACGTGAACGCATTTCATTAGGCGTTAAACAAATGCAATCTGATCCGTTCTCTGAATACATGTCAGAGCACCCTCGTGGCAGCATCGTTACTGGTAAAGTAACTGAAGTTGATGCACGCGGCGCGACAATTGCGTTAGCTGAAGGTATTGAAGGTTATATCCGTGTAGCTGATATTTCACGTGAGCGTACGGAAGATGCAAGTAAAGTATTATCAGTTGGTGAAGAAGTTGAAGCTAAATTTACGGGTATGTCACGTAAAGATCGCACTTTGACACTGTCTATCAAAGCGAAAGACACTCAAGAAGAAACAAATGCAGTGAAAGAGTACTCAAATGTTGGTACAGGTAACACAACATTAGGTGACTTGTTGAAAGAACAAATGAACCAAAAAGATAGTTAAGATCAGGTTCTAATTGAAAAGCATCTAGGCGGCTTGCCTAGATGCTTTTTTTCTTTTGAAACATTGCTTGTTTACAGGTTAATGATTGCTAACATAGAATAGATTAATTCTAAGGAATTGAAATATATGACAAAGTCAGATTTGATTGAAATAATTTCTGAAAAACAATCACTATTAAATTATCGTGATGTCGAATTAGCTGTAAAACTAATATTAGGACAAATGAGCAATAGTTTAGCGGGTGGTGAGCGTATAGAAATCCGTGGTTTTGGTAGTTTTACCTTACATCATAGACCACCACGCGTAGGTCGTAATCCTAAAAGTGGTGAATCAGTCGAATTAGGTGAGAAATTTGTACCTCATTTTAAGCCTGGTAAAGAATTACGTGATCGCGTAAATGAAGTGCTAGCTTAAAGTCTTGTAGAGATGAAATTTAGTCTGGAAGCGACATCAGACGCGAATGTAGTACATTCTTATGGTGATGACTACATTGTAGTAAAATCCAAAGAATATTTAGAGTTAAAACGGTTAGACAGCAGTCTAATTTTGATGCCCGATCAGCTCATTTCTGATTGGCATATTAAAGACATCACACAGCTCAATGTGAGTGATGTCCAAGAATTAAAGAACCTAGATCCTGAAGTGCTTGTATTAGCACATGGATCTAGCGTTTATTCTCTTCCTCCCAAACTAATGGTTGAATTTTATGCCCAGGCGATAGGCGTCGAATGTATGCCGATTGGTGCCGCATGCCGAACCTACAACTTACTCGTCGCTGAAGATAGAAAAGTCGTGTTAGTTGTGATTTTTAATGATAATAATGGATCGAAAAACTAGTAAACACGCGGATCATTATTCGCTAGAGATAAGTATTTCAATTTAAGAAATCTTTTATGTGGAGATAAGACGTTCATGGCCGTGACTTGCCTGAAATTCTCGACTGTTATTAAATTAGAGACTCATAGACAAGCATTGATAATTAATTTAACTATAATGATTGGTTAACCGTACATGTCTTTTAGACGCGCTACCTTAACTCTATAAAGTATTGAGCTGCTCTACGATATCCATAACCTAGGTTTTAATATGAAGAATAAAATAAAACAATCGATTTCTATGGCCTTGGCCATTACCCAAGATATAGGCTTAGTTATTGTCGCAATTTCAACCATCGTTGCGATTGGCATTGAAATAGATCTTATGATTGAGCATAACTTTGTATCGTTAAGCGATTTACTACTTCTATTCATCTACCTTGAAGTTTTAACGATGGTCGCCGTTTATTACAAGTCTGGCGAGCTGCCAATTAAAATACCCATGTATATCGCTATCGTGGCTCTAGCACGCTATTTAATATTAGATATGAAGAATTTTGATACATGGCGAATTTTAGGAATTGCCGCGGCTATTTTAGTTATTGGACTCACCATTATCGTTATCCATTATTGCCAAGGAATATTAGCATCAAAATTCGATAATAAGGAGCTTTAAGTATCGATATAACCTGACTTTTATTATATAACTTCATCGAGCGGTTCCTTATAAGCTGGTGAAGTTATAGGAGTAACTTGAGTCATCAAACAAGATGATTAAGACTATTTTTTAAAATGAAAGTCTAAGACGATATCATATGGTTTACTTGACGCATGACAGTGAAGTAAGGAGAATTGTCCGATAAATTTATAAAGCAAACCTTGCTTCGTCGGTTTTTTCGCTTGTGGCTTGATCTAGATCAGATAAACAGGCGGGGGAAGAGGGTCATTTGCTGTAAAATTCATAATGTTCAATTTATAAGTATGATGGGAAGGAGTCGAGACCTCTAAGTTTGAGGCCGAGATAGTGTTTTTCATAGAGAGAAGGTGTGGTCGCTATGCAAGCGGAACAAGAGCAGCAATATAGTTTTGAAATAGTTAAATGGTTTGCCTATATGGCGGTCGTATACTTAGTGTTAGGTACGGGTATTGGGGTATACATTGCTTCTGAATTGGCATGGCCAGTTCTGAATTTTGATAATCCATATATTTCTTTTGGACGATTACGTCCACTCCATACAAATACAGTTATCTTTGCCTTTGGCGGTTCGACATTAATGGCAACAGCATATTACATCGTACAACGCACATCAGGAGTGCGCTTATGGAGTGATAAGTTGGCTTGGTTTACTTTCTGGGGCTGGAATTTAGTTATTATTGGCTTTGCGATTACTTTGCCTTTAGGTTTTACTCAATCTAAAGAATACGCCGAAATGGAATGGCCTTTAGATATATTATTGGCAGTTGTTTGGTTAGCATATAGCTTTAACTTCATTATGACGCTTTCAATACGTAAGGTGTCACATATCTATGTTGCTAACTGGTTCTTCCTAGCGATGATGATAATGATTACTTATTTACACGTTATTAACAGCTTAGCTATTCCTGTTGAATTATTTAAATCATATTCCATTTTTGCTGGTGTACAAGATGCAATGATCCAATGGTGGTGGGGTCATAACGCAGTAGGTTTCTTTTTGACTGCAGGCTTTCTTGGCATCATGTATTATTTTGTACCTAAACAAGCTAACCGTCCGATTTATTCATATCGTCTATCTGTTATCCATTTCTGGGCGTTAACATTTGGTTATGTATGGTTAGGTGCTCACCATCTTCAATACACGGCATTACCTGATTGGACCGGTTCGTTAGGTGCTGCGATTTCATTGGCAATGATTATCCCATCTTGGGGTGGTGCAATTAACGGTATGTTCACTTTAAGTGGTGCATGGGATAAATTGCGTACCGATTATATTTTGCGATTCTTAATTGTGTCATTGGCGTTTTATGCAATGTCGACCTTTGAAGGTCCTGTTATGGCATCTAAAACTGTTAATGCATTATCACATTACACCGACTGGACTATCGGTCACGTACATGCCGGTGCCTTAGGTTGGGTTGCAATGGTGTCTATTGGTGCTATTTACCACATGGTGGAGCGCTTATGGGGTACAACAATCTGGTCTGTTAAGTTAGTTAACTTACATTTCTGGATGGCAACAATCGGTACAGCTGTTTACATTACAGCGATGTGGGTATCAGGCATCATGCAAGGTCTAATGTGGCGTGCTTATGATGATTACGGTAATTTGGCCTACACGTTTGTGGAATCTGTTGCCCAAATGCATCCGTATTATGCGATGCGCGCGACGGGCGGTTTGATTTTCTTCTTAGGCGCATGTGTGATGTTATTCAACGTTACTGTGACTATTCGTAAAGCTATCGCAAATCCATCTGCAAAGATGGCTGTTGCAGCTAACATTTAAGGGAGACTGGCATGTCTGAACACAACTCAAATAAACCAGTAACCTTTCAAGAAAAACTGGAAAAAAACGTATGGGCATTGGTTTTAGCAACAGCTATTATCGTGTCTGTTGGTGGTATCGTTGAAATCGTGCCTTTGTTCTATCTCAACACAACGTTTGAAGATCAAGTTCATCCTGAATATGAAGAGCTAGAAGGTGTACGTCCATACACTGCACTAGAGTTGGCGGGTCGTGATATTTATCAGCGCGAAGGCTGTTATTTATGTCATTCACAAATGATTCGCCCTTTCCGTGATGAAAAAGATCGTTATGGGCATTATTCTTTAGCTGTTGAATCAAAATACGATCATCCTTTCCAATGGGGATCTAAGCGTACAGGGCCTGATTTAGCCCGTGTAGGTGGTAAATATTCTGATGCATGGCACGTTCAGCATTTACGTGCACCGCGCAGTGTTGTTCCCGAGTCAGTAATGCCAAATTACCCATGGCTTGATAAATCAACTATCGATGGTAATCGCATTGAAAAGCGTGTCAAAGCTATGAAAGTTATGGGAGTACCTTATACCGATGAGCAAATTAACGCAGCAGCAGCTTCAGTTGAAGGTAAAACTGAAATGGACGCTTTAGTTGCCTATCTTCAGGTATTAGGCACAATGGTTAAATTTGAACCGGGTAGAGACTATCGTGACTAAACTTCAAGAGTATTTTCATACGGATTGGAGTGGCATGACAGGCACAGATTGGTTTGGACTCATACTCACCGTATTCGTGTTTATAGTAATGGTCGTCGCATATTTTTGGGTACTCAATCCCAAAAATAAAGACAGCTTAGAATCTCATCGCTCAATGCTTTTAGATGAAGACGAAAGAAAATCGGAGAAACAAGATGGCAGATAATAAAAATAAATCTACACAGGTCGAGGATACTGGTCATGTGTGGGATGGTATTCGTGAGTTAGATAATCCTTGTCCACGGTGGTGGTTGAATGCTCTCTACTTAAGTGGCTTAATCGTAGTTGTTTATTTTGTGCTCTACCCGTCACTACCTCTAGTGCATGATAGTACTAAGGGATTATTAGGTTGGACACAGATCGGCGAGTACAAAGAAGACCTCGCTAAGGTTGAGGCTAAACGAGCGCCATTTGAGGACAAGCTTGCCACAATGAGTGTGAATGACATTTTGGCTGATAAAGACATGCTGAACTATGCGATTGGTTCAAGTAAAGTACTTTTTGGTGATAATTGTGCGGCATGTCATGGTACAGGTGGTGCACCAGCTGAAGGTGCTGGTTATCCTAACCTAACAGATGACGATTGGTTGTTTGGTGGCACTGTTAATGAGATTGAAATGAGCATAGCCAAAGGGCGTCAAGGCAATATGCCAGCGCATGAGAAATTGCTTAAAACAGAAGAAGTTGATCAGTTAGTTAAATTTGTTATTGATAGCTCGAATGGTGTTGCAACTGAAGCTGGTAAGGCGTTATTTAATGCCAAAGGTTGTTTTGCTTGTCATGGTGCAGATGCGAAAGGTATTAAAGCCCTAGGCTCGGCAAACTTAACAGATAAAATTTGGCGCTTTTCAGGTGATGAAGACCAAATTCGTAAAACAATCCTACATGGCGTCAATGATGCTTCAGATAAACACACTCGTGTAGCAGTAATGCCGCAATGGAGTGAAAAACTATCTATTATGCTTCAAATTAGAGCTGATGCTATTGCTGATGATGAAGATCCTAATGAAATTGATTGGGCAGATGAGTTAGATGGTAGTGAAGCAGAGCGTTTATCTGAAACAGACATTAAAAAATTAGCTGTTTATGTTCACCAGTTTGGTGGTGGTCAATAATATTTTTATGCAGCAGGGTCAGTACGGCCGCCATAAATGGAGAATTTTATTATGAATATTGATTGGGTTGTAATTGCGGTAATATCAAGTGTGGTTGCTATGGTAATTGGTAGTGGAATATTTGTTTATTATGCAATGAAACATGTAGAAGAAGATAAGTCACAAGATAAATAATGCCTTTTGAAAAAATAGAAAAAGCCGACAGTCATGTCGGCTTTTTTTGTTGGAAATTGATCGTGGCATCAATATCAGCATGCTCTAATGTTGATGCGTTATGCTATAATTTTAGTGTTTACATTACATTGAGAATGATGGCGTGAGTGAAGTAAAAGACAATATCAATATTGATGATCTCTATGAAGAAGTCTCAGAATGGCACATTAATACCGGTGATATTAAAGTTGTTGCTAAGCGTCTACCTGGTGGTTTTCGAACCTTAAAATGGCTGGGAATGTCGATATGGTCTATATTGTTTTTAGGGCCATACCTACGATTTAATGATTCTCAAGCTATTTTATTAGACTTACCACAGCGTCAATTTAATATTTTCCACGTTACTATCTATCCTCAAGATATCTGGATGTTATCGCTTACACTGCTGTTTTTTGCGATCCTACTCGCAGCGGTAACCAGTATTGCTGGCCGTGTCTTTTGCGGCTATTTTTGTTTTCAAACAGTTTGGACTGACATTTTTACTTGGATTGAAGGCAAAATTGAAGGCGATACGCCACAAAAGGCAATGAAATTTAATAAAGCACCGATGACGCTGAAAAAGCTTGGCTTGAAAGTGATGAAGCATAGTTTATGGTTGCTCATAGGTCTATTTACAGGCATTTCATTTGTTGCTTGGTTCACCGATGCATTTCAATTATGGCATGATTTATTTAGCTTGCAGGTCTCATTATCCGCTGTAATTATCATCGGGTCATTTACGGGTGGGACTTATCTATTTGCGGGTTTTATGCGAGAACAAGTGTGTTTCTGGTTATGCCCTTATGCTCGTTTACAAGGTGTTATGTATGACCAAGACACCATTTTGCCTTCTTATGATGCAGAACGTGGCGAGCCTAGAGCTAGAGTCAAAAAAGGTGAGGATTTTTCAACTCGAGGAAGTTGTGTAGACTGTAATGTTTGTGTAGCGGTATGCCCTACAGGAATAGATATTCGAAAGGGCCAGCAGGAGGGATGTATAACCTGTGGGTTATGTATTGATGCTTGTGACAGTATCATGGATAAAGTTAAACAACCTCGGGGCCTCATTCGTTACGCTTCTTATAAAGAATTACTGCACAATGAAGCAGTACTACCTCTTTATAAACGTTTCCGAGTCATTATTTATGGTCTGATATTGTTACTCGCATTATCAGGCATTATTTATGGTTTTACACACTTGTCACCAACAGAATTTAAGGTTGTTCATGAGCGCCAACCTTTATACGTTTTGTTAAGCGATGGCTCGATCCAAAACAAATACACGGTCAAATTGCTTAATAAAACAAAGAATGCGATTAAGATCCAGTTTGCAATAGAAGGTCTAGAAGGTGCCAGTTTACATGGCTTAACGGACATGATGATTGAGCCAGGTAAAGTTGTCCCTGTTACAGCCTTAGTACGTGTTCCTTCAGAACAATTAACCGCTGATCTTATTCCAATTGTATTTAAGGGCGAAGTAGAAAACTCAACTATTACGATTCGCTACGAAAGCATGTTTATGAGCCCTAAAAAATAATGGTTATCGAACTAGGTAAAATATGAATATCTCTCAAAGTAATAAAGAAGCACTCAAAAACCCATGGGTACTAGGCATGCTATTGTTTTTGCTTACCTTTTTAACCGCCAATGCTATTTTTATCTATTTAGCATTTAAATCGCCACCCAATTTAGTTGTAGAAGATTTTTACGAACGCGGTGAGCATTATATAGAAGCACATAAGCTTGTTGAAAAACAAAAGGCATTAGGTTGGACAGGGCTGATTATGGCCCCAACAACGACACGAGTGAATCAACATCAGCTTTATGAGGTTCTTTTACAGGGACAGCATTCGTCTGCTCTCATTTTGGATTCGGTTACTTTACATGCCTATCGACCCTCTGATGCTCGGGCAGATTTTTCGGTAGAAATGCTAAATAGTAAGCCAGGTATGTACGGCGCCGATGTCAGCTTCAGCTTACCGGGTATCTGGGACGTAATTATAGTGGCTAAGCAGGGGGAGCATGAGTTTCTGGTCACTAAGCGATTTACTATTTCACCTTAACGCTTATTTTACGACAATTTGAAAATGTCATATCACGTATGATATTTTAAATTCAGGCTACATAAACCTTGTCTATACCTTGTTATCATTGTGGATTGCCAATTGAGCATGAAGGTAGTTTCACGGCTAAAATCGCAGATCAAGACCATGAGTTTTGTTGTTTTGGCTGTCAGACTGTATGCGAAACAATTCATAATGCGGGCTTACAAAGCTTTTATCTTAAAACACCAGAAGGCGATCATTTAGCGCCACCACCCAGATTATCTGCGGAGTTGGCTTCATACGATTCAGATGAGGTTCAATCTGATTATGTTGATACCTTAGGCGATATACGCACAATAAATTTATTGGTTGAAGGCATTCATTGTGCTGCATGTGTGTGGCTGATTGAGCATTCACTTGCAAAGCATCAGGGTGTTGTTTCCGCAGAGGTCAACCTGACATCGAAACGCTTAAGATTAAAGTGGGATAATCGCCTTACGATACTGTCCACATTACTTCAGGCGCTTGGTCAAATAGGGTACGCAGCGATTCCTTTTGATCTAGATACTGCCGAAGGTGCACTTGCACGTCGACATCGAGGCCTCCTGTATCGAATGGCCTTCGCCGGTTTTGCCATGATGAATATGATGTGGATTTCAATTGCGTTATATAGTGGTGCTGATCAAGGTGAATTTAAAAATTGGTTTCATTGGATAAGTCTTCTTATCGCCACCCCTACATTATTATATGCGGGCTATCCGTTCTTGCGAAATGCCATGCTCGGTCTAAGGCACCGCCATTTGACCATGGACTTACCTATTGCGATTGGCGCGACAGCTACCTATAGTTATTCTACTTTTATTACGATAACAGGCTCAATTCATGGTCACGTATTTTTCGATACGGTGGTCAACTTCCTTTTTGTTATTTTGGTGGGGCGTTATCTTGAAGCCATATCTAAACGTGAAGCATTGTCAGCAACTAGTCGATTATTAGAGTTGCAACCTAAACTTGCTACGGTGATCATCGATGGTCTAGCTAAAGTTATGCCCATTCGTGCGGTTAAAATCGGCGATGATGTGTTGGTTAAACCGGGTGAAAAAATACCGGTAGATGGCATTTTGATTGATGGACAAAGTGCGGTAGATGAATCAATGCTCACTGGTGAGTCTTTGCCTGTAGCAAAGCGAGTGTCAGATCTGGTTGTTGCGGGAAGTATTAATGGTGAAGGTGCCTTTACAGTTAAAGTGCAACAAGTATTACGAAATACTGCTTTGGCAAAAATTGTATCCTTGATGGAAGATGCGCAGGCATCTAAAGCGCCCATTCAATGTACAGCAGATAAAATAGTGCCGTGGTTTGTGGTCGTGACATTGACCTTGGCGGCAGCTACGTTTATTTATTGGTACCAATTTGACTTGGAATTTGCGTTATTAGCTGCAACATCAGTACTTATTATCACTTGCCCCTGTGCTTTTGGAATGGCAACACCTATGTCTGTTGCAGTAGCGACGGGGGTAGGTGCCCATAATGGCATACTCATTAAGCAGGGGGCTGCACTCGAATATTTATCGCAAGTGACGCATTTTGTATTTGATAAAACTGGTACTCTGACTGAAGGCAAATTACGCGTTGTTAGGGTTGAGTCTTTTGCAGATTTATCGGAAGACCAATTATTAATCCTTGCTGGATCGGTAGAGCAACACTCCGAACATGGCGTTGCTAAAGCGATACTAGCGGAGTCGGCAACACGGCACCTCACCTTATCTGTCATAACCTCATTTTGGTCTTCTGCAGGTCATGGTGTACGCGCTACGCTTGATCAAAAACAGGTTTTATTAGGGACACAATCATGGTTGGTTGAACTTGGTTATGTTTTCACTCACTTTGTCCTTAATCAGGTCTCTAACTTAGAGAAGCAAGGTATTAGCTGTGTTTTTATCGCTACTGAAGGTGAGATCGTAGGGCTGATAGGAGTATCAGATCAATTACGACCAGATGCAGTATCGGTAATTCAGGATTTGCAGCAACAAGGTATTGCTATTACGGTGTTGAGTGGTGATAAGCATTCCGTTGTTAGTGCTATTACAGCAGAGTTAGGTGATATTGAACGGCAAGCAGAAGTTTTGCCGAAAGATAAAGCGGATGTAGTGAGAGCGTTGCAAAAAAAAGGTGCGATTGTTGCCATGGTGGGGGATGGGGTGAATGATGCACCAGCATTAATTCAGGCGGATGTAGCGATTGCATTAGCGTCAGGCACCGATGTGTCAATTGAAAGTGCGGATATTGTGTTATCACATAACGAATTACATAAAGTGACGGAAGCAAGATCTTTAGCTAGTCGAACGCTTCGGACAATAAGACAGAATATTGTTTTATCGATAAGTTACAATATTATTATGGTGCCTCTAGCAATAATGGGCTTAATTAATCCATTAATGGCCGCGATAACGATGCCTATTAGTTCCTTATTAGTTATTGGTAATGCCGCTAGAATTAAACATTTTTTGAAGAGGTAATGTAGTGGACGTTATTTATGGTTTATTGCCCGGTATGTTGCTACTCGGTATTATTGGTGTAGCCTTGTTTTTTTGGGCGGTACGCAGTGGGCAATATGATGATATGGATGGTGCTGCAAACCGTATATTAATGGATGATCCTCAAGTAATCACCGAGCAAACGGAAGATGAAACTCACGATGAAGCGCTGAGTAGGCAGCCTGAACAGCCAAAATATGATAAGTAACGATAGTCATATGGCTCATTTTACAAATGCAACTAGGACAATTGAGGCTGAACATGTCATGGTGAGACGGGATAATGTTTAGAGCCTGGAGCATTAAACATTTGCTCCAGCTATGGTCGCTGGCAACGATTGTTGCAATTCTAGTGATTGCTTCAATTGCTTTATACAGCAATCTATCATTTACCAAGACTCAAAATGAATTAACCACTCATGTGTTACCTATTGAAAATGCCAGCAGACAAGTAAGTAATACGGTCGGGTCATTTATTGCTCGCCAAAAACAATTACTTGCGACTAACTCGGCTGCAGATATCGCTGAACTGATGCCGCGGAGCCGATTAGAATATGAATTCGACAACTACTTAAGACAAGTTAAAACGGCCCTTGCTCATAATGAGCAAGGCACCATTTTAGTAATGTCTTTGCTGAAAAATTATCAGCGATTTTTGGCTGTGGACAGTCAATTATTGGCATTGACTAAACAGCAGTATGCTACGACAAAATTGTTACAGAAAAAATTGGATGTTATTGATTCATTCGATGCAAAAATTAATCAGCGTGTTGCGGCGATTTTAGAAGACGTTGATCTACAAGTAAATTATGATGAAGGAGCAGTTAACTTATCCTCTAAAGCGCTTTGGTTAGCGGATCTTCAGAAGATAAGTCAGTCTGTACTATTCAATCACCTGAAGGTAAGCAATCTCACGCAAAAGATCATGCAATCCAAAAATGCTCAGAGCTTATTGACTCTTCGTGATGATGACGTAAAACAATACGGAACCACTTTAAATAATGATATAAAACAGTTAAAAATTGCGCTATCGAATAATGACGTATTGCTTAAACAGGTAGAAGACCTCGGTGTCGATGTTCAGCTATTAATTCAGACTATTTTTACCGATGAATCGTCAGTTTATTACTTGCGTGAATTACTATTGGAAAATGAAGATTCCTTAGTATTAAGTCAACAGGAGTCGAGTGCTATCGTAACTTTAATCCTGTCACAATTAGAGCAATTATCTGTATTAATTAATGAGAAAAGCCTGATTACTGTTACACAATCAGCGCTTGTTGCTGAACGTTCTAGATGGATTATTATCTTATTAGTCACAATGATAGTATTGGGAATGCTTAGTGTAGTTGTGGTTATTGCACGACGTATTAACAGTCCATTAGCCGAGTTACGCAGTGCTATGCATGCCTTATCGGCTAAAAATTTTGCTACGCGATTAAATGTGACATCAGGTAAAAATGAATTTGCGATATTGGCTAAAGACTTTAATTTATTTGCTGGAAATACTCAAAGACTGATCAGTGACTTAGCGGAAGCTAAAGATTCATTGCAAACTAGAAAGCAGCATATAAGCGCGATATTAAATAGTGTGCCAGAAGCTATTTTAACGGTAACGACATCAGGAGTTATTGAGTCCAGTAATGCTGCGGCTGATAGCGTATTGAAAGCCGATGGCAACACACTAATCGGCTTAAATATTTTGCAGTTTTTTGATGAAAATAAACAGATAGGGACGCTTACTGATGTTGTGACTATGCAACAAAGTAGTCAGGAATTTAAAGGTCTTTACTATAATCAATGTCCCTTTTATATGTGGGTCTCATTAAGTCCTATCTCAAGTATAAATAATAATATTTGGGTCTGCGTTATTTCTGATATCAGTGTTTGGAAATTGGCAGAGGAGAACTTAAAAACAAAAAGTTCAGAACTAAACGCCATTTTAGAAAATGCCATGGTCGGCATAGCATTTCTTAAAGATAGGCAGATTTTACGAGTTAATAATAAGTTTGAAGCATTATTTGCTTGTCAGCGCGCCCAAATTGAAGGCAAGTCTACACGGCAATTATATCCAAGTGACGCTGCCTTTGAGCAGTTAGGTGAGCAAGCCTACGCAATGCTAGAAAACGGAGAAAATTTTGAAGGGCAAATAGAAATGGTTCGACAAAATGGTGAACGTTTCTGGTGTTCGCTATCAGGACAAGCGATTAATAAGGACTGTCCACAGCAAGGTGCAATATGGTTGTTTGAGGATGTTACTCAGCAACGAGAAAATGAAGAACGCTTAATGAACTTGGCGAGTTTTGATAGTTTAACCGGTCTACCTAACCGCGCTGTTTTTCTTGATCGTCTTGAACATGCACTTCATAAGTCATATCGTGAATCGGGTACCTTAGCCGTTTTTTTCCTTGATTTAGACCATTTTAAACATATTAATGACTCTCTAGGTCATAAGGCAGGGGATCAGTTATTGTGCGAAGTGGCGAGGCGTTTACAGGCTTCTATACGCGAGGGTGATACCGTTGCACGGCTAGGTGGCGATGAGTTCACGGTGATTTTAGAAGATGTACGTTCTGCCCAATATGTGGCAAAAATCGCAGAAAAAATATTATTGGCTATATCTGAAATCTACTTATTGGATAGTACCGAGATCAGTATTAGCCCTAGTATTGGCATTAGTTTGTATCCTGCTGATGGTCGAAGCATGGATACATTATTAAGAAATGCTGACGCAGCTATGTATCACGCAAAAGACAATGGGCGAAATAACTTTCAGTTTTACTCGGCTGAGATGAATGCAAAAGCCGCTGAACGATTGGCGATGGAAACCAGTTTGCGTCGTGCAGTTGAATTAGGCGAGCTTTACCTGAATTTTCAACCTCAAATTGATTTAAGGACTGGAAAGGTGAATGGTGCTGAGGCGCTATTAAGATGGAATAGCGAGCAGTGGGGAAATGTTTCGCCAGCTGAATTTGTGCCTATTTTAGAAGACACGGGTTTAATCGGGGTTGTGGGTGAAATGGTGCTAGCCCAAGCCTGTCAGGCTTATATGGCTTTAAAAGATAAACTCGTTCCTGATTTTCAAATGGCGGTGAATTTATCGGGTCGGCAATTTAGAGGAGGACAATTAGTCTCTTATATCAGACAGCTATTGTCAGATATGGGGATGTCGCCGAATAATCTAGAACTAGAAATTACTGAAAGTATTCTGATGGCGAATACTGATTTAGCCATTACGGCCTTAAATGAGTTAAGTTCGATGGGGATGACTTTAGCCATTGACGACTTTGGTACGGGCTATTCCTCATTATCCTATTTAAAACAATTCCCCTTAAACGTTTTAAAAATAGATCGCTCGTTTGTGAGAGATGTTATTGATGATGCCAATGATGCGGCCATTGTTGACGCGATTATCGCGATGTCACATCGTTTACAGCTTAATGTTGTAGCAGAAGGGGTTGAAACTAAGGAGCAGTTGCAATTCCTCCAAGCACATGATTGTGAACGTGTTCAAGGCTATTACTTTAGTAAGCCATTAGATTTTGAACATTTTAGTCAGTTTATCGAACAAGAGGTTCAGGGACTTTAGTCGTGATATTGAGCAAAGTACTTTTATTAATAAGTAGTCTCAAGGCACGGGACGTATATATTTGAATCTAAGCTCACTTAAGTAGGTTGATATACACTACTGGTATTGCAGTACCGTCTTTTCATCAGGACTCATACGGATAGTCAGTCCCGTTGAGGGATAATGCCAAATAGCCACCTTAGCATCGACAGGGTCTTCACTAACACTTTCCGGCTCACCAAAGCGAAAGCGTGCAATGTCTGCATTTAACTTCACTGAAGGCACGTAGGTGATTGCTATGATCGGTGCATTAACTAAGCTAGCGTTATCACTATTACGTAGCTCATAACGGTGGGCGCCACTATCTTGTAATCTGGCCTCATAAGCACGAGACATCATTTCGCTTATTTGCTGTTCAGGTACATCGAGATTCAACACCAATTTGCCAGTAATCCCCGCTAGGTGAATGCTATCAAAAAAAGCCTCTACCGTTGAGGTTTTTCCTTCTTCAGAAAATGCAGCAATTTTACCGAACTCATGAAAGAGTTCGTAAGTATGGTTATAAGTCGTTGTACCGAGATGAATACCAAATACTTTGCTCTTACCATCGGGCATGATGGTTATTTCCCAAGGCATGGGTGCTGGCGCTTGTGGCGAAGGAATAAATAATAATGCACCTATACCGATAATAGTCAGAAATAAACCAATTAAAAAATTACGAAATATCCGCATAACGTTCTACCTACTTAACAGAGTGGGGTGGTACATGTAACCAAAAAGTGACGGGGCCATTATTGGTGAGAGAGACTTGCATATCCGCACCAAACGGCCCTGTTTTAACAATAGGGTGACGATGTTTAGCTTGTGTACACATATGTTTAAAGAGTTCATTAGCTACCTTTGGTGCTGCGGCAGGGGTGAAGCTAGGTCGCATGCCCTTGCGGGTATCCGCGGCTAAGGTGAACTGGGGTACTAATAATAATCCGCCATTAATGTCCTGTAATGAAAGGTTCATTTTATCGTTATTATCACTAAAAACTCGATAAGCTAATAGTCGTGACAATAAGCGCTCAGCTTCTGCTGGCGTATCACCACGTTCTACACCAACAAATACTAATAATCCTTGTTTAATGCGGGCAATTTCTTCATTTTCGACATGTACGCTAGCAAAATCGACGCGTTGCAGTAATCCGATCATGCTGAAGGTTTAGAGTGATGAGGAGATAGTTGTTGTGCGATTTTGCGCGTGGCGCCTACTAAAGCATTAATGAGGACCGGTTCTCCTGCTGCGTGTCCTGCCATTGGAATAATATCGAGTTCAGCTTCAGGCCATGCTTGGGATAATTCCCACGCTTGCTGCGTCGGACATACAATGTCATAGCGCCCTTGCACGATAATAGTGGGGATATTTCTAATGATATCGATATTGTCCAGAATCGGCGTGCCAGCAATAAAACACTCATCTAAGGAAAAATGAAGCTGGATACGTGAATGCGCGAGAGGGCTAGGCTCTTGTGTTAAATCTGGCTGGTGTTCATGGTCACGCAGTGTCACGATAGTACTTTCCCATGCTTGCAATAATTTAGCGGCTGCCATTTGATGCACTTCATCGGGTGCGGTCAATTGTTGGTAATAAGCGTTTAATGGCGATGCTTGATCGGTTTCAGATAGATGCTTAACTAACTGATGCCAAGCATCTGGAAATAACCGTGATGCACCACCTTCTGCGTAAACCCAGTCTATATCTTGCTGGCGACCGAGGAATATACCTCGTAAAATCATCGCTAAAACGGTTTCAGGATGTTGTTGGGCATAGCATAAGCCCAGCGTGCTACCCCATGAACCACCAAAGATTGCCCAACGCTCAATCTTGAGGTATTGGCGAATTGTTTCCATATCTGCAATTAGAAACGAGGTATTATTATTTTCTAACTCGCCATGTGGTAATGAACGACCGCAACCCCGTTGATCAAAAAGGATAATTCGATAAATATTTGGATCAAAATAACAGCGGTGTGATGGTCGGCATCCAGAGCCGGGGCCGCCGTGTAAAAACACCACAGGGATGCCATCAGGATTACCACATTCTTCGACATAAACTTGATGGCATAGGCCATTACTAAGCAACTCCATTTCAAGCTGATGGGTAAGGTAAGGTTCAATTTCAGGATAAAGCGGTGTCATATCTTTCTCTTTGTGCCGGTGATCATTAAAACTATATCATGACTAAGCATGGTAATTATTTGAGGATTGCGAGAAAATACTCGGTCTCGCATAAAGCGTAATGACAGCATTATCGCTAAAATGATAAATAAGGCAAAAATATAAGATGAACCTGCACGAATTTCAGGCTAAACAATTATTTAATCGCTATGGCATTGCTACCCCAAAAGGTCAGGCAGTGACCAATGGATCGCAAGCACGGCAAGCTGCAGAGCAACTTGGTGGTGAACGTTGGGTGGTCAAGGCGCAAGTCCATACTGGCGGACGTGGTAAGGCTGGTGGTGTCAAAGTAGTTGATACACTTGATGGTGTTGCTGATGCGGCTTATGACATGTTGGGCCGTAATCTCGTTACCCACCAAACAACGGCAGAAGGCTTACCGGTTCATCAGATCTTAGTAGAGCAACCTTCAGATATTGTCAGTGAACTGTATCTTGCAGTATTAATTGACCGTGTTAGTCAGCGTGTTGTTTTTATGGTGTCCGCACAAGGTGGAATGGACATTGAAGCGGTAGCCGAAGAAAGCCCAGAAGCCATTTTAAATTTAATTATTGACCCTGTTGTAGGCTTGCAACCCTACCAATGTCGACGTGCCGGTTTCTTCTTGGGTCTGACAGGGGATACTTTCAAACAACTGCAAACCGTAATGCAAGGTTTGTATCGTTTATTTACTGAAAATGATGTGAGTTTGGTTGAAATCAATCCCTTAGTGATCACGGGACAAGGTAAGTTATTAGCCGTAGATGCTAAATTGAATTTGGATGACAACGCCTTATTTAGACATGCTGAATTAGCGGCAATGTTTGATCCGACACAAGAAGATGAAACCGAAGTCGTTGCTCAAAAGTATGGCTTAAATTACATCACATTAGATGGTGAAGTTGCCTGTATGGTGAATGGTGCTGGCTTAGCAATGGCAACGATGGATTTGATCCAAAAAGAAGGTGGTTCACCTGCTAATTTTCTTGATGTAGGTGGTGGTACGACGGCTGATCGAGTGGCCGAAGCCTTTAAAATAATTTTGTCAGATAAAAAAGTGAAATCAATATTGGTCAATATCTTTGGCGGTATTGTGCGTTGTGATTTGATCGCTGAAGGTATTATTCATGCGGCAAAAGACGTAGGCTTAACCTTACCTGTTATTGTGCGACTTGAAGGCACTAATGCCGAGCGTGGTCGCGAATTATTGTTATCAAGCGGCATGGATTTACGCGTGGCGCAAGATTTGACTGACGCCGCTAGACAAGCCGTTGCTTCAGCGCAGGAGAATAGAGCATGAGTATTTTAGTTAATCGTGATACCCGTGTTATTTGCCAAGGTTTTACCGGTAAACAAGGGACTTTTCATTCAGAGCAAGCGATTGCTTATGGCACCCAATTTGTCGGTGGCGTTACCCCAGGTAAAGGTGGTCAAACTCATCTAGAGCGCCCTGTTTTTAATACTGTGTCTGAAGCGGTAGCAGAAACAAAGGCTGATGCATCAATGATTTACGTGCCTGCCGCTTTTGCTGCCGATGCTATTTTAGAAGCGGCGGATGCAGGGATTAAAATTATTGCCTGTATTACCGAGGGTATTCCTGTTCAAGATATGTTGCGAGTCAAATATGCTTTGAAATATTCAGAGGCACGTTTGATTGGTCCAAATTGCCCAGGACTGATTACGCCGGGTGAATGCAAAATTGGCATCATGCCTGGTTCTATTCATTTGCCGGGTAAAATCGGTATTGTGTCACGCTCAGGTACATTAACTTATGAAGCGGTTCATCAAACCACGCAAAACGGTTTGGGACAAAGCACCTGCGTTGGTATTGGTGGCGACCCGATTCATGGTATGGATTTCATTGAAGTATTGGCTTTATTTGAAGATGATCCACAAACGGAAGGTATTGTAATGGTCGGTGAGATTGGTGGCCGAGCTGAAGAAGATGCGGCGGAGTATATTCGCAAGTATGTGACTAAGCCGGTAGTGGCTTACATCGCTGGTTTAACAGCGCCTGTCGGTAAACGTATGGGCCATGCTGGAGCCATTATTAGTGGTGGTCAGGGTACGGCAGAAGCTAAATTACAAGCGCTAGCAGCAGCTGGTGTTCATATTGCGCGTTCACCTGCTGAAATGGGCGACAGAATGCTTGAAGCTATGGCTCAATAACTGATGGCGGTTGAATTTTGCCTCGTTATGGGGCAAATCAATCCTATAGTCGGTGATGTAGCCGGTAACGTTAAAAAAGTTATTACTGCCGCGGAGCACGCTCGCGATAAGTTAAATGCGGACCTAGTGGTCTTTCCTGAACTGACGTTAACAGGTTATCCACCAGAAGATTTGTTGCTTAGACCCGGTTTAATTAAACGCGTTGAAAAGGGTTTAGTTAGCTTAAAATCTAAAATTAAAGGCGTGGCCGTATTAGTGGGTCACCCCTCAGGCGAAGTACGTGAAGATTTATACAATGCTGCGTCTTTGATTGCTGATGGTCAGTGTCTTGCAAGTTATTTTAAACACCATCTGCCCAATTATAGTGTGTTTGACGAAAAGCGTTATTTTGTCGAGGGAAAGGAACCTTGCGTCGTAGATTATAAAGGGATCCGTTTCGGTATTACGATTTGTGAAGATATTTGGTTCGCAGGACCTTCAGCACAGGCCGTAGATGCTGGCGCTGAAATTATTCTTAATCTCAATGCTTCGCCTTTTAGTCAAGGGAAGTGGCAATTACGCGAAACAGAAGTGAAACAGCGTGCTATCGAGACGGGTGTACCAATTGTTTATGTGAACCAAATAGGTGGACAAGATGAGTTGGTTTTTGATGGTTGCTCCTTTGCCTTATCTGATACTGGCGAGAAAGTTGTTCGAGCGCCATCATGGCAACAAGGCTTATTTCCTATTTTAATTAGCCGTAATGATAATCAAACCTTATCACTACAAGGTGAAATAGCATCCAAAGAAACTGAATTGGCAATGATCTACCAAGGCTTAGTCTGTGGCTTACAAGATTATGTTGAAAAAAATAATTTCGCCAGTGTGGTTATAGGTTTGTCGGGTGGTATTGATTCTGCATTAACCCTTGCTTTGGCATTCGATGCTTTAGGTGCTGATCGTGTTAAAACCGTAATGATGCCATCTCGTTATACTGCTCAGATGAGTCTTGATGATGCACAACAAATGGCTGATATTTTAGGTGTCGAACACAGCGTTATTGCCATTGACACGTTGTTTGAGCAATTTGTAGATAGTTTATCAGAGCAGTTTTCTGGCAAGCAGGCAGATACGACAGAAGAAAATATTCAAGCACGGGTGCGTGGCGTGATCTTGATGGCCATCTCTAATAAAACAGGTGCCATGGTGTTATCAACGGGTAATAAAAGTGAAATGGCAGTGGGTTATTCAACCTTATATGGCGACATGGCGGGTGGCTTTTCGCCCCTTAAAGATGTCTTTAAAACCTTGGTATATCAGCTGTCTAATTATAGAAATAATTTATCTGAGGTTATTCCTCAACGTATTATTACTCGACCGCCATCGGCTGAGTTAGCACCCGATCAGCGTGATCAGGATAGCTTGCCGCCCTATGACGTTCTTGATGAGTTATTAGAGCGGTATGTCAGCCATGATTGGTCATTTGAAGAGTTAGTTGCGGCAGGCAGTGATGCTGAAATGGTTGCACGCGTAATAAGAATGGTAGATCGTAATGAATATAAACGTCGTCAAGCCGCGCCCGGTATTCGTATCACTAGCCGTGCATTTGGACGTGATCGACGTTATCCGATAACTTCGGGTTATACTGTAACTTCAACAATAGAGTAGGGATGGGACAACGATGAAAAAAATTGAAGCGATTATTAAACCTTTTAAATTAGATGACGTTCGTGAAGCATTATCAGAAATCGGTGTGACAGGTTTGACCGTGTCAGAAGTAAAAGGTTTTGGTCGTCAAAAAGGTCATACTGAACTGTATCGTGGTGCAGAATATGTTGTTGATTTTCTTCCTAAAATTAAAATGGAAATTATATTACCTTCTGAGAAAGTAGATGCCTGTGTCGAAGCCATTATTAAAGCGGCACACACAGGCCGAATTGGCGATGGTAAAATCTTTGTAATGCCTGTTGAGCAAGTCATTCGTATTCGTACGGGTGAAGAAGGCGAAGCCGCTGTTTAGTTAGAAAAAATAGTGTAGAAGTCGCTGTCTGTTTTATAGACATAGTTCCTATATTTTTCAGGTATTTCTGGGGTGATGTCACAAGACTTGATGTGATGAAGATGAATGTTCTATTAATTGGGTTAAATTAATCCATAAGGCGTGGTAGCCACAAGGCAGTTTCAGGAAAGCTGATTAACAGGACTAATACGGCAAGTTGAATAATAATAAACGGTATGATGCCTCGGTAAATAGCCTGCAGTTTAAGTGTGGGTGCACTGGCTTTTAGATAAAATAAAGAAAAGCCAAACGGTGGCGTTAGAAAAGATGTTTGTAAGTTCAATGCAATCAGCAATGCGAACCATAATGGGTCTAATCCCATATGAATTGCAATCGGAGCGATGATCGGTACGACGATAAAACAAATTTCAATAAAGTCTAAGAAAAAGCCCAACACGAAAATCAGTAACATGCTGATAATAAGAAAGCCCCATTTTCCTCCAGGTAAATGGGTGAAGATGTCGAAGATAAGCTTATCTCCTCCCATGCCAACAAATACCAGACCGAAGGCTGTTGCACCAATTAAAATCAAAAATACCATACTGGTTAAACGGGTTGTTTGGCGCGATGCATTGCGAAGGTTGTTGAATGTTAATTTACCGTGAGTTAATGCTAATAACATTGCACCTAATGCACCTACCGCAGCGGATTCTGTTGGTGATGCAATGCCCAAGAAAATCGATCCTAAAACGGCGAAGACCAACATCAAAGGAGGCAACATACTTTTTAACACGGTATAGCCAAGATGTTGATCATAATCTGAGTTTCTAACTATCGCTGGAGCCAGTTCAGGATTACGCCATGAAACATAGGCGATATAGGCGATATAAGCCAATACCAACATCATTCCTGGCACCGCTGCAGCAATAAACAATTGTCCTACAGGCACACCAATAACATCGGCTAATAAAATTAAGATAATGCTGGGAGGGATAATTTGCCCTAAGGTGCCTGAAGCCGCAATAGTGCCACCGGCTAGTGACGGAGCATAGCCATTTCTTAACATGCAAGGTAATGCAATAACGGCCATGGTGACGACCGATGCGCCAACCACGCCAGTTGTTGCGGCAAGTAATGCACCCACCAATACAACTGATATTGCTAAGCCGCCACGAATGCGGCCAAATAAGCGACCCATGGTTTCTAACAACTGTTCTGCAATTCCCGACTTTTCAAGAATGACGCCCATAAATACAAATAAGGGTACAGCCAACAAAGTGAAGTTGGTCATGATGCCCCAGATTCGTAAGGGCAAAAGGTTAAAAAATTCGAAACCGAGGAAAAAACTACCGAAGGCAAAGGCAACTGCGCCAAGTGTAAACGCGACTGGAAAACCAAGCAGTAAAAATAAAAACAACACAGCAAACATGACTAAAGCCCAAACTTCCATTATTTGACCTCAGTGTTTTGGCTAAGTAGTAGGATGTTTCTGGCCATATCAGCCAAGGCTTGCAATATGACTAGGCCAAAAGCGATCAATAAGCTTGCCTTAAGTACAAATCGATAAGGTAAACCGCCTGGATCGGGAGAGCTTTCATTATAATAAAAGGCATTTCCCACGAATGGCCAGCTAGTGGCTATAATTAAAATACAAAAAGGTAGTAACAAAAATAAGCTACCGAATATGTTCACTACAGCTCGCTTTTTATCTGACATGAAACGACTTTGATAAAAGATATCTACCCGAACATGCTCATCATGTTTTAGTGTGTAAGCAGCACCGAGTAAAAATATTAAAGAAAATAAATGCCATTCTAACTCTTGTAAGGCAACGGAGCCTTGTTGGAATAAGTAGCGCATCGCCACGTCATAGCAGATTAATAACACCAGTGCTAATACTAGCCAAGAGGCGGTTTTACCCGTCCATTCAATAAATGTATCGGTGAGGTTTATAAATAATCGGAGTTTGGAGGTCATTAATTGTTATTATCTTAGTTTGTGGTACAGAGTGTCCCATAAATCACTAAAAAGCACTATAAGCAGTTCTATTAAGCGTCATGTACAATTAGCTAAATATTTTTTTCACCTTGGAGTTTTAAACATGGATAAGCAAGAAATTAAAAATAATATAACAAATGGTAATCAATGGACTCGCATTCTCTATATGTTGTTATTTGGCGTTATTTTGTACTTAGTGATGATGGTGCTATGCGTTGTTGTTATTGTGCAGGCAATCTTTGCATTGCTAACAGGAAGCCCCAACAGTGAAATTCGCCGGTTTTCAGGTGATTTAGTACTCTATTTACGCGAAATTGCTGCGTTTTTAACTTATACGGATGAAACTAGACCTTATCCATTTCAAGCATGGCAAACTGCTGAGTCTGAAGATCACATTATTGATGCTGAATATGAAACTCCAGTATCAGAAGCAGCAGAAAAACCAGACACTAAACCTGACTTATAGGAAGAAATCTCGTTGTGCTTATAGTTATTTCACCCGCTAAAACATTAGACTTTGAAACTGCGCCTAGTATAGAAAGCTGCAGTCAACCGAGATTCTTACCGCAATCGCAACAGCTAATAAATGAGCTAAAAGCGTTATCTACGGCTGATATAGCTTCATTAATGAAGCTTAGCGATAAGCTGGCAGCATTAAATATGACGCGTTTTCAAACATGGCAGAAACCCTTTAATCTAGAGAATGCCAAACAAGCTTTATTGGCTTTTAAAGGCGATGTATATACTGGGTTGGATGCCGATACATTAAATGTTGCTGGGCTAGAATTTGCCCAGCAACATTTGCGGATATTATCTGGTTTGTATGGCGTGCTTAAGCCTTTAGATTTGATGCAGCCCTATCGTTTAGAAATGGGTACTAAATTTGCCAATAAAAAAGGCAAAGATCTGTACCAGTTTTGGGGTAGTCAACTTCGTGAGTCGATTGAGGCTGAGCTTAAAGATGGCGTGCTTATTAATTTGGCTTCTAATGAATACTTCAAAGCCGTAGAAGAAAAAAAATTAAAAGCGCGGATAATAACGCCAGTGTTTAAAGACTGGAAAAATGGTCAATATAAGATTATTAGCTTTTATGCTAAAAAAGCTCGAGGCCTGATGAGTCGTTACATTATTGATCATCGTATTAATGAACCTGAGAAAATAAAAGACTTTGATAGTGAAGGTTATCGATTTAGTCCAGAGATGTCACAGGCAGATGAATGGGTGTTTCTACGCGATCATGAGTAAATAATGAAAAGGTTATTTTTTGCTTTATGGCCCGATGAGACCACTAGAGCGAAAATTGACCATTTAAATGAGTCGCTCATTTGTGGGCGACTAAAAAAAGCGAGATCAAATAATCTACATGTCACTTTAGCTTTTATGGGTAATGTGGATGATATAGCTGAACGAGCCATTAGACAACACGTCGCACAGATAACTGCAAAACCGATTACGCTTTTTTTTGATCAGTTGACCACATGGGAAAGTGCACGCGTTTTATGTATAACGACTAGTAATCAGCCGCGACAGATTACTGATTTAGTTGAACAATTAAAAATAGTGATAGAGCAATATGGTGTAGTGCTTGAAAGCCGGTCCTATACCGCTCATGTGACATTAGCGCGTAAAGCTCAAGTTAATCCTACTGTTATAGTTGAGCCTATTAACTGGCAGTCAAGCCATTTTGTCTTGGTTGAATCCGTTTCTACAAGCAAAGGAGTGGATTATCACGTGCTCGATAGTTGGTCCTTAAATTTATAATTGAAAGGTGGCAACGAGTGGGGAGTGATCAGATAAGTGGTTCCACAGTTTGCGATTTGGGCGTTCGCATGACACAGGTTCCACACCGCGATAATAAATTCTATCCATTTTCAATACGGGCAACCAAGCTGGGAAGGTTTTGGCATGTCGATGGTGTAAAGTTCGATAAGCCTCTTTCAAATTTAGATGTTGAGAAAACAGTTTTTCTGCTTGTCCCGTCCAATCATTAAAATCACCTGCGATAATAAGTGGTGCGTTATGGGGTACATATTCATCAATGCGGGCACATAATGTTTTAAATTGACGCCGCCGCTCCATCGCCATTAATCCAAGATGAATACAGATGATGTGTAAATCACCACCTTGTTCGGGTAAATTGATCACACCATGTAATAAACTGCGACTTGCCCATGCAAAAGGGGAGACATTGATATTTTCCCAGTGCTGAATATCATATTTACTGAGTATGGCATTACCATGGTGTCCCGCATCGTAGATAACATTTTTAGCATAAGCAAAGTGCGGCCAACGGTCGTGTGCCAAAAATTCTGAGTGGGAAATATCAGGCCAGTTTTGATGGTTTTTTTCATGCCCGGTGTGCTGGCCTTGCATTTCTTGTAGAAACATTATGTCAGCATCAGATTCGATTAATGCATCACGAATTTTGTGTAATATAAAATGACGGTTACCCGCGCTGAATCCTTTATGTAGATTATAAGTCAGGATGCGTAACTGAGTTCCCTTCATATAAGCTAATCTCTTATTTTTCAGTCATTTATAGATAGTAACGGTATTAGTATTTGTTTAACGTGAACTGTTAATAAAACATTTGTAATCTATAAACCATATCACGTCTCTCAGTTCAACAAATGATGTGGATAAGATTAAGTTGTGGAAGGTGGGTGGTTGGGAAGGGGGATTAAACGAGATAGATTTTTTTTTAATATTTTTATTTATTTGAAACAAAAGCATGTTCTCACTACGCCTGAGGTATGGGGTAGGTAAAATATAGCCATATATAGTGAAAGACCTCAATAGCGTGCAAATTAGGAGTAGTCGTTATTTTAGGGGGGGCATCTGACTAAAATTTTCAATAAAAGACGTTAACTTTTGTTGCACAAGTTCGTAGGTGAGATTGATGTTCTTAGCAATGTCGCCATCTAATACTTGTAATCCACTTAAAATATCACGCGCTTCACCAAAACCAGTATTGATACCACCACTAATAAGATCAGTAAATTTTATTAATGCTTCTTCCTGAGATAATACTGGGTGTTGTTGCTGATAAGAACCGAAGAATGCAGTACTTAATGACACGATACGTTCCGCAGTTGCTTCAGGTCCGAAGTCTAGACCTGAATCATAGGCACTTTGGATCGCATTATCGCCTAAGGTTTCTTTTAATGCTTGATTGATACCTTCTATTGCGGTCTTGAAAGTGAGGGATAGGTATTTACTGCCCGCATTAACTTCTACGGCAGATTGTAATATGGCTGCATTGAGCTGTTTTTTAGCGTTGACTGAACTTGATTCTTGTGCTTTTTCTGCATTTTTACTGTGAGCGAGCTCAGACACTTTCTGGCCGAGCGGCGAGTTACTTGAGTGTTTAGTATCTGATTTCGCTAATGTTTGAACAGATTGACTGAATAGTGTGGTTTCCATAATGATTTCCTCATAAGAACCTATCTATTGTTATCGGCTTATTAACAATAATCATTAGCTGGATTGCTCTTTTTTTTTCATAATGGATTTTTTTAATTCAAGCATTTGTGATGAACAGTTAATAGGGATTGACCTATTTAGTTAGGTATTATTTAGCGGGTGTGCTGGTGGATAAAATGCCGAATTTTATGCCTAGACCTTGAACTATCGACAGTAGCCCCCATCTGGTCACTTTCAAGATAACAACCATGCCAGATGGAGGCACATTTCAATGACTGTTGATGCACATAAAGAAACGCTAGGTTTTCAGACAGAAGTTTCACAATTATTGGATCTAATGATTCACTCACTTTATAGCAATAAAGAAATTTTTATGCGTGAGTTGGTATCGAATGCGTCTGATGCGTCAGATAAATTACGTTTCGAAGCGTTGTCTGATGATGCGCTTTATGAAAGTGATGCGGAGTTAAAAATAAGAGTTGCCTTTGATAAGGATGCTAAAACAATCACCATTACTGATAACGGTATTGGTATGAATCGTCAGGAAGTGATTGAAAATATCGGTACGATTGCTAACTCAGGCACTAAAAAATTCTTTGATAAAATGACTGGTGACCAGAGCAAAGATTCACAATTGATTGGTCAGTTTGGTGTGGGTTTTTATTCTGCTTTTATCGTCGCGGATAAAGTAACACTCAAAACGCGTCGTGCCGGTTTAACAAGTGAACACGGTGTGCAGTGGGAATCAGCAGGTAAGGGTGACTTCACGATTGAAACAATCGATAAGCCAGCTCGCGGTACAGAAATAACCTTGCACTTACGTGAAGACCAAGATGAATTTTTAAACAGCTGGCGTTTACGTAGCTGCATCACTAAATATTCAGATCATATCAATTTACCCATTGTGATGACTAAAGAACCTGAATTAAATGAAGAGGGTGAAGTCGATAAAACAGCCGTGCTTGAAGATGAAACTGTGAATAAAGCGACGGCATTGTGGACCTTATCGAAAAATGATATTTCTGATGAAGAATATAATGAGTTTTACAAACAAATTGCTCATGATTATCAAAATCCATTAAGTTGGAGTCATAACAAGGTTGAAGGTAAAACGGAATATACCTCTTTGTTATACATACCCTCTAAAGCACCGTTTGACCTATGGGACCGTGAAAGTTCTAAAGGTCTAAAACTATATGTGAAACGTGTCTTTATTATGGAAGATGCCGACCAATTAATGCCACGTTACCTACGTTTTATGCGTGGCGTGATCGACACCAATGATCTGCCATTGAATGTCTCGCGTGAAATTTTACAAGGCAGTAAAGTCATTGACAGCATTCGCACTGCATCGGTGAAAAAAGTGCTGAGCGAATTAGCTAAAATGGCTAAAAATGATGCCGAAAAATACAGCACCTTCTGGACGGAATTTGGTCAAGTCATTAAAGAAGGTTTAGGTGAAGATTTTGCGAATAAAGAAGCGTTAGCTAAATTGATTCGTTTTGCATCAACTGAAGCTGGTAATGCCGACCAAACTGTTTCATTGGAAGACTATGTCAGCCGAATGAAAGAGAAACAAGACAAGATCTATTACATTACCGCAGAAAGTTTCGCTGCCGCTAAAAATAGTCCGCATTTAGAAGTTTTCCGTAAAAAAGGCATCGAAGTATTATTGATGACGGATCGTGTTGATGAGTGGATGATTAATTCATTAACGGAGTTTGATGGTAAACAATTACAATCGGTTGCTAAAGGTGATTTAAACTTAGGTGAGTTAGAAGACGAAGCTGAGAAAAAAGCACAAGAAGAAGTTGATAAAAACTTTGAAGGTATTGTTGAACGCGTGAAAACTGCATTGGGCGATAAAGTTAAAGATGTGCGTATTACGCATCGTTTAACCGACTCTCCTGCCTGTTTAGTGGCGGATAGTAATGATATGAGTGCTAACCTTGAGCGTATGCTTAAAGCGGCAGGACAAGATGTAGGTGGTTCTAAACCTATCTTCGAGCTTAATCCTGAGCATCCAATGGTTGCACGTCTTAAAGCTGAATCTGATGAAGCCTTATTTGCTGATTGGTCATCGATTTTGTTTGACCAGGCCTTATTAGCAGAAGGTGGTCAATTAGAAGATCCAGCAAGCTATGTTAAAAAGATGAATGAACTATTATTAACATTAACAAAATAAAAGTTTGTTTCAAAAGGCAGAAATGTCGAAGCTAAGTTAAAATGCTGGGTAGAGATTAAGATCTACCCAGCATTTTTTTTGGAAAAAATATGACCGATACAACAATGACCGATAGCGATACTGACCAAATTTCATTTCAAACTGATAATTTACAACGTTTTATCTTTGATAACGCCCCAGTGCGAGGTGAATGGGTACATTTAACTGAAAGTTGGCAGCAGGTTTTAGTGCGGCGCGATTATCCCCCTGCTATTCAAGGTTTACTAGGTGAAATGATGGCCGCCGCGGCCTTGTTAGCCGCAACGGTAAAAATTAAAGGTCGACTTGTTTTGCAAAGCAAATCGTCAGGCCCCGTTAATTTGATGATGGTCGAATGCACCAGTGACAATACATTACGCGCTTTTGCACAATGGGAAGGTGATGTGCGAGATGACGCCAGTATGGGCGAACTGACAGGGGATGGCATCTTAGCGATAACGATTGATGTTGAAGGATCAAAACAACCTTATCAAGGTGTGGTCAGTCTAGAGGGCGGGTCGATTCCTGCTGTGTTAGAAACGTATTTCAATCAATCAGAACAGCTCGATACACGGATCTGGTTAGCTGCTGATGTTAATAGTGCTTCAGGTTTATTCTTACAGCAATTGCCGAGCACGGAAGATAATAAAGGAGAAGATGAAGAACACTGGTCGCGATTGAGCCAGTTAGCAGGGACTGTCACACACAATGAATTATTAAGCTTAGGTGCTGGTACGTTGCTTCATCGTTTATTTCATGAAGAAGAATGCCGGCTACTAATCGCAACTGAGATGAGCTTCGCTTGTAGTTGTTCCCGGGAACGTGTTGCTGACACGATTAATTTATTAGGCGAGCACGATGCTAATGACTTATTAGCTGAACAAGGACATATTGAGGTTGCTTGCGAGTTTTGTAATGAACATTATCACTTCGATAAAGTTGATGTGGCCGCTGTATTTTCAGTCAATGCCACACCTAATGCTGACTCAGATATCGTACATTAATGTGAATAAGTGAAAGGGGCGACAAAGTGGCTCATATAATCATTATTGGTGCGAGTACAGGTGGTTTACCAGCGGCCTATGAGGCGAGGAGTGTGTTAGGCAGCGAGCATCGTATTACTGTTGTTTCTAACAGTCCTATCTTTCACTTTGTGCCGAGCAATCCTTGGATTGCTGTTGGCTGGCGAAAACGGAAAAATATTAGTTTTAATCTCGAACCTTATTTAAACGCTAAAGATATCGCCTTCTCATCTGCGGGCGTGACGGAGATTAGAGCTAAAGATAATCAGTTGTTATTAGGTGATACTTCGATCTTAGATTATGACTATTTAGTTGTTGCAACGGGACCCAAGCTTGCGTTTGATGAGATTGAGGGTTTAGGACCAGAAGGCTTTACCCATTCAATCTGTACCATTGATCATGCTGAAAACACCTATAAGTCATGGCAAGAATTTGTAAAAAATCCTGGTCCTATTGTTGTTGGCGCGGTGCAAGGTGCGTCGTGTTATGGGCCTGTTTATGAATATGCCCTCATCCTGAATCATGCATTACGCAAGGCAAAAATTCGTGACCGAGTACCAATGACCTTTGTAAGTTCGGAACCTTATATCGGTCACTTAGGTTTAGGTGGCGTCGGTGATTCTAAAGGTTTATTAGAGTCTGAATTTCGACATAATGATATTAAGTGGATAACCAACGCAAAAGTGGCCAAGGTGGAAGCCGGTAACATGATTGTGGAAGAAGTAAATGATCAAGCTGAAACTATCAAAACCCATGAATTAGCCTTTAATTTTGCAATGATGCTACCTGCCTTCAAAGGTGTAGAGTGTGTGGCCAATATGGGTGATGAGGTGGTCAACCCACGCGGTTTTATCAACGTTGATCGATTCCAGCGTAACCCTAAATACACTAATATTTACGGTGTAGGTGTTTGCATTGCTATTCCACCGGTTGGCGGAACGGCTTTAACTGTAGGTGTACCTAAAACAGGTTACATGATTGAAAGTATGGCCAAGGCATCCATCAGTAACATTAAAGCAGCTATTGAAGGAAGGGAGCCAGTAACCCAAGCAACATGGGATGCAATTTGTTTAGCTGATATGGGTAATACGGGTGCTGCGTTTATTGCAAGTCCACAAATTCCACCCAGAAATACTGCCTGGATGAAAAAAGGAAAATGGGTACATTATGCAAAAGTGGGCTTTGAAAAATACTTTATTTACAAAATGAAAAAAGGGTCAGCTGAACCTGCTTTTGAAAAGTACTTTTTGAAAATATTAGGGCTCGCTAAAACAAAATAGCGTTTGCTTAACGGCATTTCAATCTGTCTTAAAGTTTTGTCTGGCTAATGGCCAAGTTTATGACATCATCATTCAAATAGATGTCGCCATCTTGAATATTGCACTGTAAATTCATCGACCGTTTCATCAATGTTTCTATACCTTGAGCATTAATATGAATAACGGTAAGGTTATTAAACCGTTGTAATTTGGTCTGTTGTTGTTGCCACCAGACTTTGGCTTTGCCCTCATGGTAGGTGTAAATAATGACTTGTTTGGCCCGGCCACAGGCTTTACGGATTCTTTTTTCATCGGGTTGGCCCAAGTCAATCCACAACTCAATCTCATCAGTCAGTGACTTTAGCCAAAGATCAGGTTCCTCACTACTATCTATTCCTTTAGTAAATTTTAGTCGCTCGTCGGCATTAGCCATAAATGCGATAAGGCGAATCATAAACCGAAAGTCAGTTTCAGAAGGATGTTGTGCAACCGTTAATTCATGATTTTCATAATAATGCCGATCCATGTCAGCAATATTAAGAGAAATTTTATTGATCGTGGAGCTAATGGCCATATGGTGGGTTCTATTGAGTGCGGTGTTTCATTGTAAAACATTTACAGTGAAGACTAGACCTAATTTTTCACTTGAGTGTCCTTATCTGCTATAACTATATCTACGTAATGAAGTGTTCTGTGTTCAATACTGTGAGCAGTATTGATTAAATAAGAGGTAATTGAAGATACTGTAATGGGAGAAAAGAAGGGAGATCAAGAATTAACGGTTTGTAAGCTATCTCTAACTGTTTTTTTCTCTTCATACATAGCTGAATCAGCTATAGCGATAAGGTTTTCCAAACTATCGCCATGCTCAGGGTAGCTTGCGATACCTATACTCGCTGTGACGGATAGTGAAATATCATTAACTATAATCGGTTTAGCTATAGCTGATTTAAGCTTATCCGCTAGCATGCTACAGGCAGTCGTCGATTCAATATTAGTCACGAGAACAATAAATTCATCTCCTCCTTCCCGAGAAACCATATCCATTTCTCGCACACAAGCTTGCATTCTATGGGCAATGACTTGAAGTACTTCATCACCATAGGTATGACCAAACGTGTCATTAATAGGCTTGAAGTTATTTAAATCGATAAACAAGAACCCTAAGTGGTGACTATTTCGTTTTGCAGCTGCTTTAGCCGATCGAAACTCTTGCTGTAATAGTCTTCTATTGGGTAAGCCTGTTAAAAGATCATGCTCAGAAAGATGTTTTATCTGCAAGATTTCTTCACGCTCTTGGGTAATATCATTGAACATAACGATGCTGTTTTCGATTACACCACTGGAACTGTAGAGTGCCTTCATCGTTAAATCTTGTAAAAAAAGCTCACCATTTTTTCGGCGATTATAAATTTCACCTTGCCAATGCCCCTTGCTTTTAAGATCTCGCCATAACTGGTAATAGAATTTCTTATCATGTCGACCAGAGTTTAATAATTCTAGTGGTTTCTTTCCTAACACTTCCTCTGCTTGGTACCCTGTCATTCTGGTAAAGGATGCATTGATACGAATGATAATCTGATCTTTATTGATAATCATAATTGCTTGCGGGCTAATATCACAGACGTGATTACCTAAAATACGATGCTGTTCCTTTTCTAATCGTGCAGTGATGTCGGTTATTGATGCAAGGTAACATTGGCGGCTACTATGCTCTATACTTTGTATTGTGATTTCAATGGGGTAGTGAGACCCATCACGTCGCTGGTGGACGGATTCAAAACAAATAGATGATTTTTCTTTGTTTAATAACGGAGTGAGTAAGTGTTGAAACTGTTGTTGGGTCAAAAAAGGTTCAAGTGAAAGCGGTGTCAGCTTTAACGCCTCAGCCAATGTTAGCCCCAAATTATCTAAAGCTGCACGATTTACAAACTGAAATTGCATATCTCCTTCACAATAGACATAGATTTCTGTTTCACTTATGTTTATGGCTTGATACAGCGTATTACGTTCGCTGACTATGTAAGACAGTGCTAGACTAATCAAGGCCATAGCAACAAAATAGGCCCAAAAGAGAATGAGATTGGGCCCTAGTAAAGAATCAACAAAAATGCCTTGGTGAAGAAGTAGTCCCCAGATACCAATAGCAAAATATTGAAACCCAATTAGTGCTGTCATTACATGACCAAAGCGTAAAATTGACCATGTTAACGGGATCGCTAATAAATAAGTGCCCCTAAAATTGGATATATACTGTATGTTTTGGTCTGTTAGTACGAGTAATGCGATTAAGCTGGACAGGGACACAAGAGATAGTGTTTCTATAAACTGTGTTCGAATTAAACCCATGAATGTTTTGAAGTTAAACAGTAATAGGAAAGGAGCTATCAAAACCACACCTAGTGCATTCCCCATCCACCAGTGTAAGACTGTGGTTGGAATATTAGACCAAGAAATGAGGCCTCCTAAGAAGAGTGATGTGGTTCCTAGCAAGGCGCTTATTACGGCACCGGCACTACCGGCGATTATCAGAGATAGGTAATCATTTAAGCGAAATAGGTTCGCTGAAAAAGGTAATGATCGAAGGATGTATACAGCTAATACGGGCTCGAGGGTATTGCCTAATGCGATAAGAGCTCTCACATATAAAGGGTCGCCAATATATAATCCAGCTGCAAAAGCCCCAGCAAATATGCTGAGGGTATATCGATAACCGAATCTTATTAGTACAACTAATGCGAGTCCTGAGGAAGGCCACAAAAGTGTGACTTTATCTGAATCTATGACTGCAAACTTAATAGCAACGATGGCTACCAGAAAATACGCAACCATTATGCAAATTTGATAAAAAACCTCGTGCGAGTATTTGCGAAGGTTCGTCACTTGAATATTACCGTACTTGAACCGTAATATTATTGCTTAGCCAAGTATGCAAGCTTGATGCTTGTTTATTGTCATCAGCCTGATAATTACGCTCACTGTGTTTAGCCAGAATCTCCTGAGCTACGGATGATATTTTACGCTGATTATTTCTGCTAATCGTCTTTAGAGAGTCGAAAACACGTTGTTCAGACTCACCATAATTGTTCATTAACACACCAACTGCCATGCCAATGATGCGATTATTTTCTATTTTAGTTTCGATATTATTAATACGCTTGGAATGTGAGCTACGTTCATTATGCCAATGTAATCCTAGTCGTAGATTAAGTAATATCTCAGTCAGTGTCGGTGCACTTCTGATATAACCTACTGCACTGTTCAATGCATCTAACACGGCACTATTGTGGGGAAAGCTATCAATGCCTGAAATAAGAAATGGAGAAGGTGTATTTTTCCACAGTGCCAAATTGTCGCTATCAGCAAATTCAGACATTCCGACAATAAAAATATCATCGTCAGGTTCATTTCGAGACTTTAATGATGAAGAAAAGTTCAAAACATACCCTGCTTGATGAAGCTCATTGGCACACTCGGCTAAGACTGATGCTTCACTGCCAAATATACCAACCCTTACAGGGGAGCGTGTTATTTCCATTTATAGATATCCCGTCTACATTTTGAGTAGATATGGTTATGTGAGGCGGGGTGTCGACCTATCCATGCGTCATTAATATAGTGGTTATTCTATAGCTATTCAGTCGTTTTGCATAGTTTTTCACAGTTTATAAAAAATAACTATGCTAGTGTTTTTTATGAAAGAGACTAAAAAATTACAATGTATTTTTGACTCAATCAGCTCACTTTATAGTATTTTTATGTAATGCTGTTGTTAAAGTAATTTCCTTATAGAGCACGTTATTAGCAAGTAATGCCCACTTTCAATGGTGCTATTTGCCGCGAACCTGCTAGCTACAATTTATCTTTCAAGAAGAAGTCAGCATTAAAAAACTAAGCTGACAAGTTCTCTTGATGTGATTTTTTATATTGACTTCCTTTTCATTGGGCCTAATAATTAGATATAGTTATATGACTCGACGATTCATAATGGATTTTATGAAAGGTTTGAAAGGATTTGATATGAAAAGTAGACTTAAGCACGGTAATCACCATTACCCTTCATTGCCAGTCAACGTTACCAAGATCAAGGTAACGGGTTACATTTTGTCTTCATATACACTTTTTCTATAATTTCGAGAGACATCAGAATGAGCAATACATACCGTTTATATCTGCCCCTAATCATGATTTTTTCGATGACAGGTTGTAGCTCCATTCACAATAGTATCGGTCCAGACAAAATGTTGTCAGACCTACGTGCGCAAACCGAAGTGCCGTTAGATGTTGCTAGTGGTGAAACACCGATATGTGTGGTTAAAGAAGTAGCGCCTTCGCCACAAAAACAAATTGTAAGAATACCGGCTCCTTATAATGCGAAACTATATTTCTTGTTAGATAAAACGGTATTTTCACCTGAATCTGAAAAGGAATCAAAAGAAGTTTATCAAACGCTTCTTAAGCGGAATGATAGTGAAATTATCATTAGTGGACACACCGATACTTCTGCTTCCAATGAATATAATGATGCACTCTCACAACGACGTGCTGAGAAGGTAAAACAAGATTTAATTGATCTCGGCATTGCTGAAGATGTTATTCATATCTCATCTGAAGGTGAAAATAGGCTATTAGTGTCGACACCCGATGGAACAGTTGAAGTATTAAATCGTCGCGTCGAAATTAACGTACGCTGATAAACGGAGTTTTGTGATGGATAAAAATAAGTTAACAATACTTTTAGCCTCAATTTTAGGCGCAACGCTAATAGTATCTCAACCACTACTAGCTGAAACGTTAACAGAAGCTGTTGATAAAACGATAAAAAGTAACCCTTCGGTTCTGGCGGAAACAAACCGTCGCCTTAGTGTTGATCAAACTATCGATCAGGCAAAAGCGGGCTATTACCCTAAAGTAGACTTGAATCTTGGTATTGGACGTGAACGGACGGATAGTCCTACAACAAGACCAGACCACAGAAAATGGTTATCACGAGGTGAGTCTGAATTAACTGCTTCGCAGATGCTATATGATGGGTTTGCGACCAAAAATTCAGTTGATCAGACTTCCTCGTTAGCAGAATCGGCAGGTTATAGCGTTGCCGATACTGCTGAAACAACGAGTCTTAATGCTATCCAAGTCTACCTTGATGTGTTACGTCGGCAACAATTGCTAGCGTTAACAGAAGATAACTTAGAAAGCCATGACCGGATCTTTTCTCAAATAAAACAACGTGCTGACAGTGGGGTAGGTAACCAAGCTGATGTGCAGCAGTCTTCAGGACGTTTGGCACTTTCAAAAGCTAATTTAACGGCAAACAAGGGTAACCTTGAAGATGCACAAACTAATTACCTCCGCGTTATTGGTAATCGTCCTGAATCATTGGTAGAGCCAACAGACGAATGTTGTAATACTGCTCCTGCTACAGTAGAAGATGCAATAAAAATTGCCTATCATCAGCACCCTGCATTACATGCAGCTATTGCTGGGCACGAAGCGGCTTTAGCACAGCAACAAGGTGCGGAAGCACCTATGCAGCCAACAGTTGATTTAGAGCTTAGCACAAGCGCTAACAACGATATTGATGGTGTGAACGGTCATAATAATGATGCTTTGGCGATGATTCGCATGCGTTATAATTTGCTTAATGGTGGTGCAGATAAGGCGCGGATCAATGAAACTGCTTTTCTTAGTGAGAATGCAAAAGAGACAGCAAATTTAACGAAACGTGAAATAGAAAATGATGTGCGTTTGGCTTGGAACTCACTGCTCACTATTACGAGTCGTTTACAATATTTAGAACAACGTGTTTCTTCGACAGAAAACACTCGTGAAGCATATCAACAGCAGTTTAGTCTTGGTTTGAGAACGCTATTAGACTTGCTGGATACTGAAAATGAATATTTAACTGCTAGAATTGACTATACCAATGCCAAGTATGATCGGATATATGCCTGCTATTGGTTAGCAGAAACTATGGGTAAACTGTTGGAAACCTTGAAGTTAGATGCACCTGAAGAAGCGATTACTATTTCTAGCGTCGAAGTTACGGAATAACCAAAATAGATTTATAACCAGAATCAAATACCCCCAGCACCGATTTAAGTGTTGGGGGTTTTTATCAACTATAAATATAGTTGTTAATCGTTCTTATCTTCAGAGTAAGCAAGGTTAAAAGTATTATCGGTATAGTTCGCCAGCTCTCTCGGGCTGATAAGTTATCTCCTGTATCCTAACTTTTATAAGTCCACCACCTGGTTTAGGCCATTCAATTTCATCATCTTGAGAAAGCCCAAGTAACGCACTCCCAACGGGTGCGAGGATCGATATTTTCTTGCCACTTGAATCTATATCATTTGGGTAAACTAAGGTTAGCTCAAACTCTTTCTGAGACGATTCAACAACAAATTTGACCGTTGAGTTCATTGTCACAATTGTTGGGGGGACCTCGGAAGGAGCCACTACATTTGCTCGAGCTAACTCCGACTCAAGTTCACTTTTTCCTGCAAAGCTATTCGCTGGCAGTGAATCAATTAGTTTATACAATCTATCAGAGTCTAATGATGAGATGGTTATTTGGGGTATTGTATTCATGTCTAGTCTCAATAATGCCGCTATGGATGTAAGTCAATCATGGATTTTTTAATAATTATTCTCATAAGGTTGAGAATGTTATGGAGATAAAATGCCGTCGATCACTATGATATGTCGTTAAAAACCAGATAGTCTGACAGCGCCATTTTTATTGTCAACTGTCGAATTTCGATAGCACTTGATTCGAAGTGTGGGCATGAGAAACAACCATTTATGCGTTGAATAAATTTTGGTAAAAAGAGAGTGAAGGTTGCGAAATCGCAATCCTTATTAGTCGGCTAAATAAAGCAGAACATACTTTACTTAGCCGAGTGAAAATACGAATTAAGATGTGTTAGAGATGTTACTTAGAACGGTAATGATCAATGCTCCACTCTCCTGCACCAGCTGCTGACAGGTACAAGAATACGAAAGAGAACAGTGCTGCTAGCTCACCGCCATTCAGTATTGGCCAGAAAGCTTGTGGAGCATGGGCAATAAAATAGGCAAAAGCCATCAGGCCTGAAAGTACAAATGCTGTAGGTCGAGTGAATAATCCTATCACGATCAGAAATCCACCGAATAATTCTAAAGTACCCGCGGCTCCCATCATTGAAAACAAATCAAACTCATAACGTTGTGGTGCAGGGAACCCTAAAATCTTTTGGGCGCCATGTTGCATAAACAAAAACCCAGTTACAATTCTTAAAAGACTCAATAACCGAGGTTGGCATGTAGTTAATAACTGTTTCATATTCTATCCCTGTTTAGATAAGTTTTTTGGATTTTAAAGGTAGTGTAAAGTTAAGAAAAAAACAAGTAAAACATAGCTTAATCAGCGGTATAAGCTATGATTTAACCTTTAGGACAACAAAATATCAGTAATAATCCCATAGATAATTAGGACAGCTGAATATAAAGGATTTTTAAGGACTATATCGCTTGTTTGTAGCCAAGTTTTATGTGTGTTTATTTATAATGCTTTCTGTACATATTGCAAGTTTAGGCATTCAAACCTTTGCTTAAAAAATGAGCATTTTTCAACATAAACGATCTAGGTTAAGAGCCTTTCAGATGATATTTATATATCAGATTTTGGCTTATTTTTAGTGTGCCTAGCTGCTATTATTTATGCTTGTGTTCATACATGAGTGAGTCGCCTTCCTCAAGTAGTGCTTCAATTGTTTTATGTTTATCAGGATCGAAACTAACGATGCCGTAAGAGAAGTGAATATCGTATTGCTTATTCACTTTTTGTTGATGCTCATTCAGAGAGTGCTGCAATCTGCTCATGGTATCTTGAGCTGAATTTGCTGTTGTGTTGGAGAATAAGATAACAAATTCATCACCTCCCAGTCGGGCAACAAGGTCAGATTCTCGGCATTCATTGCTTATCGTGTTAGCAAACGTTTGTAATACTAAATCTCCCTCAGCATGGCCAAAAGTATCATTGATCTGCTTGAATTTATTTAGATCCATAAACACCAATGTGGCAGGATTATTCTGCCTAATAGAAAGTTTTAGACTATGTTGACTCAGCATCATAAACCCTCTTCTGTTATGGAGTTGAGTCAGCTCATCTAAGGTGGCTAAGTCTATCGCAGCAAGTTCACGTTCCGCGGTTGATGCGAGGTCTTTTAGTGCTTCGATATCGTCAGTACTTAAATTTCTTGGCTTAGTATCAATAATGCACAGTGTGCCAAGTCTTCTGCCATCGGTGAACCTTAAAGGACAACCAGCATAGAAACCAATATGGGGTTCATTTATAACTAATGGATTATCTGCAAAGCGTTCATCTTTAGCCGTATCCGGAATAAGGAATATTTCATCGTCTAAAATAGCATGGCCACAAAATGAAATATCGCGAGGCGTTTCTGTAACGGTTAAGCCTACACAAGACTTAAACCATTGCCGATTTTCATCTACTAAGCTAACAGCAGAAATTGGCACATTGAATAAGCGTCGTGCCATGCGTGTTAAACGATCAAAACGTTCTTCTGGGGATGTATCCAGAATATTAAGTGATCTAAGCGTTTTTAGCCTGAGTTCTTCATCCTGTGGAATGTTGGGTATATTAATGATAAAACTCCTTACTTCGATATATTAACGTTGATTTGAGCATACTCAGTAGTGTTAAGACGCGACGATGATTGTTATACGCTTCACGTTCTATTTTTAATTTTACATCGTTTCATTTTCAGCACGTACAGATATCGAATAAGTGCCATCAAATGCGACGATGATATCAAACGTAATAGGGCGACAGCATACCTGACAATCCTCTATATATTCTTGGTTTTCATCCATTATTTCGATGCGTACGGTAAGGTGTTCGTTGCAATAGGGACAATAAATTGATGCATCTAAAAGCTCATTCATCTTTAGTCTTCTCCCTGAATAACTTAAAGCTGCAAGATACCATGCTAAGAACCTGCATTTCTTATGAATATTAATTGTATAAAAGAAATAATGCTAGTGACTTGGCATTAAATAAAAAATAAATGTATTCGTCATGACTTATCTGTCCATCCATAATTCTTAATGTTTAATTTATATGGAGCATACGTTTTATATTTTAACTCAACAAGCCTTTCCCTCACTAGCCGATATGGCACAGCTAATACTATTTCTTAAGCGAAATTAAGAGCTATATAACGCTTTTTTATTAGCGGTGAATATTGATCGGCATATTGAATTGTTTTTAATGTATACTTAATCCTTTTTAATGCAAAAAGGAATGATTCGTGTTTAGATTTATAAGATTAAGTTCAATTGCCTTATCGCTGCTGTTAGCTAACCAAGCTTTTGCTGGTCCAGAGTGTTCCACGGCACCAGAAAGTAAATGGATGGGTATGCACGATATGCAAAAGAAAATAATTAATGATTATGGTTTCACTATAAAGCTATTCAAGATTGATGGTAGTTGTTATGAAATCTATGGTTGGGAAGAAAAGGAAGGGAAAGTCGATAAAATTGAAGTTTATTTCAACCCTGTAAACGGGGATATTGTGAAGAAAGAAGTTAGTTAGCGTTATGCAAAAAGTATTGATTTGGGATAGGTTCACCAGAATATTTCATTGGTCTGTTGTTGCTGTATTTTTCCTAAATCGCTTTGTGACAGAAGATGATCTTCATGATTATTTAGGTTATTTTTTGTTGGGTTTGTTAGTCGCTCGCGTTGTGTGGGGTTTTTGTGGATCACCACATGCTCGCTTCGCGAGCTTCTTTCCGACACCATCAGGAATTCAGCACCATATTCAACAAATAAAAACAAAGACAGTGAACCCGATGGAGGGGCATAACCCTTTGGGAGGATTGATGATTCTCTTGCTATTGCTGCTTTTAATAGCTGTTTGTATTACGGGCTGGATGATGGGGCTAGATCAATTCTGGGGAGTGGAGTGGGTAGAGGCCCTGCATGAAACGCTAAGTAATATCATCTTAGTTGCCGCTTTTTTTCACGTTATTGCTGTGCTGGTTATGAGTAAGCTAACGAGCATTAACCTTATCAAAACAATGATAACGGGTTATCGAAAGATCTAATTCACAATGAGTAAATATAAGAACATTTTCTGTGTCAAAATACATATTGAATATCTATGCTGGGAAGACTTGAAATAATCAATAACTGTAGGGCTATGACTGTAAATACGCTTTTGAGTATTTAAGTTCAACCAGCATGAGTGTGAGCATACCCTTAAACATTAAGGAAGACAGCTGTGCCCACTTCTTTAAAAGCTAAGACTATAGTTTTATACGTCTCAATCTTAATGCATTACTGATGACGGATACTGAGCTTAGGCTCATCGCCGCTGCGGCAATCATTGGCGAAAGTAGGATTCCAAATACTGGGTATAAAATTCCCGCGGCAAGCGGTACGCCCAAGGCATTGTAAATAAAGGCAAAAAATAGATTTTGACGAATATTGCTCATGGTGGCTCGACTTAACCGTATTGCCTTTAAAATACCTCGTAGATCGCCTTTGACTAAGGTGACACCAGCACTTTCTATTGCCACATCGGTGCCGGTTCCCATTGCAATACCGACATTGGCTAGTGCCAGTGCAGGTGCATCATTAATACCATCGCCCGCCATTGCAATGACTTTACCTTCGGCTTGAAGCTGCTTGATGATGGCTGACTTTTGCTCAGGTAATACGCTTGCATGTACTTTGTCTATACCTAATTTTTCTGCCACTGCCATTGCTGTGGACTGACTGTCACCTGTCAGCATAACAATGCTAATACCTTCAGCATGTAAGGCCTTAATGGCTTCTGCTGTCGAATCTTTAATGGGATCGGCAACGCCGATGAGTCCTGCTGCTTGTCCATCAATACTGACAAACATAACCGTTTGCCCTTCATTTCTTAAGCTGTCTGCCTTATCCGTTAGCTGGCTCGCATCAATATCCAGACTTTCAAGTAAACTAATATTACCCAAGGCAATATCACGGTTATCGACTTTACCGCTCACGCCTTTTCCGGTGATTGAAGAGAAATCCGTGGTATCAAGTAAGGCGATATTACGTGATAAAGCGCCCTTTACGATCGCTTCGGCAAGCGGGTGTTCACTAGCACGCTCTAAGCTGGCAGCAAGTTGTAATACGTATTTTTCAGAAAAACTGGCATAGTCAATTACGCTGATGAGTTTGGGTTTGCCTTCGGTTAAAGTCCCTGTTTTATCTACGACTAAGGTATTCACTTTTTCTAATACCTCTAATGCTTCGGCATTTTTAATTAACACGCCATTGAGGGCACCACGACCAGTGCCGACCATAATCGACATCGGCGTCGCTAAGCCTAAAGCACAGGGACAAGCAATAATGAGCACCGCAACGGCATTGATAATGGCATGTGCCATTTTTGGCTCTGGTCCCCAGATATTCCAGATAAAGAAAGTGGCAGTGGCGATAATGATCACGGCGGGAACAAAATAGCTGGCGACTGTATCCACCAGTTTTTGAATGGGTGCCCGTGATCGTTGGGCTTCGGCCACCATGTTGACAATTTGGGCTAGCAAGGTTTCACTGCCCACTTTTTCAGCCTGCATGATGAGGCTGCCGGTCCCATTTACCGTTGCCCCGATAAGTAAGTCTCTTGTTGTTTTGGCAACAGGAATTGATTCCCCCGTTACCATTGATTCATCTACAGTGCTATTTCCTGAAATAACGATGCCATCAACCGGTACTTTGTCACCGGGGCGAACTCTGAGTTTGTCGCCTACGTGTACATCTGACAGTGGAATATCTTCTTCATCACCATTATCACGCACAACTCTCGCACGATTAGGTGCTAAGCCTAATAGTAATTTAATTGCAGCATTGGTTTGACTTCGAGCTCGTAATTCAAGAACTTGGCCCAGTAAAACTAGTAGGGTGATAATTGCCGCCGCTTCAAAATAAACCGGTACAGTACCATCAGCATGTTGCATGGTAACGGGGAATAGATCGGGATAAATTAAGGCGACAAGGCTGTATGACCATGCAACAGAAACGCCCAAGCCTATCAAGGTAAACATATTGAGATGGCGGCTGATAAGTGATTGGACAGCACGACCGAAAAATGGCCAGCCACCCCAGACAACTACTGGTGTTGCAAGCACGGCTTCAACCCATTGAACCTGTAGCATGGAAAGTGAACTAGGCAATAACTGTGGTGCCATATCCGCGACCATCGCTAATATAAATACTGGTATGGCAAATAGACTACTTATCCAAAAGCGGCGAGACATATCATCTAATTCACTAGTATCTTCATGTGCTTCAACGCTTATTGCTTCTAGTGCCATGCCGCATTTAGGGCAGCTGCCAGGATGATCTTGCATAATCTCCGGATGCATCGGGCAAGTGTATTGTGTAGCTGTCAACGCAGGTGAACTTGATTCTAAAGCCATACCGCATTTTGGGCAGGCGCCAGGCCTATGCTGGAGGACTTCGGGGCACATTGGGCACGTATAATCATTCTGACCACTGGATTGTGTCGGTGTAGTTTGTGGTTTGGTCTGAGCATGGCTGTGACTGCCACCACAACAACTGGTTACAGGTTTATCGCTTGGAATATATTGCTCGGGCGAAGCTTTAAATTTAGTCAAACAGCTGGCACTGCAAAAATAATACGAAACTTCGTCATAGCTTGTTTTGTGTGGCGTGGTGTCGGTATCGACAGTCATGCCACAAATTGGATCAATTGCCATAAAAGATAACTCTTTTTATTAATGGGAGTGTGGAGACTTGCCCATTAATGGGCGTACTCGGCTGTATATACTGGAAGGTTATCATATCATTAGGATTTTCAATTATTCATATTTTAATACTTGAGCGTATCAGTGCTGTTGAAATTCAGTCGGGAGATAGTGTCAAAACCTGGTTAATATAACCTATAAAATATCCGCGAGCAGTGACTTTAACCATGGCGCGATATACTTAGGCAAACTGACTATGGTGAATATCCCATGCTATTGAAGATGCGACGGTATCAGTGACCATGCGGCCCAATATTTCGCCAAACAAAACATGTTTGCCACAATAATTGATGGTATCTGGTCCTTGTCCACTAACCACGGCAACAGAATCCGTACCTGTTCCGGTGGCTATTTTATTAGAAATAGGACTTAGTATTCCGGCATCTTGTAGTGCCGCTGTTTTGGCTTCAGTTATCATCAATACGGCTTCCACCATCGCAGCCCCTGTTAATATGGCTGATGTCATCATGATGATGTTTATAGTACCGACTTCTTTTGATTCAGCCGCGATTGTCCTGTGCTCTGCTCGATCACCAACTCGTCTGGAGTTGGCTAGCCCTGAGGTCACTAAAACAATGATATCAACCCCTTGTGTCGACTGTTTAGCCATTCTGAATGAGTCCATCGAAGCTGCCGTCATCATACCTACACGCAGACCATTCCAGTTCGCATCATCACAATATTCATTCAGTGCATCTTGTGGTGACTTGGGCGCTGCGAAACATTTGGGAACTTGAATATTAACAATGTGATCCGCGTAGACTAGGCCGCCATTTAATACAGCAGAACTTATTACTTGATGGGGCACGCTGAATTCAATATGGATATGCTGTGGAGTATGGGAGAGAGAAGCTTGTTTTGTCAGTATTGTTGTCATTTTAAATGTTCTTGTTGAGTTTTAAAACCGAAAAATCTAGGCTTATTCCTTCGCTCACTTGCTATTATTAAGCAACCACACAGTCTCCTTGGCAGCACATTTTCCTTTCATCCCACCTTCTACATCAGTACTTACAATCAATGTTAAATTGTAATGATCTTGATAGTGTCGTTTTACTTCCTCATTGCTAATTGAGAAAGGTGGGCCTTGTACAACATGTTGATCGTAGTGATACGCAATCAGTAACTGTGGCGACGCATGAGTGATTTTGATTAAGTGTGCAGTGTATAGAGGACGAACTTCTGCCGGTAGAGCCACTAAAGCCGCACGGTCATAAACGGCATCAACTGAGCCAAGTACATCTTGAGTTAGTTTAAAAATATCGCCTACATAAATATCAATATTTTCTGCACGGTAGTGTTTGATGTCGTTTATTACGGAGATTTTTGGAACAACGCCAAGCTCAGTAAATAACTGCTCAATGGCTGTTTCAACTAATTCGATACCGGCAATACGATAGCCATTAGACAGTAGCCAGGCAATATCAAGGGTTTTACCACACAAAGGAATAAAGATAACACTGCCTTTCGCCAAACCAAGCGCTTTGATGTTATTGACCAACAATGGGTTAGCATGACTACGATGGAAAGCAATCTCATTGTTTGCCCATTTATTACGCCAAAAATCTGTATCCATAATTAAAATCTCTTTTGAAATAAGGTTAAGTTTAGATTAATCATTTTGTTAGAGTATCGAAGGGGTGTTCATTTTGACCCTGTGTAGCGATGAGTCTATGGTTTTTCAATAAATATGGGTACACTTTTAAAATGAAATTTTTATTAAAATTTATTGTTCTGTCTATTGTTTTTAACTTGACCCATGTACAAGCAAATGACGAGGCAATTTTAGCAGGACAAAGAGCTGAACCGGTAACTGCTCAAACTGCGATGGTGGTCACCAGTCATCATTTGGCCTCAAATATTGCGCTTGATATTTTAAAAGAGGGGGGGAATGCCATCGATGCTGCTGTTGCTGCTGGCTTTGCCTTGGCAGTCACTCAACCACGCTCAGGCAATATTGGCGGTGGTGGCTTTATGTTGTATTCACCGAGTAATAGTGATGCCGTTAGCGCGATTGATTATCGAGAAAAAGCACCGAGCAGAGCCACTGAAAATATGTTTTTAGATGACATGGGCAATGGCAATCAAAATTTAAGTCGATTTTCACATTTATCCGCCGGTGTGCCTGGCACGGTAGCGGGCTTTGCATTAGCGCTTGAAAAGTTTGGCACGATGTCGCTAGCGAGGGTATTACAGCCTGCTATTAATTTAGCGAACAATGGCTTTGCCATCCCCCATAGATTTGTAGAAGGGATTGCGGCAAGAAAGCAAATCTTCGACAAATGGCCTGCGAGTAAAAAGAAGTTTTTTAAACCCGATGGCACGGCATATAAAGTAGGGGAAATATTTAAACAGCCAGATTTGGCTAAAACCCTACAATTGATTGCAGATAAGGGGGCAGCAGGATTTTATAGTGGTGACACGGCAAGACTAATTGCAGCTGAAATGCAAAGACACGGCGGTCTTATTACTTATGAAGATTTGGCGAACTATAAAGCAGTGATTAGACAACCAGCCCACGGTATTTATAGAGGCTTTGATGTTTATTCCATGTCGCCGCCTAGCTCGGGCGGGGTGCATATTGTGCAAATTCTAAATATGTTAGAGCATTATCCGGTGACTGAATATGGTCATAACTCAGCTCGAACACTTCATTTAATGGCTGAAGCAATGCGGCGAGCATACGCCGATCGTGCTCGTTATTTGGGGGATACAGATTTTATTAAGGTGCCGCTTCAGGGGCTTACCTCAAAGTCATATGCCACAGAGCTAGTAAGCACCATTCAGTTGGATAAGGCTACACCGAGTGTTGAAATTAAAGCAGGAAACCCACTGCAGTACGAAAGCCCTGAGACCACCCATTTTTCTATAGTGGATCAATATGGTAATGCCGTATCGAATACCTATACCTTGAATTTTAGCTATGGCTCGGGAATTGTCGTGGCAGGTGCAGGATTTTTATTAAACAATGAAATGGATGATTTTAGTACCAAGTCGGGCACGGCCAATGCCTTTGGTTTGATTGGTGGGGAAGTCAATAAAGTAGAAGCGAATAAACGCATGTTAAGTTCTATGTCACCTACAATCGTTAAACAGGCGGGTAAAAATTTTTTAGTGACGGGTAGTCCTGGTGGTTCAAGGATCATAAGTACGACCTTACAAGTGATCATGAATGTCATCGACCATAAGCTGAATATTCAGACGGCAGTGAACTCGCCGAGGATGCATCATCAGTGGTGGCCTGATGAAATCCGTATTGAACAGGGTATAAGTCCTGACACGATAAAGTTGCTCACAAATATGGGGCATAAAGTCGTACAAAAATCTGCAATGGGCGGTAGTCAAAGTATTTTAGTGGATCAAGACAATGGTTCATTATATGGTGCCGCAGATCCGAGGCAGAGTACCTCGAAAGCGGTTGGCTTTTAATACTTAAGGAGCTGGTGTTTTGAATGTCGTTAAAATATTATGCTTTCGCATTAAACGCTGAACGACGTCGATCAGAAGAGACACGCTGTTCAATTTGAACAGTGGCTTGCTGAGGTTGTCTACGTGTTGGCGATAAACGCCGCTCGACAGGTTTTACCATCCCATCTTCATCAGCAATACTGTGAAAACGTGTGGCGCCTGTGGGTGATGCCGCTGTTATTATCGGCGTTACATATTGTTTCGGTATGTTAATCATCAAAATATCCAAACATGTTTGCTAGTTATCTATAGCGACAAAAACACAAATAACTTTAATTATTACATGGGCTTAATTGTTTGGATTAAGGTTGAGAACGACAGCCCGTTAGATTGCGTGGATTCGACCGTCTTGTTCAAGTTTAATATGTCATAAAAACGGCTGCCTCTTTGCAGAAGCAGCGATTTTTGAGTCCAGTTAATTGCTTGCTTCTTGCAAGCGTCGTTGTTGAATTTTATGCTGGCGATAGCTGGAGGCTGCGGCTGGCACTTGACTCACCTTACCTGTTTCTAGCCAGTTTCTGAGGCGGCTGGCATCAGCAATGTGAGTGTATTTTCCGAAAGTATCCAGCACGACAAAGGCCACTGGGCGCTTATTCATTATTGTACGCATCACTAAACAGTGGCCAGCTTCGTTGGTGTAGCCCGTCTTGGTCAGTTGTACGCTCCAATTCGCTTTGCGGACTAGAGCATTGGTGTTATTAAAATCTAAGGAATATGTGGGTTTGCGAAAGCGAACTGTCTGCTTTGTGGTGGCACTCAACTGGCTCAACAGTGGGTATTGCTGACTGGCTTTAAGCAATAAAACAAGGTCTGAGGCGGTGGATACATTATGTTCCGATAGACCTGTCGGTTCGACATAGCGAGTGTTACGCATCCCTAGTGTTTTAGCTTTAGTGTTCATCGCTGCGATGAACGCCGTGTGGCCACCAGGATAATGATGCGCTAAGCTGGCCGCCGCACGATTTTCCGAAGACATGAGTGCGAGTAGTAGCATGTTGCGCCGACTAATTTCACTACCTATCCGTACCCGAGAATACACGCCCTTCATTTCCTTGGTATCGCGGATAGTGATGGGTAATTGTTGCTCCAAGGGTAACTTGGCATCTAAGGCAACCATGGCCGTCATCAGCTTGGTTACCGAAGCAATGGGTAGCACCATATTGGGATTGCTAGAATAAAGTATTTTATTGGTCTGTAGATCAACCAATAATGCACTGCCAGCGGCAAGCTGTTGGGTGGAAGTCTTGTCGGCAGCCAAGCTATTTGAGCTCACTATCATGCTGCTACAGATCAGCAATATCTTGACTATGGAATGACGGATTTTCATATTTTCACTTCTCAATGGATCTTTGTTTAGTTTGTTTTAGTGTCAGATTGTACGGCTACTGAAAGTGGGGCGCCAGATGATAGCGTGATATTAAAAATAATGAGGGAACAAGACGGCTCTGACGATGACTAGTTTATTGTTGACTTGAACATTATTTACATAGACTTTAGCTCGACAGCGTTGTTATACCTCAACATGATAAAACTGAAACAACTCGGCGTTATGTCGCTTTCATGGTGAGTGGTGTGTCTACATTTAATGATTATGTTCATGTGGCGCTGAAGTGGCTTCTGCATCATGTGAATGTTGGTCTCTTTTTGTATCAATAGTCATGTTTGGCTCTACGTCATGGCTAAGGTGGTGGCCTGCTTCAGGTTCAGCAATTGTTTCTTCTGTGTGGTGGTTAGCAGTACCGTGGTTGTGATCTTGGTGATGACCGCCTGCTTCTACACTAGGTAATGACAGAACACCAAGGCCGTGTCGATAAACGGCTTCTCCACCTAAAAATCCTGTAATCATTAATAGCGCAAGGGCAATAGCAGAAAAAGATAAGAATAACGTGCGGGGCGCTTTATTACGTTTAACGATATTTATCGCTACTAAGCCAAGGATTAAAAACAAGCTAGCGGTCACTAAGGCCCAATTACGGTGCAAGGTCATGGCGGCATGTGAAGCCCCATCATGGGCAACAGTATTATAGGCATACCAGCCGGCGGATATGGTAAATAGTGTGACTAAACAGCCTGACCATAAGCTCCAGTTGGCCATATGTTGCCACTGTTGTTTCCATTTATGGTCGTTTCTTAATAATGCTGCTGCAAAATAAAAAAGCACGGAAGTACCGAGTAGGCCGATGCTGAAATGCACAAATATTGGATGCCAATTAGGCAAAATAGTGATCATAATGATGATTCCTGATGATTAAAATATTCTTTAATTTGTAAGACTAGACCGTAGATGACGGGCAGTACTAATAAACTTAAAATAGTTGCCGTTATCATACCACCAACCATTGGTGCAGCGATGCGTTGCATGACTTCTGAGCCTGTTCCACTGCTCCACATAATCGGTAATAAACCCGCGATAATGGCTGTGGCAGTCATCACGATTGGGCGCACACGTTCTGAGGTGCCACGATGTACGGCAGCCATGATTTCTTGATTAGTCAGTGCGGTTTTCTCTGCTGCTTTATCCAGTTGTTGGGCTTTTTCATTTCTAGAATGTGCAAGTGATTGATCAATGAAGGTTAACACTAAAACGCCAATTTCAGCCGTCACACCCGCTAAAGCAATAAAGCCAACGGCGACGGCGACGGATAAATTAAAACCGAGGAGGTAAATTAACCAAACACCACCTACCAAGGCAAAAGGAATCGTCAACATAACGACCAAAGGCGCACTGAGGTTTCGGAAATTAAAATACAATAATAAAAAGATCAGTATTAAGGTGACCGGAATGACGATGGTCAGTCGTTCAGCTGCACGCTCCATGTACTCAAATTGACCAGACCATGACAAGGTGTAACCTGTAGGGACTGTTACTTGTTGCTCAATCTGTTGTTTGGCTTTTGCTACATAACCACCAATATCATCTGTTTTAATGTCGATGTAGACCCATGCATTGGGTCGAGCATCTTCTGTTTTGATAACGGGGGCACCGCGACGAAAATGCATGTCAGCAACTTGAGCCAATGGAATTTGGGCGCCAGTTGGCGTTGGAATTAAGATGCGTTTTAAGTCATCTATATTGTCACGTAATTCACGGGGATAGCGTAAATTAACCGGGTAACGCTCCAAGCCTTCGATAGTCTGTGTAACATTGATACCGCCAATCGCCGTTTGAATGACTTCTTGTACGTCGGCAATATGCAAACCATAGCGGGCTAATTCATCACGATTTATATCAAAATCAAGATAATAACCACCAGCGGCTTTATCACCAAAAGCGGATAACGTTTCAGGCATGCGTTTGATGCTTTGTTCGACATCATTTGCTATTTTTTCCAGTACGGTAAGACTTGGACCACTAATCTTAATACCAATCGGTGTTTTTATACCGGTGGAGAGCATATCGATGCGAGTCTTGATAGGCATTGTCCATGCATTGGCGAGTCCAGGAAACTGAATAGCGGCATCCATTTCACTCATTAATTGCTTGGTAGTTTTGCTTGGGTCTGGCCACGCTGATTTATCTTTGAGTTTAATCGTTGTTTCAAACATAGAAAGTGGCGCGGGATCGGTTGCTGTGTCAGCACGACCTGCTTTACCAAAAACATGGTCCACTTCGGGGAAAGTTTTTAGTATTTTATCTGTCTGCTGTAACAATTCTCGTGCTTTACTAATCGAGATGCCGGGATAGGTAGTCGGCATATATAAAATATCGCCTTCATCCAGAGGGGGCATAAATTCACTGCCTAACTTTCCTGCTGGAATGAATGTTGTTACTAATACAATAACCATAAGGAGCAGGGTAAGCCAACGCCATCTAATGGCTAAACGTAAACTCGGCGCATGAATAAAATGCAAGGCACGATTTAGTGGGTTTTTAGCTTCTGGTATTATTTTGCCACGAATAAAATAGCCCATTAATACCGGTACTAAGGTAACGGCTAAAATTGCTGCTGCTGCCATAGAATAGGTTTTGGTAAAGGCGAGTGGGGCAAATAAACGGCCTTCTTGCGCTTGCAAGGTAAACACCGGTAAAAATGATACAGTAATAATTAGCAAAGAGAAAAATAAGGCTGGGCCAACTTCTTTTGATGCTGTACTCACGGCCTGCCAACGTTCAGATGACGTCAATTGTGCCATTTTATCCTTAGCCGCTCGTTCCAGATGTTTGTGACAATTCTCTATCATCACAATGGCACCATCCACCATTGCACCAATGGCGATGGCGATGCCGCCGAGCGACATGATGTTGGCATTAATACCTTGCCAATGCATCACGATAAAGGCCATTAAAATACCGATGGGTAGGGTGATGATGGCGACCATAGCCGAACGAATATGAAACAAAAATAAGATGCATATAAGTGCGACGACGAGTGATTCTTCAATGAGTTTATGTTTTAAATTATCGACCGCGCGGTTGATGAGTTTGCTACGATCATAAACCGGTACAATTTCTACGCCAGCAGGCAGACCTTTTTCTAGCTCTGCTAATTTAAGTTGAACATTTTTGATCGTTTGTAACGCATTTTCACCGTAACGCATAATGACAACGCCACCAGCTACTTCACCTTCACCATTCAAATCGGCCACGCCACGACGTAATTCTGGCCCCAGATGAATATTAGCGATATCCGTCAAACGAATAGGTGTGCCATTGTCACTGACACTAATTGCGATGGATTTTAAATCATCAATCGAATGTATATATCCCCGACCTCGAACCATGTATTCGGTTTCAGCCATTTCAATTATTTTACCGCCGACATCAATATTGGAACGTTGAATGGCTGTTTTTACTTTTGCCAGAGAGATATTGTAATTAAGCAAGGCATTAGGGTTCACTTCGATCTGATATTGCTTAACAAAACCACCGATCGAGGCCACTTCTGACACACCATCAACCGTTTGTAGAGGATAGCGTAAATACCAGTCTTGCAATGACCGTAATTGGGCTAAATCATGCTGGCCTGTTTTATCGATTAAGGCATATTCATAGATCCAACCGACACCAGTAGCATCAGGACCTATACTGGGTATAACGGTATCGGGCAGGCGAGCACTGGCATAATTTAAGTATTCCAATACACGCGATCGCGCCCAATACATATCGGTATCGTCTTCAAAAATAATATAAACAAACGATAAGCCGAAGAAAGAATAACCACGAACCGTTTTTGATTTAGGCACGGATAACATTGCCGTAGTCAGTGGATAGGTGACTTGATCTTCAACAACTTGCGGCGCTTGACCGGGGTATTTTGTTAAGACAATCACTTGCACATCGGAGAGATCTGGAATGGCATCAAGCGGGGTGTTTTTTAAAGCCCATACTCCTGCAACAATAAGCAAAGCAGCAATTAATAAAACCTGAAACTTATCGCGTAATGAGGCGGCAATTATTCGCTTAATCATGCTTTTTTACATCCATAGTTGAATGGTTCATGGTCGGCAATACCCGCATATTATTTTGCTCTTCAGGCATGCCTATAGAGAATGCTGTTTCTGTCTTTATCTCTGGCTCTGAAGGTGTTTTGGTTTTCTCCATTTTTAATGCCTCTAACATTTTGGCGGTAGATTCGCGAAGTTTTGATTCAGAGTCGATTAAGAACTGACTAGATGTAACGACTTCATCCCCCAGGTTAACGCCGTCGATAATTTGGGTTAAGCCTTCAGCTGATAAACCAACTTTCACTGTTCGTGGTTCAAACTTGCCTTGTTCACGCACAATAAAGACTTGATCTCGTTCACCAGAACGAACTATAGCTTCTGAGGGGATGGTGATGGCATTAGCCTGACGCTGTGTGTTGATAGTGACATTGGCAAACATGTCTGGTTTGAGTAATAAGTCTTTATTATCAAACACTAGCCGGACTTTAATAGTGCGGGTTTTAGCTTCGGCATATGGATATATATAAGATAATGTGCCTTTAAATAGTTTTCCTGGAATACCCGTTAAAGTCATTTCAACCGTATCACCGACACTGACCCACGGTAAATCGGACTCGAAAACATCAGCAAATACCCATACCTTGCTTAAGTCAGCCAACATATATAATTCGCTTGCTGGACTCACATATTGACCTTCGCGACCGCCAATATTAATGACCACACCGTTAAACGGAGAGTGAATATGAATATTTTTTTTAATAATGCCCGTTTGTTCTAAGTCACGAATTTGGTGTTCGGGAACGTCAAGGAATACCAGACGATCACGTGCTGCTTTTGCCATTTGTTTAGCCCCAAAACGAATGTCTTCAAAAGGACTGTTTTCTAATGTTTTCAAACTTTTTAAGGCTAGCAAGTATTCTTGTGCGCTGGTAACCAGCTGAGGTGAATAAATACTTAATAACATCGTGCCTTTTTTAACTGTGGTGCCCGTTTTGTCGATAAATAGTTTTTCGATCCAGCCCTCCGTTTTGGGATGAAGACGAGTGATGTGTTCTTCGTCATAAGCAACACGACCCATAGCGTGTATCTCGTGAGATAGTGCTGTGGTATCGGCTATGGAGGTTCTAACCCCCATGTTCTGCACGGTTACAGGATCGATCTTTACAGTGCCGGAGGGCGACATATCCATTGCTGAATTATTGTCAGCATAAACGGGTATGTAATCCATACCCATATTATCTTTAGCGGGTGTGAGTGAAGTAATATCTGGATTCATCGGATTACGGTAGAACAAGGGCTTTTGTTCCTGCGCTTGTTGAGCTGAAGTGTTATCTTGTGATATCGATTGAACTTTCTGATTAACAAACCAATAAGCAGTTAATCCCCCTAGAGCAATACCGCTGATTAATGTAACTGTAGCTAAGATTGGTTTATTCATAAATATTGTCCTCACCGACGTTGGCCACTAATTTGGCTAAAGCGGATTTAGCGTCGCTAATCGCTTTCCACTCGTTTGTTTGATAGTTGTAGAGTGTAATTTGGGCACGAATTAAATTTAGGAAGTCGACTTTATTCACTTGATAGCCCGCCAACATGGAGGCTACGGTTTGATTAGCCTGCGGGAGAATACCGGTTTTAAATAGCAAAACTTGCTCCTTCGCTTGCTCGTATTCTGCGATTGCCGACGTAATGTCAGCTTGAATGTTGACCCATTGATCTTGCAAGGCAAACTGCTGTTGTTTGACTTCACTATGCCGTTGAGAAATAGCCATTTTTTGTTTGTGTTCTGCAAATAAGGGAAGGTTAATACCGACTTTAAAAGACATTAAATCGGCACGATGAGAACCGTTTACATTGTCGCCATCACGAAAACCATAGGCGACCCCCACATTAAAATCTGGGAGTAAATCTCGTTCCGCTAATTTTTGACGATCCGTCGCCACATTGATTAATGAGCGTTGTTGGCTCAGTGCTGGACGATGTTGTTCAGCCAAATTAACCACGGATTCCTCTGAAATGAGTTGAGGTAAGCTGATGTCAATGTCAGCCAAGACAGGCAATTTGATGTATGTGTTACTTGCTTGATTAAGTAAGGCATTGAGTTGTGCTGAACGTTGTTTACGAGCACTCGTCAATTGAATGGTGTGATCAATCAGTTTAGATAATTCTAATTGCGCGAGTAATACGTCTTGTTGTAAACCTTGGCCAACCTTATATTTGGTTTGGGCTATTTCAATAAACTGTCTTAGTAATGTTTTATTGATTTCGATAACGTCAACAGAGCGATCGATTAAGAATAAGTTCCACCAAAGTGTTTTAACATCTTGATTCAATTTAAGACGCATTTCACCAATGCTTGAGTCAGCTGCTTCAGCCAAGTGACTAGCAGCACTTTCTTTTAAAGCCAATTTACCAGGGTATGGGATTTGCTGGCTAATAGAAAACTGCATTTGAGTCATCGCTTCTTGGCTAATATCAAAGCTATCTGTTGGTAGATTGAGTGCGTTAAAACTGATCATAGGATCAGGCAGGCTACCTTCTTGCGAAGGAATGGCTGCCATGGCTTCTGCACGCGCTTGAATCTCGGCAAGACCAATGTTGGCTAGTTGCACACGTGATAAAGCGGCATCCAATGACAGTACTTGGTTACTTTCAGCAGGATTGTTTTTAGATGCTGACTGACTTAACTCATCTAAACCGTCAGCTAAACTGAGTTGAGACGAACAGAGTAATAAAATTAGCAATAAACTTTTGCTGTAAGTTGTAAATCTTAATTTCCACATGACTAAACACCTAATTGGGCGTTATCAACCACGACATCAAATCGATGGCGCACTATGCACGTTTATGTCAGGTGATGAGAAATGACTTTCGTTATCAGAGCTAATAAACGTGCGATGAGTAATGGTGAGATCGTTTAGTAAGCCATTTTTTTACGGTTAATACCGTGATAAAACGACTAGACAGCGATCTTTAGATGGAAATAGGGGGGCGAAGCAGATTGGTAGGTTGTTGAAATTGCGTATTGATACGCAAAGAATGATCGCTATTTTTAAAATTACGGCTGATATTCAGCAATGAATAAGGGCTAGTGATAGCCACACTCAAATTGATAGAACAGGCGCTTTTTACACAATGGGAAGTGTGCTGTGCTAAACAATTATCACAAGTTTGATTAGTTTGATGGTGACAATCAGCCGCAGCCATATCAGTCATTGCCATATTCATTGCATGAACAGATTGGCTTTGCACGGGGCTTGAAACAGTAGGCATCGCATTTGCTACATTCATCACTGTCATCGGCAGGTAAGCCATGATGGTGAGTAAAACAAACAGCAGTTTTTTAGTCAGGCGAGGCATATGTTTAAAATTTAATTCCGTTTTGTCGTCAGTGTTTTAGTATATAGGATACGTTAAAATTGATTATAGTTCCTGAATTCGCTTAAAACCATTTTTTCCAACGAAAGAGAATAATCTGACCGATAACGATTGCAATTAACATGGCCATAAAGATCCAGAACGCATTGTTGTTGTCAGTGCCCGGTATACCCGCAATATTAACGCCTAATAAGCCAGTTAAAAACCCCAGCGGTAAAAATACCGTTGTGACGACTGATAACACGTACATTCGGGCATTTAATTGTTCTGATAAACGACTATTGAGTTCTTCTTGAGTGACTGCTGCGCGATCGCGTACCGCATCAAGGTTTTCAATATGGCGAAGCAAGGCATCATTAGTTTCACGAATTTGAATCGCATGATTGGCATCAAGCCACGATACTTTTTCGATTAAAAGCCGTGAAAATGCATCACGTTCAGGCGATAAATAACGGCGAATAGTAATCGTTTTACGACGTAGATTAGCGAGATCGTAGCGAACACCTTCAGTGGCACCACTTAATACCGCATCTTCATAATCGGCGGTGCGATCTTCAAAGTCATTAATAGTATCAGACATGCCATGGACGATATGGCTGATCATGGCCACCAAAAAGTCACCAGTGTTTTTAGGACCACGTCCGTCAATTAAGTCTGTTGCAATGATATTGGCTGCACCTAACTTACGTCGGCGAGAAGTCACGATCCGATCCTGATCGACCCACATTCTAAGCGCGACCATATCGTCTGGTGCAGCACCTGGATTATGATTAATACCGCGAAGCGCAATTAACATCCCATCATTAATGAGCGTGGCGCGTGGGCGGGTTTCATCTTCAAGTAATGCTTGGGCAATGACTTTATCCAGCCCCGATGATTCCATTAACCACTCTTCAGCTTCGGGATGCGTATAGTCAAAATGTAACCACAACACGCCTTGCTCTTTGGTCCATGTATGAATATCAGCAACGGCTATTTCTGATGCTGAGCCCAAACCATCGAGTAATAAGGCGTGTATTAATCCATATTCATTACCCATTAAAAATGACCTTTAAGTTAGTGTGAATTTAATTATACTCATACTAGGCTGAAATCTACATTTCTAATCAACGGCTTAATTATCGTAATTTAAGGGGGTTAACGCTGCACTAGATGACATTAACGAGATTTAAATCTTAATCGTCGTCGTCATCATCCGATGTGTCATCGTCATCAGTAGGCAATAAATCAAGTGATGATTCTGTTTTACGCGTACTTGTCGTTGTTGATGTTTTAGTGTGTGCGCGGATGAATTGTTTACGTGCGGCTTCCCACGCTTTAGTGTGTTTTGCTATTACTTGTTCTTTATCTTCTTCAGATAACTCAACGAGTTTAGGCGAAACGATCGCTTCATCGTATTCAATAACAGCATCACGGTCTGTGTTGTAAAGGTACATTCTACCTTTGTTTGCTGGCGGTAGTTGCTCATCACGGATGACCGTGATGTTGCCTCTACTTGATTGTATTTGCCCATACCAAGTGCCAAAGTCTTCAGTGTTTTTCATAAAAATAAATCCTCATAAAATCTATTGCTTATGCGACATTATGTCGTCTGATTTAGCAATTGTGGCGAATAGTGCATTTGTTGATCGATTTTATCAATATTTTTTTTTGCATCGTGATTAAACGAGCATCAATAGAGCAAATTCTCGTATGATGTCACTTTAATTGAAAGCCAAGGATGAAGGTCGCAAATGCTTAAGGTTGTTTATAGTAATAATATAGTGCAACTCGCCACACACCTTGCAGAATTGCAACAATCTTCTCCTCTGCCGCCCTTCGAAGCTGAGACGGTGATTGTGCAGAGTAATGAGCTTAGTCGCTGGTTATCATTATTTTTGGCCCAAGGCCATGGCATCGCGAGTCATATAGAGTTCCCTTATCCATCAGCTTATCTCTGGGCATTGTTTCGTCGGCTGTTGCCGAGTGTACCCAAACAATCACCCTTTTCGACAGACGCCATGGCCTGGCGTATTTTTGAGTTATTACCTGCGTGTCGTCAGCACGATCACTTTGCCATCATAAATGCCTACCTAGGTGAGCAGGATGATCCTTTAAAACGCTACGCCTTATCACATCGTATTGCCGATAGTTTTGACCAATATTTAATGTATCGCCCTGATTGGGTACAAGCGTGGGAACAAGGTGAAACACCGCATTGGCAAGCTGCATTATGGCAACAGTTAACTGCGACGGAAGATGGCAGTATGGCAATGCATCGAGCTAATCTGCTTAATCAACTCCATGACTATTTAACTACGACGGAGACAAGGCCAAAAGGTTTACCCGAACGTTTGGCAATCTTTGGTATTTCTGCCATGCCGCCCGTGTATTTGACCTTATTTGAATTAATGGCGCGACACTGCGACATTACTTTATATTTCTTATCGCCAAGTGAAGGCTACTGGGGCGATTTGGTCGATAAAAAAACACAGGCAAAACGGGTGGCTCAGCGTGACTTATTTGATGAGGCCGATGATGAAAACGATGAGGATGATTATTTCAATACCGGTCATCCTTTATTAGCGAGTTTAGGCAAACAAGGCCAAGAGTTTTTTGAGCAATTACAAAGCTGTGAACACGAATCATTTGATGCGTTTGTTGAACCCGAACGCGATCACGTTTTGGGCATGTTGCAACACGACATTTTTGCCTTAAACAATCCTGATTTTGAAAACGAAAAAACAGTAATTCCCCATGATGATAAATCGATCATGGTGCATGCCTGCCATAGTACGATGCGTGAGATTGAAGTATTGCACGACCAGTTATTGGCCTTGTTTGAACATGATCCTGATTTATCCCCGACCGATATTGTGGTGATGACGCCCGATATTGAAGTCTATGCGCCTTGGATTGACGCAGTATTTGCCAATACATCCAACACACAACGCATTCCTTATGGTATTGCAGATTGTGGCGTGCGTTATCAAAGTCCGATTTTAAATGCTTTTGTCAGTTTATTAAGTTTACCGCAGTCACGGTTTGATGTTGAAACGGTATTGACCTTATTGGAATGCAAAGCCATTCAACTGCGCTTTTCTTTGGATGATGAACAATTAACATTGATTCGCCAATGGTTAAGTGAAACCCATACGCGTTGGGCATTATCTGCCGAACATAAAGCCGACTTTGATTTGCCTGAAACTAAAAATAATACCTGGCGAGCGGGGCTAGATCGCTTGTTATTAGCGTATGCCATGCCAATGACTGAGACAGGTAAACCGATAAGACTATTTGAACAACAACTGGCTTTTGATGGCATAACGGGGGATAAGGCCGCAACATTGGCACAATTGTGTGCCTTTATGGATAGTCTAGATAATCTTCGCCAGCAATTAACGCAAGATCGCACTGCTGATAATTGGCAAAAACAACTCAATAGTGTTCTAGAAAACCTATTTTTACCGAGCTACGAAACCAATGAAGAAGCTGAACTGAATCTCATTCGCCAAACCTTAGCCAAATTAGTAGAAAGCACTCAACTCGCCAAATTTGAACAAACCATGTCATTAGCCTTGGTCAAAGATTGGATTAATGGCCATTTAGATACCAGCCAAACGATCAGTCGATTTATGGGTCATGGCGTGACATTTTGTGGCATGGTGCCAATGCGAAGTATTCCATTCAAAGTCGTGTGTTTAATAGGCATGAATGACGAAAGTTATCCACGTCGCCAACCAACACAAGGTTTTGATTTGTTATCGCATGATTTCAGAGTCGGCGACCGTTCACGACGTGATGATGATCGGTATCTGTTTTTAGAAGCACTCATGTCATGCCAATCGTATCTTTATCTGAGTTATGTCGGTCGCAGCATCCGAGATAATGCCAGCATTCCACCGTCGGTTTTAGTGAGTGATTTACGTGATGTATTGAATCAAACCTATACCGATGAACAGGGCAAAGAATTATGGCCACAATTATTAACCGAACATCCATTACAAGCCTTTAGTCAGCGTTATTTTGATGGTCAAAATGAGCAGTTATTTAGCTTTGCCCAAGCGCAATGTCCGACTAATGAAACACCTGAAAACAAGACATGGTTTGAACAGAAATTACCACAAGCAGATGAGAGCTGGCGGCAGGTAAGTTTGAATCAGCTCATTAACTTTTTTAGACATCCAGCACGTTATTTATTACGCGAACGTTTAGGCATGCGTTTAGAAATGACTGATGACCAACTCGATATTCGTGAACCCTTTGAACTTGATGGCCTGCAAGCGTGGTCATTACGTCAACAATTATTAAACGCTAAATTAAATCCTGATGTGGCAACCAATATGTTGGATTTAGTGCAAGCAAGCGGCGTATTGCCACAAGGCATGATGGGCGAACAGATTTTTGAAAGCCAAGTCGAAAAAGTCGACGAATTTGCCGACAAACTGTTACCGCGTTATCCAACTGAAGTATTGCCAGCCATACCGTTCGAATTGCAATTCAATGACTTTGTTTTAACAGGTCAATTAGGCGAATCATCACAACTGCATGACGGCGGTTTATTTCATTATCGAATGGTAAAAACCAAAGGTCATGATGTGCTGGCAATGTGGATTACGCATTTAGTCTTAAATGCTGTTAAACCTGTAAATGTTGGCCGACAAAGTATTTTGATCACCGAAGATAATGACTATCAATTTTCACCTATAGAAAATGCCCAAGTCATATTGCAGCAATTAATCGAGCTCTACTGGCAAGGCATACATCAGCCATTGCCCTTATTTAGCAATACCAGTTATGCCTTTGCAAAAACGACGTTAAATAAGACTAAAGCCTCTGCTGAAAATGCGATGTTAAGTGCATGGGAGGGAAGTCAGTTTTCTTCCGCTGAAGCGGATGATGTTTATTATCAACAACTCTATGTTGAACCACCGTTAGATAACGCGTTTAAAGCATTAGCCTTGACGATTTATGAACCGCTCCATGCTCATTTAGTGGAGGGGGAATTATGATGCCTTTTGATGCCAAAACGGTTGCCTTATCTGGCACCAACCTAATCGAAGCCAGTGCAGGAACAGGTAAAACCTATACCTTAGCCGAGTTGTATTTGCGTTTGGTGTTAGAACAAAACCTAACGGTTGATAAGATTTTGGTGGTGACGTATACCCGTGCAGCAACCGAAGAATTACGTGATCGCTTACGGCAAAAGCTGGTGGATGCACGTGACGGATTATTGGATACACAATCAACAAATAAGCGTGATTTTCATAAACTTAATTTAGCGATTCAAAGCTTTGATCAGGCTGCTATTTTTACCATTCATGGTTTTTGTCAGCGTGTATTGACCGACTTTGCCTTTGAAAGCGGTTTACGGTTTGACGTTGATCTCATCGGTGATGAATTGGAGATTTTGCAGTCAGCGACCGATGATTCTTGGCGGCGACAAATTAGCCAAAGTGATCCTGAACTGAGTGCGTATTTATTAGCTAAAAAACAAACGCCTGAAACATTATTACAATCCATTCGTAGTTTGATTGGTAAGCCATATTTGAATTACATTGCCTTGCCTGAGATAGATTTTCAGCGTTTTCAACAAACGGTGAATGATAGTTTTAATGCCGTTAAAAAGATTTGGGCGGTGGAGCAAGATCAGGTTATTGCAACGCTACAAAATAAAAATCTGCTGAACGGTAATAAATATAGAACGACAAGTGTGGATGCCTGGTTAGTGCAATTGTTGGCGATGATGGAATCATCAAAAGTGCCAGCAACATTGTTCGAAAACTTTGATCGTTTTACCAATGCACGATTAGAAGATGCCTTGAAACCAAGTCAGTATTTACCTGAATTAGATTTTTGGTTAGCATGCCAAGGCTTATTAGATGCACAACAACAATTAGAAACAGCTCGTACGATTCAATTACAAAACCTGCGTTTGTCATTATTAGCGTATCTAAATGAAACAGTGCCAATGCTCAAACAACAGCAACAAGTGCAGTCGTATGATGATTTATTAGTCACCTTAGAACAGGCATTAAATGCCGAGCAGGGCGGTGATCAGTTAGTCGAAAAATTACGTTTGCAATATCAAGCGGCGTTGATTGATGAGTTTCAAGATACCGATCCAGTGCAATACCAAAGTTTTAGCCGAATTTATGCCCAAAGTGGTTTGCCGACGTTTTATGTTGGTGACCCTAAACAGGCGATTTACAGCTTTCGTGGTGCCGATATTTTCACGTATTTGAAAGCGAAAGCCGCGACTGAACATGAACATACTTTAGGCACTAATTGGCGTTCACATCCCTATTTAGTGTCGGCGGTAAACCGCTTATTTGAACGCAAACAACAAGCCTTTGTTTATGAAGAAATCCCGTTTATTGCCGTGCAAGCTGCCCGTCCCGAAACGCCAGCATTACTCATTAATAATGAAGCTGTTGCACCCTTATCAATTGTGTGGACGGCAGGTGACAAGACCTTAGCCAAAAAAGATATGACGCAATTAGCGGCAAATTCAACGGCGGATGAAATCGCTCGCTTATTAAATTTAGCCCAAGACAATCAGGCTGATTTAATTAAGGATGAATCATCACGGCCTTTATCGGGAGGTGATATTGCGGTGTTAGTTAGAAATCATCGCCAAGCGGCTGAAATTCAATATTGCTTGCAACAACGTGGCATCAATAGTGTGCAGCAAGGGCGAGAAAATGTGTTTGCCTCGCATGAAGCTTTATTATTAGAACGCTTGTTATTAGCCGTTGCCGAGCCCAATAATGCCAGCCGAATTATTGCCGTATTAGCATCGCCGTTGTTTGGTTTGAGCGCTCTAGATTTATATGAGGTTCAGCAAGATGAACCAACATGGCTTAAACATATCGATTTTTTCCACGAACTGCATCAACTGTGGAGTCAAAAAGGCTTTATGTCGATGTTCCGCCACGTCATGGTGGCGCAGTCAGTTCAGCAACGCGTATTAGCACTGAATAATGGTGAACGCCAATTAACGAATTTGTACCATTTGGCTGAGTTGATTCAGGATTATTGCAGTCGTCAGAAAAGTGCAATGGAAGCAGTATTACATTGGTTAGCATCGCATCGCAATGCGGCCAACGGTGATGATGAAACGGCACAATTGCGTTTAGAAAGTGATGAACAGTTAGTCAAAATTATTACGATTCATAAAAGTAAGGGCTTGGAATACCCGATCGTATTCTGTCCTTTTTTATGGGATGTGAATTTACGATCTGGCAAGGATGAGATTGTACGTTTTCATGATCCTGAACACGATAATGCGGCGTATGTCGCGATGATTGAACCGAGCTTAACGAAGGCCAAAGAATTAGTATTACAAGAAGAAAAAGCCGAAGATTTACGCTTGCTTTATGTGGCATTAACGCGTGCAAGAGAACGTTGCATCATCACGTGGGGTAACGCTAATGGCGTAAATGATTCTGCCTTATTTAGTTTATTGCATCCAACGCTGAGTAAAATTGATCCCACTCAAATGGCCGATGATTTACAAGTGTTAGCCGACTCAAGTAATCAGACAATTGTAGTTGATCCTTTGATCGAACAAGCGATGGTGGGTTTGCAGAATAACCTTGCTGAACAGTCCCATTTAGCCGCGCGAGATTTTGTTGGCACAATAAACAAGCCGTGGCGAATTGGTAGTTTTAGTGCCTTAACGGCAGGGCATGATGCCGAAGTGCCTGATTATGATGGCCTGAGTCAGCATCAGCTGCAGATTGATACGTCACGATTACCGCAAACAGAAATAGCCGATCGCTTTAAATTCCCCAAAGGTGCCCAAGCGGGCGTGTGTTTACACAGTATCTTTGAGCAGTGGGATTTTAATATCGACGATCAAGAAGGCTTTCATCAGTTAGTCAATCAATTATTGCTGCAATATGGCTTTGATCCAGTGTGGACAGAAGCAGTATGCCAGTGGTTATGTGAAGTAGTGACTACACCATTATCGGCTGGCAATTCATTATGTTTGGCGACATTAACGCGGTCACAACGTCTGGATGAAATGGCATTTTATTTTCCAGTTGCTCATCTGACGGTGAGCGGTTTAAAAAAACAACTCAAACCTCACCTTGATGAAAATAGCGTATTGAGCCAAGTGATTAATCGTTCCGACTTTTATGATCTTTCTGGCTTTATGAAAGGCTTTATCGATTTAATCTTTGAACACGAAGGGCGATTTTATGTGGTGGATTATAAATCAAACTTCTTAGGCTCGAATCCACAGAATTATGCGACCGATCAATTAGATGAAGCGATGATTTCACATGATTATCCTTTGCAGTATTTAATTTATAGCCTCGCCTTGCATCGTTATTTAGCCTTACGATTGCCAGACTATGACCCTGACCTTCACTTCGGTGGTGTGTATTATTTGTTCATTCGAGGTATGCATCCAGAGTGGGGACAAGCAGGCATATTTGCTGATAAACCGAGCACGGCATTATTAACGGCGTTTGATCATTACCTACAAGGATTTGTGCCATGAGTAAGGTAATGAAAACCTTAAAACAAGCAGGATTTAGTGAGTTAGCTTGCCAGTTTGCTCGTTATATTGAACGTGTTGATAATAGTAAAGATGAGCTGGTGGCTTTATCAGCGGGCTTATTGACCGAAGCCGTCTCGCAAGGTCACGTCTGTTTAAATTTAAACCCTGATGTAAGTCAGAGGAATGGCCTCTTTCACAGCGTTCGTTCTTTATTGCCAGACGATCTTAGCGAATGGCAACGCCGCTTAAAACAAAGCAATGTCGTTGGAACGGGCGATGAGTATCGTCCACTGATAATGGATGACAATGGCTTAGTGTATTTATATCGTTATTGGCATGATGAGCAACATGTCGCGGCCGCCATAACGCAACGCCATACGCAGATTGCGTTAACAAATCACGACCAGCTTAAACAGGTGCTAACGGAATGGCCGACAACAATTGACGGTATTGATTGGCAAAAAATAGCCGTATTAATGGCCTTAACGCGTCAGTTCAGTGTGATTTCTGGTGGCCCAGGTACAGGTAAAACCACGGTTGTATTGCGACTATTACACTGTTTATATCAACAACGAGCAGATTTACGTATTGCTTTAGCCGCACCGACGGGGAAAGCCGCCGCACGTTTACAACATGTCATTAGTGATAAAGACAATGAAGCGATTCAAGCCAAGACCTTACATCGTTTATTAGGCATTAATGCACATAATGAACAAGGTCGCTATAACGCGGATCGACCGTTACCGTTTGATGTGATTATTGTCGATGAAGCCTCAATGATTGATATCAGTTTGATGGCTAAATTATTACAAGCCTTAGCGCCGACAGCCCGATTAGTATTGCTGGGCGATAGTCAGCAATTAGCCTCCGTAGAATCGGGGGCGGTGTTAGCTAACTTATGCCAACATCCAATGTCATTTGATGCTGATTTTGTGGCGATGGTGGCTGATTTAGCTGAAATAGATTTAAGCGATTATGCTCGAAATGATAAAGCCAACAACACGCATTCGGTATTGCAAAATAGTGTGGTGAAACTCCAGCACAGCTATCGTTTTGATGAGGCCAGTTTAATCGGGCGCTTAGCTTATGCAATCCAAGCGGGTAGAGCCGATAAGGTTGTGCTCGAATTAACGAAAGCAGGGCAAACAACGTGGCAGCAAGATGAAAACAATGCCCAATTGATTGCAGGTTATCAGCCTTATTTTAAAGCCATTATGGCATCAGAAAGTCCACTAGCCTGCATTGAAGCTTTTGAGCTGTATCGTGTGTTATGTGCGATCAAACAAGGCCCTCAATCTGTTGCCTCAGTGAATGCCGTCATTGAACGCCATATCGCCAAATTAGGTTGGCGAAGTCAGCATGATTTTTATCACGGCCGGCCGATTATGATTACTCAAAATGATTATCGCCAACAATTGTTTAACGGCGATACAGGACTTATCTTGAAAGATGAAACAGGCCAATTACGTGCCTGTTTCCTTATTGATAATGTATTACGCTGGGTAGATTTAATTCGCTTACCTGCCCATGAAACCGCCTTTGCCATCACCATTCATAAAAGTCAGGGTTCAGAGTTTGAACATGTTTGCGTCGTGTTGCCACAAGAAGACACCGCTATTTTGAATAGAGAATTGTTATATACCGCGATCACTCGAGCTAAAAAACACTTAAGCCTATTTTGTAACGAAGCTATTGTGTGTAAAACGGTGATGACGCAGCATGAGAGGGAAACTGGGTTAGCTGGATTGTTTTGAATAATCAAGCTGGCTGACCCCTTGATTCTTACCTTGATTCTGAAATTACGCTCTCTGGATCCACTGTTTTTCAGCGAGAGAATATTGTTGTAATAATTGAGTGACCGCTAGTAACACTGGCCCAGATGGTCGGCTTCGGGAAACTAAGCACCCCACGACAGTAAGCCAGCCATCATATTCATGGGCGACAGGTAAAGAAATAACCTCTCCAGACTCAATGTATTGAGTAGCGAGCAATTCAGGTACCACAGCCCAACCAACATTTTGTTTTACTAATTCAATTAATGCCTTATGTGTATTCGCATACCAGGCTGTTGGGCTAATTTTGTAACTAAACCATAACTCTTTTTTCTGATTACTGCGGTGAACACATTGCCGATGTAACTTCAGATCTGCTTCTTCTACGATGGATAAATTAGCTAAAGAATGCGTTGGAGAAGCAATAGTGAGAAAGCGTGCATGGCCTAAAGTGAAGAAATCCATATCCACCTTCAACTCACCATCGACATACACAATACCAATTTGAGCCTCTCCTTCTCTCACCATCTTTTCCACATCAAACGTTGATGCTACCACCAGTTCGAAATGCGTAATTGGAAACTGCTCAGCCAAAGACGATAAGATCTTAATTAAGACTTGGTTTACCAAGCTCTCATCAATAGCAATAACTAATTCATGCTCTTCACCTTGTGCTAATGATTGCACTTTTTGATCAAAATTTTGTTGCTGGTGCAACATCGACTTAGCAATAGGCAACAAAGCAATGCCTTGTTCAGTCAAAGTCGGCGTATTTTTATCCCGATTAAATAACGTTTTATCAATCGCGATTTCAAGATTAGCAATCGATTGACTAACGCCTGACTGTGCACGTTTTAATTGGCGAGCTGCTGCAGAAAAAGATCCTGTTTCACACACGGTCACAAATATTTTTAATTGCTCTAGGCTGTACATTAAACCTCTCCTCTAAATCGACAAACCCAGACTATCACGATTTGTGATAGCTACTAACTTTATTGTGCGATTTAAAACTCTATAATCACACTTTCTACATGTGTAGTGGTATCAATTTATAGAGAGATAAAAACAAAATGAAACCGATTGAACGTATTTTCCACGCTGTTTTATTCGAGGTATTAGCGGTCAGCCTAGCTATCCTAGTGTTAATTGTATTTACAGATCACGACCCTGCTTCACTATCAGGAACCATGATAATAGTAGCAACTATCGCAATGGCTTGGAATTTCATCTATAACTGGTATTTTGATCGCGTTGTAACGGGAGATAAAACACAGCGAACACTGTCATTACGAATTATGCATACTATTTTATTTCAAGGCGGCTTACTTATTATTACTATACCTGTCATTGCACTGTTGTTAGCAGTAAGTTTATGGCAAGCATTAATGATGGATATTGGCGTGACTATATTTATTACTATTTATGCTTTCTTCTACAACCTAACTTATGACCATACAAGAGCATTTATTACGCGTAACCGTTCAGTTACTTGCTAATTTACTATTCCTATTAATGGCTCACTTTACCAGTCAAAGTGAAAATCAAGGGGTCAGCCAACTTGATTTTATCTTTTTAAATGCTTATGCTTTAACCCATGGCAAGATTACCCCGAATCGTTATTCCCAACCAGCCAATGCATATCATGCATCGTGGCAATAATCGTCAAGCTATCTTTGAGGCTAACGAGGATTTGATTCAGATAAAAGAAGATATCAAATTTGCATTGGAAAAGTCAGATTGTAAGTTACACGCCTATGTGATTATGACGAATCATTTACATCTGCTTATTACCCCTGAAAGCAAAGAACAACTTGCTGTATTCATGCAGGCAATGGCGAATAGGTATGTGCGTTATTTTAATACAACTCGTAATCGTACAGGCACTATTTGGGAAGGGCGTTATAAGTCCTGCTTAGTCGATAGTGACCAATATTTATTTACCCTTTATAAATATATTGAGATGAACCCAATTAAAGCCAATATGGTGACATCACTAGAAGATTATCTCTGGTCGAGTTATGGTCACAATGCTTTAGGAATTGTGGATGAATTAATTAGCGAACATAGCCAATATTTGTCATTAAGTAATGATGTTCAGTCACGTTGTGAGAAATATAAAGCCTTATTTGAACGTTTAGATCTGACAAAACAAAATGACCGTATTACACAGGCAACTGTGCGCGGTGAAGTGTATGGTAGCAGTGCATTTCATCAACAAATTGAAAAGTTGATTTCACGACGAACGTTATTGTTAGCTCATGGTGGCGACAGAAAAAGCGTTGAGTATAAAAATCAAGTTGGCTGACCCCTTGATCTCTTGTGTGTAAAACGGTGATGACGCAGCATGAGAGGGAAACTGGGTTAGCTGGATTGTTTTGAATAATCAAGCTGGCTGACCCCTTGATTCTAGCTGAAGAAATCAATGATAATGCTGAATTGATTGTTGCAAAAAAAGTATGCAGTGAATTAGGAATAAATCATTTAATTATCGAACCAAATCCTAGTGACTATACAATGTTAGGAATAGCGTCTTATGCAAGAATTCAGTATGAAGTGATGTGCGCCCACGATCTGGATGAAGCCCCGTCAGCTTATAATAATTCTCCTGATGAAGCATTGGCTGAGTTCGAATCTAGGATAGCATTAGAACACAATATTCCTAGAGAGCGAGAATGGTTGAAAATGATACTTAATAATAATGTTTGGTCTGTGCTTGTAATTTGTGGCGCTAATCACTTTCAGTCTTTTTGCGGTTTATTGACTCAAAATGGCATACATGTGATAAAAAGTACATCTAATTGGAACGGATAATTGTTTAGTATAAATCAGCTAACAATGCGTTCGTTCGGACACAAACTACGCTGCGCTTCGTTTGCGCCGCACAGCTTTAACGTTAGGCAATAAAAAAATGGAATAATCTATGTTCAGCGAAGCAGGATACTACGCAGCTTTTAAAAAAGTTCGAAACAAATTTAGAAAATATAGATATTACGAGCTCATTGGAGGAGCTTTGGAATATATAAATTCTCCCGCCAAAAATAAAATTGAATCTATAGAAAAACATCCCTGGATGGTCATGCTCTTTGTTAAATGGGTCTTTCTTGATGAACAGTATCCAAATATCAGAGGAAAAGTAGCAACAAAAGATGACGTGAATTCACTCTTACAGACTACGTATGAAATGTCGGATAAACTTCGGATGCCAAGTGAATATGACCATCTTAGTTTATTTTTCAGAAATATTGCTTTTCAACAATTCCTGTATCAAATCGATTTTTATTATGCCCACCTATCTAGACAATCTATACTTTTCTCAGGACTGGATAAGAATCACTATATATACAAGGAGTTTGTAAATAATACGGGGCTTGATGTTCAGGATTTTCTTGATCTTTCATTAATTACACTAGTGAGGTTCCTTGATACTAATGAATCTTTTTTACCAGAGAACTGGTTTTCAACTGTACATGTCAAATACTCAACTAACAAAGTAAATTGTTTTCTAGCCACTATATCAAAAAATATTAATGATGTTAGACAAACATTGCTCAGTGAAGATAACGGAAAAAGGCCGGCTTTTGAGAATTACGAGCTGACACCATTTATTGAATTCCCTCTAATAAAGGCACATGATAAATACATACTAACGCATAAAAATATTTTATTTAGACGTCTCGAATATTTTGTTTACGACATAATGAGAAGTATAGATGCAGCAAAGTTTATGGATAAATTTGGCGAGCTTTTTGAAAGGTATGTAGAAAGATCTCTGAAGCATTCAGAAGTCACTTTCCTAACGGAAAAAGAAATAAAGAAGTTACTTGGAATAGCTGGCAATCAAATAGATTTCCTTATACAGGATGGAACATCCAATATTTTCGTCGACGCAAAAGCCGTTGAGATGAACTCACAAGGCAAAACAACTCACTCAACTGAAATACTCAGGAATAAAACAAAACACTCAATTTTAAAAGCAATTAAACAAGCACATGATGTTATCAAAAAACTAGCCGATAACAGTAGTAATGTAATACCAAGCAGTCAGAACAATTATCTTCTGGTCATCACATTCAAAGATCTCTATTTGGGCAATGGTACAGATTATTATGAGGTAATAGCCAAAGATAAAATCGAAGAGATTTATGATAAATATAAGAATTATCCTTTCATACCACCAGAAAATATGTATTTTATAACAATTGAAGACCTTGATATTTTGACTGATATTATTAAGCAAAAGAGCTACACTTTATCTGGAATCCTGGATGTTGCTAAAAACAATGATAAAGACCCTACTACTAAAAAGTTCGATTTTAGGCAACACATACAAAGCTTAAACGTTACCCCTCAAACATCTGATTATTTAGCAGCTGAAAAAGACAATATGTTTGAACGAATTCTAAAAGCAGCTAAAAATTAAAAATGCTTAACAATAAATTTCAGTTGACAGCAAATAGCGCAGCCACTGAATTAGATCGTTATGTGGGATAGAGTCATATGCCATTTATAAATGACCATCAAGGGGTCAGCCAACTTGATTCAAGAATCAATCATTAAGGAATATCTATGTCGTTTAGCGCTTTAAACTTGTGTGATGAACTGTTGAAAGCGGTTGCAGAGCAAGGTTAAAAATCAAGGAGTCAGCCAACTTGATACAAGAATCAATCATTAAGGAATATCTATGTCGTTTAGCGCTTTAAACTTGTGTGATGAACTATTAAAAGCGGTTGCAGAGCAAGGTTATACAACGCCATCACCCATTCAGATTGAAGCTATTCCGGCGGTGTTGAGTCAGCGTGATGTGATGGCAGTGGCACAAACAGGTACGGGGAAAACGGCAGGTTTTACATTGCCTATGGTGCAGTTATTGTCAGGTGCTACAACATCACAAGCTCACTCTATACGTGCTTTAGTGATTACGCCGACGCGTGAGCTTGCTGCTCAGGTTGCCGAAAGCATTAAACACTATAGTCGTCATATGAATATTCGAGCCGCGGCGGTATTTGGTGGTGTGAGAATTGAGCCGCAAATAGCTGAGCTACAAGCGGGGTTAGATGTGCTGGTGGCTACACCGGGTCGTTTGATTGATCTTTATAATCAACAGGCTATTAATTTTGATCAGCTTGAAATATTAGTCTTGGATGAGGCTGATCGCATGTTGGAATTGGGCTTTATCGACGATATTCGTCAAATTCAAACGTTGTTGCCTAATCAACGTCAAACCTTGATGTTTTCAGCGACGTTTTCTAAGGACATTAAATCGCTTGCGAACAGCATGCTCAATAATCCCGTTGTGATTGAAGTCACTGCCGCCAATAGTGTTGTCGAGACCATTACGCAAAAGCTATATCCCGTTGTTAAAGAATACAAAAGTGACTTGCTCATTTACCTGATTAAATTCAATAGTTGGCATCAAGTCTTGGTGTTTAGTCGAACTAAACAGGGCGCGGATAATTTGGTGGTGACGCTGAAAAATGCTGGAATTAATGCCGAGTCCATCCATGCCAACAGAACCCAACATGCACGAACACTCGCCCTAGATGGGTTTAAAAATGGCACGATTAAGGTGTTGGTCGCCACGGATATTGCTTCACGGGGCATTGATATTAGTCAACTACCTTGTGTGGTGAACTTTGATCTGCCTTATGTGGCTGAAGATTATGTGCATCGGATTGGTCGTACCGGTCGTATTGGCACTGCTGGTTTGGCGGTTTCATTTTTTAGTGAAGATGAAGCGAAGCAGTTAGCGTCTATTGAACGTGTTATTGGCTATCCATTACAACGAGAAATTATTGCAGGTTTTGCGCCGCTTGCGCCAGCTAGTTCACCATTTGACGATGACGAGTTTGGTAATTTTGAGCCAGATGCTAAGCGGCAACATAAGGGTAAATCTAAAGGTCGTAGAAAGCGTTAAGCAATATTGTCGAAATTTAGGTAGAACACTCACTATCTAAACGTAAAATAAGGTTAGTTTGGTTGGGTCAATTGATTTTAGTCAGCTAACTAAACTAAAGTACCGCTATACGAATCCCCCTCTATTTTCAGTGTTAAAAAGGATTAAACATGTCAGACAGCATCTTCATTGGACAAGCAGGTGAACTCGCCATCTCATTATTGCCCAAGTTGGCGAATCGTCATGGTTTGATTGCGGGTGCGACCGGCACAGGTAAAACAATTACCATGCAGGGCTTGGCAGAAGGGTTTAGTGAAATAGGGGTGCCGGTATTTTTGGCTGATATTAAAGGCGATGTATCCGGTGTGACACAACCTGGTAAAGAACACCCTAAAGTTGCCGAACGTGTTGCCTTGATGCATTTGGATGATTTTAAGTTTCAAGGTTTTCCGGCGACATTTTGGGATGTGTTTGGTAAACAAGGCCACCCTGTAAGAACAACCATTTCTGATATGGGCCCGTTGTTAATGTCTCGATTGCTTAATCTTAATGATACGCAAGAAGGCGTATTGTCTTTAGTATTCCGCGTCGCCGATGACAATGGTTGGTTATTATTAGACCTGAAAGATTTACGCGCGATGCTTAAATTTGTGGCGGATAATGCCGCCGAATTTCGTACGATATATGGCAATGTGTCGGCAGCAAGTGTCGGGGCAATTCAACGACGTTTAATTACGATAGAAGATCAAGGTGGCGATCAATTATTTGCAGAACCGGTGCTTAATCTTGATGATTTGATGCAAACCGATGCTGAAGGTAAAGGCGTAATTAATATGCTGGCGGCCAATACATTGATGAATTCACCGCAGTTATACAGCACGTTTTTATTGTGGTTAATGGCTGAATTATTCGAACAACTTCCAGAGGTAGGCGATCCCGATAAACCGAAATTGGTGTTGTTTTTTGATGAAGCCCATTTAATCTTTAAAGATGCACCACAAGTATTATTAGATAAAGTGGAACAAGTAGTACGACTGATTCGTTCGAAAGGTGTGGGTGTGTATTTTGTTACCCAAAACCCGACCGATATTCCGGATAGCGTATTGGCTCAATTAGGTAATCGAATTCAACATGCCTTACGTGCGTATACGGCGCGTGATCAAAAAGCAGTACGCGCAGCGGCACAAACCTTTCGTGATAATCCTGATCTGGATACAGAAACCGTCATCACTGAATTGGGTGTTGGTGAGGCATTAGTCTCATTACTGGATGAAAAAGGGCGACCACAAATTGTGCAACGCACATTGATTAAACCACCTAAAAGCCAGATTGGACCAATTACGGATAGCCAACGGACGGTATTGATGTCGAATTCACTTGTTGCCGGTGTGTATGAAAAAATGGTGGATAGAGAATCTGCTTATGAGATCTTAACGCAACGTGCCGAAGAACTCGCTAAAAAACAGCAAGCTGATGAAGTCGTTGTTGCTCAAGCCAAAGAACAGGCCAAAGCTGCACAACCCAAAGCGGCAGGTCGGCAACGTGAAACGCCAATGGAAGCCTTTTTCAAAAGTGCGATGCGTTCAATTGGTACTCAAATAGGCGGTAAGTTAGTGCGTGGTATTTTGGGTTCTTTATTGGGTGGTAAATAATATTTATTACCTTAGATTATTCAAAAATCTGTCAGCCTTAGGAAGATAATGACACCTGATTCAAAAGACTTTTGGTTCTTGCCCTTGGGTGGCACGGGTGAAATCGGTATGAATATGAACCTTTATGGTCATGATGGCCAGTGGTTAATGGTCGATTGCGGGGTGATATTTGATCAAAATACCGATGTTGATGGTGAAGAAATAACGGGACCACGGCCCCATGTACAAATGGCTGATCCACAATTTATTGTTGATCGTCGTGCTCAACTTGCTGGCTTAGTGATTACCCATGCTCATGAAGATCATGTTGGCGCTGTGCCTTATTTATGGCAACAATTACGTTGTCCGATTTATACCACGGCCTTTACCGCTGAAATTTTACGACGCAAACTCGTTGAAGTCGGTTTAGATAAAAAAGTACCCGTGCATATTATTGATGTCGAAAAAGATAATAAGCAGACAATCGGTGTATTTGATGTTGAATGGGTGAGATTAACGCATTCGATTCCTGATCCTTATGCCTTAATTATCAGCACGCCAGCGGGAAGAGCATTTCATACCGCAGATTGGAAACTCGATCCCGCGCCATTAGTCGGCCAACGTTTCGATGAGCAACGTTATCGTGCAATGGCAGAACAAGATATTGATGTCATGGTTTGCGATTCGACTAATGCCAATCTACAAGGTCATTCTTTAAGCGAATCCGAGTTATATCAAGGTTTAAAAAAGCATATAGAACAAGCAAAGGGGCGAGTTGTTGTCACCTGTTTTGGTAGTAATATCGCTCGATTATCGACCCTTGCTAAAATTGCTCAAGAAACCGACCGCCATCTTGGTTTATTAGGGCGTTCGTTGATTAATATGATGTCTGCGGCGCGTGCAACGGGTGTGTGGGAGTATGGCAATAGCTTAGTGGATTCTGAACACTTAAGTTATTTGCCGAAAAATAATGTGTTGTTAGTGGCTACAGGGAGTCAAGGCGAACCGCATACTGCTTTGAATCGCTTGAGTATGAATGCCTTTCGTGATTTGGATTTAGAGCCGGGTGATACCGTGATTTTTAGCTCAAAATTGATTCCAGGCAATGAGTTAGCGGTAGAATCATTAATCGAACGTCTTAAGGAAAAACAGTTAATTGTTATTACGGCTGATGATAGTATTTTGCCGATCCATGCATCAGGTCATCCGGCTGCCGATGAACTTAAGTTGATGTACGATTGGGTGAAACCCACGTGTGCAATTCCGGTTCATGGTGAGATTCATCACCTACAAGCTAATGCCAAAATTGCTAAATCAGTCGGGGTGCAGCAACAATTATTAGGTAAAAACGGCGATGTGTTTTTCATTGCTCCAGTTAAAGGCTTACGGCGAAATGCGGTTAAAACAGGTCGCTTAGGATTGGCGGCAAAAATGAAGCTGGTCAAGCTTTAAACCACTTACACTTTAAACCATTTTTCCGTCGATCTGACGTTAAAATAACCTTATTACAATGCTTTTTGCTTAGCAGGAGATGGCAGTATCAATATTCTTCACACATCAGACTGGCATATTGGTCGTTCATTATATGGTCGTAAACGTTATGATGAATTTGCCGAGTTTTTAGATTGGCTAGTAGTAACAATTGATCAACAAAAGATCGATGTTCTGCTAGTGGCGGGCGATATTTTTGACACCACCACGCCGAGTAATCGTGCCCAGTCTTTGTATTATAAGTTCCTAACCGAAGTGGCGCGTTCTGCTTGTCGGCATATTGTTATTATTGCTGGCAATCATGATTCACCATCGTTTTTAAATGCGCCGAAAAGTTTACTACGTGCTTTAGATGTTCATGTCATTGGTGCTATTTGTGAACAACCTGACGAAGAAGTTTTAGTGTTAAACGATCTCGCTGGCTCACCAGAACTTATTGTCTGCGCTGTACCGTATTTACGTGATCGTGATATTCGCTCTGTTGAAGCGGGTGAGAGCATTGATGATAAAGAACAAAAACTAATTGACGGCATTCGTCAGCATTATTTATCTGTTTGCGATGTTGCCGAACAAAAGCGACAAACCTTAAATGCAGAGTTGCCAATTATTGCAATGGGGCATTTATTCACTGCTGGCGGACAAACGGTTGACGGTGATGGTGTACGTGAATTGTATGTCGGTTCATTAGCGCATGTGACGGCAGGCATTTTTCCGGAGTGTATTGATTATCTCGCTTTAGGTCATTTACATGTGCCACAAAAGATTAATGATTCGGAATTGAAACGTTACAGTGGTTCACCGTTGCCGATGGGTTTTGGTGAAGCAACGCAGCAAAAAAGTGTGTGTTTAGTGAATTTTATAAAACGCGCCGGCGTAGTGAGTTTAATCAATGTGCCGACCTTTCAAAAATTGCAGCAAATAAAAGGCCATTGGCAAACCATTGAAACTGAGATTAAAGCCCTAATCACAAGCGATAATCACGCATGGGTAGAGATTATTTACGATGGTGATGAGGTGTTAACCGATTTGCGTGAACGTCTTGAAACATTAATTGATGGCACGGCTATCGAGTTGTTAAAAGTTAAAAATAATCGGATTATTAATCGCGTATTAAACCGGATTGATGATAACGAAACGCTGGATGATTTAAATGAAAATGATGTGTTTGAACGCTGTTTGAATGCCCATAATGTATCTGTAGAACAACGAGCTGAATTATTACGTTCATATCAAGAAACCCTGACTCAGTTACATGAAGATGATGCACATGCAGAATAAAGGCAGACGATAATGCGGATCCTTGAGCTACGCTTTAAAAATTTAAACTCATTGGTTGGCGAATGGTTGATTGATCTAAGTCATCCTGCATTTGTTGCTGATGGTATTTTTGCGATAACAGGGCCAACGGGAGCTGGAAAATCAACGATTTTAGATGCAATGTGTTTAGCGCTTTATGGTCGTACGCCACGACTAAAAAGCATCAGTAAAAGTAGTAATGAGATTATGTCACGGCAGACAGGAGAATGTTTTGCTGAGATTATTTTTGAAACGAGTACCGGAAAATATCGTTGTCATTGGAGTCAGCACCGAGCACGTAAGAAAGCCGAAGGCGACTTGCAATCACCTAAACATGAAATTGCTGATGCGACGACGGGCAAAATTATTGAATCAAAAATACGGGGTGTTGCTGAAAAAATAGAACAAGCAACAGGTATGGACTTTGATCGATTTACCCGCTCAATGTTATTGGCACAAGGCGGTTTTGCTGCTTTTTTGCAAGCCGATCCTGATCAACGTGCGCCGATATTAGAACAAATTACCGGCACGGAAATTTATAGCCAGATCTCGGTTAAGGTTCATCAACTACGTGGTGAACAAACTAAAAAACTAGAATTATTAACCGCTGAATTGGCAGGGATGCAAATATTAAGCGCTGATGAAGAACAACAATTAACCGAAAATCTAGCTGAAAAAACACAATCTGATACTGTTTTGAACGACGCCTTAACAGAGAAAAATAAGGCGATAACATGGCTTGAAGGTATTGATAATACAAAAGAAGATTTAGTGAAATTTGGTGAATTAAAGGAAGAATTAACGCTTCGTCAGCAGGCTTTTCAACCAGAATTAAATAAACTTGAACAAGCAAATTTAGCCCTAGAATTATCGGCTGATTATCGAGGGCTGGTTGAAGTACGCCTAGAACAACAACGCACTCAACAGCAACTTGATACAAATCAACAAGCATTGCCTGAAATAGACTTACAACATACGCAAGCATTGCAAAGCTTAAATGTAGCGTTGTCGACTTTAGAATCAGTAAAAATCGAGCAAAAACAAACTCAAGTTGTTATCAACAATGTACGTGAACTTGATTTTAAAATGGCAGAAAAACAACAGCCTATTCAAGTTGTTAATGACAAGATTGCTGATAACAAGCAACAGCTTAATATTTTACGAAGTCAGCAAGAACAAGCTGCTATTGAACGAGATGAAAATCAAACTAAACTCACTGGAGTGATGACTTTACTCGCCACTCATCATGCAGATGAAGGCTTGATTGAGCAATTAACGAATATTGAACATAAGTTTCATTTATTAGGTGATTACGCCACTCAGCAACAGCTTAAAACAAATGAGTTGGCGGATGCGGAACGTAACCAAAAGGCAACAGCCGTTGCATGGCAAACTGAGTCGCGTTTATTGCAAAAGCATCAAGAAGAATTTGAGCTGATTCAAAACCGCGTCGTCAAGTTGCAACAAGATCTTGTCGAAAAATTAGCGGCACGTAGTTTAAAAGCATGGCGACTAGAACTAGAACAACTTGCTGAACGGCAAGATCGTTTAGAAAAAAGTAAAACTTCAATGCTGGCGCTCAGTAGATTTAAAGATGAACATGAAAAACTGACACAACAAGCAACACTATTAAATACCGATAAGACAGCTTTAAACCAGCAGTTAACGGAGAAAAATACGCGTCACCAGACATTAGAACGTGAAATTAAATTACTCGAAACACAACAGCAATTGCAGAAAAAAATCGAATCGTATGAAGAGGCACGCCAGCATTTGCATGATGGTGAAGCTTGTCCCTTATGTGGTTCTGACGATCATCCTTATGCCCTCGGCAATATTCCGGTGTTGGATGACACGCTTAATAGTCTAAATGCAGTGAAAGCTGAGCTTAGAACAAATGCTGAAAGCCTAGTTCAACTTAGAATTAAATTGACTGAAAATCAAAAAGATCTAACACACAATAGTCAGCAACAATTAGAAATCACCAACAATATCAGCAATGAAGAACGGTTATTTCAGCAGGTTTGTTCATTACTAACTATTGACGCTGAGGCGAGCGATACGCAGTTTAGCCAATGGTTGAATGATAATGAAACACAACTCATTAAGCTGAAAAGTACCGTGTTTGATGCTGAAAATATTGAACAACAACTGGTCATTGAGCGTGAACAGCAAGAGCAAAACAGAAGTATATTGGTAAAGGCTGAGAAACATCTACAGACTTTAAATCATAATAAACTCACCGCCGAACAGACCTATGAACGTGTGGCAAAAGAACTCACGTTAGCGACTAGCCAACTATCCAATGCACAGCGGTCTACATTAGACGACGTTGCTATCTATGGCATTAAAAATCTAGCGATTGAAGACTTAGATGATTCTGTCAAGCAATTGAGCGAACGCCGGAATAAGTGGCGTGAATGGCAACAAGATAAAGCTAAGCTTGAGCCGTTTATTGCCAACTTAGACAGCCAAATAACACATCGTACAACACAATTTAATGACATTGAAACGGATTTGAAGCTTCAACAACAATCGATGATGACGTTAAATACTGAACTTGAACAGTTAAAGCAGCAAAGACAGACTTTGTTTGCTGATAAGAATCCTGACACGGTGGAATTAGAGCTAATAAACCGTGTTGATCGGTCTGAAAAAAATCTGGAATCAGCACGACAACTATCGCAAAAAACAGAGCAAACGTTAGATAAATTAAAACACGATATTACAACATTAACGAAAGGTATTGAAACGCGAGGCGGACAATTAATTCAGCTTGAAACAGCCTTTAATCAACGATTGTTGAAAGTGGGTTTCAATGATGAACTGACGTATAAAACAGCGTGTTTAGATGAAGAACAGCGTAAAGAGTTACAGCAGCAAGCGCAGTTGTTGAAAAGTGAATTGACCGGATTGATGGCAAGATTGCACGATAAAACAACGCACCTAGCCAACGAACAAGCAAAGCAGATTACAACGCAGCCGTTAGATGCATTAAAAACAGACCAGCAACAGCTGGTTACTAAGCTTAATATTTTAAAACAAGAAATAGGCGCGATTAGTCAAAAATTAAAAGACAATGAAGCGCTTCGACTCAAACAACAATCACGCGTTGAACAGATTGAAGCTCAAAACCGAGAATGTAGTCGCTGGAATATATTACATGAATTAATTGGTTCAGCTGATGGCAAAAAATATCGTAATTTTGCTCAAGGGCTGACCTTTGAAATGATGATCGGCCATGCCAATCGCCAATTACAGAAAATGACGGATCGTTATTTGTTGATTCGCGATGAGTTACAACCGCTAGAACTCAATGTTGTTGATAATTATCAAGCAGGCGAAACACGCTCGACCAAAAATTTATCGGGTGGTGAGAGCTTTATTGTTAGTCTTTCATTAGCATTAGGGCTCTCGCAGATGGCAAGTAAAAATGTGCGAGTGGATTCTTTATTTCTGGATGAAGGGTTTGGCACATTAGACGAAGAAGCCTTAGATACCGCCTTAGAAACCTTAGCGGGTTTGCAGCAAGAAGGTAAATTGATAGGTGTGATTTCGCATGTACAAGTGCTGAAAGAACGTATTAGTACCCAAATCCAAATTAGTCCAAGTTCAGGCGGGCGTAGCAGCATTAGTGGGCCAGGGATTTCAGGATCTCACTGATAAAGATAATCTACTCGTTAATTGGACGATCGATAATACGCGGTGATGAGTCTATTTTGTTATGATCGCGGTCATGAAAAGAACTGACTTCCAATTTGAATTACCTGAGGCACTTATAGCCCAGTTTCCTTCTGCTCAGCGCAACGCGAGTCGCCTATTGAAATTGAATGGTGATGACGGCGAACTAAGCGACCTGCAATTTGTTGATTTTCCTAGCTTGTTACGACCTGATGATTTATTAGTATTTAACAATACTCGGGTAATTCCAGCGCGTTTACTCGGCCAAAAAGACAGTGGCGGTAAGCTTGAAGTGCTGGTTGAACGCGTGCTGGATGATCATCGTGTATTAGCGCATGTTCGCAGTAGTAAGTCGCCGGGAACGGGACGTCATTTATTATTAGAAGATGTGCTGGATGTTGAAGTGCTAGGTCGTCATGACGCTTTATTTGAATTGTATTTTCATGTTGATGGTACGGTGACAGAAGCATTAGAAACCTATGGTCGCTTGCCTTTACCCCCTTATATTGAACGTGACGTGGCAAAAGAAGATCTGGAACGTTACCAAACGGTGTATGCACAACATACGGGTGCGGTTGCTGCACCAACAGCGGGTTTGCATTTTGACCATGCGATGTTAGACAGTATCAAAACCTTAGGGATAGAAACCGCGCAAGTGACCTTACATGTAGGGGCTGGCACGTTTCAACCTGTGCGAGTTGATGACATTAAGACTCACATTATGCATTCTGAACGTATTGAAGTATCCGCTGAAGTGTGTGAACAAGTTAAAGCGACTCGAGCACGAGGCGGCCGCGTGATTGCGGTTGGCACAACCAGTGTGCGAGCGTTAGAAAGTGCATCGCATTCAGGCGTTATCGAGCCCTTTAGTGGCGAGACCGAGATTTTTATCTACCCAGGTTATCAATTCAAAAGTGTTGATGCTATGGTCACAAATTTCCACTTATCTGAATCAACCTTGTTAATGCTGGTATCAGCGTTTGCTGGCAGAGATAATGTCATGGCAGCTTATCACCATGCCATTGAGCAACAATATCGATTTTTTAGTTATGGTGATGCCATGTTTATTACCAAGAGAACCGCATGAAAACATTAGACAACATTCGTTTTGTATTAGTGGGTACAACCCACCCCGGTAATATTGGTGCGGCAGCACGCGCTATGAAAACGATGGGCTTAACTAAGCTTCATTTAGTGACCCCTAAAATTTTTCCAAGTGCTGAAGCAACGGCTCGTGCCTCGGGTGCTGATGATGTATTAGCACGTGCTGTTGTGCATGAAACACTGGATGCCGCATTAGCAGGCTGTCAGCAAGTATATGGTATGAGTGCACGATTGCGACATTTGCCAGTACCCGTGGTGAATCCGCGTGAGGCTGTCAGTCGCATTCAGCAATCACCGGATGAAACACAAATTGCTATTGTATTTGGGCGCGAACATTCAGGTTTATCGAATGAAGAATTAGATCGTTGTCACCATTTAGTTAATATTCCAGCCAATACCGAATATAGCTCCTTGAATTTAGCGGCGGCAGTGCAAGTGTTAGCTTATGAGCTTAAAATGAGTTTCGATCCGACGATTGTTGTGGGACGAATAGGTGAAGAGCGCGAAGCGATAGATGCTAATGATTTAGAGCATCTCTATGGTCATTTTGAACAGACATTAACCGCCATCGGTTTTCTTGATCCAGAAAATCCACGTAACTTAATGCGTCGTTTACGCCGCTTGTTTAATCGTGCGGAATTAGATCGAAATGAATTGCAAATTTTGCATGGTATTTTACGTGCAGCAGAGAATAAGAGGGGAGAATAATGTCAGAAAAAGTTACGTTGTGGCAGTTGATTAAAGAAGATATTAATTGCGTCTTTGATCGCGACCCCGCTGCGCGGAATGTATTTGAGATTATTACCACCTATCCCGGTGTACAAGCCGTGCAATGGCACCGATTAAGTCATTGGTTATGGCTACATAACTTGAAATGGCCAGCTCGATTTTTATCAACCATCAGCCGTTGGATCACCGGTATTGAGATTCACCCAGCCGTAAAAATAGGTCGTCGGTTTTTTATAGATCATGGCATGGGGGTTGTTATTGGTGAAACGGCTGAAATTGGCGATGATTGCACCTTGTATCATGGCGTGACTTTAGGTGGCACATCATGGAAAGAAGGCAAACGTCATCCGACCTTAGGTAATAATGTAGTGGTGGGGGCTGGGGCAAAAGTATTAGGACCCATTTGCTTACATGATGGTGCGAGGATTGGTTCAAACGCAGTGGTTGTTAAGACTGTATCGGCTGGTAACACCGTAGTGGGCGTGCCGGGTCGAGTAGTCGGCACTACGTTAACTGAAGATGAAAAACAGAAGCAGAAATTGGCCCAAGAAGTGGGTTTTGATGCCTATGGTGCTTCGTGCTCAACGTTAGACCCTGTTGCAACGGCTATACATGGATTGATTGAACATATACATGCCTTGGATAAACGCGTCGAATCGATGGCAGAAACGATTCATCAACTGGGTGGTGAAGTGTCAAATGAGCTCATGCCAGAATTAAACAATTGTGAATTAGACAAAGACCAAGCAGACAACGAACAGCCAGACAATAAAAGTTGACTAAAATAGTCGGGTATGTGAGAATTTCGCCCACATAAATATAAGGGTATTCACATGCGATTAACGACTAAAGGCCGCTATGCGGTGACAGCAATGTTAGATTTAAGCTTAAATTACGGGCAAGGTTCAATCACATTAGCAGATATCTCTGACCGCCAAGGTATTTCATTATCGTATCTTGAACAACTGTTTGCTCGCCTTCGTAAACAAGAATTAGTCAGCAGTACGCGTGGCCCAGGTGGTGGTTATCGTCTAAGCCGAGCAGCAGATGAAATTAGTGTGTTGGATGTGATTTCAGCTGTTGATGAGAAAGTAGATAGCACGGCCTGTGAAGGCAAAACTAATTGCTCAGGTGAAGAAGCTTGCTTAAGCCATGAATTATGGACAAGCCTGAGTGAACAAATTTCACTTTATTTGTCTGATATATCTTTAGGGCAGGTAGTACGAAACCATCAGAGCAGTAAAAATTGTGAAAAGGTGATTAGTTTTACGGGCATTTAAGTAGCCGATAATGCTTGGTATCCCTACTGCGTTGACTGAAATAAGCGTTTAATATTTATTGTTACAAGTCATTCTATATTTGATTGAACTGTCAAAAGTAGAACGACAGACGAACTACACTTCAGTGAACCTTTGATACAATCTGGCATGCAAAATGTCACGATAGCCCCAATAAGAACAAATGCAAAAATCAGCAGTCTTACAATTAAAGAAGTTGCTTATTTTGAATATTTTAAAAATATAGGTAAATAAGATGATTAAATTAACAGAAACAGCGGTAGCGCGCGTGCGTGACATGGTTACTAAACGTGGAACGGGTATTGGTTTACGTATTGGTGTAACTAAAAGTGGCTGTTCTGGTTATAGCTACGCCTTAGATTATGCCGAAACCATTGCCGATAATGACATTGTCATTGAACAAGATGGTGTGAAAGTCGTTATCGATCAAGAAAGCATGCCTGTACTGGATGATATGGAGTTAGATTTTGTTAAAGAAGGCTTAAACCAAAGTTTCAAGTTTAACAATCCTAATGTTGTATCATCATGTGGCTGTGGCGAAAGCTTTAGTGTAACTAAATAAAATTAACTCATTCAACATGCAAGACATAACGATTTATTCCCAGCTAACAGCTTCGGTAAGCTAATGCCTATGCTTTGTTTGAATAGGGATTTTTAAACAAAGGATCAAGCATTGGAAACAACATTCAAAAGGTGGAAGCCGATCGAGATAATGCTAGCGGTGCTATTTCTGCTGGCACCGTTTTATTATCATCCCAATATTGGTGGTGAGGGTTTACGAATTCCGAACAACATCACCGTATGGATGATGGCAACGATCATTATTACTTACTCTCTCCACCTAGTTTTAAAACGACCGACATTTGTTGTCCCCAAATATTTTATATATTTTGCTGCTTTTCCCATTCTAATTACCCTCAGTGGTTTTGTAACCGGCGTTGAGCAGCCGATGCAATGGCTATTTCGCTTATTATTTATTTGGGGTGGCTTAGCGTTCTTTTTTAGTTTATTTCAACATGGCTTGAAGCAAGGGCGATTAGATCGAATATTGTTTGTTATTGTTATTTCGACTTTACTGCATGCATCTGTTGGCATCGCTCAAATTTGGTTTCAAGCTCACTTCCCTTTTTGGTTACCGACATCACGCAGTGGGGCTTCAAGCGGTTTCTTTCAACAGATCAATAATCAGGCTACATACCAAGTTACAGCCATTATGATGGCGATTTATTTAACAACAAGACCATGCGTTTTTTTAGGTAGAAAATGGGTGCAAGGCATCATTGTGTTAGCGTTACTGACGGCAAGTCTATTAGTCGTGATATCAAACTCTACAATTGGCATTTTAACGTTGCTAATTAGTTTGCTAATCTTAATTACAGCACTTTGGCAACGGCTTAAAATCAATAAACAGCTTTCACAAATTGCTATGGCAGCGATAATTATAGGGGCTATTATCGGGTACAATCTTGATAGCGGTAACGCTATGTATGCTGATAACGCGTTAGAAGCTGGTTATGGCACCGTGCTTGATAAAACGGATGCTTTACGAGCAGGCTATTCAGGTGCTGCTCGACTTGGTATTTACAGTATTTCATTTGATTTAATCAAACAACAGCCATTAGCTGGTTATGGTATAGGCAGTTTTGGTCGAGTATGGCAGCATTCTAAACCAGCCTTTTATGCCGCACATCCCGATGCAATATTACCCGCTGAATTTCTTGGGCATCCACATAATGAAATACTATTTTGGTTAGTAGAAGGAGGCATTCTCACGGGTATTGCTTTCGTAGTTCTTCTCGTAGGTATTTTAATATCATTAAGTAAGTTAGGGGGGGCGCGAGGAGGAGCTTATTTTGCAATGTTATTGCCATTAATTTTGCATACCCAGATTGAATTACCCTTCTATACATCTGCAATACACTGGTTTTTATTGTTAACAATTCTAATGATGATTAATAATCAGCAATTAAGTTATGGGGAAAATAAATTATCTCGAGGAATGAACGTATCACTTAAAGGGCTAAATATTATTATTTTTAGTGCAAGTAGTGTGTTTTTAATGAACTGTGCTATGTCTGCAGTAGACTTTATGAATAATAAGACGGATAGCAAGCCGCTTGAATATGCAAAATACAACCCTTACTATCGAGAAGATATTGAATGGTTGAGTATGGGGGGGCTAATGTACTCAAATATGGCATCTGGTAATCGAGATAATGTAAAGTATGCAATTGATTGGGCTGAAAAATATGCATTATATAAACCTACGAGACATGTCCATTATATATTAATGGATGCTTATGAATACTTGGGCTTGAAAGCAAAATATTGTGAAGTAGTCATACAGTGGTGGGCTATGTACCCAACTGATTTAGCTTTACATCCACGTGACACTCGATTACAACAAGCAAAAAGAACCTGTCTAAAGTGACCTAATATGTCAGTTTATGACATATCCTTGGTCAAGTTAGTTGTTTTAATGTATTCAATTTTTTACTTATGCTATAAAAAACAGTCAGATACCTTATGGCATAGAAGATGCTGTAATGTCACTAGGCAGGTAGATAGCTCTTGCTTTAAGACTCACAATACAAAAAGGATTAAGCCATGAAAAAAGTACAACAAGGTTTTACATTAATTGAATTAATGATCGTTATTGCGATCATAGGTATTTTGGCAGCGATTGCATTACCTGCTTATCAAGACTATACGGTAAAAGCGAAAGTCTCTGAAGGCCCAAGTCTAGCTGGTTCAGCAATGACTGCTGCTGGTCTGGCTTGTAGTGAAGTTACGCTTGGTGCCACCTCTGATGTAGCTACTACCCATACTGCTTGGGGTCTACCTGCTTCTACAGATATTGCTGGCAAGTATGTCACATCCGTTGGTGCACAAATTACAACAGCACAAACTAGTACAATTGATGGTGTGGTTTCTGTTGCAATCTTATACAACACTGCTATTCCGCAAGTTTCTGGTGAGACATTAACTTACACAGGTACGTGTGATGCTGGTGGTGCAGGTTTTATTTGGACAAATGCTGGCCTAAGTACTAAATACTTACCAAAAATCTAATTAGCAAAATAAGAAATTCAAGGTAGTCAGACTCGATTACTTTTGATTTTAAAATAAACGAACAAGCCTCAGTAGTAATGCTGAGGCTTTTTTGTTTGTGGTAGATAAGCGTGCAATAATAATTAGACGGTAGTAGGAGCTAGTTTTAATGTTTATAGGTGGGAATTTGAATATTGTATTGTATGTTGCCAATAAGTCTATGAGCAGTGTAAGTGGGGAAACAATACCTTAATCTTTTCAGCAGATAAATTATTCATCGTTTGAATATTACGTTTATAGATTTCATCTGGCGATATCATTTTTTCAAGCGCTTTTTCTATACTTGCTTCGCGAAGAATGTGCAATATTGGATAAGGTGATCGGTTGGTCAGATTTTCAGTTGAATTGGCATCCGTTTCAGCAAAGCAATAATCAGGATGAAAGCTGGCAATCTGGAATATACTATCCCATTCAAATTCTTCTAATAAAGCATCTGCAAGATCTAAAAACTGATTATAGTCATCAAATTTCGTCAGCATATCTGGCACGATTAATAAGCTCGTTTCCACTTCTTCAGCGGGCGTTTGACTCATAAATACGAGTTCGGCATATAAATCTGCCAGCAAAACTTCTTCGGTTAACGCTTGGCTGACTGTAAAACGCACTTGGTTATTTTTACGAGGTATCGCAGCAAACGGACAGAGATTTAGTCCGATAACGACATCATCGAGCCATGTTTCTACATCAGAAATTACATCATCAATAACAGTACTCATTTAACGCGCATTCCCGCTTGCGCACCATCATCTGGGTTGAGAATAAACAAGTCTTTACCACCTGGGCCAGCGGCTAATACCATACCTTCAGATAGGCCAAAGCGCATTTTTCTGGGCGCTAAATTGGCAACCATAACGGTAAGTTTGCCAATTAAGTCTTCAGGTTTATAGGCTGATTTAATGCCAGCAAAGACCTGTTTTTCCCCTAAGCCTATATCTAAGGTGAGTTTGAGTAATTTATTGGCTTCTTCAACATGTTCAGCATTGACGATTTTGGCGATGCGTAGATCGATTTTGGCAAAATCATCAAAACTAATTTCATCAGCAATCGGATCGATATCGCTCTTGCTTTGTAATTTGGCTGCTATAGGTTCCGCAGACATGGTTTCTTTTGAGGCTTCTTGAATCGCTGTGATTTTGTCGGTCTCAATACGTGTCATCAAAGGTTTGAACTTATTAATACTATGGTTCAATAAAGGTGTTGCTATATCAGCCCATGATAGCGGTTCAATATTTAGGAATGATTCAGCTTGTTCGGCTGTGGTTGGTAACACGGGTTTTAGATAGGCAATCAAAACACGGAATAAGTTAATACCCATTGTGCAGATGTCATGCACTTGTTGCTCTTTACCTTCTTCTTTTGCCAGTGCCCACGGTTTCATTTCATCAATATATTGGTTGGCTTTATCGGCTAGAGCCATAATGTCACGCATTGCATGGCCAAATTCGCGTTTTTCCATTTTGTTTGCGATGGTGTTTGCTTGATTAGTGAAGTCATCGAATAATGCTTGTTCAGATAGGTTTTCTGCTAATTTCCCATCAAAACGTTTGCTGATAAATCCTGCACAACGACTGGCTATATTGACGACTTTGCCGACTAGGTCTGAATTAATGCGGTTTTGAAAGTCTTCTAAATTAAGATCAATATCATCAATCCCTGAACCTAATTTAGCTGCAAAATAATATCGTAAATACTCTGGGTTCAAGTGGTCGAGATAAGTACGTGCTTTGATAAATGTGCCACGCGATTTAGACATTTTTTTGCCATCAACCGTCAAAAAGCCATGAGCATAAATGGCATTAGGTCGACGGAAACCAGCACCTTGCAACATTGCAGGCCAGAATAGAGCATGGAAATTGATGATGTCCTTGCCAATAAAATGAATCATTTCTGTTGTACTATCTGGTCTGAGATATTCATCAAAATCAACCCCAGTACGGTCACAGTAATTTTTAAAACTGGCAAGGTAACCAATCGGTGCATCTAACCAAACATAGAAAAACTTATTGGGCGCATCTGGAATTTCAAATCCAAAATAGGGCGCATCACGGGAAATATCCCAATCTTTCAGACCGCTTTCAAACCATTCATTGAGCTTATGACTAACTTCATCTTGAAGATGTCCGCCTTGTGTCCATGCTTTGAGGTCTTGTTCAAAATCACCGAGTTTAAAAAAGTAATGTTCGGAGTCTTTAGTGATGGGTGTTGCACCGGAAACGGCTGATACTGGATTTTTTAATTCTGTCGCATCATAGGTTGCACCACAGGCTTCGCAGTTATCACCATATTGATCGGCTGCACCACATTTAGGGCATTCACCTTTAATAAAACGATCAGGCAGGAACATTTCTTTTTCGGGATCGTACGCTTGGCTGATGGTGCGTGTTGCGATATGGCCTGCATCACGATTGGCAAGATAAACCTGACTGGCAAGTGCTTTATTTTCGGGGCTATGCGTACTGTGAAAATTATCAAAATTAATAGCAAAGTCAGCAAAATCAGCTTGATGCTCTTGTTGAATATTAGCGATAAGTTGTTCTGGTGTTATGTTTAGCTTTTGCGCATGTAACATGATGGGGGTGCCGTGAGCATCATCTGCACAAACGTAATGACATTCATTGCCTCGCATCTTTTGGAAACGTACCCAGACATCCGTCTGAATATATTCAACTAAATGGCCTAGGTGAATTGAGCCATTGGCGTAGGGGAGAGCGCTAGTAACAAGAATTTTTCTTTGCATGAAGTAACCGAAAAGTACGATAAAAGTGTGCGAGAAAGATACCAGAAATCGGCATTTTACTCCACGACCATTTATTTTTTTAGCGAAATAAAATGGCATATCAAGTGGTTATTTATAATGACTTATTGATAATAGTTAGGCTTTCGATTAGATTTAAATTCGTTATCACTGTTTATATCTAAATTAATAGAGGCATCGATGGAACTGAATTTACACGATATCCATACTAACTCGATTGAATTGGCATTGGACAAAGCCCGTCAATATCGCTCCTTACTTGAACCAGAAATGGCTGAGAGTATTTGTTTAGATATTCTTAATGTTGATGCGAATAATCAACAGGCCTTGGTGTTGTATATTCTTTCTTTGAGTGATCAGCTTCATCATCCGGATAAGCAAGCACAGAGCAAGGTTATCCAACAAGCCATTGAGCAGTTAGAAAGCGAGTATCGGCGCTATTATTATGCTGGTTTGCTAAATGAACGACAGGCACGCTTTTTATTATCTCAACCAATGTCCCGCTCGTTCGCCTACGACTATTTTATTGAAGCCTTACAGTATTATGAACAAGCCGAACCGCTTAGGCCTGAGAATAATGATGAGGCGATATTAAGGTGGAATAGTTGCATTAGAACTATTCAGAAAGAAAAATTGGAACCAAGACGCGATAATGAAGACGTGTTAATTGATATGGAAAGTTAATCGTGAAGTTACTCCAACTACAAAAAAGATCGATGGCACTCGCGGGTATGTTGATGACGCTGTATCTCGTCATTCACATGTTGACTAATCTCAGCTTTTTTACAGAAAGCACTTTCAGTCAATTTTATCATTGGTATAACAGTGGGCTGGTACGTTGGTCAGTATTGCTACTGATCGGGGGGGCTCTATTTATTCATATCAAAGCCGCTATTAGAATCCGTAAAGTCAATGCTAAAGCAAGGACGATAGCTTATAAAAAATACGATAAATTTCATGTGCCTGCGACGTTAGTAACCATGAGTATTATATTTTTATTTGGTTTTATTGCTGTGCATGTATTGCAAACCTTGTCATTTGACTCAAGCAATGTTTATCACGAATTAGTACAACAGTTTCAATCGCTGTGGATGGTGTTGTTTTATCTCGCTGGTTTGTTTGTGTTGATGATGCACCTGCAACATTCCTTGGCAAATGTTTTACAAACGCTAGGCAAAACATCAGTGACTTGCAATAGTCTAGTGCTAGCGAGTTGCTTGCTATTAACTGCCGGCTTTGCGGCGGTTCCACTTTATATTTATTGTGTGATGTCATGAAAGAAATTGAATTAGATAGTCATAGCCCAAAAGGAAATTTGGAAGATCGCTGGACGCAGCATAAGTTTAATTCCAAAATTGTTAATCCCGCTAACCGGAAAAAATATACGGTTATTGTCGTCGGCACCGGTTTGGCAGGTGCTTCTGCTGCGGCGTCATTGGGGGAAATGGGCTATAACGTTAAAACGTTTTGTTTTCAAGATAGTCCGCGCCGAGCCCATAGTATTGCCGCCCAAGGCGGTATTAATGGGGCTAAAAATTATCAGAATGATGGTGATAGTGTCTGGCGTTTATTTTATGACACGCTCAAAGGCGGCGATTTTAGAGCACGTGAATCCAACGTTTTTCGTCTGGCCGAATTAAGCAGTAATATTATCGATCAAGCGGTAGCACAAGGGGTGCCATTTGCTCGCGAATATAGTGGCTATTTAGCGAATCGTTCATTTGGTGGCGCACAAGTATCACGTACTTTTTATGCACGAGGTCAAACAGGACAACAATTGTTATTAGGTGCTTATCAGGCGATGAGCAAACAAATAGCAGAAGGTAACATTACCCATTACTCTCGTTGTGAAATGCAAGATCTGATTATGGTAAAAAATCACGCAAAGGGAATAGTGAGTCGTGACTTAATAACAGGAAAACTAGAAACACATATGGCTGATTGTGTGGTGTTATGTACAGGTGGCTATAGCAATGTATTTTATTTGTCGACCAATGCGAAAGGCTGTAATACCTCGGCAATATGGCGAGCACATAAAAAAGGGGCATTGTTTGCCAACCCGTGTTTTACACAGATCCACCCAACCTGTATTCCTCAACATGGTGCTTTGCAGTCAAAACTGACCTTAATGAGTGAGTCATTACGCAATGATGGTCGAGTTTGGGCGCCAAAAAGAAAAGAAGACTGTGATAAAAATCCAGAAGAGATTGCCGAAGAAAACCGAGATTATTTTCTAGAACGCATGTATCCCGCCTTTGGTAATTTAGTGCCACGGGATATTGCATCTCGTGCTGTTAAATTGATTTGTGATGAAGGGCGAGGTGTTGGCCATGAAATCGAAGGTCAAAAACTGGGGATTTATCTTGATTTTGCCCAAGCCATTAAAAAAATGGGCTTAGAAGCCATTACGGAAAAATACGGTAATTTGTTTGAAATGTATCAACGGATCACCTCTGAAGATCCTTATTCAACACCAATGCGTATTTATCCCGCTGTGCATTACACGATGGGTGGCTTGTGGGTTGATTATAATTTAATGACGTCGATTGATGGTTTATTTGCCGGTGGTGAAGCTAATTTTTCTGATCATGGTGCGAATCGATTAGGTGCAAGTGCATTGATGCAAGGTTTGGCGGATGGCTATTTTATTTTACCTACCACCGTATCGGACTATTTAGCACAGCAAAAACCTTTCGATCCTGAACGAAAATTTCCAGAAGCCGAGCAAGCATTAAAAGCCGCTCAAACACGTATTGATAGCTTGTTAAATGCCCCCGACCCACAAAAAACACCGGATGATTTTCATCGTCAATTAGGTCAAATATTGTGGCATGCTTGCGGCATGGCAAGGGAGAAGACGCTACTTGAAGCGGCAATAACTGAGATCCAACAGCTTAGAGAACAATTTTGGCAGCAGGTTAAAATAACGGGAACAGATACTGAGTTAAATCAGACATTGGAGCGAGCAGGGCGCGTGGCGGATTTCTTTGAGCTCGCTGAACTGATGTGTGTTGATGCCTTAGCACGAGAAGAATCCTGTGGTTGTCATGCTCGAGAAGAACACATTACTGAAGATGGTGAAGCACAACGACATGATGATGATTTTTCATATGTTTCTGCATGGCAATATAGTGGTAATGCCAGTGCGCCAAACTTACATAAAGAAGAACTTCATTTCGAATTTGTTAGACCTAATACAAGAAACTACCGATGATTTTTACTTTACATATATGGCGCCAGCAAGATAATAAATCGGAAGGCTATTTCGAGAAGCATGAAATAGATGTCGACGAAGGGACATCATTTTTAGAAATGCTCGATGCCTTAAATGAACAACTTATTGTTACTGGAAAAGAAGCGATTGCCTTCGATTTTGATTGTCGTGAAGGGGTTTGTGGTTCGTGTAATTTGGTGATTAATGGCACACCACATGGTAAGCAGCGAGCGACCACAACCTGTCAGCAATATATGCGCGACTATGAGGACGAAAAGGAATTGTGGATTGAACCGTGGCGGGCAACGGCATTTCCTATTATTAAAGATTTGATTGTAGATCGCAGCGCGTTTGAAAAGATTATTCAAGCCGGTGGATATATCGACATTAGAACCGGCTCGGCACCTGAAGCGAATACAATGCCGATAGAAAAACATGTTGCCGATGAAGCATTTGATTCTGCTACCTGTATTGGTTGTGGCGCCTGTGTGGCTGTCTGTCCTAATGCCTCAGCTACTTTGTTTGTTGCTGCTAAAGTTAGCCATCTTTCGTCATTACCGCAAGGCCAGATGGACACTCAGCGCGCTAAAAAAATGTTAATTGCAATGGAAGGACAGGGGTTTGGTAGCTGTAGTAATTACCGAGAATGTGAACGGGTTTGTCCGAAAGAAATTAGTGTCAGTAATATCACTACGATGAATAAGGTATTATATCAATCATCTTGATAAAACATTGTTATAGAAGGCGCCATCCTTTGATTCAATGCACGAAGTGTTTGGAGGCATAATATGGTCAGAGTCATTTTTACACATTTATACGTTATTGTTGTTGGAATATTGGTTGTTACAGCAGGCAATATTATTGCTGATCAATATGGAAGCAGCATTACACGTTCGTTATCTGCTATGGTCAATACTGTAGACCATAAAATGAATAATGTGGAAGAGACGGTGACGGATTGGAATAAAAAAATTCTAGATTAATAATAATGCATAGTGGAAATAAAATTGTCCGAAAATAACGAACATATTGTAGTTGGCTGGCGCGAATGGCTGGCTTTGCCAGACTTAGGCGTGGCATCAATTAAAGCTAAAGTAGATACTGGAGCCCGTACCTCAGCGCTCCATGCATTTGCCGTTGAACCTTTCGATAAAGATGGTGAATTATGGGTGAAATTTGGCATGCATCCATATCAAAACAATACCGTGAAAGAAACGTGGTGTGAGGCTAAAGTGACCGACCAACGGGCGGTAACGGATTCAGGTGGTCATACTGAACAACGCTATGTGATAGAAACGAGTCTGACATTAGGAAATAAAACATGGACTATTGAGGCGACGTTAACGAATCGTGACAGTATGCTGTTTAGAATGTTGTTAGGACGTACCGCTATGAGTGCTGGTAATATAGTCGTCAACCCCGCACTGTCCTATCTGGCTGGCCAAACCTTAGTCGAACACATTCAAGACGCATTACAAGACGATCTTGAAGGAGCAAAAGAATGAAAATTGGTATTTTATCGAGAAACCCTAAGTTATATTCAACTCGCCGTTTGGTTGAGGCAGCCGAAGCTCGTGGTCACGAGGTACATGTTATTGACACGATGCGCTGTTATATGAATATCACGTCAATGAAGCCAGAAGTGCATTATAAAGGCGAAAATTTGACAGGATTTGATGCAGTTATTCCACGGATTGGTGCGTCGGTAACATTTTACGGAACAGCAGTATTACGCCAATTTGAAATGATGGATGTTTATCCTCTAAATGAATCTGTAGCTATTAGCCGTTCACGTGATAAGTTACGTGCTTTGCAATTATTATCTCGTAAAGGAATTGGTTTACCTGTTACTGGTTTTGCACATCGTCCTGATGATGTTGATGACTTAATCAAAATGGTAGGTGGCGCGCCATTAGTGATTAAATTACTCGAAGGTACACAAGGTATTGGTGTGGTGTTAGCTGAAACTAAAGGCGCAGCCGAAAGTGTGATTGAAGCGTTTATGGGCTTGCAAGCAAATATTTTAGTGCAAGAGTTTATCAAGGAAGCGGGGGGGGCCGATATTCGTTGTTTTGTGGTGGGTGGCAAAGTGGTGGCTTCAATGAAACGTCAAGGTAAAGAAGGCGAGTTCCGGTCGAATTTACACCGCGGCGGATCAGCAAACCTGATTCGTATTACACCTGAAGAACGTTCAACAGCTGTGCGTGCAGCGCAAACTATGGGCTTAAATGTTTGTGGTGTCGATCTGTTACGTTCTAACCATGGTCCTGTGGTAATGGAAGTGAATTCATCACCGGGTTTAGGGGGTATTGAAACCGCCACAGGTAAAGATGTCGCGGGCCTTATTATTGAATTTATTGAAAAAAATGCAAAATCAGGAAAAACAAAAACACGTGGCCAAGGATAATATCGGTGGCTGATGTCATAACTATTGCTGGTACAGATGTCGCGTTAGGGCAAAGTACAATAATTGATGTGCCTCTACCTGATTTGTATATGCATACTTCATTAAGTATGCCTGTAGAGGTGATTAGAGGGCGTCGCAAAGGCCCCATATTATTCGTATCAGCGGCTGTTCATGGCGATGAAATCAATGGTGTAGAAATTATTCGCCGTTTGGTTAAAACTGATTCGGTGTTGAAAGGAATGAAAGGCACCTTGATTGCTGTTCCTGTGGTGAATGTGTACGGCTTTATTAATCAATCACGTTATCTGCCCGATAGACGTGATTTAAATCGTTGTTTTCCCGGTTCAGATCAGGGATCGCTAGCAGGCCGATTAGCCAATGCTTTTATGACGGAAGTTGCGAGTAAATGTACCCATGGTATCGATTTACATACTGCGGCGATTCATCGCGATAATTTGCCACAAATTCGTGCAGATTTGTCTAATACGACGGTCGAAGAAATGGCGCAGGCATTTAAAGCGCCTGTAATCGTTAATTCTAATTTGATTGAAGGCTCACTTCGCCATGCCAGTATGGGCATTAATGTACCGGTTATTGTGTATGAGGCCGGGGAAGCACTACGGTTTAATGAGTTAGCCATTAGAGCGGGCGTTAAGGGTGTAATCGGCGTTATGCGTAGTCTCGGCATGTTAGCTTCAAGGGCAAAAACAAAAAAAGCGGCTAGACAGCCCTTTGTTGCAAGAGCAAGTGCTTGGGTACGAGCCCCACAAAGTGGTATTTTTCGGATGATTGTGCCGATGGGCGCTCATGTAAATAAAAATGATTTACTTGGCATGGTCGCTGCACCCTATGGCAAAGAAGATAGCGAAAAACCAGTACTTGCTACTTATGCTGGTGTTGTCATTGGTCGAACAAATTTACCTTTAGTGAATGAGGGTGAGGCTCTATTTCATATCGCGCGGTTCAACCAGCCGGGCGAAGTAGCAAATAGTGTGGACGCCTTTCATTCTGATCTCGATCCGGCTACAGATACTGGTGTTCCAGATGATTTGCCTATTATTTAATACCTGAGATTCATTACCACGGTAATGAAGAAATAAAACCTTTGCATTTTAGAGTAAAAATGTAGAAGATCTTCAGGTTTAACCGTTCCTGAAGAGAATAATTGCATATGCATACCACTATGAACTCCATTGTTGACTCTAATCATCAACATCCGAAAGTTGAGTGGGACTCTGAACAAAGTGCCAAGCTTTACGGTGTACGTGAATGGGGCGCCGATTGTTTTGATATTTCGCCAGAAGGCAACGCCGTTGTTAGTGTTCAGTTTGGTGATAAAACCGTTCAAGTCGCGCTCATCGATATTGTTGAAGGCATGAAGGAACGCGGTTTAGAGATGCCTACCGTGTTGCGGATAGAAAACCTATTAGACCTACGTATTAAGCAGCTTAATGAAGCTTTTGCACGTGCTATAGAACAAGGTAGTTACAATAATCACTATCGTGGTGTTTTCCCAATTAAGGTTAATCAACAATGTCATGTTATTGAAGAAATAGCAGACTTTGGTAAGCATTATCACCACGGTTTAGAAGCGGGTAGTAAAGCGGAATTAATTATCGCCTTATCGCAATTACAAGATCATGAAAGTTTGATCATATGTAATGGCTATAAAGATGCGGAATTCATTGATCTTGGCTTGTACGCTCGTAAAATGGGCATTAAATGTTTCTTTGTCTTAGAAACCTTGTCTGAATTGCCGATTATCATTGAACGCAGTCGTGCTTTAGGCATTGAGCCATTAATTGGTGTGCGAATTCGCTTAGCATCAATGGTTGAAGGCCATTGGAATGAAGATAGTGGTGATCGGTCAATCTTTGGTTTATCGACCAATGCCCTACTTGAAGTCCTCGAGCAATTAAAACAAGCGGATATGTTGCATTGTTTACAATTGCTGCATAGTCACTTAGGTTCGCAAATTCCTAATATTCGTAATATTCGTACCGGTGTATTAGAAGCGTGTCGCTTTTATGCGGGTCTCATCGAAGAAGGTGCACCAATGGGCTATATCGACATTGGTGGCGGTTTAGCGGTCGATTACGAGGGAACGCAAACCAATAGCACCCACAGTATGAACTATGGTTTGGATGAATATTGTTCAAATATTATTGAAACGATTCTAGAAAGCCTTGATCCGCTAGATATTGCACACCCCGTCATTATTTCTGAATCAGGCCGTGCATTAGTGGCATATTCATCAATGCTGTTATTTAACGTGTTAGACGTGCGCGATCATAAACCTGGAGACATTCCAGATGCAGCGCCGGTAGACAGTGCTGATCAAATTGTTAATTTATATGAAGTGTTAAAAAACGTTTCACAGAAAAAACTACAAGAGTGCTACAACGACGCATTGTATTATCGTGATGAGGTTCGTGAATTATTTCATCGGGGTCAAGCAAGTTTGCGTGAGCGTGCCTTAGCAGAAAATCTGTCCCTAGCTATTTTAGAAAAAATTGCTTTGTTACTGCCTGAAGCAAAACGGATTTCACCTGAACTAGAAACGCTACCCGAGTTATTGTCAGACATCTATTATGGCAATTTTAGTTTATTTCAATCTTTGCCTGATATTTGGGCTATCGATCAGATCTTCCCGATAATGCCAATTCATCGCCTAAACGAAGAGCCTACTCGTGATGCTGTTCTAGCAGATATGACCTGCGACTGTGACGGTAAAATTGATTCATTTTCACTGGTGGATGGCCCAAGCAAAACGTTGCCATTACACCCATTACGGGACAATGAAGAATATTATCTGGGGGCATTCTTAGTGGGAGCATACCAAGAAACCTTAGGTGATTTGCATAACTTATTTGGTGATACCAATGTTGTTAGTGTCCGCATTAATGACGATGGCAGTTTCGATTTTATTCGTGAGTTTCACGGTGATAGCATTGCCGATGTATTAAGTTATGTCGAATACGATCCTAAAACAATGCAAGAACAATTCCGCCGTATTGCTGAACAAGCGGTACGTGATGGCAAAATTTCAGTGGTAATGCGTCAACAAGTATTGCGTGCATTTCACGAAAGTTTGCACGGTTATACATTTTTCGAACGTTAGAAGTCGTTTTAAAGGAACTCAGTTATTATGTCTAAAGTAATGATTATTGGTGCGGGTGGTGTAGGTGGTGTAGTGACACATAAATGCGCGCAATTGCCTGAAATATTTACAGAAATCGTGTTGGCTAGTCGCACAGAAGCAAAATGTAAAGCCATTGCCGCTCAATTATCTAGACCGATTAAAACGGCACAAGTTGACGCTGATAATGTGCCAGAATTAACGGCATTATTGAAAGCTGAAAAGCCAGAATTAGTCATCAACGTAGCATTGCCATATCAAGATTTAACCATAATGGATGCATGTTTAGCTGCAGGTATCGATTATATGGATACGGCAAATTATGAACCTTTAGATACCGCTAAATTTGAATACAGCTGGCAGTGGGCGTATCACGATAAATTTAAAGAGGCAGGCTTAACCGCATTATTAGGCAGTGGTTTTGATCCCGGTGCTACCAACGTGTTTACTACTTATGTGGCTAAACATTACTTTGATGAGATCCATGAATTGGATATTATCGATGTCAATGGCGGTGATCATGGTTACCCGTTTGCAACTAACTTTAATCCTGAAATTAACATTCGTGAAGTGACTGCTGAATGTCGTCATTGGGAAGGTGGCGAATTTGTTACCACTCCAGCCATGTCGAAAAAAGCTGAATTTACCTGTCCAGAAGGCGTGGGTACTTACAATATTTACCGTATGTACCATGAAGAATTAGAGTCGTTGAGCAAAAATTTCCCAAGCTTAAAACGTGCTCAATTTTGGATGAGTTTTGGTGATAACTACCTCAAGCATCTTGAAGTATTGGGTAATGTAGGTATGACAGGCATTGAGCCGATTATGTATAACGGCCAAGAAATTGTACCTATTCAATTATTGGCAAAAATGTTACCTGATCCCTCATCACTAGGACCGCGTACAGTCGGTAAAACGTGCATAGGTTGTGTAGTCAAAGGCGTGAAAGACGGCAAAGAAAAAATCGTCTATATCTACAATATTAAAGATCACCAAGAGTGTTATAAAGAAGTGCAATCACAAGCAATTTCATACACGACAGGTGTACCTGCGATGATTGGTGCCAAAATGATGCTTGAGAAAAAATGGCAACGTGCTGGGGTGTGGAATATCGAACAATTCGATCCAGATCCTTTTATGGAAGATATGAATAAATACGGTTTGCCATGGCATGTGGTTGAATTGGATAGCTTTGATTTAGACAAATAAGACCATTTATGCAATTTACTGACTTTTCTAAGCTGGATTTACAGCGCTTGCCATCACCGTGTTTTGTGGTTGATGAGGTGGCGGTGGAACGAAATCTATCAATTTTGAAGCACGTTGCCGATCAAAGTGGTGCTAAAGTTCTGGCTGCTTTAAAAGCATTTTCAATGTGGTCATTAGCGCCGTTAACTGCACAGTATTTGAGTGGTACTTGTGCCAGTGGTTTGCATGAAGCTAAGTTAGGTCATGAACAATATGGTGGTGAAGTGCATGTGTTTGCAGCAGCCTATAGCGAAGCAGATATAATTGAGCTATTAACGTTTGCACATCACATCGTTTTTAACTCATGCGGCCAATGGACACGTTTTCGTGAGCGTTGTCTTGCCGCACAGCAAAAACGACCAGACTTACATTTTGGTTTAAGAATTAATCCTGAACACTCCGAAGGTGCAGTGCCAATTTACGATCCTTGTGCACCTGGCTCACGTTTAGGCATTCCTTTGTCTCAACTGGATGAAAGCGTATTAGATGGCATTAGTGGTCTACATTTTCATACTTTGTGTGAACAAAAGTTCGAACCTCTAGCACGTACGGTGAAAGCCGTTGAGCAAAAGTTTGGCCATTTATTACCACAAATGAAATGGGTCAACTTTGGTGGTGGCCATCATATAACGGCCGATGGTTATAATATTGATGGTTTGATTGAGCTGGTGAAGGATTTTTCTAGTCGTCATCAAGTGCAAGTGTATTTGGAACCAGGTGAAGCGGTGGCCATTGGCACAGGTGTATTGAGTTGTGAAGTATTAGACATCACTTGGAACCAACTCAACCAAGCGATTATTGATACTTCGGCCACTTGTCATATGCCAGATACCTTAGAAATGCCTTATCGACCAGATGTTTTAGGTGCCGAAGAAGCCGGTATATTGCCACATACTTACCGCTTAGGTGGTTTGACTTGTTTAGCGGGTGATGTGGTAGATGATTATAGCTTTGCCGAACCTTTGCAGATTGGTCAACGGCTGATATTTGAAGATATGAGCCATTATACGATGGTGAAAACAAGTACATTTAATGGTACGCACTTGCCAGCACTTGCGATCTGGAATTCTAAAACCGATGCCTTAAACGTAGTCAAAACCTTTGGCTATGAAGACTTTAAAAATAGACTGTCATAATGAGCGAATTAACTGTAAAACCTTATCCTATTTTTTTAGGTTCTGAAATCGATCAGCCTGAACCAGAAAAAGCCTTTTTTCATGTATTACCAGTGCCTTACGAAAAAAGTGTGTCTTACGGCGGCGGAACAGCATTAGGCCCCAAAGCGATTTTAAAAGCATCGTGGCAGCTTGAAGAATGGGATGGTAAAAGCAAACCTTGTGATGATGGTATTTACACCTGTCCAACGATAGATTGTACGGTTGATCCTGAACAAGTTATCGATAATATCGCCGCAGCCACCCAAAAAATCATTGAACAAGGCGGTATGCCAGTAGTATTTGGTGGTGAACATACGGTGACTTACGGCGTATTAAAAGGGCTGAAAGCCGCGGGTATCGAAGATTTTGGTATTGTGCAAATTGATGCTCACGCTGATTTACGTGAAGCCTATGATGGCGATCCTTTAAGTCATGCTTCTGTTATGAAACGTGCGGTAGATATGGGGATCCCACTGTATCAATTGGGTATTCGTGCCTACTGTGAAGAAGAGATGGGTTATCGAGAACAGTTTGGTGTGCATTATCAAGATGCTGATGAATTAGTGCCAAACAATATTACGAGCATTGATTTGCCAAAAGACTTTCCAAAAAAAGTATTTTTCACCGTTGATGTTGATGGTTTAGATCCATCGGTATTCCCATCAACAGGCACGCCTGTTCCTGGTGGTTTAGGTTGGTATCAAACTTTGAGTTTGTTTGAATCGGTTGCGAAACAACGTGACATTATTGGTTTTGATATCATGGAATTTGCACCGATAACAGGTTTTCATGCCTACGATTTTGCTGCTGCTATGCTGACGTATAAAATGATGGGTATAGTTCAGCGTAACCGTTAATTCCAGTTGTTGGCTTAGCAAAACTCACTACAATTAGCGTACTGTGCTAACAAGATATCTGACAAGTTTATGATTAATGGACAAGCGATTGGCATATTTGACTCTGGTATCGGCGGCTTATCGATAGCACGTCAAATTCAGCAACGATTACCCAACGAGCATTTATTGTATGTCGCGGATTCTATTCATGCGCCCTATGGTGAAAAATCAGAATCCTATATAACGGAAAGAGCGTTCGCAATCAGTGAATTTCTCATGCAGCGTGATGTCAAAGCGATAGTGGTTGCTTGTAACACGGCAACAGTATCATCCATAAAAGCACTTCGTTCTAAATACACTATCCCCATTATTGGTGTTGAGCCGGGTGTTAAACCCGCTGTTTTCAATACTAAAAGTGGAATTGTCGGTGTGCTGGCCACAGCGCAAACACTTAAAAGCGTGTCATTCCAAGATTTAGCTAAGAGCTTTGCTAGCCAAGTAAAAATTGAAATTCAACCCTGTCCGGGCTTGATGGAGCAAGTGGAAGCATTGAGCCTTGAAAGCGATGAAACAGAGGCGCTTATTAAACAATATGTGTTTCCATTGTTAGAAAAGGGGGCGGACCATATTGTACTGGGCTGTACGCATTATGCTTTTTTAGCACCGATTATAAAAAAAATAGTGGGGGCGAATGTAGAGATTATAAATACTGACTTTGCTGTTGCTAAAGAGGCTGCTCGACGCTTAGAAATTGCAGATTTACTGTCAACGCATAGCGGGCAGGGTAAGGTTGAGTTTTGGAGTAGTGCTCATCCTTCTGTCGCACATCGACAGTTCAATCAATTATGGGGAGAGCCTGTCAACGTCTTTCAAATGTAATTACCCCGTCTTATCTTGTTTGAAGGTAGGTATTAAAAGATTGTATTTAAGCAATCTAGATAAAGTTGAATGTAATCTTCAGGGGGGGGGGCTTAATTTTTTGAAATGACTAAGAACGGGCTACAGCTCTGAAATCCTATGGCTCATTATTTGCTTGATATTAGTCAATAAAATGGATCAAGCTCATTGGAGTTAAGGATTTGACAGTGAAATATGATAGAGCAATGATTGATTTGCTGAGAGAAATCAGACGACATGTTGATAGTGAGCTTAAAGCCGAGCTTAAATTAGCAAGCCCTGATTTACTTTATAAGCTCCGTGATATATATCGATCGAGCGATAATGCAGTCATCAATGCCTTGATCAAAGAACTGTATTTTAAGGCTGGCCCGCAATGGATGGTGCAATTAGAGGAAGCGAGTGTTGAACAGCAACAGCCAAGCCAAAAAATTTATCGCGGTCAGCCACAATTCGTGGAAATAGCACCAGAACAGGGCAGTGGACATGTTAAAAAGTCTAAAATGTATCGTGGACATCCTGTTATTGATTAAAGTAAAAACGGCATGGTGTTCTTTATTATAAGATCTGACAAAAAGAAGTCCCTATCGTATGATGACGGCTCCCTTATTCGCTTCCTGCCATTTAGTTCGATATATAAATGATTTATTCAGAGTTATAAATGAGTTTGACACTTCGCCTAAATTTGATTGTTTTCATACTGATTATATCGACTTTTATTATTGTCTTTTTCAATATTCTGTATGCGACTGCCGATAATCTTAGACAAGAGGTTGTCAGAAACTTTGAACTATCCAATCAAATAATTGAAGCTAAAGTTAAAGTAATGCGCACGACGCCGATTGAAATAATACGTCCTTATCCCTATGTTCAAGTCATCGCTAAACAAGAATTAACCTTATTTAAACTAGAGCAATTTAACGATATTAAATATATCCATATTGAATTATTTGATAGTAACGATAAGCGAATAGGAAGCAATCAAGATGGGATTAATTATTCGACCTTACAAATTCCAGATAATATAAAACATCTCCTTTTGATGGGTTTTTTTAAACCAATTGAAAGCATTTCACGGTCTATAGATAGCGGAACTATGCGTTTAGGCAAGATCGTGGTCAGTGCCGACACGGAGAGCGAATTACGTGATCTTTGGTATAAAACACTGTCTACATTAGCGCCAGTCATGGTGTTATTCATGCTGATTTCATTTGGTATGTCGCTTATCATTTCTATCGTTATTAAACCCGTAGTCGATTTTTTGAGTGCTGTTAATCAAGAAGGGGCGGGAGAGCGAACAAATTCATCAGGGCTGTTTCGTATCAGTCAGTTACTACGATTGCCAAAGCAGTTACAAGGTATTCGCCATGAATTACAAGATTCTAGTCAAAAAGTACACGACCTTAATAATAAGATACTTCATCTACAAGAAGAGGAACGCCGACGATTATCTGCTGAGTTACATGACGAATTGGGCCAACATTTAACGGCAATTCGTTTTGAAGCTGAGCTAATCAAAACGGCCAAGTCCATACAAGAGACGCAATTCAGTGCTGAAGCAATTGATAAAATTGGTCGTGATATGAAAAATATCGTACGTTCGATGTTAGAGCGCTTACGCCCACCTGAATTTGATATGTTTGGATTACGGGGAGCGGTAACCGAAATGATAAGTGGTTGGCAATTACGTCATCCTCAAACGACGCTAGCATTTCAGTGTAAAGCAGATTTTACTGAAGTGGATGATGCAAGACAGTTAAGTATGTACCGAATTATTCAAGAAGGATTGACGAATATTAGTCGTCACGCTGGCCCAGCGCCACTTGATGTCACTATTTCATTAGTGTTGTCAGGTGGACTGATCACCATTTCGATCAATGATAATGGCCTCGGCTGCGATCTGACTAAGCAAGTTAAAGGCTTTGGTTTAAGAGGAATACGAGAACGAGTCGATGGCTTATTTGGAACGATGACTATCAACTCAGCCCCAGATAAGGGCATGAAAATTACTGTAGAAGTCCCGATAAAAGGTGAAGTTAAAGAATGAGCAATATTCGAGTCATGTTAACTGATGATCATGCCGTCGTGCGATCTGGAATAGCGAGATTGTTAGAACGAAGTGATGATATAGCGATTGTTGGTGAGGCAGAAAGCGGTGAACAGGGATATCAGCTCTATTCAGAGTTGGAACCCGATGTCATGGTTATGGATATGTCGATGCCGGGTATTGGGGGCTTAGAAGCCCTTCGTCGCATCATTACTCGATACCCAAAAGCAAAAGTCATTATGTTTTCGATGCATGAAAATGTCACTTTTGCTGTGCAGGCGATGACATCTGGCGCCGTTGGTTATGTTGCAAAATCAGGTGAGGCACAGGAACTTGTGACGGCAGTCAAACATGTGATGTCAGGAAAAAGTTATCTGAACGCTGAAATGGCGCATAAAATTGCATTACAAAATATGGGTGCGGATGACAATCCAATGTTACGGTTGACAGCAAGAGAGTTTGAAGTGTTTCGGTTGTTAGCTGAAGGTCACCTTGTGGATGAAATTGCAACGATGTTGACGATTAGCCAAAAGACGGTTGCAAACTATCAAACGTCGCTCAAACAGAAATTAGATATTCAATCTTCAGTCGATCTCGTTCGACTGGCAATGAAATATGATGTTATTACTCATTAATATGAGATTTTATCTACACTTAATATTATTATTAAACAGCTTGTTAGGAGGTTTTTCTTGTCTTAATGGGAGTAACTCCTGGTTACCCGGGGATTGAATCCTAGTGATTCTCAGGTAAATCCGGAATAAAGTTTCCCTATCGATGTGATTAAAGATTGATGCCATCGACGAATAATCTAAAAAATTTATATAAAAGGAAATTTTTAATGAAGCTGAAAACATTATCAATCGCAATGATGGCATTAGCGGCTACTGGCGTAGCAACGGCTGATGAATTATTGACGATGCAAAAAAATGAAAATAACTGGGTGTCTGCTGCCGGTAACTATAACAACCAACGTTATAGTACCCTAGCTCAAATCAACAAAGATAACGTTAAAGATTTGAAAATGGCG